>Ga0190313_1001691_pt1 | contig 11646 bp, 6 predicted proteins | sample 4870071011_MG_FD_169989 | JGI IMG/M metagenome (GOLD analysis project Ga0190313, IMG submission 169989) | Hydrothermal vent sediment bacterial communities from Southern Trench, Guaymas Basin, Mexico - 4870-07-10-11_MG | ecosystem: Environmental > Aquatic > Marine > Hydrothermal vents > Sediment ...
GTTCAGTGTACCCACGACCCATGTTATTGCAGTGGAGCCCATTTTTCCCTTGCCCTCCTGAGAAGCTATAACCCGTCCCTGGCTAATAGTATAATTCTCGAGGCTCAGCTCTGCAGGAAGTACGTCGTGAACCGTTACCGCAAATGCATCAGATCCGCCGTCATTCTTTACCGTTATCAGCAGAGACCAGTTTGACTTCGTGTGGGTCTCCACGATATCCGGCCCATCGATTTTCTCTTTGGATATGGTCATATTCGCACTGGTTGCCGGAGCTTGAACAAACACAGTTGCGGTATCGGTGGCCGTCAGCCCGGCATCGTCGGTTACCGTAAGGGTCACTGTGTAAGTGCCTTCGGCCGCATACACGTGAGTAACATTAACTCCTGCACCTGAAGAGTTATCGCCAAACTGCCACTCGTAAGAGGCGATTCCACCATCCTCATCATAGCTTCCAGAGCCATCAAAATACACCGTATCTCCGACATACACAGTCTGGTCTGGACCTGCATCCGCAACCGGCGGAGAATTGGAGGGACTGACAGAAACATCTCTCATGGCCATGTTGTTCGACATATCTGAATCGGAAGGATTCACATCAGTAACTCTCACGATAATGTTGTGCTCACCTTCCACGGCCGTCCATGGCGCAGTCACGGTGGTCTCGCCATTAGCGGGGACAAAGACATTATCTTCCCGATAAATCAGATTCTGCTCGCTCACACTGTCTAGGTAGAAGGATACGGTGCATGTAGCATCAGAAGGCGACTGGTTCCCCATTGTTGCAATAAATATCCTTCTGTGCGCACCATCAGAGCCGGTGTAGTATAACCAATCCTCACCAGAAACAGGAGCTTTTAGAACGTAGGGAAGGCCGACCCATTCATCATCCAGTTCCCCTGCTGCTCCAATGTCCAAATTAAGGCCACCTTGCTCCCAATTCACACCATCATCCGAAGAGGCAACATATATTTTTGAAATGCCATCTTTCGTAGCACTGTACCACATCGTATATGTTCCATTACTGTTCTTCAAAACAAAAGGCGCCTCCAGATTACTGAACCCGCTCGGGAGAGACATCACAACTCCCTGCTTCGTCCATGAGTATCCATCGGAAGAAGTAGCATACATAATGGATGGGATGTTATTATCGTCATACGCCTTGTAATACATCTTATATAAGCCGGAATCTACAAAGACTTTGGCCTGAGCAACATATTTGGCATCTGGGGAGCCGGAAGGTCCGATATCCACGGCAACACCCTGATTGTTCCAATTAATGCCATCAGCCGAGGTAGCTAGATATGTTCTCACATTCCAAGAGCTATCTTGACAGGAAAACCACATTTTATATGTTCCGTCAGACTCCTTAAGAACACTCGGTGCAACGGCATAAATCAAACCAGATGGAACCGAAACCGCAGTGCCCTGATCAATCCAGTTCTTTCCATCTGTGGATGTAGCATAGTAGATCTCGCCAGAAGGTAAATTAAGGCCAGTGTACCACATCTTATAGATTCCATCATCCTTCAAAACAAAAGGATACTGAACACCAGGATCAAAACCGTTGTAATCCACAACAACTCCCTGTTTTATCCAGCCGGAGTGCTGAACCGGTTCATTGTGAACAGTGGCTTCAATAGTGACTTCATCTCCAACCACAGGATTTCCCTCTGATAGAGATACATCCGAGTCGCTAATAGAAAGATCCACATTCCGTGGGGTAGATATCTCTGATACCTTAACATCGTCCAGATAGGCATCGCCCCAGCCGCCGCTGCTTCCGCCAATATCCCCAAAGAGGACAAGATTCACAGAGCGATTATCATACCTTTGGCTTTCATATATGACAGTGTTATTTAGAAGCATCGAATAACGGCCGCCGTCCACTCTTATGCCAAGCTTATACCAGGTCTCTGGCTCCAAGTCAAGAACATTCATATGTTCATTATGAGTGAATACACCGTCGACTCTGACACCCTCCACCAGATCCAGCCCGTAGTTATCATCGTCCAGTTCAAATGACAGATAATAAGAATAAGCAGCCATATCACTTATATCGGAGAAACCTCCCTCGATTGTCCTAATCTGCAAAAGCTTAAAGATATCATATGCTTGGGTCTTCTGAGGAAGATAAATCCACGCCTCAACAAGAACATCGTTTGTGTCGTTAAAGCCTGCGGCGATGTAAGGGCCAGTGTTCGTATCGGGATCTGACTGCGCATGAGCGGAATAATTCGGAGAATGACTTACACTGCTCGTTACCTCCATGAGGCCGGAAGGGTTCCAGCCACTGAGTGTCCATTTATTCAATGTTCCATCGTTGAAATCATCTGAGAAGAGAACCGTGCCTTCATTTGAGAGGGAATTATCGGAAGCAGAAACATCCGCAGTAGTGGTTCCCTCCAATACCGAAATCCCTCCCAGCAACATCCCGGATGACACCAGTACGGTAAGCACCATGAAAATACTCAATAGGACCGACGCCGCTCTCCCATGTTTCGAATCTCCTCCTGCCATGACAATCACTTCATCTTCGAATATGCAAAAGCCCTATATATAACCTTCTTTTTTTGGAGCCCGTGAATAAAAAATTTGCCCATTATCTACCTGTTTTTTCACCTTTTTTGCATGACCACCCTGCGGCTCACAGTTATCTCATCCCTCATGGATATGGCCATGCTGTCAACTGCGGATATGGTCTTTACACCCGTCTTCTTCCATGTCCACTCTGCCTGAAGGTTCGGCCCTTCCCTTATGCACTTGAGACCGAAGTGAGTGAATATGGCGAGCTCCGGGCGCACCGCCTCAACGATTCTGGCAGCGTCCTCTGTGCAGAGATGGCCCTTTATCCGTTCCCCAAGCGGACGGGTCACCGGGAGAATGAGGATTCTTGCATCCCTGTTCTGCTCTATTATCTCGTCGCGAAACTCCGTGTCGGCCACATATGAGATTGCGCCTTCCCGTTCGAGGATCATCAGGCCGATGGTGCTGGAGTCCGCATGGTAGGACGCCGTGGCCCTAACCTTAACTCCGAAATCGTACTCGTCACCGGGTCTGAGTATCTTCAACGTTTCCGGCAGGGAGCGGTGGTAGCCAGAGATTGCGGGCCCGAACTTCCCGTCCCCGTTTATGACGCTCTCCGCAGCGAGGACGATTCCCCTTTTCTCAAGACCCCCACGACTCATGGCCTCGATGAGCACCTCGGCATCGGTGTAGTGGTCTGGATGGCTGTGGGAGATAAAGACCGCATCCAGATCCGTCGGCTTGATGCCCAGCTGCTTCATCCTCAGAAGGGTTCCCGGCCCCGGGTCCAAATGAATCCTTCTGGTGCCGTCCACGAAAATCCCTCCGGTGGAGCGGGCCTGATATATGGTTGCGAAGCGCCCTCCGCCTGTGCCGAGAAAGGTGATATCGGTCATTGTAACACAGGAAGTATAAGGGCATCGTTTATCAGAGTTTCGCAGTTCAGAAAGCAGGTGATACAAAAGAACGCTCACTTTTAAATAATCTCTTCCCCTTTCCCCCCACATGAGCAGTATCCTCATAAAAGACGCACTGATTGTCACACAGAACGAAAACAGGGACATTATAAAGGGGGACATTTACATAGAGGACGGCCGCATCTCCGAGATTTCTCCCTCCATTCACCTGGAGGCCGAGCATGTCCTTGACAGAAAGGGGCAGGTAGTGATACCGGGATTGATAAACACGCACAACCACATCTCCATGACGCTCATGAGGAGCCTGGCCGACGATGTTCACCTGAACGAATTTCTGGAGAGGACCTTCGCTGTCGATTCCCGGCGGACAAGGGAGGATGTCCTTGCAGGCTCCATGCTGGGAGTTCTGGAACTCATCAAATCCGGCACCACCGCATTTGTGGATATGTACTACTGGGAGGACGAAACGGCGAAAGCGGTCGTGGAGGGGGGCATAAGAGGATTTCTCGGCTGGGCCGTGCTGGACGAGGATAAAAGCACCCAGAAGGGAGCGCCGATAAAGAACGCCGAAAACTTCATCCGCGAGTTCCGGGAAAAGGACATGATATATCCGCTTCCTGCGGTTCAGGGGGTCTATGCCGCATCAGAAGAGACATTTCTGGCAGCCAGAGAGCTGGCGGAGAGATACGACACCATCGCTCACCTGCACCTTTCCGAGACGAGAATGGAGGTTTACGAGCACGAGAAGAGGACGGGGAAAAGACCGGCCGAATGGCTGGACCATATCGGATTCTTCTACGACCAAGTACTTGCGGCCCATTCCACATGGCTCACCATAAACGAGGTGAGAATTCTTGCGAGGAACGGCGTGAGCGTTGCACACTGCCCCGCATCGAACATGAAACTGGCCACGGGAGGCTACGCGCCGCTTCCCGAGATGTTCAGAGAGGGAGTGAATGTTTCCCTGGCCACCGACGGATGCGCCTCGAACAACAACATGGACATGCTGGAAGAGATGAAGGTCTGTTCCCTGATGCACAAGGCCCACAGATGGGATGCCACGGTTCTCGACGCACAGAAGACCCTCGACCTCGCCACGATAAACGGAGCGAAGGCACTGCACATGGAACATGAGATCGGAAGCATAGAAGTGGGGAAAAGAGCGGACATCGCCATCCTCAACGGAAGAAGCGAGAGAATGCTTCCCCTGTCAAAAGCCACAGCAGTATCTAACATAGTATATTCGGCTCAGGGAGGAGATGTTCTCAGCACCATCGCAGACGGGAGACTGCTTATGAAAAACAGGGTGGTCCTGTCCATGAACGAAGAAGAGGTTCTGGACATGGCAGAAAAAAGAAGCGGAGAATTGCTGAAAAATTGAAACAAAGAAAGGGTTTGATTCTTCAGTCCTTGACGGCCTTCAGAACCTCTGCGATGTAGTTCGGCTCGGGATAGGCCCCCACGAACTCCACCTTGTCGTTTATGACGATCTTCGGAACGCTCATCACACCGTACTTCTCGGAGAGCTCAGGGAACTCGGTGGCCTCCACCATGTCCGCGGTGATGTGCTCATTGGCAAAGGCAAACTGATGCGCGGTCCTCACGGCCCTCGGGCAGTAGGGGCAGGAAGGGGTCACGAACACCTGAATATGCACAGGCTTGTCTATCAATTCCAGCTTCTTCAGGGTCGCCTCCTGAAGGTGCACATGCCCATGGGAAACCTCCACGATGTCCTCGATCACGGAGGAGAACTCGTAGCCGGAGGGGATCCCATAGTATCTGGCCCCGAGGTCCTTGTCGGCCATTATGATAGTCGCAGGGAACTTGTCCACCTTGAACTCCTCGACCTTTTCAGTATCCTTATCACCGTCATAAACCTCCACTGAGATCTTATCGGAGAGCTCGCTCAATTCCTCCATTATCTGCACGGTTTCCGCACAGTAGGGGCATCTCTCTTTATCGTCCACCTTGAAGACCACTATCTTCACGGGATTCCGGAGATTCTTCTCGAACTCTCCTTTCAGGTATGTCTTATCCTCATCACTTATCAGGCTCATTTATTTCACCTCTCAACGCTGTTAATGCATTCATATTTGAATGTTTTGGTGCAACTCTCGGTTCTCCTATATAAATGTTTCTGGACAGTTGTGTTTAATTGATACCTACAGGTGCTCAGAGGATATTTGCAATCTAGCAGATAAACAGAACCAGAATGCGCTCGTATGGAAGTTCTCAGAGAAAAGTTTATAAATCCGATTACAATATTATGAGAGGAGAAGGCATGATATCTGAAAAAGAGAATAACGGAGGAAAAATCTCTAAAAGGCTTACTGTAATCCTCGTGGTAATTCTGCTTATCTCGGCATCTCTTTTCTCCGCGTGGTATTTCTTCGTAAGACCGATTTCCGTTGATGAACTGGTTCTGAGGAACATGAGTTTGAAGGACGGCGATGTCATAAAGGTTACCGGCAAAATATCGGAAATGCAAATCCTGAACACCAGCTACGGAGAACGGACCGTTCTCACCTTGAACGGCTCCAAACTGGCAGAGGACACATTCAAGTTCCTTGGGAATAACAGTGTTACATATCACATTGGCGACCGCTTTACCACCACTCTGCACTTCCACAGATATCTATTTAACGACAAAACGGTAATAACCGCTCCGGAGCTATACTCCCCATTCCTGATTTTTACAGATGCCATGCAGGAAGTCAGTGACTCAGGTTCATTCAGTTCCGGATTCGAACTCATTCAGAACCATTCAAATGGCAAAAGCACAGAATATAGGGTTTTCAGCAGAGACAACAGCTCATACCCCCTAAATCTTGTCAACGCCTCCATTATAAAAGATGTGCTCAATAAAGATTATTCCGGCACAATCCCAGAAACCATCTACATGATGACTGATGAGTATAGTAACCTGATGAGCGGGTTCCGGTTGGGCCATGAGCTGGATTACATGTGTTCCCTCACCAATGACTCGGAGAACGGCATTATTGAATTCACCGACACCAACTCGGACAATCTCCTAGATGACGGGGATATTTTCACAGTGAATATTCCGCCCACGGAGAATATCAGCATAATAGACACTTATTTACTCCTGATTCAAGGGCCGGGTGCAAACATAGAAACCGTAGAGAACGGCCTATTCCATGCAGAGAAGTACATTCTGAACTGGTACGCTGGCCCTTACGAAGTGGAGAACGGCGGATATTCTAAAAACAAGTTAGCGCTTGCATATGTCTCAGATAAGCTTGAAAATGGCAGCTGCGAGAGCCTGATTGAAATAACTAACATGGAATCTCCAGCCACCAGGAGATACACAGACTGCGAGTTCCGCCTTGAAATTTATGAGAGAGACAGAACGGGAAGCTATACCGCCGATTCATTCTCCTCTCACTTTTCCGATAAAACGATAACCGATGAAAAAACAGGGCTTTCTCTCCGCTTCATTGACTCGAACAATAACTCGCTCCTCGATGCAGGCGATTTTATAACCGTTTCCGGCCTTGAAAACGGGAGTCGAGTAGGATTATCCATTGGAATGTACAGTATGAAGACGCCGTACGGCAGAATCCTATGGTATGCCGGCTACGGGCATGTATCCGGTTCTCTACCAGACATATCATTCAGCGAGGTAATAGAAGAAAAACAGTATCTTGTTTCCGTCAATGTTTCCTACTGGCACTCCGAGCTTGAGTTCAATCACACGCTCCGCTTCTCTGTTGGCAACTCGTCTGGCTACATCATCGAAAATCGCACACTGGTAAACGACCAAATATCTTCAGAATCGCTTAATATCACCTTTGTGGACGCCGATGGAAATAATTATCTCTCCACTGGAGACTATTTCATTATATCTGATTACGATGCAGCTTCCGATTGGAAACTAACCGTCAGTCTCCTGTTCGGAAACCATGTCTACAAAACAGACCTATGTCCATCAAATAGCTAGAAACCCCATAAAACCAAATCACACCCGAGCAGGCTCGGCCGATTTTCTTTTTCACCAGTGTTTTTCTTTGGAGGCCGAGCCAGCGGAGGGTGTGTCAAAGAAAAAGCCTGTGAAAAAGCCTGAAGTGGGCCCGACCGGATTTGAACCGGCGACCATCTGGTTATGAGCCAGACGCTCCACCAGACTAAGCTACGGGCCCTTGTAAGGTTTGTCCAGGCCCTAGTTCGTAAACATCCTTCGGAGTTTACTCGCTACGGGCCCCTTGTAAGGTTTTTTAAAGGGCGTGGAGGAAGGGAAAGAGGAGGGTAATAAATAACTTTCGCCCGAAACCCCTATTTCACATTCAGACGGGATGTTATTCGAAGGAGAAGGAAGGCCGTTAATACGCTTGCGATAACAGACAGGAGAGTTCCGGCCCACGCACCGACGATCGGGAATGATAGGGAGGCCACTGCGGAGTACGAGATCACATTCAAACTACCCATGGTCATGCTCTTACCCATTGATCTAGGAATATCGATCGGATGCTTCAGGGTGTATATCACCATGGTGGAGATGAAAAGCACCGGAAACACCGAGAAAATGCCGCCGATTACCGGCCCCCCTATGTGCGCCAGATAAACAGCGAGGCCGATCATTACGCCCCCGAACAGCCCTCTGAACAGGAGCTCTTTCGGCGTGTACTTCATTCTGACCGGGGGAGAAGAAATGCTTATTTTTTCAAGTATTCTGAGGTCCGCTGCGAGCACGACGGCATAGAGCGCTATGTTCCCGAGCAGCCCGAAACCCCCGCAGTAAAGGATGCCCAGAGTGAAAAGGGCCCACACCGAGAGGCCGGCCACCATGGACACGAGGAGCCCTCTGTCCAGAACAAGGAGGAAAACCGTGAGGAATGTTATGTTCGCAGCCATTTCCAGTATTACGATGACTGCGGAACCCGATGCCCTCTGCACACCGGACGAGAGGCCAATGAAAAGAAGGGCCACCAGAAGGAGGGAGGGTATCGTGCCCACGAGTCCCCCCACCCTCGTTCCGAACCGCTCCCCGAGAACGGTGACCACCACCACGAAAAATATGGTGAGAACGGCGGACAATATCGGATACAGCGGGAGCATGATGGCGGCAACAGCAGGGAGTATTTATGCATACCGCCTAATCAGAGCCGGAATCGGACTCCTCCCCGGTTTTCTCGTCCTCTTCCTCAGAGGAGCCGCCGGCCTTATCCTTCCCCTTAATCCGGTAGTATTGAAGCGGATGTTTCAACCACTCCTTTCTGCAAAGGGCATCGTTATCCTCCTCGGCGAAACAGAGGCCGCTGGTCTTCATGGTACTGCATTCCGGAACATTGTACTCCACACCAGAACTCACCCCCGTAATATGCTCCACCTGATATCTGGTCAGGTCCTCGCGGAAGTCGGGGGAGAGAGCGAATACGGCCATTATCTCCTCCTCTTCCATACCTATTGCGTTCAGGAAGGATACGAGGGCGAAACGCCCCATGTGAGGTATGTTTATCCCCTGCTGAGCCATGGCCATTATGTGCTTTATGCACGGAGGGAGCCGTTCTGGAGAATATTCACCGAGGTCACTGCCGGAGAACCTGCTCTTCGCATCGGCCACAAGGATCTTCAGACGTTCGGTGTCCCTTCTGAAATACTCCATTATGTCGTCGGGAAGGGGGAGCGGGAGCCTCTCCGAAATCCTCTTCTCTATGGCGTTCTGCATGAGCCTGACCGCTCTTCTTTTCGATAATGGGACATAGCCTCCCTTCAGCTCCTGATTTATCAGCTTCCATGCGGGGTCCCTCATGCTGGAGGAATGAATGAGATAATCGGTGAAATGCATGCGAAAGTCCTCGTTGTCTCCCGCCTCCAGTGCAAAATCGATGTCCGACGCGACGGACATGATTAAATCGGGGGATTCCTCGTAAAGATAGGCGGCAGCGGCCTCGGCCTCCACGCGGGAGTAGCGATTTATCAGATAGCTGTCGGGGAGGGTTGAGACGATTATCCTGGCCACCGCATAGGAGATTATGGCATCGGTGGCGCTCTCCTCGTCCCGGGCGGAAACCTGCGGGATCCTGCCGTCCTCCACCGCAGAGAAGACGCGCCTGCGGCCCATGTTCACAGCGTCCGTGTAAACGAAATCGTCGAGAACCTCCAGTATATCCAGCCCCTGCTCCGAGATATAGGCACTGGCGGCCTTCAGGAAAGGATATCTGGCGAGCTCCGCGGGTTCCATGGGAGGAGATGGTATTATCGATTAAAAAGCTTGGGGAGAGAGGGAGCCACGGCGGAGAGAATCAATTATCCAGAAATGAACCAATAAATTTTTAAAGCGGCAGCCCATACAGTTCGATGTTAGACGGGAATATCACTCCGCGAAGGTGACACGATGAAACTCATAGACAGAAAAAGGGAAATGGAAGCGCTGGAAAACTACTTCGCCAACGCATGCGACGGCAGCGGAAAGCTCGTGCTTCTTTCGGGAGAAGTGGGTGTGGGAAAGGCAGCACTCGCCTTCGAGCTCATGAAAAGGCACGAAAAGGACGCACTGTGCATATACACCTCGGTGCAGAAGACAAAAAGCATCCCCTACGCCCCATTCCTGAACAATATAGACGAATGGGAGGGATATGTCAGAACGAAAGACCTGCCCGATATGCTCAAAAAAGAGCTTTTCTCCAGCACGGCCATCTCGGAGTTCAACCTGGGACTGCAGGAGAGGGTGTTTTCGCTGTTCGAACAGGCATTCAAGGAGGTTTCCGAGAGGAAGGCGGTCATATTCTTCATGGACAACATCCACTGGGCCGATACCGGGACGCTTACCCTGCTTTCCCATATGGCAGAGAGGATAAAGGACATGAGGGTCCTCATAATCGGTGCGTACACATCCAACATACTTCAGGACGAAAGATTCGCCGATTACACCGAATTCCTCACGGGCCTCATGATGCGGGACCTTCTGACATCCATACATGTGGAAAACTTCTGGAAGGCGGATGTGGCGGAGTTCATACGGGAATTTCTGGATGTGGACAGCATCGACGACGATTTCGTGGAAAAGATGCAGAAAGCGAGCGGAGGGAATCCCCTGTTTCTCGACTATGCAATGGACCTCTTCATCAAGGAGAAGGTGGTGGAGAGAAGAAAGGGGCTTGTAGTTCCGCTGTACGAGATAAACATCCCGTCCAGTCTGGAAGAGATAATAACCCGCTCCCTTAACCTCTTGCCCGAAAAGGCGGCGACAATTCTCAGATATGCATCGATTCAGGGGGCGACATTCCTCATCGATGTCCTGAAAGAGCAGCTCAAACTCAGAGACGAGGAGTTCAGGAGGAATCTGTCGCTCCTCGAAAGAGAGGGGTTCATATATCCAGCGGATGAAGAGCGATACGGATTCATCCACAATCAGGCGAGGGAGATCATCTACAAAACATGCATGAGAAAGAAAGAACTTCACAGAGAGGTTGCGGATTTGATAGAGAGCCTTCACAAGGACGACCTGAACACCCATTATCTGGAGCTTGCGGACCACTACTTCGAAGCGGGAGCATGGAAGTGGGCGGCAAAATACGCGACGAAAGCAGGGGACGAGAACCTGAGGCTCTACTCACTGGGGGACGCGATATTCGCATACAACATGGCTCTCACTGCGCTTAAGATGGAGAAGGAAGAGGACGGGATCGCCACGGGGAAGCTTCTCCTCATGCTGTGCAACACATATGTTCTGGCAGGGAAATGGGATAAGGCGTTCGCCTCGGCAATCGAGGCCCTAGAGATATTCGAAAAGACAGGTAGCAGGAACCAGATAATAAACGCATACCTCGCTCTGGGAAATGTGGAACGGGAAAGGTCAAAACTCGACGAAGCGAGCGACTGGTACCAGAAAGCCATGGAGATGGCGAGAGAGGAACTGGACAACCAGGCCATCGCAAAGGCCGCAAGAGGCCTCGGATACATCAGCTGGAGATGGGGGAACTATGAGAGCGCACTATCCATGCTGGCAGAAGCGGAAAAGATTGCAAAGGAGATAAACGATCCGCTGTACGGAACGATAATGGTGGACACCGGTAATGTCTACTCGGCACTTGGCGACCTGGAGAAGGCGAGAGAGTACTACATGAAAGGGGTGGAAGCGCTTCAGAACAGTGGAAACCTGTGGGACCTTGCCAGGGCCTACAACAACCTGGGAGACTCTTACCTTCAGACGATGGAATGGGATCGGGCGCTCGAGTTCTTCGAG
>Ga0190313_1001693_pt1 | contig 11643 bp, 14 predicted proteins | sample 4870071011_MG_FD_169989 | JGI IMG/M metagenome (GOLD analysis project Ga0190313, IMG submission 169989) | Hydrothermal vent sediment bacterial communities from Southern Trench, Guaymas Basin, Mexico - 4870-07-10-11_MG | ecosystem: Environmental > Aquatic > Marine > Hydrothermal vents > Sediment ...
CTTCTAAGGGAATTGAAGAGTCGGTATATATATTTTGTCCATAGCATGTTTTCATTTATCATAACGAACCTTGGTTATGTCTCTACGATATATTCTCCAAAGGTATATATATTATGAACTCATATCCTGTACGAGGTGATGTAAATGGAAGAGGAAGGAGTTAAAGAAAAGGTTGAAGTTATTGTAGGCAAGGAGATTGTGGAGAAGGTCGGTGAGCTTTTAAAAGAGTTTAAAGATATGAGAAAGCATGGAGTGAACCTGGGAAAGATCGCAGAGAAGCTAGTAGGAGGCGAAATTGAGTGCGAAGTGACTTTTAACAAACTTACACTGGACGGTTCTATAAAGATTAGGATAGTGCCTCTGAAGAAAGAATGAGTATAACGAATTTTTTCTTATTTTTCGAAAAATTTCTTGATGCTCAAAACTTCATTTTTTCTGGCTCTATTGAGATAAAAATTGCAGATACCAAAATAGAGATCTCTCGTGACAGGATAACTGTGGATATACTTGCTCTACATAAATTGAAAAATATACTCCCTCTTGATATAGGAGATTTTAAAGATATGGGAAATTTTAGCGATATATTGAAAATACTTGATGAAGCTGGAGAGATTCTCAAAGCAAAGAAGAAAACATTGATAGTGAAGTATAGGGGTGTGGATGTGGTGGTAATCGGGTATGGTTCATCCCCCGGGATGTTTAAGAAAAATTTTGAGATAAAAAGTAAGATTTCCCTGATGAAACTGCTTGGAGCCTATTTTTAATAATTAACCACGGTCATAATTATTCCAAGAGATATGAAGACCAACCCAACTGCTTTGCTCAAAATTTTTTCATCAACTCTATTTGCAAACTTTGCACTTCCTATGGCGGATAGAGCAGCACTTATGCCAAGGATCAATCCTGCAAGGGGCTTTAAATTTGCATGGAGAGCGTAACCGATCATAGCCGAGGAAGCGGTGATTGCCATTATCATAACCGAGGTTCCTATTGCAAGATGAAGTGGAAAATTCAGAACAAAAATTAAAACAAACAATATCATCAGGCCTCCGCCTGCCCCGAATACTCCGGCCATTATGCCAATAATAAAACCCAAGCCAAGAGCAGTCAAGATTTTCTTCTTCTCAGTCTTAAATTTTATATTGATTTTCTTTGCCAATCTCTCCCTATTCAACCCTCTTTTCCATATAATAGAACCCATAACAATAAGAAAAATTCCAAAAGCCCCTCCCAATCCTGCTTCGGGTGTTTTTACTGCAAAAAAGACGCCAAGCTGAGCTCCAGTAATAGAGCCTATCGCAATCCATATGCCAGATTTCAAATCTACATTTCCATGCTTGTAATACGGGTATGCAGTGGCGATGGAGGCTATTACATTAACCATTAAACTTGTTCCTATGGCATCGTGAACTGAGAAATTTAGAAGCATGTTGAGAAGAGGAACAACTACCATCACCCCGGATGCTCCAGTTAATCCAGTCACTATGCCTGCGAGTATGCCAATTGCAATCATTTTAATAATCTCTGCAATCATTTTTCACACCTCTTTACTTTTTGGATTAATTGATGGATGAATAAATAAAGAAGTCTTTAAGTTCAACATACTCTCCACTTTTTTCAATGTATGAAGACCCCATGCAAGAGCGATTAATGATGATATTATATTTGCTATAACTATTCCAAGCCATATTCCACGGAGACCCATACCAAGAGCTATTCCAAATAGGTAGGTGAAGAGAAGTTGCATAATCACAGATCTAATTATTGTAAGTGTGAGAGAATACATACCCTTTCCAATGCCACGAAACAGGCTGGAAGTGAACATTGCAGCTGCAGAGCCTGGAAAGAGAAAAACGATATAACGGAGGAACTCAACGATTCCAGGAGCAAGATATGAGGATTTTTCAGAATAAGTGAAGAGATATGTGATCTGTGGTGCAAATACTCCGATGATAACTCCAGATAAAAGGCCAATAAGCGTTCCTATTTTAACAGCGTAGAGATAAGCACTCTTCAATTTCTTTGAATCTCTTGCACCATAAGCTGCACCCATCACAGAGGTTGCTGAGGAGACCATGCCCATCAGAGGAACATTGCCCATCATAACGATTCTCCATCCGCCTGAGAATACTGCCATTCCGTAATCTCCTCCTGCCATTAGAACTATGGTATTGAGAAGTATCATGGTAAGAGATGTGGATATCTGAGCTAAAGAAGAAGGAAGTCCAACGCTCAAAATTTCTCTAAGAATATCCTTTTTCGGCTTAAAGTATGTGAGCTTAAGCTGAACATATGTGTCTTTCTTGAAAATGAGCCAGTATGTCATTATTATGGCTGAGAATGCAATAGATATCATTGTGGCAACAGCTGCACCTACAATACCCATATTGAAGGAGTAGATGAATATAGGATCAAGCACCATGTTCATAATTGAGCTTCCTACCATCACATACATCGTTCTTTTTGTATCTCCTTCTCCACGGAGAATTGCACTACCAAGAGATGATAGAAATATTAAGGGAGTACCGAGAATTATTACTCTGCCGTAATCAGCTGCCAATTGTGATACATTTTGACCAGCGCCCATCTTAAGAAATACAGTATTTAGGAATGGGAGGAAGGAGTAGCCAAGAAGAGTTCCAATTAACAAGCCGAATATTAAAGTATGCTCAGCCACATTACTCGCCCTTTTTCTATTCTTTGCACCTATTGCACGGGAGATAGCAGATGAGCCACCAACACCTATACCCATCACTAAGGCGGAAAAGATCATCATGAACGGCATGAAAAGTCCCACTGCAGCCAGTGAATTCCCGCTAACCCCTGAAACCCATATTCCATCTACAACATTGTAGAGTGTCTGGACCAAGTTACCAATCATCATAGGTATTGAAAGTTTAATTATTGCTTTCTTTGGATCACCGGTAAGAATTTTCACATTTCTATTTATTTTTTCATTCATTTTATTCACCAAACTCCACAATAAACCTGATTTTCTTTGCACAATCTCTCATGGCTTTCTCAATCTCCTTTTTCTCATCATCGCTTAGGGAGTCCATATTTTTTATCAGAAGCTTAATGGATTCAACCATCTCGCGTCCGCCCATTCTCCAAAATTCACCTATTTTACGAAGGAATTTTTTTCTCCTCTCAACCTCTTCTTTATGCTCCTCTAAATATTTTATTCCCTTAGAGGTTATCTCGTAAATCTTCTTATCTCTCGCTCCTCTCTCACATACCCTTATTAAATTTCTTTTCTCCAAAGAAAGAAGGAGAGGATAAATCAATCCCGAGGACGGTCTCTCTATTCCATAAATTTCCTCTATCTTCTCCCCTATACCGTAACCGTGCAATCTATTGTCCCTGAGGATGTCCAGAATTATTAGGCCCATACCTTTCTTTCTCGTTACTTCAATCATGCTATCACCTGATATGTAATTTTACGGGTAGATATACTTATATTACTTAAACTTTCTTTTCCTATATATTTTATCCTACTTATCGTATATACAAAAAAATGAAGGCGTTCAGTGCTAAAGAATGGCTGTGAGCTCTACTTAACGGAACTTATGCTTAGTGCCTATGCCCGAAATCTCCCTTCTCTCTCCAGTCCCTATCTACATTTAAATTTCCTTCCAAAAACGCCTTAATCACATCGCCAACTTTTCCTCGGACACCGAGAATTACATCAATTCCCAGTTGATTGAAGAAATCAACTGCGCGCCTCCCCATACCATACGCAATTACGATATCCCCGCCATTTTCCTTTATAAATCTGGGTATGTCTCCGGGACCATGCTCCGCGAAGGGCACAGGTACGGATTTCACATTCTTTATCTCTCCGTTCTCCACCTCTACGAATGTGTAATAGGGTGCTCTCCCAAAATGCATACTTACCTCGCTATCCAATCCTTCAGGTCCCATGCTCGGTATTGCGATTATCATAGGGAAGAGAATAGTAGAAATCAATTTAAACCTTTGGAATTGGTGTTCAGTTCCGTCTTGGTAAGTACTATATAGGTTTTTCAGAATGCGACGCATTTCCGTCAGATTTTTCGTCAGAATCGTCAGATTTATATATTTTTGTGCATTTTTCTATTCATGCATCTATCCACCCTGATAAAGATTATTGGTAGCGGTGAATCGGATACCGTTGAGTTCAAAAGTAAAATAACGAAGGATTCCGCCAAGGATATAGTGGCATTTTTGAATACGGAGGGAGGGTATGTAGTATACGGGGTGGACGACGATGGAAACATAGTTGGGGTGGAAGGAGGAAGCGTGGATAAAATCTTGGACTCCATAGAACCGAAACCCGTGAAAAAAATAAAGGTTCACACTTTCAATGTTGAGAACAAAAAGATTGTGGTTGTTGAGGTAAAGAAAAGCAACTACATACATACCTACAGAAATGTTGTGTATGTTAGGATTGGTACTATAAGTAAACCGCTATCCATAGAGGAGGTTATAGAAAAAGCATCGGAGAGCTTGCTCCTGAGGTACGATATCCTGCCGAATCCAAACTGCGAAATAGATGAACTTTCGGAAAAGTATATTGATGATTATCTAAGAAAAAGGGAGATCGTTAGAAAAGTTAAATTTCCGGATGTACCATTTGAGAAAAAACTTCTATTAATACACGCTGCCACTAAACATAACGGGGATATAGTACCGACAAACGCGGGGATACTTTTCTTCTGTGGGGACCCACAGAGATATATACCTCATGCTATAACCAGATGTGTGGTCTTTTCATCCGAAAGTATGGAAGAATCTGTGGATACCGACATTCTTGCAGGTCCCTTGTGGAAACAGGTTGAGGATTGCGAGATTTTTATAAAGAGATATGTGCCTGTATCCTCCGAAATGACATCCAGAGAATTTCGCAGACATGCAAGGAGAATTTACCCGTTATCAGCAATAAGAGAAGCGGTTATAAACGCCATTGCGCACAGAAACTATTTTGATTACGGGGATGTGAGACTCTTCATTTTTCCTAAGAGGATAGAGGTAATAAATCCAGGGAGTTTCCCTCCGGGCGTGACGCCAGAAAACCCGATACATAAACCGAGAAATCCAATAATATCACAGTATTTTTACGATTTGGGTTATGTGGAGAAGTACGGGATAGGTATAGAGAGAATGAGACGAGCATGTAGGGAATACGGAGTTGAAGGTCCCATATTTCATATAAGGGAATACGAAACAAAAGTGGTTTTCAGATTAGGTGAGGAAAGAGAGGAAGATGCAATTCTTAGAGAGGCGCAGAGAAAAGGCTACATAACATCCAGAGATGTTATGAATATTCTGAATGTGAGCAGAGACACAGCAAACAGATATCTGAAAAAACTCATTGAAGCTGGAAAACTCCGCAAAATGGGTAAAGGAAAAAACACAAGATACATCCCTATATGATTTTGATTTGCGACGCATTTCCGTCAGATTTTTCGTCAGAATCGTCAGAGATAGGGAGCGGGGCCATATACCCGTAAGGTTCCCAAAATTTCGCCTCGTCCTTTCATCTTAAAAAGTTAATTTAGTAATTAATCTTAGCTATCCTCCGTTCCATCCACAAACATGATAATCACAGTTATCATAATGTGGATTATCTATTTATGGTTTTTCCCTGAGGATTGAGCAAAAATTATTTAAATATACACTTCATATACTTTTTATGCGCGGCATTGTGGAGATTAAAAATATTTACTATATCGCAGGGATAGGAGCCATTTTGGAGGCGAATGTAATAAGCGGTCCGATTTTTCGGGGAATGTGCATAAAGGTGAACGGGAAAATTTACAGAATAGTTAATATTTCCGTGAATAAAAAGCCCGTGGAATATGCAGAGGTTGGAAATGTAGCAGCGTTGAAGGTGGAGCCTGGCACAAAGGAAGATTACAGAATCCTCAAAAAACTTAAAGGAATGATGGTACCTTTCGGAGAGGAGGGTGTTGATGAAATTGAGGATATGAGGGTATGAGGCTAGTATAAATCTTGCACATCCAAAATCTGTATTTTATCCGATTTTAAATCTTCCTTATTTGGCACGAAGAGAATTCTTTCTTTGACATCAATCTTGCACAGTTTTTTCTCCACAGATTTCAATTCATTATTTGTTATATTTTTCTTCCACTTAATTTCCATTGCAATTTCCGGTTTTTTAAATTTGGCATAGAGCGCATCTATTTCAAAACCATTCATTTCATAGAGATAAGCTTTCATACCGTACTTCCACGAGAAATATTCTCTAATCTTATCCTCCACAACTCTCGGCATAATTTCTGAAATATATCTTTTTATCTCCTCAGCTGAGGCATCCCGCTCGCTCACGCCATGCTTTTCATCCATATAGAAAAATATTTTAAGTAGGGGTGAAACATGGTTGTACGCAACTCTCCTCTTGCCCCAAACAGGAATTCTGTACAGAATCCCGAAATCTACTAGATTTTTAAGATATTGCTGAATTAAACTTGGGTCATCCTTTTTTATCAGCTTTCTTGAGTACAGATATGTACTTATTTTTCCAGAGGTTGTTTTTCCAACGCTTATAGCCCTCGTAATTTACGAAGTTTTCAACAAGAAAAGTTTTACCCGTCTTTCTCCTCCCGTAAACCAGTATCCACTTTCCCTTGGATAGTGATGAAACCTCCGAAGGTCTTTCAATAATCATCATTAGGATAATCGTGATTATCGTTATCAAATTTTTTCTAAGTTCCCACCTCCCAGCTCTCAATATATCTCATCTGCTCCTCAGTTAAGGAATCAATTTCCACGCCTCTGACTTCAAGTGCGCATTTTGCAACGAATTCATCAATCTCCCGAGGAACTGCATACACCTTTGGCTCAAGTTTTTCGCGGTTCTTCGCTATGTACTCTGCAACTAATGCCTGAAGAGAGAAACTCAAATCCATTATCTCAACGGGATGTCCCTGACCAGCAACGAGGTTGACGAGCCTGCCATCGGCGAGGAGATATACCCTCTTCCCATTTTTCAGGAGATATTCTCTGACATTCTTCCTTACCTCTCTGATTTCTACGGCCATGCTCTCAAGGTCCTTCTTGTTTATTTCGTTATCAAAGTGTCCCGCATTCGCCAATATTACTCCATCCTTTGCGTTCTCTATATGCTCCCCTCTTACAACATCCTTGACTCCGGTGGCAGTTATAACCATATCTGCGAGTTTTATCGCCTCGCTCATCTTCATAACTCTAAATCCATCCATGAGGGCTTCTACCGCCCTGAATGGATTGACCTCACATACTATCACATTCGCGCCCATTCCGCGCATCCTCATCGCTATTCCTCTCCCGCACCATCCGTAGCCCGCAACCACCACATTTTTACCCGCTATCACAAGATTCGTGGCGCTCATTATCCCGTCTATGGTGCTTTGCCCGGTTCCGTAGCGATTATCAAAAAGGTGTTTCATATATGCGTCGTTCACATCAAACATTGGGAAAGGGAGAACTCCCCTCTTCTCCATGCTTTTCAATCTTATAACACCCGTGGTCGTCTCCTCGCTTCCTCCCCATATATCCAAATTTCTCTTGATGACCGCAACGGTCAAATCCCCCCCATCGTCTATTATGATGTTGGGCTCTATATCCAGAGTTCTGTTTATCGCCTCGTAGTATTCTTCCCTGTTCTGTCCCCTGCGCGCGTAGCATTTAACACCCATCTCCTGAAGGGCATATGCAACATCGTCATCCGTGCTGAGGGGGTTGCATGAAGTTATGGCGATTTCCGCCCCGGCATCCCGCAGCGTTAAAGCGAGAACAGCCGTTTTAGCCTCCACATGCATGGCCATAGAGATTCTCACACCTTCCAACGGCTTCTCATTCAGAAACCTTTCTCTTATTTTTCCCAGAATTTTCATCCAGTTTCTCGCCCATTTTATCTTTTTCGCCCCCTCATTAATCATGCTCCCTCACCTTCCGCGATTTCCTCCTTGAAAACATCTTCCTTTATCTTCTTCTTTCTGGATATGTACGCGAACACGGCGGCTGGTGGTATTACAAAATACGCCAGAAGATTGAACAGACCCACTAGATACCATGATAGAAAATTCTTTTCCGGGCTGAGGTTGAGATATGTGTTCCAGGGCGCATCAAAAACCAACTGGGGACCGAATACATTGAAGTTCCACAGTATTATTACGAAGGATGTGAAATTGGTCAGAAGGTTAGCGGCAACGCTCATTGAACGGGTTAATTTGAATCCTGGAGTCCTCCTCTTTGTAAAAGGGGGGAAGAAGTTGCTTCCCATAACGCCCAGATGGTCGCTTATTATGTGCGAGGAATACGCCAAAAAACACATTAATCCCACGGAATATCCGTTTATATTATGACCGAAAGTGAATATTCCTATTAGAAGGCCTATCAATCCTGCGATTATTGCGGCGGTGAATGAATGACTCCACTTGCGATGCCAAGGTATGAATATCCCCCTGACCCCATCCCCCTCCGGAACGAATGATATATCCGGGCCAGACAAAATATCCACCGAAATATCCTTGTCGTAATCGTAGTATAGTTTCACGGAGAACTTCTCCTCCGCAGTTTTTCCAGAGCCCTCCGTAGTAATCACTTCCTTTCCCGTGGTTATAATAGGGCCTGAGGTTACAACAACGGAATCCTCGTTCAGCGTTACTACATAAGACCTCCAGGCATCTGGCCCTATTTTAACGCTGTGGAGTTTCACGTTAACCTCTCTACCCTCTTCCTTCGCCCTCTCAACCGCTTCTTTAATTACTTTGGCAACTTTCTCAACATCAAGTTTTTCAGGGTCTAGGTGTACCTCATAATCATGCTTCTGGATGAACTTTGAGAATCTAAAATCAAGAGTATCAGGGAGCAGGGCGAAGACTCCCCCTAACAGTATTATCAGGGATTTCACTTCCCAGCTTGCCTCAACTAGGTTCGCGAAGAAACTCGCCACCGCGATTCCGAGTATGTAGTGGGTCAGACCTTTCATTTCATCACCTCATATCGGCACATATATTCCCGCCATATTCAGAAATATGGGAACCAGTATTACGGCAAGGCAATGCGAACGGCGGGAATTGTATAGGATTGGTATTAAGCCGATCATGGCCGCGACATACATTATGAATACTCCCACTATTCCCGTCATTATACCCACGAGTACGGTAAGGAATACCAGAATTCCAAAACTAAGGTATTTCTGATTTATTCTGTGAATTCTCCTTCCTATAAATTTGGCAGCTGTGAGCAGCAACAGGAAAGAAATCACTCCGCTCAGCGCGATTCCTCCGAGAACGAGGTAGAATTCCTGGGGGGTTCTGGGCGTGTAGAAAAGGTTTATGGTCGCGGCCAAAGTTCCTCTTCTCAAATGCATTGTGGGTATGAAAAATAACGCTATGGCCCCTACATAATACACAACTCTTGATGCGCCCTGAGAGATAAGAAACGCCTTGTCTCCGCGCTGTGCCGTTGCATGCGAGGCCAAATATCCTCCAACGCCCGCGGTAACCGCAGGTATCAAGGCGGCGAAGAATCCTCCGAGAATTCCTCCTATCGCTCCGTGAGTTGCCTCGTACTTGTTTATCTTTATTTTCTCATCAAACTTCTGTTCGGGAACATCAAATTTCGCCACCAGATTTATTATAAGGGATGGTATGGCGAAAAATCCGATAAGGGGAGCCATCAAACTCTGAAACGCCCTGTCTAGAGGGATAAGAGTATGGTTGAATATTACAATTCCCAAAAGACCCGCTAAAGCGAAAGTCAGATATCCAGCGAGTATGTTCTTCCATCCCCTTCTCAATCTCTTTTCTCCTCCCTCCCCTCCCTTCGGAAACTCCGACATAAGCATGTAAACTATCACCGCTCCTATAACTATGTGGAGGTAAGGGGAGAAGACATTCCATATTATTGGCAGAATTCCGGAAAGTATCGGAAGGGCTATAACTATAAATCCCACACCTATCAAAGCGCCCATTCCTATGTATTTTACCGCTTGGTATCCATTACCTTCCTTCATCATTCTCTGGCTGGGCATAAGTACAAATACCGTGGAATCATCAGGAGCGCTGAAATATATTGAAGGTATGGTGAACATAAACGCGTAGCCGACGAGCATACCTATCAAAAGCATTATCATAGCGAGAGGCTCCACGAATTGGACGGCGAAATAAATGAGTAGGAAAAATCCCACAACATTGTAAACATGCAGACCGGGGAGCATGGAAATCATGCATCCCAGCAGAGTTCCTATTATGAGTAGAGATATCTCCAAAATCAAGATATCACCTCCACATAATCATCGCTGTAAGCCCTGACTTTTATCTCCATTTCTCCTCCGTAAATGGATACTATTCCCCTGACGGCTACGATTTCCGATACCCAGACTTTTGTAGCATTCGCCCCGCTCTCCACATACACATCTATTCTATCTCCACCTACATTCAGAACAAAAAGTTGGTAGGAATCTGCGGATATTATGTAATCCACCTTCCCTTCCAAATGCACATAGGAATACAGGGTAAGATCTTTTAGATCATCGGTCTTTTGATACTCAACAATATTTTCCACGCGAATACCGCCGAAAACCCTGGGTATTATTTCCACTGTTTCTTTGTAGTAATGAATTGCTCCAACAACTTTCACATCGGAGTGTGAAAGTTCCGCAATATCCGGAATTTCGTAGTTATAGGGTACTGAGAGATTTATGCGGTTACCCGAAGAAACATCAACCACCGCTATTATGTACCCGAAACTGTAAGCGTTTATCTCGTAAATCCTTCCCTCTATCTCCACGGCATCCCCTTCATCGTAGTTGGATGCTTCATCTATCTTTATCTTTTTCGGCTTCTGAGGTTCAAAATACAAATCTTCTTCCGCATACAAAGTTATTGAAACGGAAGTATCCGTGACCTTGACGATGCCCGATACATCCACATGATCCCCCAGCGACGGTATTTTTCCATCGTTGTACATCTCCTCCGCCAAAGGGGCGTAAATTTTGACCGTGGCACTACCGCTTCCGTCATTTACCTTGAAGTATATGCTATCCACAACGCCGTTTTCAACATTTATGGAGGGCGTATCGGAAACTTTGCCCACTATCCTCACATAAGAATAGCTATCTCCCACGCTCAGCGAGGATATTTTTCTGGGCGAAACTATCATCATAGAGGATATTGTCAGATGTACCGCGGAAGTTACGAGAAGAATGATCGTCATTATTACGAAAAAATCAAATCTGATTTTCATAGAGGGATCACCTCGCTGACAACTATCTCCCATTCTCCTCCAACACCGCCGTACCAGTGGACCACGCCCTCAACAATCACCCTATCTCCCTCGTTGAAATTTCCATATTTTTCCAAGGAAACTAAGTAGGAGGGAAAATACAGCGCTATACGGGAAGAATTTTCCAGCTCCGCGAACCACGAGGAGCGCTTCTCCAAATTTATTATATAGCCCTCAACTCTAACGCGAACTCCTTCAAAATCCCCACTGAGTATGGAATCAACGGAGGTGTTTATGGCTGGAGGACGCCTGATCCACAGGAGGTCCGGCGATTTAAGAATTATATAGTGGTAATCTCCTCTGTAATAAACGGTGCCCACAAGTTCCACGAAATCTCCAAACTCTGGAATAGTTTTCAAATTCATATGC
>Ga0190313_1001694_pt1 | contig 11641 bp, 9 predicted proteins | sample 4870071011_MG_FD_169989 | JGI IMG/M metagenome (GOLD analysis project Ga0190313, IMG submission 169989) | Hydrothermal vent sediment bacterial communities from Southern Trench, Guaymas Basin, Mexico - 4870-07-10-11_MG | ecosystem: Environmental > Aquatic > Marine > Hydrothermal vents > Sediment ...
TAGCTCCAGCTAATATAGCTCCTACAAATACAACGGCTACATAACCAATATTGGAAATAAAGTTCATTAATGGTCTAATTAATCCACTTAAGAATTGTGCATCTTTAGCAACATCGGTTAATTTCTCATTAATTTTTTCGAATTTCTGATAGGAATCTTCTTCTTTTCCAAATAATTTTATAACTTGATTTCCACTAAATACTTCTTCAATATCTCCATTTAATTCACCTAAAAAACGCTGTTGCTTAATAAACTTTGTTTGCGATTTTTTGGCTATCATTTTAGTGAATATAATATATAATGGTAAGATTGCTAATGAAATAATTGTTAGTTTCCAAGAAATAATAAACATCATAACAACAACCCCAATAATCAAGAATGTTGATGAAATCAAACTAATTAAAGTTTGTTGGATTGAGTTAGTCACAATATCTACATCATTCGAAAATACAGATAAAATATTTCCTGTTTGTTCTGAATCAAAATATTTAATAGGTAATTTTTCTAATTTATCTCTTAAAGTAGTTCTAAATTTCTTACCTAAAGTAACAGAAACTTTATTTCCCATTACTGAAGCTATAGTTTCTACAATATATCTAACTACATAGAGAATAACTATTATTAGAAAAAATTTTAATATTTCTTCTTTAGCGTCCGCAAAAGACGTAACTCCAATAAGCGCTTTTTGCATATCATTCATTATATGTCTTATATAGTTTGGAGCTATAACAGCTACTACAGAAACAATGGTGATGAAAAAAGCGATAAAGCTCATTTGAAGTTTAAATTCTGATACATAGCCAACTAATCTTTTGATTGTTCCTTTAAAATCTTTTGCTTTTTCTACCGGCATTGAAAGTCCATGTCCTGGACCTCCACCCCTTCTTCCTCTTGGTCTAAATGACTGTGCTTGGTTTTGAGAGGCTTTTTTATCTGTCTGAGGCGTTCTTTTCTTTTCACTCATGATAATTCCTCCTCATCCATTTGAGATAATGCAATTTCACGATAAACATCACAGGTTTTCAATAATTCTTTATGTTTACCATACCCAACTATTCTACCTTCTTGTAATACAACAATTTTATCCGCATTCATAATTGTCCCAATTCGTTGAGCAACAATAAATACAGTCACATCTTCTACATGTTCTTTTAAAGCTTTTCTTAAATTAAAGTCAGTTTTAAAATCTAAAGCACTAAAGCTATCATCGAATATATATATTTTTGGCTTTCTAACTATACTTCTTGCGATAGAAATTCGTTGTTTTTGTCCACCAGATAAATTTACTCCACCTTGTTCAATTATAGAATCATATTTATTTTCCATCGATTCAATAAAATCACTCGCTTGAGCAATATAAGCTGCTTCTTTAATCTCTTCATCTGTAGCATTTTCTTTTCCAAATGCTATATTTTCTCTAATGGTTCCAGAAAATAATAATGCTTTTTGAGGAACAAAACCAATCAAGGATCTAAGTTTCTTAATTCCAATATCTTTTATTGGAACTCCATCAATAGTTAAGCTACCTTTAGTAACATCAATCAATCTTGGTAATAAATTAACAATGGTAGATTTTCCAGAGCCAGTAGAGCCTATAATAGCTACCACTTCTCCAGGGCTAGCTTGTATATTAATATTATTTAAAATATAAGAATCGGCTTCAGGAAATTTAAAACTAACATCATCAAATACTACTTTTCCTTTAAAATCAAAATCATCATATTTAGGATTCCTTTTGTCTTTTATAGAAGTTTCAGTTTCTAATACTTCTTTAATCCTATTAGCCGTTACTTGTGCTCTTGGGTACATTATAAAGGTCATTGTCAACATTAGAATACTAAACATAATTTGCATAGAATATTGAAATACTGCGGATATATTGGCTATTCCTGAATAATCTACAATGTCACTTGCAAAAAGCATATTATAAGCAGTGAATAAAATTCCTATCATTACAAAATTAAAAACTAGGTTAACTGATGGATTTAAGATAGCCATAATTCTTCCTGCTTTTAATTGTAAATCGTTTAAATCAGTATTTGCTTTGTCAAAACGTTCAACTTCTCTTTCGCCTTGACCAAAGGCACGAATAACTCGTACTCCATTAATACTTTCTCTAGTTACCATTGTTAATTTATCTATTTTTTTCTGTAATTTCTTGAATAAAGGAGTTACAAAAATAAAAACAATCACAATCATTACAGCTAATATAGGCACTCCTATTCCAAGAGGGCTTGTTAATTGTACGCTTTTTCTTAAGGCAAAAATAACTCCACCAATCATTATAATTGGAATTCTTAATACCATTCTTAATAACATCATTATAAAGTTTTGAACTTGTGTTACATCGTTAGTAGCTCTAGTTATTAAAGTAGATGTTCCAAATTTAGAAGTCTCTGCTATAGATAACGAATTAACTTTTCTGTATATATCGCTACGCATATCTCTACTTACTTTTGTGCCGATATTGCTAGATAATTTCATTAATATAATAGACGCAATAGAGGATAAAAGAGTAACTCCTAACATAATACTAGAATATTTTAAAATAACAGCGAAATCAGAAACTTGTGTTACTTTACAAGTATCTAGAGCGATGTCACATGTTGCTTGAGAAGGTAAATCCATCCACTGATTAATAGCTGGATTGAAAACACTAAACTGTGCTCTAATCCCCTCTCCGAGTATTTTACTCATATAATCAGGTAATAATAAACCACTAATCGCAATTATCGCAACTAAAATAAATATAATAGTTGTGCCAATCCAATATGGTTTTAAGTATTTAATCATTAATTTCATCTATTTTATCCTCCTCATTGTAATATTTGCGTAATAAATGATATTTTTTTTTATTTAAATTATTTAGTACTTTACTTTCTTCATCAGTAATAACTGAATCTATTAATTCATCCCAATCAATAAATATTTTATTTACTTTCTCTTTAATAGCCTTTCCCTTTTCCGTTAATGAAAGTAAATATCCACGTCTATCATCTGGGTTGACTTCTTTTATAATAAACCCATCTTTTACTAAACGATTTATAGATCTTGTGGAATGAGACTTATGAAAAGGCAATTCAGCGATTAAATCGTTCATTTTCATCTTTCCAGCTTTTGATATTTTATGAAGATAAGGAGCTTCAGCTCTTGTAATATCTAATTTTTTAAATCTATCATTTAAGAAACGATAATAGTATTTATTTATCATATAGTCATATTCAGTTTTTGCCATTATTTCACTCCTTTTATCATACAATAAAAAGTATACATTCATTTAGTTGCGTTGTCAACTATTTTTTATAAAAAAAAACAGTTGTTTAAACTGATTTTTTGTGAGTTTTCATTTATTTCATAATATATAAAATCCCTATAGTGCCTTTACCACAATGGCTTGAAATAACGCATCCAGCATCAGTTTCATAAAGATTTTTTATTGAGGAAACTTCTTTTAAATTTTCTTTAATATATAGATAGGAATCATAAGCCAAAGAATGTGTAATCATTACAAAATCTTCATCTACATCATCTCTTAATTGGTTAAATTCTTGAATTAAAAGATCAATTCCTTTGCGGATATTTCCTCTAGCTTTCTTGCCAACTTTCATAACACCATCTCTAACCTTAATTATTGGTTTAATTCTTAATACCCCTCCCATTAAGGCTGATAAAGCGCTTAACCTTCCACCTTTATATAAATAATCTAATGTATCAATAACAAATTGACTTCTTACTTTAGGAACTAACTCATCTACTTTTTCTTTAATTTCTTCAGCGCTTAATCCTTCTTCTTTGTATTTAGCAGCTTTTAATAATAAAAGTCCAATTCCACTAGATAAATTTAAGGAATCAATTAAAAATATATCTTCGGATTCCAACATTTTTTTTGCGGTGTAGGCGCTAGTAAGTGTTCCAGAGAATTTAGACCCAATACCAGTATAAATAATTTGATAATTTAGATCTAAATATTTTTTAAATATTTTATAAAAATCTCCTGGTGAAGCAGCCGATGTCTTTGGCAACATATTATATTTTTCTACTAGTCTATACATTTTTTCTGTATTTAAATCAACCAAATCTCTGTAGCTTTCTTCGTTAAAATTAACATATAAAGGAACGATATCAATTTCGTATTTTTCTAATAATTCCTTTGATAAGTCACAAGTACTATCAGATATAATTTTAATTTTCTTCATAATTCACCCTCGGACTATATTATAACGAAAAATATATGAATTGTAAATATTCAAATTGAATGTTAAATATAATTCAAAATTTATATTTTAATGTTATAATAATCATGAGAGGTGAAATAATGTTAACAGTTCCAAAAGATGAGGTTGTTTCTAGTATAAAAGATATGATTATTGAAACTACAAAAACATTAGATAAATCTGTAGTTGATGCTTTAGTTTTTGCTTATGAAAACGAAGAAAATAAATTAGCTAAAAACATCTTAGATAAAATTATTGAAAATCAAAAAATAGCTAAAGAAGAGGATATTCCTCTTTGTCAAGACACTGGTCTTGTCGTTTGTTTTGTTGAAGTTGGTAGAAAACTAATGTTTGATTATGATTTAAGAGAAGCTATCAATGAAGGTGTTCACGATGGTTATATAGATGGATATTTAAGAAAATCTATAGTTAAACATCCATTTAACAGAATCAATACTTTAGACAATACTCCAGCTATTATTCATTTTGATTTTATTCCTGGAGATAAGTTAATAATTCACTTAGCCCCTAAAGGTGGTGGCAGTGAGAATATGTCTACGCTTAAAATGTTAAGTCCTACTGATGGACGTGATGGTGTTATAGATTTTGTATTAAAAACCATTAAAGAAGCTGGTGGCAAACCTTGTCCTCCTCTTATTGTAGGTGTTGGAATTGGCGGAAATTTTGAACATGTAGCTTATCTCGCTAAAAAAGCTATTTTTAGGCCTATAGATGATGAAGCTATTGTGGAAGAAGACAGATTATTAGAAAAAGAACTATTAGAAAAAATTAATAAATTGAATGTCGGTCCAATGGGTCTTGGTGGTAAAACAACTGCCTTAGCTGTAAAGGTTAATTCTGCCCCTTGTCATATAGCATCACTTCCTGTGGCAGTTAATCTTCAATGCCACAGTGCGAGAAAGAAAGAGGTGACTTTCATTGGAAAAGAAGCTTAATACACCTATATCTGATAGTGTAAGAACAAGTTTAAAGGTTGGTGAAGAGGTTTTAATAAATGGTGTAATTTATACTGCAAGAGACGCAGCTCATAAATTAATGGTTGAAGCTATTAAAAATGGTGAAGATCTTCCATTTAATTTTGAAGGACAAATAGTTTATTATGTTGGCCCTACTCCAGCAAGGCCTAATAAACCAATTGGTTCTTGTGGTCCTACTTCTAGTTATAGAATGGATAATTTAAGCCCAACACTTATGAAACATGGTTTAAAAATAATGATTGGTAAGGGTGAACGTTCAAATAAAATGATTTCTGAAATAAAAAAAGAGAAGGCTGTTTATTTAATCGCAATCGGCGGTATAGGCGCTTTGTTATCTAAAACAGTTATCTCTAGTGAGGTTATTGCTTATCCAGAATTAGGTCCTGAAGCAATTAGAAAATTAGTTGTAAAAGATTTTCCAGCAATTGTCGCAATTGATTCAATAGGAAACTCTATATTTTAAAAAAAGCCCCCTATTTCTTTTGAAATAGAGGGTTTTATATTAATATGCTTTCGCAAAATATACGAGATGTTTTGCTTCTTTTCCACAAACTGGACACTTGTCTCCTATTGGAGTTTGATTAAATGGTAAGCATCTCGAAGAAGCGGCTGTATCGGCTTTTATTTTTTCTTCGCAAGCCTTATCTCCGCACCACATCATTTTAACATAGCCACCTTTTTCTTTGATTATCTTTTTAAATTCATTATAATCATTGGTTTCCCTTGTATTATCTAACACATTCATCAAAGCTCTTTGATACATATCTTGATGAATATGTTCTAATAAAGAAGGAATTGATTCAGCTACTATTTCTAAATCTAATGTAAGTTTTTCACCGTTATAACGTTTAGCGACTACACATTTATTGTTTTCTAAATCTCTAGGGCCTACTTCTATTCTTAAAGGAATACCTTTCATTTCTGATTCTGAGAATTTCCAACCTGGAGATTTATCAGAATCATCAATATCTACTCTAATGAACATTTCTTCTAATTCTTTTTTAATAGATATACAAGCTTCCATCACTCCTGGTTTTTGACTTTGTATAGGTATAATCATAACCTGTGTTGGAGCTAAATATGGTGGTAGAACTAAACCTGAATCATCACCGTGAACCATAATTACTGCGCCAATTAATCTAGTTGATACCCCCCATGATGTTTGATGAGGTAGTTTAACTAAACCATCTTTATCTTGAAAAGAAATATTAAAGGCTTTTGCAAATCCCGTACCTAAATAATGAGTAGTACCGCTTTGCAAAGCTTTTCCATCATGCATTAAAGCTTCTATTGAATATGTATCAACTGCCCCAGCAAATTTCTCTTTTTCTGTTTTCTTACCTACAATAAATGGAATAGCTAATAAATCTTTTCCAAGTTTTTCATAGATATCTAACATATCTAAAGCTTCAGTTTTAGCTTCTTCTTCAGTTCTATGAACAGTGTGCCCTTCTTGCCAAAGAAATTCACTACCTCTTAAAAAAGGTCTAGTTGTTTTTTCCCATCTAACAACAGAGCACCATTGATTATATTTTTTTGGTAAATCACGATAAGATGTAATAATTTTAGAATAATGACTACAAAATAATGTTTCTGATGTTGGACGTATTATTAAACGTTCAGTTAATTCTTCATTCCCTCCAATTGTTACAATAGCAGTTTCTGGTTTGAATCCTTCAACATGCTCAGCTTCTTTTAAAAATAATGATTCCGGAATGACAAGCGGCATATAAACATTTTCATGTCCTGTTTTCTTAAATTGTTTATCTAAATAATTTTTAATATTTTCCCATAAAGCATATCCATATGGACGATAGATAATAAAGCCTTTAGCTTCAGAATAATCCATTAATTCAGCTTTTCTACAGACATCTGTATACCACCTTGCAAAGTCTATATCTCTAGCCGTTATTTCTCTAACTAATTTTTTTGCCATAAAATCACTCCTTATTTTTAAGTATTATATCACAGTTTAAATACATCCTTCAATAAATCTATATAAATCTTCTATCTTGCCATATTTAAATACATTACAATCTTCTAATACCTGTTCAAAAACAAGTCCAACTTCTTCTCTTAGTCGTTCTTTAAGATTGATTTTAGGTATCTGTTTTTCTTTTAATTCATTTATCCAATCTAAATGTTTTTCTAGTTCAGGATATTTTGAAGATTCTTTGTTTTCAGTTAAACAAAGTTCTATTAAATCGAGTTCTTTTTTTAGTCTTCCTGGTAAGATAGCTAATCCCATTACTTCAATTAATCCGATATTTTCCTTTTTAATATGGAATAATTCTTCTCTTGGATGAAATAATCCATATGGTTTTTCTTTAGTAGTATAATTATTTCTTAAAACAAAATAAAATTCATACATAGCACCATTTAGTTTTAATATCGGTGTAACTGCGTTGTGATCTTTATCCGTATGTTTGAATATATTTATTTCTTTATTTTCATAATTATTCCAATATTGTAATAAGTCACTAGCTGCATCTAACAAACTGTTTTCATTATTTGAACTAATGCGTATTACAGATAAAGGCCAATCCAATATTTCATAAGTAACTTTTCTTTTTTTATATTTTCTTAAAACTTTTGCTTGTTCAATTGGAAAATCATATTTACCGCCTTGGAAATGATGGTGATTTAAGATAGATCCTCCAACAATAGGAAGTCCCGCATTTGATCCTATTAAATAATGAGGAAATTTATTGATAAAATCAACTAATTCTGCGAAAGTTTTTTCATTGACATACATATTAGAATGTTCTTTACGCAATACAATAATATGTTCATTAAAATATGCATATGGAGAGTATTGTAATCCCCAGGCATCCTTTTCATGATTCAATGTAAGAGATATTACTCTATGATTTGACCTAGGTGCTAAACTAGTTGATTGATAAACCCCTATATTTTCCATACATAAAGGACATTTAGGATATCTATCTTGAATTAAAGCTTGGCGTTTAATATCTAATGGATCTTTTTCTGGTTTAGATAAATTAATTGTTAACTGTAATTTGCCATATTTACCATCATAGGTAAATTTAATGTTTTGATCAATGCGTTTAGTTTTTATATAGTTGCTTTTAATAGAAAAGTCATGAAAAAAAGTAGTTGCAGTTAATGGCCCTATCTTATATTGCTTATAAAACATTTTATTTAATTCACTTGGCCTTGGCAATAAACAATCAACTATTTTAGATTCAAAAGCATCTCTTTCATTAACTGTATTTGAAGCTAATATTTTATTTTCAAAAGCATAGTCTAATATACTATTAATCACTTCAAAGAAATCAACTTCATAGTCTATTTCTTCCCATTTAAAACTATTCAATTTTAACAAATATAATACTTGGTTAACTGCGTAATATGCATCATCACTTGATAAATATAGATTTGCTTTAGCATACTTAATTAATTGATTTATTCTAGTATTAATCATAATTACTCCCCATATCCGTTTGGATGTTTTTGATGAAACAACCAAGCGGATTGAATAATATCTTTGATTCCATTTTTAGGAGCCCAGCCTAAAATTTCTTTTGCTTTTTTGTATGTAGCAACTAATTTATCAGGATCTCCTAATCTCCTGTTTCCAAAAACCATAGGAATTGGATGTTTAGTAACAATTCTAGCAGTCTCAACTATCTCTAAATTAGAATATCCAGTTTCAGTTCCTAGATTAAAAATATTAGAAGGTTTACCTTCATTTAAATATTCTAAAGCTTTTATATGTGCATCTGCTAAATCTTCCACATGAATATAATCTCTAATACATGTACCATCAAAGGTATTATAATCATTTCCGAAAATTGTTATTTTTTCTCTTTTTCCTAGAGGCACTTGTAAAACTATAGGGATTAAATGAGTTTCAGGATTATGATCTTCTCCTATAGAAGCATCACTACTAGCTCCAGCTACATTAAAATACCTCAAAGATACATAATGTATATCATGAGCATAATCAGCCCATTTCATCATCTGTTCCATCATAAGTTTAGTCTGTCCATATGGATTAGTCGGTACAGTTGGATATTCTTCAGTAATAGGCATTACATCATGCTCACCATAAGTAGCTGCGGATGAAGAAAATACTATTTTTCTAATATTATATTTAGCCATTGTTTCAAGTAAAACAATGGTACCATATACATTATTATCAAAGTATTTCATTGGATTTTTCATCGATTCGCCAACTAAACTTGAAGCCGCAAAATGAATAACTGCGTCAATTGTTTCTTTAGAAAATACATCATCCATAAATTTCTTATCTCTAATGTCACATTGATAAAACTTAGCTTTTTTAGAAACTGATTCAATATGTCCTGTCAATAAATTATCAATAACTATTACAGAGTGTCCATCATTAATAGCTCTAGCTACAAAATGACTTCCAATATAACCTGCGCCACCTAATACAAGAAGTTTCATAAGTTTCTCCAATCTATTTTATTAATTTTACTGAATTTTAAGAATCTTTCATCATTTGGTTTGTTTTTAAATATCATTTTCTCTTTTTTTACTGGATGCATAAATTCAAGGCTATACGCATATAATCCTAAGAAGAAATCTTTATTTATCATATCTCCATATTTTGAATCTCCATATAATGGATGTCCATGATGAAAAAATTGAAAACGTATTTGATGAAATCTTCCAGTTATTAAATCTATATCAATAAGGGAATAGATATTTTTATCTAGCTTTGCTTGATCTAAAACCGAAAAATTAAGTATGGCTAATTTCCCAAATGTTTCTTCAGATATAATAGCTTGTCTTTTTTCTTCGTTTTTGGAAAGATAATCCACATACTTATCTTGTTTTTTTTCAAAAGTCCCCTTAGCTATGGCTAAATATTTTTTTTTGATATCGTGGTCTTTAACCTGTTTTGATAATCTTCTCGCTGCTTTTGATGTCTTCGCAAACACCATAACTCCACCAACATTTATATCAAGCCTATGAACTAACCCAAGATAAACATTGCCAGGTTTATTATATTTTTCTTTGATATATTTCTTTAATTCATCCACCATATTAGGCTTGTCAATACTTCCTCCTTGAGATAAGACTCCTTGAGGTTTAACACAAACTAATATGTGATTGTCTTCAAATAAAATAGGAATATCCATAATTTCACTCTTCTTCTGTATTAATATTTTATCATAAATCCAAAGAAAAACTAAGCATTTTCGGCTTAGTTTTATTAATTATGGATTAACTCTATTTGGTCCTCTATATAAGAATGTAACATCTCTAATATTATCAATTTCAAATAATTGCATTAAAAATCTATTTAAACCAAAACCATATCCTCCATGAGGAGGCATACCATATCTAAAGAATTTAAAATAGAATTCTAACGACTCTTCGCTTAACCCTTTTTCTTTAGCTTGTTTCATTAAGATATCTATTCTATGTTCTCTTTGGGCTCCTGTAGTAATTTCTATACCTTTGTATAACAAATCAAAACTTTTAGTTAGTCCTGTTTCATCTAACATATGATAAAACGGTCTAGCTTCAAAAGGATATTCTGTAATAAATACAAAATCAGAATTTAATTTTTTACGAGAATAAAGACCTATTAATTCTTCTTCTCTTCTATCAAAGTCATATGATTTTTCGCCAACATATTTATAATTTTCTTGAATTATTTTTTTGGCTTCTTTAAATGTTATTCTTGGGAAAGCTGTTTCAGGTATTTTTATTTCTTTTTTATATATTTTATTATAAATTTCACCAATTTCTTTTTTTAACTTTTTCATAGTATAAACTAATACCGCTTCTTCTAAGTCCATAACATCTTGGTGATCCTTAATCCAACTAATTTCACAGTCAACTGAAGTAAATTCAGTAGCGTGGTAAGCCGTATGCGAATTTTCCGCTCTAAACACTGGGCCTATTTCAAAAACATTATTAAATCCAGCAGCCATAGCCATTTGTTTATAAAACTGAGGTGATTGTGCTAGATAGACAGTTTTACCAAAATAATCTAATGAAAAAACTTCCGCTCCAGATTCAGAAGCAGTGCCTAAAATTTTAGGTGAATGAATTTCAATAAAATTATGATTTACCCAATATTCTCTCATTGCCATTTCCGCAATAGTTTGAGCTTTAAAAATCAAATAATTGCGTTCAATTCGCAAATCTAAAAAGCGATTATCTAAGCGAAGGTCTTGTTTGGACTTGTTATTATAATCCAATAAATCAATTGGTAGTTCTTCTTCGCTTTTTGAAGTTACTTCAATACTTGAAGGGATGAATTCCATTCCTCTTAGTTTAACTTTTGGTTGTTCATAAATGATACCTTTAATACTAATAGTACTTTCTTTAGTTAAACTAGATACTATTTCATTTAATTCTTTATTTTCTTCATTTTTTTCAATAGTAACTTGAACTTTAGCTGAAGAATCTCTAATTATTATAAAT
>Ga0190313_1001696_pt1 | contig 11605 bp, 13 predicted proteins | sample 4870071011_MG_FD_169989 | JGI IMG/M metagenome (GOLD analysis project Ga0190313, IMG submission 169989) | Hydrothermal vent sediment bacterial communities from Southern Trench, Guaymas Basin, Mexico - 4870-07-10-11_MG | ecosystem: Environmental > Aquatic > Marine > Hydrothermal vents > Sediment ...
TCAGTGAATTCATAGATGATCTTAGTGTATTCCTAGAAGTTCTCTTCATACCAATGTTCTTTACATATGTTGGATTATTACTTGTACCAACAAGTATCAATATAAGCCTCCTCATAGGCATATTATTCGCAGCAATAGCTGGTAAAATTATTGGATGTACACCCCTAGCTTACTTAACATTAAAGGATAAGGGCAAAAGCTTATTGGTAGGCTTTGCCATGATAGGTAGAGGTGCCTTGGAAACAGCATTATTAAAACTTGGATACGATTTCGGTATAATAACTATTGAGCAATACTCAACAGTAGTAGTTGCTGCATTATCCACTACAATAATAGCTCCATTACTATATACAATAGCTTATCGTCAATATATACTTCGATAAAATATCCTTGTTTTCCACGGGATCCTCTCAATTAATCCATTAGATTCCAGTCTAGATAGTAGGCATGCTATATCACGTATTGGTAATCCTAAGGCTCTACGAAGCTCAAGCAGATCCAGAGGCCTCCTTAACAATAAACTATAAAGATCGCTTTCATTAAATAATACGGCTTTTCTATAGCTAGTCCTAACATCACTCCATAAAATATTAACTTGGAATCCGAGATTATCTAAATAATCTTTCGCATTATATAGGATCTTTTTAGAAACCGGCTTAGCATCCCTAGATCTAGGGGGCCTCGATAAAGTCTTTAAAATAACTTTCTTGACTCCGGCCTTTATAAGCCATGATGCTATGAGTTCTAATGAATCTCTCTTCCAATTACCTTCACCGTCTATATTAACTAAAGTGGTTTCAGAGATTACCTCGGCATCTATCCTACTTAGATATCTAATGATATCATTTAACCGAACATAGTCTAATGGATCGTTAATAAATGTATAGTCTTCACGAGATCCAGCATCGAAGATTACATAGATCTTATTAAATAGTTTAAGTAGTCCTGAACCACCATGGTACGTTAATGGTGCAAGTGTAGTTTTAATCCAGTATTCAAGATCGATTCCAAACTCTTTATTTATTTTTCTCAAGTCTTCAACTATGTTTTTCAAGAAATAATTTAGGAAAGGATCTCCTAGACCATTGAATAATATAGCCTTAATCTCGAGACCTATTTTTTCAATGATATATCTATAGTCTTCAATTATTTTCTTTGGAGGAATTAATGACTGTACTTTAGATGTTTTAACTCTAGTATCACCTAATGGACAGTATATGCAATTATAAGGGCACTTTTTAGGAGGCCCTACTACATCTACTATTAAAATATAATCATTAATTCTCCTACTTGGATAGGGTCCTACTACATTTCTTATAATCATTTTCTAGAAGCCTCTAGTACTGCTATATAGAATCCTTGGCATCCATCTATATGTGGATATGTTCTAAATGTTTCTCCTGAAACACCGTATCCGCTATAAGCTTTTCTTAAGGGCAACTTTATATCAATTGGTGATGCAAGACCATGATCTACTATATATTGTATAACTTCCTCCCCCTCTAAAGGATGAATACTACATACAGAATAAACGACGTACCTACTATACTGTAAAACGTTTTCTAATATTCTTTTCTGTAGACTATAATAATAGTCGAGCTTGCCCTTTCTTCTAATAGCAATTTTTACAGCAGGATCGCCTGGCACTGATCCCGAGCCACTACATGGAGCATCAACCAATGCACGTTCAAATATTAAATTAAAACTGATCTCTGTACTATCGCTATTTAATACATTAATTGTGTGAATTGGAATATTATGTTGTCTTAAAATATCTCTTAATATCATAGACCTATTCCATGAGATATCGCATGCAATGCATCGTATATTATTATCAAGCATATATAGGTGTGAAATCTTTAGTCCAGGTGCACTGCAAGCATCTAGTATATTTTTACCAGGCAACTTATGTAATGCTTCTACAACATATGCACTTGCAAGATCCTGTGGTATAGCTTCTCCTTTAACAATACATTCTATACCTGATGGTTTAAACCATTTGGGTTTACGGATACGTATCATGTAGGGAAGTATGTGATGTATGTCAAAGCCTATATTATTTTTCTTTAAACATTTTATAACATGGTCTATTGTTGTCTTTAAAGTATTTACTCTAATCCAGTATCTTTTCTCATTAAGAGCCTTAAGATATTTCTCTAACTCATTAGGATCCATGTATTCAAGGAGATCCCTTACAATATATTCTGGGTAAGAATATCTTATGCTAAGCCTATGCACTATACCCAGATCCCTAGTCTCACGATCAAGTATTCTAACTAGTTTACGCACACTATAGCCTATGTCTCGGAAAAAAGCTATTGCAGCCCCCTTCTTAACCCCATATCCATGTTGTGCAGCAAGCCATTGGAGTCCATAATAATATAGTACAACATAGTATCCAAGCTTATAGTACGTATTATATAGCCATTTAGGGACACGGTATCTTCTTGAAATCTCATGAAAAGCCTTATCATAACTAATATGTGTCCGTAGAATATAATCTAGGAGCCTATTTAGAAAAAATTCAGTACGCTCAGGAGGAGGAAGAGTCTCCAATTATCTATGGCCTCCGTGGAATCCTCTCTCTCAATATAATTAGTAATTGACTTATAAACAATGGTGGATCAATATATTTAACGCCGAGTTCTTGGCAAAGCCTCTTAATACCATCGTCATTAGTTACAAGTGAGCCATTAAGTTCCTTAGCAAGTATAACACTATCAAAATCAACAATTGTATCAATAACACCCTTCCGTGTTGCTTCACGATATCTAGCACGGAGCTCATGAATAGCTTCAGCAACCTGTTTCTCAAGAAGATCCCGATCCCCTTTTTCACCAGCACTATAAGCGAGGCCACTAGACTTACGAACCATCTGTTCAGCAACACGGAGTCCACGGTAAAACCTCATACTCACTTCCTGTATCCAATTACTCATAACATGAGCAGGAATCCTTGTACCATACATATCCGGGGCCTTAATAGAGATAATGCTTAGAAAAGCATTAATAACTTCATCACCAACACCATTACGCTCTAGAAAACCACGGAGCTCTAAAGCAGTACTAGGAGTCATATAGAACTGAGCACTCGCAACAATATGGGCACGAGTGAACAAGCGAGTAAGCTCACGGACAACAGACTCAAGACTAGATACGCCAAGAACTCCACGTAGCCTTGGATCGGTTACAGCACTAGTGTCTAATACATATACTAGCATAACCTTGTATGCCTCAATATACTATGATCAAGAAGTACCATATAAACTATGTTATCTAAGGAATAGAGACTATGATGTCCTCCTTTTATATACTAGAACACCATCTCTAACAATTGTTTTTATAATAGGTATACTAAGCTGATCCTTATGGATAATATGTAGATCAACTACATAGGCAATATCGCCAAGTTGCCTTGCAAGAAAACCCTCGATCTCATCTAATGCCCTATAACGATCAACTCTATTCTCAACAATAACAAGTATATCCAGATCACTAGAACCAGTTAATTTACCAGACAATACAGATCCAAAAACGTAGGCCTCAATAACATAGTCAAGTGATGCTAATACATCAACAACCTTACCAACTAAGGCTCTCCAATTACGTAGTAACTCTATACGTTTAAGTCCAAAAATCAATCTATGCACCATCCCCCATAGATCCTAATCCATATATTTTTCAACATTTCATAGACCTCATTAGCAGTCTCCATAGCAATGGACGCTCTATCATGATCGATCATCAATAGATCATATTGACCCATTCTCCTAGAATCTTCTAAGATAATAAGTTCTTTCCTTCGATCCCTAATATACTGTCTTATAGCATTAGATATCTCTGTATCATCGATCTACATAGCTAAGCTACTGAGGAGTTCTCTAATCCTATGTGAACGTGAATGCTCGTAGCCCATTAGATTATACAATGCCTTAAACAGTAATTGAGCAGCTATCTCTGCCTCAACACAAGCTACATCATAATATCCTCTACGATAGTTACTCTTAGCCGACTCTAGGAAATAGAACGATCGCTTACAGAGCGTTAAAGCTAACTCTATAGACAATATCTCGTCCCCAGTAAGGAAAATTATCTATTCGTATACTTAAACTATGGCTTTACCAATATAGTCTTATCCTAGCTCAGCTAACTCTTTTAATAATGTTCTACTGATACCTCTTGGACTACCTTCTCTTTCAAGTGATGCTGTTATATTATCTGCTATGGATACTAATCCGGACAATGAATTAACAACATATGGTAGTACAAGTACTAGATTACTAAACCTAGATAACTCAGTGATCCAAGACCTATATCCTCTCCGGGTAAAGGTCATTAAGTAGTTTAAAAAGCATTTAATAAGATCCTTTCCTTTAATTCCCCTATTTATATCGTTTATGGCTCTAAAAATATTATCCATGATTGTAGGCGATAACTCGCTATCGAGACTAGTAGCCCGGATAACATCGTATACGATATCTCCTAGCTCATCGTATATTACCATGTTTTTAAACATCTCTAAAGCTTCAGACATTCTCTCCGATCTTCCTAAAACAACTATATTCCTCATAGCATGATGGTGATTTAGAATTGATAATATGAGTATTGCTGATAGGAACTTACCTTTAGTGCTTCTAGCAATATACTTGTCCAAGGCAGCCTCAATAATACAGCCTGATACAATCTCATGATACTTAAATGATGGCTTTAAACCGTCGTTGACCATAGCCCTAGCAATGCTTTCCTGATACTTATTAGTAGCCTTGCCTATATCATGTAGTAAATGAGCTAATGCTACTACTTCATATGCTTCTCCGAAATTAATCTCTGGATCTACAAAAGTTATCCTCGTAGCTAGTGAACGAGCAATTGAATCTAGCTTTCTATACTTCTGGACAGTATTCCATGTATTAATCAAGTGATCTCTTAAATAACTATTAGTCCAAGCATAGATCTCCATCTCTATCCACCTATAATAAGACCTCTACCCTCAACATAGTACTTGGAGTCAGATATTAGAAATGCAAGAGGGTATACACGATCCCCTCTATAACCAAATAGTAGACTACATGGTATAACGGCCTTACCATAAACGGGTATAAAGTCTCTAGTAATAGTCCATTCGCCAGCATCATATTTAAGACCAATATAATGGATTCTATTATCCTGTACAACTAAGTAAGGATGTCTCTCAATAAAATGTTTTGAAACTGGTATAGAATAGTTCAGTATTTCTTCAATAGAAAGATCCTTTCTATACTCTCCAACATATATTGGTACAAGTATAGAGTCTCTAACAAATCCCCTATTCTGGCAACACATTCTATACATTAACTCATTAATCATATGTTGATCTATAAATGTTGATCTTGATATGAATCCAAGGATATTCCATAGACTATAGTCCTTATACAAACTATAGCCTTCATAGACCTTATCAAATACATACTTATAGCCATAAACACTATCCTTACCGCCACTAAGAGCTAGTCTCCAATTAATACTATAACCTCTACTTAGCAACTTATCAATGAGATCAAGAAATCTATTTACAATTAACTGATCGTAGACTCTATCTCCCGATCCCCTTACTATATAGATGTATGTCTTATCTGAGTCAAAATACCTATTTACACGCCCGATACGCTGTACTATAGGTGATGGAGATGCAACATCACTTATCAATGTATCAAATGAAATATCTATACCAGCCTCTATAACTTGTGTTGCAACAACTATCTTGGCTCTATCTAGTTTTTCTATGGCTTTCAGCCGATCAATTGATGTAAGTCTACCATGAATTAAAACAGTATCTTCTTCGCCATATCTCTTGGCTAAAGCATCATAGGTACTCACAGCCTTTGATGGAGTATTTCTAATAATCAATACCTTTTCTGATGAACTAACATGTTTATCTACAACACACAGTATATCGGGCTCATTAATAATCTCTGTCTTGTAATCAACACCCATAACCATATGATCAAATTCTTCATCGGAAATCTTGATAAGATTATTATCAATCGCCTTTCCAGTAAAGGCTTCATATTCAATATAGTATTTATCATGTCTACTACTCTTAAGATCTTTAATAACATATAGTAGATCCTTCTTTAAAGGATTAGGCAATGTTGCAGATAGTACTAGTGTTGGTGTTAAGGAACGATATAGTGTATGTACAACTATATCGAAAACAGTATATATTGATCCAGTACTAGAAATACCTGGATCTCCGCCATAGAGATGTGCTTCATCAAGTGTATTTAGCGATGTAAAAATAGTTGCTCTAGGTACATCATAGTGCCGTCCATACTTATGGAATTCAGCAACGGGTACTCTCAATAAATTATATGCATAACTATCAAATGTAGATACATTAATATCCTTTAGATAAAAAGGTGCTTTACTAGAATCTATAAACATCATTGCCTGATAGCCAATGGATCTGGGTTCAAGCTTTCCATAAACACGTTTCCCGTTCTTAATATCTAGATAGAGTTTTTCAACAAGATTACGTAGTGGAAGTACATGTATTAGTCCAGCTACAAGGCCTTTCTCCTCTAAGACCTGATATATAAATGGTGAAAGACTTGTCTTACCATAGCCAGTTGGCGCTTCATATACTATAAAAGGTATTTTAGTATATTTAGAAAAAAGATCTAGAATATATTCATTAACTATTCTAGAAACCATAAACTACATCCTCTAACGGACATACCTTAACAAGCTTACTAACCTCATTAGAGAATCCATGGAAGTAGCTAGCTAGTCCCTTAACACCAATACTCTCTAAATAACCCTTAAGCTTACCAGCAGCCTTAATAGCTACATCGGGAAGCCTACCACCTTGTATATAGTGATCGCCGAATCTCCTAAGACTAGCCGTTATAGAATAGAGTACTTCACCACTGCATGTAGAGGCATATAGTAGTAGTCTATTAGCAATAGACGCTATAAAAGAAGAGTATTCATCAGGCCTATCCCATCTTGTAGACGATACGCTATCAAGCATTACCCTAATATACTTAACAAGATCCTTCTGGCCACTAAGTAGTCTAACGAGGCCATGTGTACCAAGATCATGTACTGTAAGGAGAGTACTTCTAGGTCCACTTACCTGTACAACCAATAGTCTACCAGTACATAGATCCCTTACAATGCCCCTCTCAATAAGCAGTAATGCTAAGTTTAGAGCTATTATAGAATCTGGAGCCTCATTTCTAGCGAGAACAGCTATGTTCTTGGATAGCCTATGTAGTTCTCTATAATGAGGCATCATGTACTGGGGTATAACATCTGAATGTAGTAATAGATATAGTTTCTCTCTAGTTCTACCAACATATGCTAGGAAGTAGCCAAGTATAGCTAGTATAAATGAAAATCCATCGATATACCTATGTGGATAATCTCTATCCGTTATTCTACCAAGGAATCCCTGTTTAGCGTACTTGAAATAGTTGATCTTGAAGAACTGGGGCGTAGTATACTGATCTCTCCATAGATCCGCACTACAGTTATTTTCAATAAGTAGATCCATAGCCTTATCAATAAGTTCTAAATGATCATGTTCTTTACTAAGCCCTAGATAACCATATAATTTAGGGAAACAATTCTTACTTCTTAAATCATTTACTGTAGCATACATAAGAGCTCTTCTACTAATTTCCTCTCTTATGTCTTGAACTAATCCCTTAACGCTTTCACCAAATCTTCTTGGATCAGTTATCTGGATCTGATCAGAGTTTATCCTAGTATACGTACTCTGATCAATATATACAAGAGATAGTTCAACTAGTTCTCTACCTAATGCACCAGCTGGGAATAGATCGAATGTGCATGAGCTCAAGATATGCACCCTATGAGATCTCTTGGTAGAACTAGTTTTTCACCACCAATATCTACTGTTAAGGCATTATCTTTTGGCTTTACAATCATCTTACCACCATATATTCCGAGGCCAACTGGTACGACATAGTACTCGGTTATCTTGTAATAGTCTTTTGGCGATACATTTGTATAGACTAATGGATCTAGTTTCCACATAGGATATACTTCACATGACCTATATGGTTCAACTAGTCTAACTGGTACATAATAAGGTGTTTCAACAATATCTTCTTCTACAATACACTTACATGGATCATAGAGTTCAACGGATTTTATAGACACCATACCCTCCCTACTACCAACCCTATTAATACCCCATGCAGCAGAAGCTAGTTCATCACAATAGTTCCTATCAACTAGATAGACTATATCTAGGATAGTAGGTGTATAGGCCTTACCAAATGCCTGTACACTAAACCAGTAATCAGGTGTTTTCTGCTGTAGATATGGTAGTGCAAGTACTCTCATAAGATCCCTATACAGTACTACTCCTCCATAGGGGTACCCTGCCGATACATAATAGACCATCTTATCCAGTAGAAGCCTCACTGCAAAACTATATGGTCTACCATTAAACAATAGTGTCTCCGGATAACCCTTCCACCTAGCATAAGCTGCAGCTAATGCTCCAACAAGAGTTGTTGGCGGCGGATAAGGTATTGGCTGTGGTGAAGCTGTCTGGAAAGGAACATGGATCATGAAGCCCCATGAAAGCCCTGCTTTTACTCTAAGGATCATCTTATCAGTCATAGATCCATGGGCCTCAGCCAACTAGTTCATTAACAATAGTCAATACTTCATCAAATACCTTGACTGGATTATCAACAACCTTTACCTCAGCCCTACCTCCCTCTCTAGGCTCTACTGACTCGTCATCACCCGGATAAGCTATTAATACGGCTTTCTCACCTATTGAAGCTGATCCCTTACTTAGCATATCTAAAGCCTTCTCTAGAGTCTCGTATGTCTCAACAATATATTTCCTACTATGTGGAGGCTGTACACTTAATGGTATTGGATGCGATACTACTGCTGCAAGACTAACGATCTTCCATGACGGGTTAAACCTTGTCCTCTTAGCACCGAATAAACTACTGTTAATCATGACTCCAAGAGCCTTAATAGCAACCTCGATCCTCTTTTTCCTCTCCTCTTTACTGACTATCTCCTTACCAGTATAGCTACTAACACCAATACCATCGATATCTAGTGAGAATGTGAACTCATAGAGAGCTGATCCAACCTCTACATTGTATATGGCTTGTCTCTCCATACTAGTAGGATCGTATCTTACATGGAACTGTGCTTCAACAGCACTACTTATGATAGAGTCTAGTGCTGGTATAGCATAGCCACTATAGAACCTAGATGTCCTCCTTGTAGGAGGCTTACCTGCATACATGAAGCCTCCAATATCCTCGACTATACAGTTCTTGACAATATTGTTTTCAAGATCATACATACCAAGCTCTTTCTTAAACCATGGCTCATCCTTAAGTATGGTATCATCACTATGTTTAACGAATATTCCTTGGCTACAATACCTACATACTGGTAGCCCCAGTTTTCCAGCGATCATTGCGAGGATCTCCTGATATGCATGGGCTAGTGATTCACCACTAATAACAGGCACGTATCTAAGGATATAGCCGTTCTCTGTAGGTAGTACTATTGGGGCTCTACGATGCCTTACAAAATTACCTACACTCTCAACCATATTGAGTGCTTCAGCATTTAACAGAATACGTGAACCAAGGCTTAGATAAACCATTTCATTTCTCACCTCTACTCTTCCAGCCATGGGCTAGAATAGATATCCTACGTGCAAGAGATAGATCAGATCTAACACTATTCAAAAAACTCTGTAGTTCGTCTTGTGAAGGATATTTAGCTGGACAAGGTACACAGTATCCAGTTTTTCCCTCAAGAGCCTTGTTACTAGCCTCTACAAATATACCATTAATACCTGGGCCCTGTCCCTCGCCATAGTCGCAGCAATTCAGTATATACTCTTTATCACCGCTCTTTATCTTAGCATAGACTTTTGTAGATTCAAGGCTCTTAACTATCCTTAGAGCATCGTATATGGCTTGCTCGATACTTTCAGGACTTAGTGCAAAAGCCATGCGATCAACTAAGTTATATCTCTGGCTATCGATAAAGAACTTCATAACCTCAACTATACCCGGGTATTTATTGATTAGATTCTCCTCCAAGCATATCATCCCTTAAAAATAGAGTTCTCTATATAAAATGGTTGTTTGGAATAGTATATAAACTTTTATATGGAGTTCAATTCCTTATAACAGAAACTAGTCATTTAATATGTCTATAACAAATTTAATACGTAAACACGATCTCTAAAAGAATCAATATTCCTATAACTACTTAATCCATATACCTCTTAGAAATGAAGTCCATAACCCATATGGATAATATACATTATAAATCCTTATACGTTATGGAAACAATCTATTTAACACATAGAGTAAACCCATATAACTAGGGAAATATAATTGGCTAATGCACTTATAGCTTCACTAGGTTTTGATGAGCGACACGTTATCCGTAATCTATTGAGAATAGGGTTTAAGGGTATTAAGAAGATCATACTACTTATACCGAGCTGGGATATTGATAGTAGGACGAAGAGAGCTATTGACGAGATAGTAAAGATAGCGGTTATAGCTGGTTTAGAGAGGAACTCTATAGTGACATATAGAGTTGATGTGAAGAACCTGTATAATGCAGTCAAAGCTATATATAGATTATATAGAGAACTAGTTAATGAAGAAGTCGATAAGGTCATTGTCTCACTTGGAGGCGGGTTAAGAGCGCTTATAATAGAGGCTTTCCTAGCAATAATATTACTTGATAGAAATACTAGGGAAAAGATAACTGTTATAGTAGATCTTGAGACGGGAGAAGATTATATAGTAGTAGATCCGTCAATACCCTTTAACTACATACCATCGGAAAACGAAGTACTTGTTCTTAATAAGCTATTCCAGGAGCCAATGAGCTTTAAAGAACTACTAGAGACTACGAAATTACCTAGGACGACCTTATGGAAAACACTATGTAGACTTCAGGAAAACAAGTTAGTAAAACAACAAGAAAGCAGGTATGCAATAACAGAGATTGGTAAAATAATATCACTAAAACAATACAGTTAAGCAAAACAAGTACTTAAAACCATAAAGACTTAAACGATGAAGAGTAATGTGTATCATAGATCAATGTAATAGCGATCGGGTCGATGCCTCCTAACTCCTACCTCTCTACATTAGTACGTAAATCCTCTATATTACTGGCTAACTCTTTAATCATAGAAGACAGTATCCTATCCCTCAAAACAGCTTCGATCTGATCACTAAAAACTATATGTAGAGACTTAGTTATCCTAGGCATGAAACCACCAATTATACAAATGTAACTCACTACAAATATACTTTCCCCAACACAATACACCTTAATTACTAGAACACCCTAACCCAACACCCTAATAAAAACAAAAATATTAAGACCGCGCATCGGGAGGAGAAGCTTCCCTCCCACCCATAAAGACAGGGATCACCTCTCACCTTAGCAACATACCCTCTACACTCTCCTACCGTTTAAGATTTTTCCCAGATAATACCAAGAGAAACCACAATCTAAAATACACTAATCTAGTAACAATACTTCAACCCCGTCATTACCGTACAGCGATAAAAGGG
>Ga0190313_1001697_pt1 | contig 11605 bp, 11 predicted proteins | sample 4870071011_MG_FD_169989 | JGI IMG/M metagenome (GOLD analysis project Ga0190313, IMG submission 169989) | Hydrothermal vent sediment bacterial communities from Southern Trench, Guaymas Basin, Mexico - 4870-07-10-11_MG | ecosystem: Environmental > Aquatic > Marine > Hydrothermal vents > Sediment ...
CTCGTAGAGGTCCAGCAGTTCCCCGGGGGTGTACTTCTTCCCCTGAACCGTGTATGTGCCGTCATCGTTCCGGAAGTTGCTGGCCGCCCCGTCTATGGCGATCTCAACCTCGCCGGAATAGCCGCTTTCCTCAATGGCCCTAACTATGGCCTCGAACGGCTCCTCGATATCCTTCATGGGCGGAGCGAAGCCGCCTTCGTCCCCCACATTTATGGCGGCCTTTCCGTACTTCTCAACGAGCACCTTCTTCAGCTGATGATAGATCTCGGAGTTCATGCGGACCGCCTGCATGAAATTCGTGGCCCCCACCGGAACGATCATGTGCTCCTGTATCGAAAGCTCATTGCCGGCATGCTGGCCGCCGTTGATGACATTCATGAACGGGATCGGAAGGACACGGGCGTTCCTGCCGCCGAGATAGAGATAAAGCGGCATATCGCTGAGGTGGGCCCCGAGCCTGGCCACGGCCATGGAGACCCCGAGAATCGCGTTGGCCCCCAGCTCTCCCTTGTTCTCGCTGCCGTCAATGTCGATGAGCGTCAGGTCTATGCCCCGCTGGTCGAACACATCCATGCCGATTATCTGCGGCCCGATGATGTCCTCCACATTGGATACGGCCCTGAGCACGCCCTTTCCGTGATACCGCTTTCCCCCGTCCCGGAGTTCAACGGCCTCCCTTGTACCTGTGGACGCACCGGAAGGAACGGCCGCCCTGGCCCGAATATCGTCTGCAAAAACCTCCACCTCCACAGTGGGATTGCCCCGGGAATCGAGGATCTCCCTTGCGATTATGTCGGTAATTTCTATCATGGGAGGGAGAAGGGAGGAGAGGTATTTATGGGTGTTGGAAGGGGGAACTAGGTTCTCATTTATGTGCACCATCCTGTACATTATTGTCCTGTTGGGTGCACATGAGTGAGAGCTTTTTTGGTTCTGGCCACCCCTGACCTGTGGTACATGGGCTTGCCGGTATCCATGTATAGGGTCGCTCTGGCCCGGATGTCGTCTGCAAAAACCTCCACTTCCACAGTGGGATTGCCCCGGGAATTGAGGATCTCCCTCTTGCGATTATGTCGGTAATTTCTATCATGGGAGGGAGAAGGGAGGAGAGGTATTTATGGGTGTTGGAGATGGCTTAACGGTCGTGGCTATGAGCAGTGCGGGTTTTATTGCACTTAATTTCCAATTCGTTATGTCGTTTATTTTTATTCATTACTTTCAATTTTATCACTTATGCCCGCATTGCTTATAGCCGTTGTTAACCAGCAAAATTTTTCATCCTGCTTTTAATCTTTTTAGAATTGACAGGAACTCATCATAATCAATTAATTCTACATCAAAAAGATCGTTTTTTCGATCTAACAGAATATCTTTTACCATGTTGAACATTGTAGTTTGATATAATTCTAAATCAGCTTGATTTACAGAAGCAAAATTTTTTTCATAAGCCAGCTCAACTTTCCATAATCTATCCATCAGTTCATTTCCAATAAGTAAATGCTTACGATAAATAATATGAACTGCTTTTTCTTTTGGAGGATAGCCAATAAAATAATGATATTCCCTCTTTGGAGCTTCAACCTTTGGATCAATAAAATACTGATTTTTTTCAGGGTCATTTCTTCTGCTACACCCAAGAACAAAAGAAATTACATCGCTTATTGTATGGTCTCTACTACTAATCAGTATGAAGTCGCCCTTCTCAAGAGTTTCTTCAGGTTTTTTTAACATATTTATTGCCATTTCAGAAATCTTATATCCTCCTGCCCCGCACAGACAAACATGTCCCAGATAATTGCATACATCATTAAATTTTACTTCCGTAGTTTCTTGATTTTGCGGATAGCTTCCCGCAAGGATTCCATGATCATAATGAAAAATGATGGGTGGTATATCATAAATAAAATCATATTTTTCGTTCCAGGGTCCGGTCTTTTTTGTCTTTTGACACCCATAAAATGTAACAAACAATAAGATTGAAAATAAGCCCCAAGTGCAGATGGTTAACGGTTTGGCGGGTATATGAAGTCCCGAACGAAGTGAGGGATTTGGGCGAAGGTGCGAAGCACCGTAGCCAGATACCCGCTTGTTATCTGCTGTTGGTTGCTTTATTATTGAACATTGGCAAAACCATGTTTTTACCATTTTTGACCACCTCTCTTTTTTTATTCAATTTTATTTTTATGAAATCAATCTCTTTAATATTATCTGGGATGGCAAAATACGGTTTTATTTTTTCCCAATCATTATCTCTAATAGTTACTATTTCATCTAAGTAAAAACTAACCCAAACATTACCGATTCTGGAATTCGGCATTTCTTTGGAAAGTTTATTTCTTGTAATATTCACATATTTTTCATCTATATCAATTCCAATAAATTGACGACCCAATCTCTTCGCAGCAATAACAGTTGTTCCAGTGCCAACGAATGGGTCTAAAACAATGTCGTTTTCATCTGTGCTCATCAGAATTATTCTTTCCAGTAAATGTATAGGTAATTGGCAGGGATGTTCATCCCTATATTTATTATGTTTTATACGATGGATATCGGTCCACACATCAGAAACTAATGGGCCAAAGGGATGCAAACCTGCCTTTTTTCCACCGTAGTCTTTTAAAAGATAGTTACATTTTCTACATCGCTTATGTAGATAACGAATTTCATAAAATTTAGCTTTCTTTAAATCCTTTACATAATATAAAATACCATAATGGGCAGGTTGGAGAGATTTACCCATAGGGGCAGTAGAAGCATCCCAAGCAATCCAATGTTTGAAATGAGCAACTTCATTTAAAAATCCTGCATAATATGTAAGCCATTTAGGGATATTATGGACGAATATAGAACCGGTAGGTTTGGTAATTCTAACCATCTCATAGATCCATTGTTTGCTCCATTCAAGATATTCTTGAAATTCTTTACTATCTTTATAGCCATTGTATTTTTTTTTCAGATTAAAAGGAGGATCTGCAAAAGTTATATCAACAGAATTGTCTGGGATATTTTTCATTATTTCTAAACAGTCTCCTTGAACTATCTTGTTGATATAATTATTGATCATTTCCAAACACCTCCTCTAAAAGTTTCTCAAAGCGTTCCAACTCCTCTTGATGAAAAGTAAATACATCCTCATAAGCAGCAACCATTCTTTTTAAATCATTTTTTCTAACATACCAACCAATACCATCGATAAAGCCTATAAAATGAGCTTCTGGATAATGTTGTTTGATTAAAGAGTCAATCGAAATCTCTGTTTTTGATTTATCACCCTGACCTGAAGAAGTTGTAACTAAATATGAACATTCAATAATTATTTTGGGATTTTTCTTACTTGGAATGATGAAATCCATTGTTCGTTTTGTATCGGGAGCATTACTTATCAATTCGCTCAAATCGCCTTTTTCAAATGGAATCCCCAGTTCTCCCAAGATATTTTCAATAACTATCTCGGGGTTATTTTCTTTTTTGCCTGAATAAGATCCCTTTTCCTTATATCTAATTAAAGTATCAATCATCGCCTCTATTTCAAAGTTTAATTTTGAAATACTTAGTTTTTTTACTTCAAAAAGGGGCAAAGCATTTGAAAGGATAGGAATTGTAGAGCCTTCAAAAAATATATTCACTAAACCCTTTCTAAAAAACTCACTTTCTTTTATTTTCTTCAATATCTTACTATCTGACCATTCCTTAATATTTTCTCTGTCATCTATTTCTGCTTCTGTTATCCATCTATCCTTATAAACAAGATGGTTCAATTCAGAGTTGTCAATTATCCGTATAAAGGTTATGAGTCTTTTCAGACTCTCATTTGAGAAACCAGTTAATGCGAGTAACGCCCGTAAGCCGTTTTCTTTTCTAAAAATTAAATCTTCAAATAATTCTTTTTTTAATCCCTCATTATGAATGCGGTTTTTTAAAACAAGTAAAGTTTCCTTCATCGAATTGATATACCCTTCATAAGCTTCCTCAAATTCTCTATTATAAAAATAAAATGTATTTTTTGTGATGACTATGTTGTATTTGTCTATTGTACTTTTCATTTTATATAACCTCCTTTTTAAAAAATAATATATATTCATCTTTCATAGTATTTCTCATTCCCTTTATGGGCTTTAAAATACTTTTGACTAATTTTAGATTGTACTTCTCGCATGATTCAATTATCTTACCTTCCAATCTTATACCTCCTGTCTGATTTGTATTAGATCCTATAATCATAATGAAATATTTCTCTTCTTTTAACACTCTTGAGACTTCTGAACATACTTGCTCCATATCATTAAAATAGTTCTTCAGCCTCTCATTTTTATTTTTTCCATTTAATCCAATCATATTATCTCTAATATCATTAACATTATACCCCAAGTAGTTTAACTGTGCTTCATCATTTTTCACATAATCAATTGCAAATGAATAAGGAGGAGATGTAATTACACCATCTACAGAATTATCTTCTAACGGTATTTTCATAGCAGTAGCATTTTTTAATACTTTAAGATTTCCTAAATTGGTTATATATTTCGAAGTATTTGAGATGAAACTAACAACAGTATCTTCATATCTTTTTAGAACTTTTGTAAAGAGTTGTTTGTGATTAGAACTAACAATCCTTTTGGAGTATCCTAGGGCATCTAGAAAAGCAAGCAATGCCAATTCATAAACTTTTAATTTTTCAGGATCATTTATTTTTTCTAATTGTTTTTCTACATTGTTAGTATTAAAGAAATTGAATAACGCTTCAGGATCATTAAAGACTCCTTCTAACAATTCAATATCTATAAATAAGCCACTGTATTTTACTTTTGTCATAAATTGACAAAAAGGGCTCAAATCAATAGCATAAGAATTTATACCCATTAAAGCAGCTTCAACATTTGTGGTTCCGCTACCACACATAGGATCTAAAATAGTTTCTCCTTTCTTTATCCCAATAATGTTAATTAATGCTTTAATCAACTGAGGATGAAATTTCCCACGATAAGGAAACAATCCATGAGTCGCATAACCCGTAGAAAATAATCCATTTTCAAAATATGCTTTTGTGCTTGCCGAACGATTATCTGTAAGTACCTTAGCAGAGTGATTATACATTAGGAAATGCTTTGTAAACTCTCCATCGACAGATTTAAAATAGGCTAATCTTTCCAGCAAACTGTCTTTAGGTAAACAGTTATATTCTAAATAAGCTAATTCTAACTCAAACAATTCGTTAACCGACGGTAATAATTCAGCTTTACGCCCAAACAAGTTATTTATGGGTGAAGGCAAGTTGTAGAATCTTTTGTTCTCATCCATTGTTATCATCCCATTTTGATATGTTTTGCCAATGTTCTTTTTCCACATTCTGACCAACCAATTGCAGATAACTCAGTCATATCTGCAGTACTGCGTATATACTTCCAATTTGGAGCGATATACGCATTATTTCGTATATCCTTCCTTTGGATTGTCATTGTCTATTTTCCTCCCTTTTCTTATTGTATGTGGCTGTTTTTATGCCATCCAGAGGGCTCTTTATGTTCTCCATGTATTTGGAACTCACATGGGTGTATATTTCCGTGGTTTTTAAACTTTTGTGTTTCGGAGCGTGCGGCGTTTTTCTTTTTAGATGGAATTAAGTTTGGAATCTCTCCCTCTTTATATAATAAAAGGTGTTTCATCAACCACGGCACACCCGAGCAGGCTTGGCCGATTTTCTTTTTCACCAGTGTTTTTCTTTGGAGCCGCCCTCTTCATCTAGATAAAAGGTATCTAATCAACCACCGCACCTGCGAGCATGCCAGCCCCGAGTTCTTTCTTCTGAATCTCTTTCTTGGAGGGGCTGGCCAGCGGAGCAGGGGCTAAGAAAGAAACTCAGTGGGCCCGCCCAGATTTGAACTGGAGTCAACAGCACCCCAAGCTGCAAGGATACCAAGCTACCCCACGGGCCCTTTATTCGGTTTATCCTGGCCCGAGCTCACAAAATTCCTGCGGAATTTTGCTCGTCACGGGCCCATCGCATAGCGATGGGCCCTAGGTCGTAAACATCCTTCGGAGTTTACTCCCCACGGGCCCCTATGCAATTATAGAGACCCTGATGGCCCATCGCGTCGCATTTAAAGGATTGGGGTTTTAAAGGGTTTTAATCGTACGGCATCACATCGTCTATGAGGTCGGCATGCGTTATTATCATTCTCCTGCAGCAGTATCTGGTTATCCCGAGGGAGTCCAGCACCTCCGCAGGGTCCTCTCCGCTGGCCACTCTGGCCTTGAACGGTTCGTATGCGCTGCCGACGACACGGCCGCATGTGAAACACCTTACCGGTATTATCATCCTGCTCACCTGTACGACTTCTGTCTCTTCTTTCTAGCACCACGGCCCAGCGGCTTCTTCGGAAGCTTCCTTCTCGGGTCGTTGACCAGAAGAGAGCGGTCATACTGGACGAAGAACTTCTCCAGCTCCTCGTCTCCGTAGTACTTTACAAGGCCTCTGGCTATGGCGGTTCTGACCGCATCGGCCTGTCCCACGATTCCTCCGCCCTTCACATTCACCGATATGTCCACGCTGTCCCTCTTCTTTCCTATCAGAAGGAGCGGTTCCATCATCTTGAGGCGCACGAGTTCCGGGGTGTATATCTCGATGGGGATGGAATTGACCCTCACGCGGCCGTTCCCCTTCTTCACCGTTGCCCTTGCGATTGCGGTCTTTCTCTTTCCGCTGGTGTTAACGATCTTCGGTTTGCTTGCCATTCATTCACCTCTCAGAACTTGGCTCCCAGCCTCATGCTCACTTCGGACAGCGGTATGTACTTCGTGGTGTTCAGTGCCGCCGCCTGCTCCGGCCTTATCGCCTCTGCGTCCTTGAATTCCCGGGGGACTCCGATGTAAACCCTCAACCTCTTGAGCGCCTCGCGCCCTCTCGGCTGCTGGTAGGGGAGCATCCCCCTCACCGTTCTCTTGATGATTCTGTCGGGCATCCTGGGGAAATGCGGCCCTTTCCTTATTTTCCCTCTGGCCCTGGCATCGAAGTACCTCTGGTATATCTGCTTGGAGTTGCCGGTTATAAGGCACTTCTCCGCATTGAGAATGACTATCTCCTCGCCGTTAAGGAGGCGCTTGGCCACCAGGCTGGAGAGTCTGCCCATTATGAGTCTGTCCGCGTCGATAACCGTTACCATCATATCACCCCATTATCCTCACGCCGGAGCCCTTCGGGTTCTCCTCTATAAGGGCCGGAATCTCCGTGACCCTGCCACCTGCTTTCTCTATCTTCGCCCTGGCGGACTCTGAGGCCTGAAACGCAGCAATGGTGACCTTCTTTGTGATGAGACCGGCGCCCAGAAGTTTTCCGGGAACCACTATCACATCGCCGTCCTTCGCATAAAGCTCGATTCTGCTCAGATTTACCTCGGCCCATCTGCTTCTCGGTTTCTCCAGACGGGTCGCGATGTCTCGCCAGATCGGTGCGTCGTTCACCCGCGTGGCCTCCTTCAGGCCAAGGATGAGCTGCACCAGATACGGGTTGGTTTTTCTCATTCTTTTCATATCTGACTCCTCCGACATCTTATGGAGATTGAAGCCAATACGCAGGGGGTTTATAAAGGTTTGCGTGACTGCGGCGGAAGTTTTATATCCTCCGGCAATACTCCCCCTAATATGAAGATCTACCTCAAGATACAGTTCAGCAGCGAGGGCCCGTCTCCGCTGGACATCATAAAAAAGGTGGAGGAAGCCGGCTTCAAACCCGTTGTGGGTGACTACGACTTCGCCACCCAGTTCGAGAACCCAGAGGACTACGGAGACAAGGTGGAAACCCTTCACAGGGCCCTGAAGGGAACGAAGGTCCACTACACCCTCAACACGAAGAAGGACTGATCACCGCAGCTCCAGATACCTGCTTATTATCTCCGCATGGTCGAAGGCCAGCTCAACGCTTCCAACCTCGGACAGGGGAGTTATCTTGACATCGGCAGCGTCGTCTCCGGCTTCAATGGCGGAGGTATCGGAGAGCGGCCTGAGGATATAGACAGCCGAAACCGTCCGTCCTCGCGGGTCCCTGTCCAGCGCGGAAAATACGCCGAGAAGTCGGTCTATTTCGCAATCAAGACCTGTTTCTTCTCTGGCCTCCCTTATCACGCATTCTTCCAGTGTTTCGTCCTGTTCCAGAAATCCTCCGGGAAGGGCGTACATCCCTGCAAACGGCGGATTCTTCCTCTTTATCAGAACGATTGAGTCCCCCACGGGTATGATGGCATCGGCGGCCATGTCGTTTCTCCCGTAGCGAAGGGTCCTCTCCATTTCGCGCCGGGTTTTTTCGTACTCGGACAGCAGCGAGGTGGCCAGCGGTGTGAGCACGGTCCTTCCGCCGGAAGCCCCCCCTCTCTCCGATGTCACAAGGGGTTTGCCGGCTGCGGCGTTCATCTCTTTCACTATCCCCCAGGCGTGGCGGTATGACATTCCCATCTCCTCCGCCGCCTTCCGCAGGGAACCTGTCTCCCCTATCAAAATGAGAAGTCTGGCTCTCCCGTCGCCGAATATGACCCTATCGTCCTTCTCCACCCAGAGGCGAAACCGTTTCCTATATCCCGACATCGTCACCTCTCACTTCAGCATGGGCATCCATATCCCCTTCTCCTTCGCGCTCCTTATGGCGATGTCGTATCCCGCATCGGCGTGCCTCACCACTCCCGATCCGGGATCGTTGCTGAGAACTCTCAGTATCCTCTTCTCCGCGGCATCGGTCCCGTCCGCCACGACCACAAGGCCCGCATGTATTGAGTATCCGATTCCCACACCGCCGCCGTGATGCACGGAGACCCATGTTGCACCGGATGCAGTGCTGAGAAGCGCATTCAGAATGGGCCAGTCCGCAATGGCATCGCTCCCGTCCTTCATCGCCTCCGTTTCCCTGTACGGAGATGCCACCGAGCCAGTATCGTGGTGGTCCCTTCCTATGACTATCGGCGCTTCCACCTCGCCGTCTCTCACCAGATCATTGAACGCCTTGCCCGCCTTCGCCCTCTCGCCGAAGTTGAGCCAGAGAATCCGGCTGGGGAGCCCCTGAAACTTCACCTTCTTTTCAGCCTCGTCAAGCCACTGAATAACATGTTTGTTCTCGGGGAAGAGTTCCCTTATCTTATCGTCGGTCTTCTTTATATCGTCGGGATTGCCGGAGAGTGCGGCCCACCTGAACGGCCCGCTCCCTTCCGAGAACAGGGGGCGTATGTACTCGGGGACATACCCGGGAACCTCGAAGGCGTCTGCGTATCCCGCCCTCTTGGCCTGAGCCCGTATGTTGTTGCCGTAATCGAAGGTCTTCGCGCCCATTCTCTTGAGGTTCACCATGGCCTCCACATGCACCTTTATGGATTCCAGCGCCTCCCTGTCGTATCTCTGCGGGTCGCTCTTCCGGAGCGCGTCCGCTTCTTCCACCGTATATCCTCTCGGCACATAGCCGGTCCTTATGTCGTGGGCCGCGGTCTGGTCGGTTACCACATCGGGCACTATCCCTCTTCTCACCAGTTCGGGATATATGTCCGCCGCATTGGCCCACAGACCTATGGACAGCGGTTTTCCCTCTGCCAGCGCCTCGTCCTTCATCTTCAGGGCCTCGTCGAGGCTGTCGGTCCATGTGTCCAGATACTTCCCTTCTATCCTCCTGTCTATGGCCCATTTGTTGACCTCGACTATTATCCCGACTCCGTTGTTCATGGTAACCGCAAGGGGCTGGGCACCCCCCATCTCTCCGAGGCCGGAGCTGAGAACCCACTTTCCGGAAAGGTCGTGCTGGCCGAACTCCTTCTTAGCAAGCGCCCCAAGCGTTTCGTAGGTCCCCTGAAGGATTCCCTGTGTTCCGATGTATATCCACGAGCCTGCGGTCATCTGACCGTACATTATCAGCCCCCTCTCCTCAAGTTCCCTGAAATACTCCCAGTTGGCCCATTTGGGCACCAGCATGGAGTTCACTATCAGGACCCGCGGGGCATCCGGATGCGTTTTGAACACAGCCACAGGCTTACCGGACTGGATGAGGAGTGTGTCGTCATTGTCCATCTTCTTCAGCGTTTCAACGATGGCATCGTACGACTCCCAGCTCCTGGCGGCCTTTCCGGAACCGCCGTAAACGATAAGGTTGGCAGGGTCCTTGGCCACTTCCGGGTCCAGATTGTTCATAAGCATTCTCATGGGTGCTTCCGTAAGCCAGCTCTTGCAGGTAAGTTCACTTCCTCTCGGCGCTCTGATCGTCCTCAAACTATCACCGACAGGGGATAGGGGAAGTAACAGATAAAGTTTGCTTTGTGAACTGCACCGAAGAGTAAATATTATATAGAGGCCCATCATTCAATCCTCAATTCACGGTCTAACGGAACCGTATATGAGGAGGCAAGAGTATGAAAGACGAAAGCGCAAAGAAACTTATGAGCGTGATTTTGATTGCGATGATGCTGAGCACAGGTCTGGCCGCCCTTGTCGGCGGACACGGCGCCGCGGCGCCCACGGTCATAGACATGACCAGCACGGCATCGAATATGAACTATCCACAGCCGGAATCCGGGAACGGTAAGGCTGCGGCTGATAGTCCGGCATCTGCCGGATCAGGGACCAAGGCGGATCTGGTGACCGACCCTGTTTACAGCAGCCTGAACCCGGAAGCCATCGCGGCAGCAGGATACGATCTTCCTCAGCCTGAGGGCGTGGATAGTTACAGCGGAATAGGCGATGTCCATGCCATGGGATACAACGGCAGCGACATAAATGTGGCTGTGGTGGACAGCGGCATTGATTTCGGCCATGCGGACCTTCAGGGGACGCAGATGGTGGAACCGGAGACCATGCGCTCCGTGGACGAGCCTGTTCTTTCCTCGGCCGCCGAGGGTACGGGGTATGTTTTCCTCGGCAACGACTCGGTGGTTTCCGGCACTCTGCACGTGTATAAAAACGGAGTGGAACTGGTGGAAGGCTCGGATTACACCGCCGATTACTCCACCGGGAACATAACCTTCACCACCCCTCTCGCTCAGGGGGACAGCATAACGGCCACTTATTCTTACAATACTCCTTACGGCGGCTGGCCGGTCGCTTTCGATCCCACATCCATGAAGACATTCCTTTCGACCGGCAGTCCGAAGGACACTATGTTTGCCGACACCAGCCGCTCTGGCCCCGGGCCATTCGAGGTGAGCCACGAGATCGTGGTTGATGGAAAGAACGATTTCTACGACCTTGAGGACAGGGGAACGGACCCGAGGGAACAGGCGGAGAAGAGATATTTCGACCTCACGGACCTGTATGCCACATACGATTCCGACAACTGGTACTTCGGATTCCCGCTCTACGACCTTCCCACGAACACATGGAGCAATGTTACAGCTGGAATAATCATCGATACGGATAAGGGCGTCACCGGCTCCACTCAGGTTCCCGAGGGCAAGTTAATAGATACGAATGCCTCCCATTCCTCCTCGGTTACCGATGTTGCGTTCAGTCCCGACGGAACCATGGTTGCCTCCTCTTCCATGGACGGAACGGTTAAGATATGGAATCCCAGCACAGGAATATGCTCTCTGGTATTCGACAAGCACACGAGCACTCCCTTCTCCCTCGTATGGAGCCCGAACGGAAC
>Ga0190313_1001698_pt1 | contig 11598 bp, 6 predicted proteins | sample 4870071011_MG_FD_169989 | JGI IMG/M metagenome (GOLD analysis project Ga0190313, IMG submission 169989) | Hydrothermal vent sediment bacterial communities from Southern Trench, Guaymas Basin, Mexico - 4870-07-10-11_MG | ecosystem: Environmental > Aquatic > Marine > Hydrothermal vents > Sediment ...
ATAATACTCTGTGTAATATTTACTTCAAAAGGCATCATCTGTGTAGCAAGGTATATGTCTACAGTACCGATCTCTCCAGCTCTACATTTATCGGCAAATTCCTTGAGCCATATGGGCACCCTAATCGTTGTATTACCTATTGTCATCTCAACTAGTTCTTCAGCTGGTGTAGCGGGTGATGTAGGTGTTTCCTCTGATGGTGCACCAGATGTCTGTAGATAAATGATTACTCCAGCTACTGCAGCTATTATTACAACTGCTATAATAATTATAGCGGTAGTACGTGTAATAGCCCTTTTATAACCCATACTACAGTCACCCTTACATTCCTTACATTATTGATAGTTGCTATATGTGTATTTAAGAATTCCTTTAAACAGATATTAAAAATACCTAATAAATAGTCTACAGCATATAGGTTTAAAATACAATATTACTTCACACTATTAGCCTACCAGTTCTACCATCAAATAATATTGCTCTCCTCCAATCAATAATACAGTATATCTGTTCACCCATGGAGAACTCCATCTCAGGGGGAGCCCTGATCTTAACCAGTGTATCATCTAGCTTAACAGTAAGTATATTCTCTGAACCAAGTGGCTCAACAACCTCAATAGCTGTCTCAATAACATCAATCCTGCCGGGCACTGGAGCCCTATAAACCTTTACATAATCTGGTCTAAAACCAAGCAATAGCTTCTCAGCACTACATTTTCGGATAACCTCAGCAACATCTGGTGATACAGGGGCTCTAAAGCCTGGGCATTCCAGGTAGTAGCTAGTCTTAACCTTCCCCTCAACACCAAATCCATGATCATATTCTCCAGCCTCATCCTCAACAAGATAACATGTAACTAGATTCATAGGTGGTGAACCAATGAATGTAGCTACAAAGGTATTGGCAGGCCTATAGTATAGCTCATGTGGTGTACCAACCTGCTGAACCCTACCAGAATCCATGACAGCTATACGATCAGCCATAGACATGGCTTCAACCTGGTCATGGGTTACATAGATAGCTGTAATACCAAGGTTCTTCTGAAGCTTCTTAAGCTCAACCCTCATTGCAAGACGCAGCTTAGCATCAAGGTTACTCAGTGGCTCATCAAGGAGCCAAACCTTAGGACGGCGGACAAGAGCTCTAGCCAAAGCCACACGTTGCTGCTGGCCACCACTAAGTTGTGAGGGGTAGCGGTTCAGGAGTTTCTCAATACCCAGTAACCTAGCGATCTCTACAACCCTCCTCCTAATCTCCTCCTTGGTAAGTCTAAGCTCTCTCCTACGAGCAATCAATGGAAATGCTATGTTGTCAAAGACCTTCATGTGTGGGTAGAGAGCATAGTTCTGGAAAACCATTGCTACATCACGATCTTTCGGGTGTACATGGTTTACAAGCATGTCATCAATATAGATCTCTCCCTCATCAGGTACTTCTAGACCAGCTATGAGCCTCAATGTAGTAGTCTTACCCGATCCCGATGGACCTAGGAGGGCAAAGAACTCTCCATCCCTTATATCGAGGCTAACATGATCAACTGCTACTACATCGCCAAACCGTTTAACAACCTCAACAAGCCTAACTCTAGCCATATGTTAGGCCTCCCATAGACTCTATGGATAGATATTTGTGTTAGGGATATTTAAATAGTTTAAAAAGATCGTTTTGAGGATTATTTCTTCTTAAACGGCAGTATATACCCAACCCCTACACCTATAATCAGTGATATTGCTATGAATGCTATGGCCATTGGAATATTCATTCTCTCAACAACTTCTGTCACAGGGGTTGTCTCCGTTGATGTATATGTTGTTGTCTCAGTAGTCGTTACCGTCTCAGTAACAGTCTTCGTAATAACCTGTGCACCAGAGACCGTGGACTTATTAACTCCATGGACAACAGCGAATGTACCGTTAAAGCCTCCAGTAACGGGTGTTACTGTGAATGACTGGAGCATCCTATACTGCTCATCAGCTGTTGGAGCCAATAGATCCATTACTCTGGGCAACACGTTTGCAAGTATGGCTGTTGCATAATCTGGTGCACCAACCTGCCATTCACCAGCCTCTGTACCGAACGGCCTTATCCTCTTAGGCCCATATCCGTCATAGCTTGTCAATGCCACTACATAGCTCCAGTTATCAATGTGATCTAGGTCGAAGAGCAGCTTCTTACTAACCTCTGCAACAATAGTGTTTGCAGCTGCATCAGCATAGACTTTAAACACGCCATCCTGTACGATAACTGTGTCGTTGTAGTAATAGAGTGCAGCTCTCTGCCCCCTAGGTACTGGCTCCGTCTCCCACCCGGGTGCAAGTAGTAATGCTATGTGCCATGCACTATCCTCTGATATGTTGAAGCATAGTCCGTAGGTATCGGTTCTACCAGATAGATCAGCTGTTGTATGTATGTATATGTGTACATACTGTAGAGACCATCCATTAGGCCCTCCCCACGGGTTCCCACCTAGGTCAGCTACCTGTACCTCGAATACAAGCTTGTCACCAGCATCAGTAACCCTAAACTTTATGAGATCGAATACTCCGGGCTTAAACACTGGGTTTGTGGGGTACTCATAGCCACCAGCTCCATCATCATCACCAACGGGATCATCCATTTCAAACACTATGTTACCAGCTCCAGCAGCTGCAGCTCCTCCCCTTGGAACCTGGAACTTGTAGACGTGTCCTAGCTTTGTAGCTGTCTCTACCAGTTCTCCATTGTGGTAGACAGCTATTGTTATGTATGAGTAGTCTCCGGGTACTAGTCCTAGATATGCCCATGGCACCTTGATCTCCACTACATTGCCCACCGCTACCTCTAGCTTATATAGTGAGAAGTAGTCTCCAGAACCAGTTGCTGCACCTACATAGGCTATCCCCACACTCGGCTTGACCAGTACTTCATAGAATAGGCCAATACCAAGATCGCTACTACTGCCTCTTGGGTATACATTGTATCCGGGGCTATAGGGGCTTAGGCTTCTCCTAGGTGTTGTTGTGTAGACCCCTATCTCTATACTATCTAGATCAATTCCCTCCCACGGTATAAGGGATAGTATTAGTCCCTCACCATCAACAGCCATGTATGCATATGCTATATATGTTGGCCCCACGGTTATGTTTAGAGCCTCCTTGGAATCAACAGCAGATCCCCAGACGGGATCTAGTGAACCATCGATAGCTATCGTCTGTGATATAGGCTTTGGCACATCTGGGTTAATCCATCCCTTAGCCGTACCATCTGGGTAGAAATATGCACTTAGGTAGTCTGGTGGAGTCAGTCCTGCAAGCTCATATGCCCGTCGTAGGAAGGCCTTGAACAATGGATCGAATGTCTCTGGTGAACCACCACCATCGAAGCCATACCACCAGAACCAGTCACTAGCTTCAGCTCTCAACAGATACTCTACGGCATCCGGGTTAACGTTATAGGCTTCAATCATATTGTCTACTCCAAGAGCACCTAGTATCTCGTCCCTTGCCTTTGCAAGCCACATCCAAGCAGTATTCTCCTGCCTATCCCCTATCCAGATCGTTAGCTCGCCTGCACCCCATGATCCCTCAGGTAGCTTTGCAGATACAGTCCTCCTTGGGAGTTTATCATAGGCATCTCCATAGCTATCCGGAGGTAGATCAGCTATATCAACACCCTCTAGATCGAGGTACTCATACGTCTTTGTAGGTAGTTCCTTAGCTAGGCCGCTATGTTGTTCAAGATATTCTCTAGGCGTAGTTGTCCTTATGATCCCTTGGTTCTGTAGCTCTGTTAGTTTCTGGTAAAGCTTGTTTAGGAATGTGTCTCCAAATTCCTCATAGTGTTCCCATGGGTTTTCACCATCAAGTGCTATTACGACGAATCTTGTTCCAGATGCACTACTAGCTATACTCTTGATCCTATTAACTAGATCATCTACTGCAGCATCCACAGAATCCCATTTAGCATAGTCAAAGCTTATGAGTTTGCTTAACAGCGTGTTCCTGAAGAACAAGTATATACGGTTACCGTTAAAGTCTATATACCATGGGACACCATAGTTATCCAGAGATCCAGCATCAACTCCAGTCTTACCCAATATACTCTGGTCAGACGCTACCCACATTATACCATGTTCAGCCATAACCTCGACCACATACTCATTAATAGCTTGTTCAGCAGGCCACATACCAACTGGTGTATAGTTGAATACCTCCTCAAACAACTCAATACTCCTCTCAACATGCATTCCAAGATCCTCTACCCAGCCGAAATCAACAATTATTGGTGCTAGTGGATGGCTGTAGGGTACGGGTATGACCTCGATCTGTCCACGGGAGATTAGCTCTCTATACTTAGGTATAATCTTACTCATTATATCAATCTGTGTCTCAAGCACTAGACGTAGATCCTCCCTCGTATAACCTGGTTTAGCCTGTGTCCTAGCCCTCTCCATCAACTGATAGATCTCTGGATACTCCTCACGAGCAACTTCCGGATCGATCCAGAATAGGTTGAACAGTACCGCTAGATCTATTATTCTCTGGCTAGAGTAATTACCTCCCGTAAACCTATTGGCCACACACCTTATAAACTCCTCTTCACTCAAAGGCTGAGCAGCACATGTTCTAAACGCTGATTGTGCAGTATCACGTAGGAATTTGAAACGCTGTATCTGCTCTACAATCCTAGCCCAATTTATATCAAAGAATCCGCCAGGTATCTTTATCATATTGTATATATCCTCGGCTGTAAGCTCCTCCCCATTAGCGATTTTCCATGCGAGTATCTGTCTCTGATCCATAATGCCCTTCTCAACATAATCCTGTAGCTGGACGAGTAGTGATCCTGAGAATGTGAATGTCACCTTTATATCCGGGTATTTTGATAGTATGTACGCCATCTTGTAGTAGTTGCCGATACTATGCATTCTCACCCATGGTAATATGAAGTATGTTTCATCGGCTGAGTAATACCATGGCTGGTGGTAGTGCCATATGAACATCACATATAGTGGCTGTGTATTCTCCGTCTTCGAAGGTGTTGTTATGAGGATTAGCTGTAGTAGGATGATCGTTAGAAGCATTATTGAGGCTAATCTATAGGGGTTCATTAATAACCACCATTAAAACATCCTTTTCAAAATATTATGTATGAATTAGGTGTTATTTAAGTTTAAAGTTGCTAATGACGTTTAAACAATCACTTTAAAGGCATTTTATGACCATAGGTTAAGAGATATATACCTAGGGGTCAGAGAGAATCAATATGACTGGTCATCAGTTATGGTGTAGAATGCTATGGGTTCTGAGGATTATTCTGTACTAACCCCTCCAGTAATCGTTGACAATGTTGAAGCATACGTTATACCAGATAAACCGGTTACAACGATCAATCATGGGGTAAGGGCAGGGATACTAGCCATAAACCATGGGGTGGGAAGGAATATCCTTGTAGAACTATACCTTGTTAATCCAAGGGGGTCACGGAAAAAGATCTATAGTGGACAACATGAGGTTATGGATAGGGAGAAAAAGATCCTATTGGAAGAGCTTGAGATACCTATTGATGAGGAGTATGGTGAGTATCTCCTAGAACTATATATCAATAATAAAAAGGTTGATCGTACGGCATTCATAGTTGCTGATCCTAAAACCAGGGATCCATTGTACTTCACAATAGTATGGCATCATCATCAAGCACCAAACTATATGCCTGACGGGAGAATCCATAGTCCATGGGCCTACGTATATGTTTGGGGAGGCTATCTAGCACCCTATGGCTACGGCCCTTACCACTATCATGCACTACTACTTGATAGGAAGAGGGGGTTTAGGGCAACATATAATCTTAGCCCTAGCCTACTTGCACAGTGGCTTATGGCTATCGAGAAGGGTGTTGAGACTATTAGGGGGGAGAAATATGATCCTGATAGTTTTGAGGTTGGACTTATCCGTGAAGCCCTTAATAGGTATAGGGAGGCCCTACGTAGGGAGCAGATCGATGTTTTGACGAGTCTCTATGCACATACAATAGCTGGTTTCCTCATAGACGTCCTTGATGCAGGTGATATTGTTGATGAGGAGCTATCCTATGGTAAATCCATTACTGCTAAAGCTATGGGTGATGGGTATGAGGCTTCTGGGGCATGGACTCCTGAGATGGCCTTCTCCATGGGGTTGGTACATATCTATCGTGCTAATGGTATAGAGTATACTGTGCTTGATGACCAGCACCACTTCCTTGCTGCAGAGGGTGATAAGGATACTCCCTATGAGCCATACCTAGTGCTGAACACTGCTACTGGAGACTATATAACAGTCTTCTTTAGAGACCAAAGCCTCAGCAATATAATGAGTTTCCGTAACAACTTCCCCAACGAGTATAGTGCTTGGAGGAATGCTTATGAGTTCTCCCTACTAATTGCTAGGAAATGGTTTGATCGTAGGGTTAAGACGCTAGTGCTAGCACTTGATGGTGAGAACTGGATGGTTTTCCCAAAGAACCCACCATATACAGCAGTTTTTCTCGATAAGTTATCCGATTACCTAGTAGAGATAGATAGTACCAGGTTTATAAGGTTAAGCCATCTACGGGAGATGTATAGGGAGGTACCTGCTAGGAGAGTACTCAAACACATACCGACAAACACGTGGCTAGGCACGTTTAGGAAGTGGAGAGGGGAGAAACCAGATCATGAGAGCTACTGGGTGGAGGTTGCTAGGAGGTATAGGATGATCAGGGCTTATGAGAGAATGATTGGTGGTAGGGATTATAGGAGCCGGAGGGCACGATGGACGTTATGGCATGCACTTGATAGTGATTATTGGTGGGCTGAGTTCTGGTCACCAATGATCATTAGGACTTGGCTCCATGAATTCGATAGTATTATCGAGCCTATACTCAGGCTTATAAGGATAGATAGTCTAGGTGTTGTTGGAGAAGCTGTTGAGGGGCTTGAGTCTAGGGTTTCCATTGAGATAATTAATGATTTTGAGCGTGAAGTACATATTGCTGTCCGTATTGGCGGTTTGGGGATAGAGGTGCTTGGATCTGGTAGTATTAAGCCATTGGTTATCAAGCCTCATAGTAGGTATAGTAGGGTTATTAGGATAAAGTTTCTACAGTGGGGTAAGGCGATCCTATCGGCTGCACTAACTATTGATGGGTACCTAATAGACTCTAGGTCTATAGAGATTGATGTTAAACCACATATTAGGCCTAACCCGGTATAGTATGTACAAGAGATATATACAGTAAGCTTTATAGATATTCTAATCTAAAGGGTTATAAGGTACATTATTCTATCTCTAAATAGGTGAAGTATTTGTTTAAAAATGTAGGGACGTTATTGCCGATCATTATGGTTCTCCTAGTACTACCTAATGTACTCCCTATTATGTCAGAGAGCCCCAAAGGTAGAGTTGATCTTAGTGGTAAACCATTTGTTGATGTAAGGGTTACTGTTAATAGTGTTAATATTGATAATGAGACCTATGTGTATGTCTCATTAATCCTCTATAACCTTATCAATGAATCTATAAGTCTATACGTAGTGGATTATCCATCTATTAAGGTATCCTTTAATGATCAGGTAATACTGGATCAGTTAATAATTGTAGATAATGAGTCACTAGTACTTGGATCATATGAGGTGAAAGTACTCTTTAACACATCCTTTCTAATGAATAGAAACGTGTCACTAGAGATTTATCCAGGCATGTATTTAGTAGCTACTACTGATTATTGGAAAGGAAATACTACGGAGAAATACATAGTTAAAGGTAATACTGTATACATAGAGTACAGGGATCGTATAATCATTAGTACTGAATCAGTAGTACTACTACAGTCAGTAGGTATACCTTCTACTATGAAGTTTTTTGGAGAACCTAGTAATGATACATGTGTGACACAAGGACATAATGATATAGTACATGTAGAGGGAACTAGTAATACCTCTATTTCAAATCAGTATGGGAGTGTTAATGAAACATTTATGGTAGATAATGCAGGTATTCCCATGGGGAACATAACTAGTGAATCCAATACCTCAAAGACTATGCAGAAACCCATGGATACTGCTGAGGCAGAGTCTAAAGAACATAATGGAAATACTGGTGGTGACCAACTATCTATTGGCTATGAGTTCCTAACTGCATTTACTATAGCTATTATAGTTTTGGCCGTAGCTAAACTAATTGTATACGTTCTTAATAGGAAAACCTGATCTCTTAACAATACTGAATACATTACCTATGATTAACTCTTATTTTAGAGAATTTTTATTACTATTAATCCATCTATATAGTAATTAGGTGATTAGAGTAATTGCTTACCCAAATCAAAAACATATTAATGGGTAGACGTAAGAAGACTCTTAGAGATCCATTGCTAGTTCTATCTGGTAGCTCGCTACAAGTATACTTTATACTGTTATCTAGTAAGAAACCCCTTGGTATTCGGGAGGTTCAGAGGAAAGCTGGTTTTAAGAGCCCTAATAGTGCAAGGCATCATCTGGAGAAACTTATTGAACAAGGTTTTGCATATAAGGTTGATGATGGATACGTTGCTGTTAAGCCACGTGGATCGCTTATTTCATCATTTATAATTATACATGATATATTGTTTCCAAAGATGTTCTTCTATGCATTAGCATCAACACTCTTCCTTATAGCCTATTTACTCCTTAGGTTTACATGCATTGATCCATTTCCAACAGTGTTTATGTCCATAATAACTGTGATGCTATGGATTGACTCTATAGAGCTTATGGATAAGATTAATAAGTTAAAACGTATTGGTATACGTAGGTAATACCCGATATGATATAGGGTATAGATCATGTGATCTAGGGGGTGGTTAGGGACTGTATATAGTGTCCCACTGGGATCTCGATGGTATTGCTTCAGCAGCTCTAGTTGTCCGGTATAGGCTTTCAATGAATAAATACAATAATAGGGTTAGGCTTTCCACCATAAATGCACTTGCTAAAAACCTATATATTTTCCTAAATAAGGAGCTTCTTAAGGAACCACATAAGAACCTATTAATACTTGATCTGAATCCTCTTAGGGATAGTTATGAGTTGATAAGGGATGCCCTAGATATAGCTATTGACTATGGGATAAGCGTTTACTGGATCGATCACCATAGCTGGAACGGATCTATTGCAAACGATCTCACGGAGACTGGTGTAAAGGTCATTATAGATCAGAACCTAGTCACTACAGAGATCATAGCAGAACTCTTTAACTTAAAAGACGACTATTCCAGAAAACTCGTGGAACTAGCTCGTGACGATGATTTATTTCTTAACAGGTATGAGTATACAGTCTATTGGAGACGTATACTGAAGTGGTTTGGCTGGGATGTAAGGTATCGGGCTCTAGAATCCTTCATAGCTGGTGAGATATGGCCTGAGTGGGCCCGTGGCCTCTATGGACAGATCCATGGTCAGTATAGTAGGCTTATGGAGAAGGCTTTAGCTAATACTGTTGTTAAGAGCTATGGTGGTTTCCGAATAGCTATATCCTATAGTATTGATCAGAGGCTTCATGCTGGTGAGATACAGGAGGTTCTTCTAGAAAATGGTGTTGAGGCTGATCTATATATTGTTGTGTATCCTAACGCTATTAGTCTACGTAGTGATGTTGTTGATGTATCGGCTATAGCACGTAGTCTTGGAGGTGGGGGTCATCCAAGAGCTTCTGGTATACCACTGAATACTATTGCTCCGGATAAGGTTATTGATAAGATTATAAAGTATATTGTTAAGCACTAGTTTATTATTGTGTAGAATATATGTTTATAACTAGCCATAGGCTTTAACAAATCCCTACATGGAATCTCACTGTACTAAGCGTATTAGTTTTATATCTCTTCCTCCCAATCATTATGTAGTGGTATAAGGATTGTATGGTTGGAGGGTGTCTTGGTTGTCCAGAAAATACTATTTAATAATATATACTGTACTCGCTATACTCATGTTATCAATGATCGCTCCAGCAACAGCTTCACTCCAGATCAGTAAGAGCTATACCAGTAAACCAGTTGTTGATGTAGATTGGGAATCAAAGATCTCCAAGGATCTCTTGGAATCATTCAATCAGCCGTTCAACTATAAGGTAGCTATAGCAGGTCCTAAGAATGCAAAAATGATACCATTGTACAAGGGTACAAGACCAGTCATAGTCACTGGTAGGATGGAGGCACTAGACTATCTAAGAAGTGTTGTTACAAGGGTTAGGTATGTAGTACCAATGCCTAATGGTGCATTCATGGCCTATGTACAAGCTACAAAAGATCAGGTTATAATGCTTGCTAAGAACCCAGACATAATATCTATTCAGCCATCACCACTTGTCATGGATATATTCAAGCCCGAGACTGAGAAGATAAGGATTATGACTAAGGAGCCTATAGGGGTATCAGGTAATGGTGGTGATCAGTATTTTGCCGGTATTAAGGTGCTTGGAGCTGTTGATACATGGGAGGAATATAATGTAACTGGTGAGGGTGTTGTTGTAGGTGTTGTTGATACTGGTATTGACTATGCTAACCCGGATCTAGGCTATGATGCTATGGCTCGTGATGACTATGGGTATCCATTAACAATGGTTATGGATGAACAGATTGCTCTTACAAAGACTGTTGCCGTAAGGAATGAGAGTGGATACCTTAATACAACTAATGCTACAGTAATAATGTATAGTACGCTATGGTCTGGAGTATTTGGTTCACCAGTACTGTTTGTTGTAATACTCGATCACGATTGGTACATAGGTAATATTACGAGTAAGAGCGGTATCTACAAGATCGGTTTATCCGAGACCATATATATTGACTGGACCGTAGGCTATATAGTTGGTATATGGGTACCTGTTGTACTAGTTGATACGGAGACCCCCGGCGTATATGATACAGCAATATTCGATCTATCAACCGGGTTCTACTGGTTCTCAGAGCTTATGAGAGAACTTGAGAATGAGACTCTGGGCACCATATTATGGAGAGAACCTGATCCATCATGGCTTGACTATAGCTTTGCTGATGAGCCATTAATCAAGATCGGTAATGAGATCATTGCTAGAGACTTTGACGGGGATGGTTTATACGACTTCAGCCTAGGCATAGTATCCGGGTACTACCTAGACTCATTCGGTCTAGCTAGATGTACTGTTGACTGGTCCACCTGGACTGTATATCCGGGAGAACCAGGTGTCTATGCAGGGCTTGACCCAGAGGGTGAGTATGTAGTTGTATTCTCAGACTTCTATGGACACGGTACAGCTGTTGCTACAGTAATTGGTGCACGTGGTAACATGGAGTATGACGTCTATGGTGAGGGTGGACAGAGACTCTATGGTATGGCTCCAAATGCTAAGTTAGCAGGTGGTGCTGGATGGTGGGTTGGTGACTGGGTACCTGTTGAGTTCTGGTTATCGGGATGGGACATAATATATGATCCTGATATGAACGCATTAGTACCAGTTCCAGCTGGTGTACATCGTGTAGACATACTCAGTAACAGCTGGTCATATGTGAACCTTGCTAAGTGGGCTCACCAGTTCCCAGGATCCGATTACTGGTCATCGGTATTTGACATGATGGTTGCATTC
>Ga0190313_1001700_pt1 | contig 11590 bp, 8 predicted proteins | sample 4870071011_MG_FD_169989 | JGI IMG/M metagenome (GOLD analysis project Ga0190313, IMG submission 169989) | Hydrothermal vent sediment bacterial communities from Southern Trench, Guaymas Basin, Mexico - 4870-07-10-11_MG | ecosystem: Environmental > Aquatic > Marine > Hydrothermal vents > Sediment ...
GTCATAGATGTTCATATAAATAATTTTACTGCGTTATCGGTCGCCTGCGTATTACATTACAATACGCCTTCCTTCTTCTTGCCTGTGAAATTTATTATCTGAAAATCTATACCTTATTTTTAACCCAAATTAACAATATAGATCGTCATTTTTAACCCAAATTAACAATATAGATCGTCACATAAATAATTTCACTCCGTTATCGGTCGTCTGCGTATTACATTACAATACGCTTTCTCCCTCTTGCCTTGTGAAATCTATTCTCTGATAATCTATTAGAAGCGGAGAATTTTAAATATGCCTGAAAAGGATTATTATAAGATCCTTGGGCTGGACAAGAGTGTCTCAGGGGATGAGATAAAAAAAGCATATAGAAAGCTTGCTATGAAATATCACCCCGACCATGCCAAGGGAGATAAAAGTGCTGAAGAAAAATTTAAAAAGATAAGTGAGGCATATGCAGTTTTAAGTAATACGGAAAAACGTAAACAATATGATGAATTCGGTGCAAGCGGATTCAATCAGCGATATACAGAGGATGATATTTTTAAGGACTTTGACTTTTCAAACATTTTCAGGGAATTTGGTTTTGGGAGTGGAAATTCTTTTAGAAGGGGAGGAGCAAGACATTCTTCTGCAAACGATTTTTTCTTTGCTTCCTCTTCTGGGCGCCGGGCAGTTCAAAGAAAGGGGAATGATATTGTGTATGAACTCCCTTTAACCCTGCATGAGGTTGTATCAGGAACAAGTAAAACTGTTAATTTACAAAATAATGGCCGTGTGGAAAGAATAAAGGTGAAAATTCCCAAGGGGATGATAACAGGGAAAAAAATCAGGCTTCTAGGAAAAGGAGAACCGAGTCACTCTGGGGGGCCTGCGGGTGATCTCTTTATTCAATCAAAAGTAATTAATGATACTTTTTTTGAAGTTAAAGATTATAATATTTATATTAATAAAAATATTAAAATAACAGATGCTCTCCTGGGAGCAAAGGTACCTATATCTACCCTTGATAATAAGACTTTAAATTTAAATATTTCGCAAGGTACAGCTCACAAGACTATGATGCGGCTTTCCGGCCTTGGACTACCACAGATGAACAGTAAAGCCCGGGGAGATTTGTTCGTAAGGATTCATATTGAAATGCCTTCTGAGTTAACATCAGAACAAAAAAAAATAATAAAAAAATTAGCACATACAGGAATATGATGAAGTAAAATTATTGACAAGATATTTTGTTCCGTGTATTTTCCACCAGAGGTTGTAAAAAAATATTAAAGGTCATGCTTTTTCGAGGATAAATTTAGTCAGTTAATCTATAAATTAAGATATTAAAGTATAATTGTTTTGATCCTGCCTGTTTTTGTATTGTAATCGTCAACTATATGCTTTTTAAATAAATTTCACTATGAAATTGTTGGAAATATGATTTTTTTCATGTTTTTTGTTTGTTATACAGGTGGAGTTAGGTTTATAAAATTTATAAATGACAATAAGGATTGACCATGATTATTACCTGTAATGAATGTGGCACTAGTTTTAATGTGGACGAAACTTTGCTTGATGCAGCAGGTAACAAATTCCGCTGTTCGGTTTGTAAGGAAATATTTTTTTATTATCCCCCCATATCGGGTGAGGAATCAACGGAACCCCTTGTAAATACGAATAATGCTGACAATCCTAATGAACATTCAGAAGTGGTAGATAATTCTGTCGATTCTGACGGTGGAAGCTTTGGTAATAATTCCAAAAATATGTCCCCTACCACTGATCATGACTTGGATTTTAATCCAGAAGATATTGGAGTTGAATTAAATTTTAAAACTGACCATGAAGATTTCGCAGAAGATGTTGATCTTAACTTGGGCATTGAGCTTGACGGGATAGAAGATAAGGCAGATGCTGCAGAGCTTCATGGTAAAACAGAAGATGCAGATTTGTCTGGTCTGGAAGAGCTCCTTGATCTTGATGGTGATGAGCTGGTCTCCCTTGAAGAGCCGGCAGATAAAGAATTAGCAGAAGATGTTGATCTTAACTTTGGCCTTGAGCTTGACGGGATAGAAGATAAAGCAGATGAAGTAGTGCTTCATGGTGAAACAGAAGATGCAGATTTGTCTGAGATAGAAGGTCTCCTTGTTTTAGATGAGGACGGATCACATTTTGATGAAAAAGAAGATGTAAAAGATATTGATCTGTCTCTTAATCAGGAACTCTTTGATGATAAGGAGAATGGGGATGAAGCCCAGGGTGATGATGAAAATGCAGGAGAAAAAATAGAGTTAGCTGATTTTGAAATTATACTTGGGGATGAAGATGCTTTTTCGGGTTCCAATGCTTTGGACGCAGAAGCGGGCGGCACTGCTCTTGTGAGTGAACCTGAAGACAGCGGAGAGGGAGAAGATCAACAAGGTTTGAGTGCAGAAATTGATTTGTCTGATGTGGAAGGTTCCCTTGAGTTCAATGAAAATAATACAGATTCTGATGAAGCTTCTGAGGATTTTGAGCTTGAATTGGATTTAGATTTTGAAGAGACATCTGATAATATTAATACAGATAATGATACAGGGTCCCTTGAGCTATCTGATTTGGAGGCTTTAATAGATGATGAAGGTTCTTCTTCGGAAATGGAGCCTGCCGCTGATGAAAAAAACATTGAAAATGGAATCAGAACTCCACCCACCGGCTTTGAACTGGACTTTGATATGGGTGATGAAGTTACTGAACAACCAGAAACAGATATCTCTTTGGAAATAAATTTTTCTGAGTATGAAGATAAAAAAGAGGTTATTAAAGAAACTGTTGATGATGTTGTTCAGCAGCCGGAAACGGTGAAGCCGGTTGAAGTTAAACCTGAGCCCAAAGTCAGTAGAAAAAAGGATTATCTTAAAAAAGGAAAAACAGGGAAAGTTTTTGCCATTCTGGTTGTCCTGTTTATTCTTACATGCGGTTCTTTTGTTGGTGTTATGCTGCTTGATACCAAAGGAACCAAGATTATGTATGTTACTGATTTTGTCAGGTCTGTTTCGAATATCCTTGTAACTCAGAATATTTATATTCCCTATGTTACTGATCTTGCCAAAAGTAATAATCAGCAGGATTTAGATGGCAGAAATAAGATCACGGTTCTTGTGGAACCTCTTAAGGGAGAATATATTGAAAATGTAAAAGCCGGTCTTCTTTACGTGATTACAGGTCAAATTCAAAATAATTATGATCACCCAAGGAGTTTTGTTAAAGTAACTGCAAAGCTCATAGCAAAAACCGGCACGCAAACAGAAAATGCATATTGTGGGAATATATTATCAGGAATTGACCTTGAAAACCTTGATTTAAATAAAATAATCGATCATCTTAATAATAAAGAAGGTGATAATAAAAATAATATTAATATTAAAGCTGGAAATAATCTTCAGTTTATGGTAGTATTCACCAATCTGTTAGAAGATATTGAAATGTTTAACGTGCATATTGAAAGCTCTTCTCCGTAATTTTTTGGGTTGTGTTTTCTTAAAAAAAAATATGGCGATGTAGCTCAGATGGTTAGAGCATGCGGCTCATATCCGCAGTGCCCGGGGTTCGATTCCCTGCATCGCCACCATATTTATAAAAATACACCCCCTCTGCTAACCAGGAGGGGGTTTTTGTTTTAAGATAATAAATTAAAAAATGTTTACAGGTTTTGAAAAAATTGTAGAAGAGAGAATAAAAACGGCACAAAAAAATGGAGCGTTTGATAAGCTGGCCGGTTCTGGGAAGCCACTTGATTTCAGTAATGAAACAATGGTACCGGATGATCTCCGTATTGCTTATAAAATATTGAAAAATGCCGATTTTATTCCGCCGGAAATTGAATTAAAAAAAAAAATTTTACAAACAGAAGAACTTCTTGCAGAAGCAGACGATATACGTGATAAATACAAGCTGTTGAAAAAATTGAACTTTCTTATAGTGAAGCTGAATTCAATGCAAAATAGATCAATGGCCTTTGAAATGCCCCAGCATTATTCTTCAAAACTTGCGGAGCGTTTTAAAAACGGCTGTACTTTAAAGAATAATGACTAATTATAAAAATTCTGATACCCATTTCCAAAGCTTATTTAGTCTGTATGCTATTCTTATTTTACATGTTTTTTTAGTAGCCATTCTTGGATGCCTGGTTATCTTTTTCCGCGGGATTGTTATTTATACCCCCTGGATTTTTCTCTCAGTCTTTTTGATAATAATCGGTTCCGGGTATTATTTTTACAGACGAATGAAAAAGGAAGGGAAAACATTGCGAGAAATTCTGAATACCCCTGATTTTAATGGTCGAACTGTTGAAATAAGTTTTCTTGGAGGATTTGCATCTTTAAAAATAGGTGGCAGCTCAAAGGAACTTCTTGCTGGAGGAGATTCATCCCCCAAAATTCATCAGCTTGATAGTCCTGAAAAATACCGAACTCAAGAGTTAACAGAGCTTGTCAGGATGCTGGAAAAAGGGCTGATTACTCTTGAAGAATATAAAATAGCTAAAAAGCATATTTTTAAATAAAAATGTAACTATTCAGCTAATATGTACGGTAGCAGGTATAATCTGATTAAATCAGTGACGCTGAATAGTTCTATATATTACAACCTCTTGCAATAATACAATAAAATCTATTCTCATTCAGTAGTGTCCGGTTAGAACTTTCCGTATTTTTCTTGCAACTTTCTAACCGGACACTGCTGAATTTTATTTGGTCAATGTGCCGAGGCGGCTCACAGAGAACTGTTTTAGATTGTTGGAAATGTCAAATTCAAAAGGTTTGCCCTTTCCTAAAATATTTTCCCTGGCCGCTCTGAGAACTGTGGCATGATCTGTTTTTTTATCATAGCATAACTGTATGTTTCCTGCGTGAGTTGTTTGATTCTTCCATTTCATAAATTGAAATGTCATTATTCCGGTTTTCCAGTATTCCCCTGCAATATCCCACATGAGTTTATACTGCGACCAGAGGATTTTTTTTTCGATCCAAAATACCATTCTTCCCATATTATAATATGGATCCTTAGGTATGGCTTCAACTACATAAAATTTTCTGGGAACCCAAATAGCTGATGCAAGGGACCAGGGAGCCTGGGTGGACCCTTCAATTTGCCAGCCTGTTTTGATATCGGCCACGCTCTCCCCGGATAGCCATCTACCGTCGGGTTCTTTTTTCATGGTGGTAGCCTTTTCTGCACATCCCTTTGCAATACACATTAGGCCTATTCTTTCTTCTATATATTTCCATTCCATGGATGAAGTATGCCCTAACCAGCCATTACCATCGTCCACGGTAAAATCTGATCCCAGATATGGATCAGATCTGTTTGCACCTGACATCCTTTTGGTTCTTCTTATGGCGGGAATATAAACATAAAGCTGATCTTCGGTTCCATCTGTCTTTCTTATTGTCAGCTGAGCTGTTCCAGCCATATCGTATGGTGCCTGAACAAGTGTAATCTCCTTAAAAAGCAGATCGTCAGTGTTTTTAAACTGTTCTGTGGTTTTTGTGCCCCAGAAATTATATCTGTAAAGTTCACAGGAAAGAGCCCTTTCAAATCCTTTTTTTCCTATCCATTCAGTTGAAAAAGGGGCTTTAAAACTACCATCTCTTCCCATATTTATATCCCGGTTATTTGTTAGCTTTATCCCTGCGTCAGGATCATTTTCAAAGTCAATCTGCGGAAATGGGTATCCGTATACCCATTTTGGCGGTTTGCCGGTTGCAGCCTCCACCAGGGTCCCGTCTTCATCAATGCTATATTTATCTATATTATGTTTTGATCCATAGTTTTCCCATGGGGCATCATCGCTTCCATCAAACTTGAATTCCCCTATATTCATGATTATTTTTCCCTCTTTCACCCACATAACCATGGGCTCGGGAATAAGCCCTTTTACTTTTTGCCAGTTATCCGTATTTATTACATCCCCTGGGTATAGTCCCATCTGGTCAAACAATTCCTGTTGATTCTCTTTCCAGTTCGGATCATCGGCAAAAGATGGTGAAGCTGCAAGAAGAATAAAGAAGCTAAATAAAAAAGCGCTCTGCATAAAAAATTTAATCATTAAAATATCTCCTTTAAAAAAATAAAGTTAATAAATCTTCTCTTTTTAAATAAATAATTAAAAAAGGGGTTCAATGATTTTATTATTTTTAAAAATAGAGGCCGGAAGCCCGGTTGTTTTGCTGAATAGTTAGCAAATTTGTAACTATTCAGCGTTGCTGATTTAAGATACGCAGCAGGTATGGTTTGATCAAAATATTTTTAATGGTACAATATTACGACAATTATCTGCAAAAAATTTTTTGCATTTTTGTCCTATTTAGTCCAGGTGCCAAGGCGGCTTACTGAGAATTGTTTTAGATTCTCAGGAAGGTTGAATGAATAAAGCAGGTCCCTTCCGAAAATATTTTTTCCGGACGATCTGAGAATTGTGGCATGATCTGTTTTTCGATCATAAAAAACCTGCATGTTTCCTGCGTGGGTTGTTTGATTATTCCATTTCATAAATTGAAGCATTGCAGCTCCGGTTTTCCAGTATTCCCCTGCAATATCCCACATGAGTTTATACTGTGTCCAGAGGCTTTTTTTGTCGAGCCAGAATTCCATTTTTCCCATGTTATAATATGGATCTTTAGGTATGGCTTCAATGATATGATGTTTTCTCGGAACCCAAACAGATGTTACAGGGGACCAGGGAGCCTGATTGCACCCCTCAATCTGCCAGCCTGATTTAATGCCGGGGACGTCTGTCACAGACGTCCACCTGCCGTCAGACTCCTGTTTCATGAAATTGTAATTTTCTGCGCTGTACTTTGCAATACACATGAGGCCTGTTTTCTCTTCTATATATCTCCATTTCATGGCTGAAGTATGTCCTAGCCAGCCATTACCATCGTCTATAGTGAAATCTGATCCCATAAACGGATCTGATCTGTTTGCACCTGACATTCTTTTGGTTCTTCTTATTGCGGGAATATAAACATAAAGCTGATCATCGCTTCCATCTGTCTTTCTTATTGTCAGCTGAGCTGTTCCTGATACATCGTATGGAGATCGCACAACTGTAATTTCTTTAAACAGCACACCTTTTTTGTTGTTAACCTGTTCCGCAGGTTTATTCCCCCAAAAATTATATCGGTAATAATCATTAGATATAACCCTTTCAAATCCGTTTTTTCCTACCCATTCAACTGAAAAACCGCATTTGCAGCGGCCATCTCTTCCCATATTTGTGTCCCGGTTATGATTTAACTTTATCCCTGCGTCAGGGTCATTTTTAAAATCAATCCGGGGGAAAGGGTATCCATATACCCATTCAGGGATTTTGCCCGTTGCAGCATTTATTATAGTACCTTCGTCATTAATGGCATATTTGTCCAGATTGTGTTTTAACCCGTAGTTCTCCCATTGGGCATCATCGCTCCCATCAAACTTGAATTCCCCTATTTGCATTATCATTTTCCCTTCTTTCACCCACTCGATCATGGGATCGGGAATGAGCCCTTTAACTTTTTCCCAGTTATCTTTATTTATTACATCTCCTGGTTTGAGGTTTATCTCTTGAAACATTGCCTGTTGATTCTCTTTCCACTGGGGGTCATCGGCAAAAGATGGTGAAGCTGCAAAAATAATAGACAAACAAAACAAAAGAGTGATCTTTATAAGCATTTTAATCATTTGAATTCCCCTTTAAAAAAAATAAAAGTTGATAAATTCCCTTTTTAACTAAATGATTATCAGTAGTGTCAGGATAGAATTTTACGTAGGGGAGTTTAATTTATTCGCATGCTACAAAAACAATTAAACTTCTAAGTATTTTTTTGCAACTTTCTAAGCGGACAATAGTGAATGGTTATAAAAAATAGTCAAAAAAAAGGCGCATTATATATAGAGCGTTATATAAATTCAGGGTTTGGTTTTAATTGTTAGCAATAAACTGGGCGCTATAATAAAATTTAAAAGCCCCTGAAACTCGCTACGCTCAAACAACCGGAGCTTTTTAAATTGAAATTATTTATGTTGCAGTCCATGGTTTTATTCTTTAAAAAATAATGCTTCTTGGAAAATCAATCTTCGGCGATGAGGAATTTAGTATAAGATGTCAGCATGAGAGAGAGGATGAATTTTATATGTTATAATATTATAACATTATTTTTAATATTACAACAGATAATCTCATAACATTATCTGTTGTTTGGTTAAATTTTTTAAAGCCCTACTGAGCGATTGGAAATCAGTGGGGCTTTAAAAACAAAATTACGTTTAGGAACGGAAATTTTATAAGTTGAACGAAATAGCTTGTCTTTTGATTTTGGAATATGAGATATGAGAGGCCAAGATAAAACTAAGCCCGTATTTTTTATAACCCATGCAAAATTTATATTCCTATTTTGTCCAGGTGCCAACCCGGCTTACTGAAAATTTTTTCTGCATATCCTTTAAATTATATTCATAAAACAGGTCCCTTCCAAAAATATTTTTCCCCGAACCTCTGAGAATTGTGGCATGTCCTGTTTTTACATCATAAAAATGATGCATATTACTCGATTGGGTGATTTTGTCCCATTTCATGAACTGGGGCATAAAGGATCCGGTTTTCCAGTATTCTCCGGCAATATCCCACATAAGTTTGTATTGACCCCAGAGGGTTTTTTTATCGATCCAGAATTCCATTTTTCCCATATTATAATAGGGATCTTCAGGCACACATGTGACAATATGAAATTTTCTTGGAATCCAAACACATGTTACTGGTGACCATGAAGCCTGCCCGCATCCTTTAACCTGCCAGCCGGTTTTGATCCCTTCAACATCGCTTGATGCTTTCCAGTGACCGTCATCCTGCTGAGTCATGTTAGTATAGTTTTGCGCACTATACTTGGCAACAGCCATTAAACCTATTTTTTCCGTAAGATAGGTCCATTTCATACTTGATGTGTTTCCCATCCAGCCATTTCCATCATCTATGGTGAAATCTGATCCCATGAAAGGATCAGACCTGTTTGCTCCTGACATTCTTTTGGTTCTTCTTATGGCGGGGATATAGACAAAAAGCTGATCGTCTGATCCGTCTATTTTTCTGTAGGTAAGCTGAGCTGTTCCGGAAACATCGTAGGGTGCGACAACAACTGTAACTTCCATAAACAGCATGTCTTTTGGGTTCCCATCATCCTTTGTTTTGGTTGTACCCCAAAAATTATACCGGTAGTAATCAATTTGGAGAACTCTTTCAAATCCGTTTTTCCCAACCCATTCAACTGTGAAAGGGCTCTTCATAGCCCCCTCTCTCCCCCTGGTAAGATCCCTGTTATACATAACTTTTATTCCGCTATCAGGATCATTTTTAAAATCTATGTCGGGAAAGGGATATCCATACACCCATTTTGGATATTTACCGGTTGCTGTTTCTACTATAACCTCTTTTTCATTAAGAGAATATTTGCCGACGTTATGCTTGAGGCCATATTCGTCCCATTCTGCATCATTACAGGCATCATATGCAAATTTTCCTATTTCCATTATTACCTTGCCGTCTCTGACCCAGTTTACCATATCATCAGGTACAAGCCCTTCAACTTTTTTCCAATTATCCTTTCCTATTATTTCTCCTGGACTCAAACCTGTTTTTTCAAACATTTTATTTTGATCGTCTTTCCAATTATACTTTTCAGCATTTGCTGCGAATGTTAAAAAAAATGCTATGGAAATAACCAAAAGACCGCTTTTGATATAACTTCTTACCATCAACAAATTCTCCTTTAAAAAATCATTCAGTAGTAGTGTTCGGTTAGAATCTTGCGGGAGGGGAGTTTAATTGTTTTTGTAGCGTATTTAATAAATTTAAGAAATTTATTCGCATGCTACAAAAACAATTAAACTTCTAAGTATTTTCTTTTTTTGCAGCTTTATAGCCGCCCGCTAGTGTTAAAAAATGTGTTCGTGAAAGGTTCTTAATGGTACAATATTACGACAATTATCTGCAAAAAATTTTCCGTATTTTTGTCCTATTTAGTCCAGGTGCCAAGGCGTCCCACTGTGTATTGATCTTTATTATCCGGTATGTTGATTTCATAAAGCAGGTCACGCCCAAAAATATTTTTCCCTGAGGATCTGAGAACTGTTGCATGATCTGTTTTATTATCGTAAAAAAGATGCATGTTGCTTGACTGGGTAACATTGTTACCCCATTTCATAAACTGGCACATGAAAGATCCTGTTTTCCAGTATTCCCCGGCAATATCCCACATGAGTTTATACTGTGACCACAAGGTCTTCTTGTCAAGCCAGAATTCCATTTTTCCCATGTTATAATACGGGTCTTTAGGTTTGGCTTCAATTACATGAAATTTTCTCGGCACCCAAACAGATGTAACAGGGGACCATGAAGCCTGGGTGTGCCCCTTAACCTGCCAGCCTGTTTTAATACCGGGAACATCGGTTACAGCCTTCCATCGGCCATCACTTTTTTGCCCCATCATTGTGTAGCTTTCTGTACAGAATTTAGCAATACACATCAAACCTGTTCTTTCTTCAAGATACTTCCACTTCATGGCCGACGTATGTCCCAGCCAGCCGTTACCATCATCTATGGTAAAATCTGAACCCATGAAAGGATCAGACCTGTTTGCTCCTGACATTCTTTTGGTTCGTCTGATTGCGGGGATATACACATAAAGCTGATCTTCAGATCCGTCTGTTTTTCTATATGTCAGCTGAGCTGTTCCTGCTACATCATATGGTTCTATAACAACTGTAGCTTCCATGAAGAGCATTCCTGAAGCATTACCATCGTTTTTTGTCTGTTTTGTTCCCCAAAAATTATATCTGTAATAATTATTGGATATAACCCTTTCAAACCCCTTTTCCCCTATCCATTCAACCGTAAAAGGGCCTTTGAAAATACCGTCTCTTCCCCTGTTAATATCCCTGTTATGACTAAGTTTTATTCCTGCGTAAGGATCTTTTTTTAAATCTATGTCAGGGAAAGGGTACCCATAAACCCATTTTGGGAAATCACCCGTTGCAGTTTCAATAACGTTTCCGTTGTCATGGAGGGTATATTTTCCCTTATTATGCTTGAGACCATACTGATCCCATTCATCATCGGAGCTGGCATCATACTTGAAGCTCCCTATATTTATTATAACTTTCCCGCTTTTTACCCATTTTTCCATATCAGCCGGGACAAGCCCTTTGATTTTTTCCCAGTTATCTTGTCCTATTACATCTCCTGGTTTGAGGTTTATCTCTTGAAACATTGCCTGTTGATTCTCTTTCCACTGGGGATCATAGGCGTTGGATGAAGATACTGCAAAAAGGATAAATAAAGCAAAGAAAGGGCTAGCCAATAGAAGTTTTTTAATCATCAGAACAACCTCCTGTAAAAGTAAAAATTAATAAATACTTTTTGCTTTTTTAAACAAAAATTTCAGAAAAGCTTATTAAAAATAAATGTTCAGCAAAACCACTTTAATGGAAGGTTCAGTTTCAATGCATTATGGTTAATATCCGAAGTTATTAAAGCGGTACCAAACATTATGGCCTTGAAGTGATTATAGGAACAGGTATTTTAAAG
>Ga0190313_1001701_pt1 | contig 11580 bp, 13 predicted proteins | sample 4870071011_MG_FD_169989 | JGI IMG/M metagenome (GOLD analysis project Ga0190313, IMG submission 169989) | Hydrothermal vent sediment bacterial communities from Southern Trench, Guaymas Basin, Mexico - 4870-07-10-11_MG | ecosystem: Environmental > Aquatic > Marine > Hydrothermal vents > Sediment ...
CTCTCCTGACCAGCATTTAGCTATTCAAGAAGCTTTTCAGAAATACACACATAATGCGGTTTCAAAAACAATTAATTTACCTAAGGAAGCAACTGTTGAAAATATCAAAACTATTTATTTAAAAGCTTATAAATTGGGACTGAAAGGTGTTACAGTTTTTAGATATGGTTCCAAGAGTGAACAAGTAATTTATATAGGAGGAGCAGAGGAAAGAGAACCAACTTGTCCTATTTGTAGTTTTTCTTTAATCTAAATTTTGGAGGAAATATGAATGAGGTTAAGATAGCTTTATTAGGATTTGGAACAGTTGGAACAGGGGTTTATGAATTATTAGAAAAAAAATCTGAACTTATAAAAGAAAGGATAGGAATAAAACCAATTATAAAAAAAATTCTTGTTAGGGATTTGAAGAAAAAAAGAAATATAAAGATAGATCAAAAATGTTTAACTACTAATGTAGAAGAAATTTTAGAAGACCCAGATATTTCTATAGTATGTGAGTTAATGGGAGGGATAGAACCAGCCAAAAGTTATGTTTTAAAGGCTTTACAAAAAGGAAAAGAAGTTGTTACAGCAAATAAAGCGATTTTAGCTCAGTATGGGAATGAAATTTGGAAAGAAGCAACAAAAAGAAAAAGATTTCTTGGTTTTGAAGCCTCAGTTGGTGGAGGAATACCTGTAATAAAGACACTTAAAGAAGCTTTAATTGGAAATAATATCAACTCCATAATAGGAATAATAAATGGAACTACTAATTATATTTTGACTCGGATGCTTGAAAATAATTTAAATTTTAAAGATGCACTAAAGGAGGCACAAGCTAAAGGATATGCTGAAGCAGATCCTACTCTTGATATTAAAGGCATTGATTCAGCTCATAAAATTTCAATTTTAGCCTCCCTTGCTTTTGGATTTTATATTCCTGTTTCTGAAGTTTATACAGAAGGAATTGAAGGAATAGACTTAATGGATCTGAAATTTGCTAAAGATTTTGGATATATTGTAAAGTTATTAGCTTTTGCTCAAAAAAGAAAAAATAAAATTGAAATAAGAGTTCATCCTACTTTAATTCCTGAAAATCATGTATTGACTTCTATTCGATTAAATTACAATGCTCTCTATATTACAGGAGATTTTGTAGGAGATATTTTGCTTTATGGATTAGGAGCAGGAAAAGAGCCAACTGCAAGTGCAGTTGTAAGTGATATAATAGATGCTATAGAATATTCTTATTTTAGAAAAAAACCATTTATAAAATATCCATTGACAAAGAATGATAAATTTCTTAATATAAGACCTATAGAAGAAGTAAAATTTAGATATTATTTTAGGTTTTCAGCTATAGATAAACCTGGTGTTTTATCTAAAATTTCTGGTATTTTAGGTAAGTATAATATAAGTATAGCTTCAGTAGTGCAAATAGGAAGACAAAAAAAGAAGGGCTCTGTTCCTGTAGTAATGCTAACTCATGAAACAAAAGAAAAAAATGTAATTAAGGCTTTGCATGAGATAGATAAACTTGATGTAGTAACTTCTTCTACTAAAAAATTAAGAATTTTAGAATAAAGAGGTATAAAAAATGATAATAAAAGTTCCTAAGGGTCATTATCAAATAGTTGAAAAAAAGGGAGTAATATTAAGAACAGGATTTTTAGGAAGTGGAATAGGAATAGGAATGATTGACAAAGAGAACGAAATAGCGGGTCTCTGTCATTATGTTTTACCTTATAAAGAATATGATATAGAAATTGAAGAAGGAGAAATAATTTTTTCTGGACAAACTTTAGTTCCTATATTTTTAGAAGAATTAGAAACTAAGGGTTTTAATTTTTCATCTGCCAAAATAGCTATTGCAGGAGGAAGTAATTATAAAAATGCTCCTGAAGTTTTAAATATAGGAGAATTGAATTTTAAAGTGGTTCAGAGTTTTTTACTTAAATATCCTGTGAATCCTGAAAATATTATATTAAGAATAGGTTTTTATTGTCAAAGTTTTTTGGAAGTTAATTTAAAAGAAAAGATTTTAAAAATAAATTTAAATGGAGAAGAAGAAATATTATGAAATTATGAAAAGACAGATTTTAGAAAGAATTTTTGATAAAGTTGATACTATTCCTACCTTTCCTAAGGTAGCTTTTTATGCACTTGAATTATTAAAAAAAGATGAAGTAGATATTAAAGAATTAGAGAGGGTTATAAAAAGCGATCCAGGTATTACAGCCAACTTTTTAAGAATTGTAAATTCTCCAGCTTTTGGACTTCCCCAAAAAATAGATTCCTTATTTAAAGCCTTCATGTTTTTAGGACTTAATCAAATTAAATTTATTATTATAGCTTCAGTTGCTAAAAATTATTTTAATAAAGATTTGATAGGATATGGTATTAGTGTAGAGGATATTTGGCTTCATTCAATTACTTGTGGAATTATAGCTGAAGAAATAGCTTTTGATATAGGTTTTTCACCTGCTAAAATAGAAACAGTATATATAGCTTCAATCTTGCATGATATAGGTAAAATAGTGCTTGATTTATATACTAAATTAGAAATCAAAGAATTTCAAAAAATTGCAAAAGAGAGACCAAATTGGGATTTTTTTCAAGTTGAATGGTTAGTATTAGGAGTAGATCACGGTTTGGTAGGAGCTCATCTTTTAGAGAGATGGGAATTTCCTAAGTATATATCTTTTGCAATAAGAGCTCATCATGATAGTGATCTTATGCTTCAAAGTGATATTGCAAGTATTGTGGCTTTGGCAAATATTTTAACAAATATGTTAGGTATAGGTGGTGGAGTAGATGTTTTTAATTATAAAATTCCTAAAAATTTACTAAAAGAACTCGGAATAAAACCAGAAAGAATTTATAAATATTTAAAAATAGGTTTACACAAATCATTATTAATTCAAAGAGAATTCGTTTAAAATAAACAAAAATCAATTTTAACTATTTAAAATTACTCTTGACAAAAAATTTAAAAAGATTAATAATTTTAAAATTAAAATTTAAGAGGAGGTAAGTTATGAAGAAATTAGTATCTTTCGTATTGAGTTTGGCTTTAGTGGGTATAATCGGACTGAGTACCGGATGCAAGAAAAAAGAAGAAGCACCTCCCACCAAGGCACCTAAAACAGAAGCTCCTGCAGAGCAGAAAGCTCCAACCAAAGAAAAGGCTTCTGAAGAAAAACCAGCTGAAGAAAAAGCTGCTCAAGAAAAACCAGTTGAAGAAGCTCATCATTAATTATTTCTTAGCCTCCTTAAAGGGGGGCATTCTTTTTATTTTTAAAATTTTATCTTTTTAAGTTTAAAAAGATAATTTATTATAATTATTTATTTTAAAGAGAAAAGGCTTTGTTGTTTTAAACCTGCTGAAGATTTTTCTTCAGATGTTTCAAAAATTTTTATAACTCCATATTCTCCATCATAACCTGGTTTGGTAAATACTTTTCCTTCTCTAACTCTTTTAATGGCTTCTATTAATCTGGGTGGAAAGATTTTTTCAAGCTCTTTTAGATCTATTTTTAAAAGGATTTCAAATTCAGTTCCTGCCATAGAAATATATTGTTCATATAATTTTTCTACAGATTTACTTTGCTTACTAAGATTAAAAACCTCAGCTATTATTTCTATAAAAGGAACTAAATGCACAGAAAGGGGTTTATTAGGTGGAATATATCCTTCCTCTCTATCAGCTAAAAGTTCTATTCTATGAAGAACTCCTATAGTTAAAGGATTTCCGCATTTTGGGCATTTATAGCCTAAAGCTATGGTTTCTTTAGGAGAAAGACATACTTTACAAGCTCTGTGTCCATCGTAATGATATTTTCCTTCTTCTGGATAAAATTCTATTGTAAAAGGAATGGTTCCATTTTTAATAGAATGATAAATATTTTCATAAGTTAAAGGATAAAAAAAGGCTGTTGCTTCTCTTCCTAATTTAGGAGGGGAATGGGCATCTGAACAAGAAATTAAAGTAATGTTATCGAGTTTAGAAATTCTCCAGTTCATTTCTGGATCAGAAGAAAGCCCAGTTTCTATAGCATAAATATAAGGTGTTGCTTCTTCAAAAGCTTCTTCCATAGAATCAAAACCTGAAAAAGCTCCAAACAGAGAATACCACGGAGTCCAGACATGAGCAGGAATGATTAAGATTTTATCAGAAATTTTAATTAAATCTAAGGTTAATTTTTTGCAACTTATTCCAAAAGTAGGTCTTCCATCTATAAGAAGATTTCCCAGTTTTGATAAATAAAGATTAATTTCTTCAACTGTTTCAAAATCAGGTGCTATTATGAGAAGATGAACTCTTCTATTGGATTTATTATGTTGAGAGAATATAAGAGAAACTTCAGAAGTTAAAATAAATCTTGGTCCTTCAGGAAGCTTATTAAAAAAATAGAGACCAGAGACAGGATCATATTCTAAATTTTCTTTTAATTCTTTTAACCACATTGGATGAGTAAAATCTCCGGTTCCTATAAGCTGAAGTCCTTTTAATTTTCCAATTTTAGCTAAAATAGGAATTTCCATAAATTTACTGCAAGCACGACTATACTTAGAATGAATATGCAAATCTGCTATAAAAACTTTTTCTAAAAGTTCTTTAGAAGGAAGTTTTTGATTTTTTTTCATTTTAAAACTTCCCTCAATTCCTCTTTCCAATTTTTTATTTTTATTCCTAAATTTTTACATATTTTTTCATTACTCATTGCAGAAAATTTTGGTCGTTTAGCTGGTAAATTGAAATCTGCTTGATAAGCTGGATAGATAAATTTTTTAATTCCTTTAATTCTAAAAACCTCTTTAGCCCATTCATAACGAGAGGCATAATCTGAGTTTACAAGATGATACAGTCCTGTCAACCCTGCATGTATTGCTTTTAAAGTTATTTCAACTATAGTTCTTGTAGATGTTGGAACAGAAAACTCATCACAAGCAATCCTTAAATAATCTTGAACTTGAGCCCATTGCAAAAGTTTATAAATAAAATTTTGTTTACCTTCACCATAAACCCAGCTTGTGCGAAAGATAAGATAGTCTTCCATCTGCTCCTGAATAAAATATTCTCCAAAAAGTTTACTTTTGCCATATTCGTTTAAAGGATTAGGATTGTCTTCTTCAGTGTAAAGTCCTTCTTTTGAACCGTCAAAAACATAATCTGTTGAAAAGTGAACAAGCTTAGCTTTATAATTATTACATGCCAAAATTAAATTAGCTACTCCTAAAGAATTAACCTTTATAGCTTCAAAAGGGAAACTTTCTGCCCTGTCAACCAGATTGTAAGCTGCACAGTTTATAACGATAAAAGGTTTTATCTCTTTAAAAACTTCGATAACTCTTTCAAAGTTGGATATGTCTAATTCTTGTTTTGAAAGGGCTACAAAATTTTCTTCTATTTCTGTCAGTTTTTTTGAAAATTCTTTTGCAAGTTGACCTTTTGCCCCTGTAATTAATATTTTCATCTTAAAGATTCCTTATCAAACTTTATGTTTAAAATACCTCCATACATTTCAAGCTCTTTTATCAGATTATACCATTTTTCAAGTTCTGTATACCAATCAAGTGTTATAGTTTGAATTGTTTTATCAATTTCACCAGATTCAAGTTTTTGGATAATCTCTTTTACTCCATCTTCTGCTTTTCTTTTTGGTGTCCAGTTAATCACATTTTTTATTTTTTTGAAAGACACTCTATAACTTCTTTTATCTGGGTCTCCATACCATTCTATATCTACGCTTTTACCTGTTTCTTTTTCCACTAATTCAGCAACTATTTTACCAAGTTTACCTATTTGATAATTCAATTCATCTCCACCTACATTAAAAATTTCTCCATTTATCTTTGTTTCATCTGGAAATTCTAAAAATTTTATAACTGCTTCTGCCACATCTTCTATATGAACAAATGGTCTGTATTGGGTTCCATCCCTCATTAATGGAAGTTTACCTGTTTTCCATGCACCATAAGTCATTCCATTTATAGCAAGGTCAAATCTCATCCTTGGGCTATATCCAAACACAGTAGAAAACCTAAGAGCAACTACGATAAAATTTTTATCAGCCAAAGGAATAATATCTTTTTCTGCTTGAAGATTTGCTTTTGCATAAGTTGTTAAAGGGTTTACAGGAGAGTTTTCATCTACTATATTTTCTTGAAAACCATATATACTACAGCTTGAAGGGAAAATATATCTTTTAACTCCTAATCTTTTGGAAATTTTTGCTGTTCTAACCCTTGAGTAATGATTTATTTGCCATGTAGCTTCATTAAATCTTTCACCAGTTGGGTCATTAGAAATTGCAACAAGGTCGACTACAAAATCAACATCTTTAAAATGCTCTTCAGATAAAACTCTTGTATCATCTTTTATTATTTCTAAATTTTCGTTAGGCTTTAATTTATCCAAACCAAAGAAAAATCTGTCTACAGCCTTTACTCTGTAGCCTTTAGATAAAAGTTTAGGAACCAAAACAGAACCAATATAACCACCAGCACCTGTTACTAAAACTGTTTTCACTTTGAACCTCCCTCATAGTAAAAATTTATTTCTTCTAAAATATCTTTTAAAAATGGTGCATTTTTATCTTTTTCAGAAAGAATAGGATTACTTGTTGGCCAATCTATTTTTAAGTCAGGGTCATTCCATCTTATAGACCTATCATGTTCTGGAGAATAGTATTCATCTACTTTATAAAGTATTTCTGTGTTAGGTACAAGTGTTAAAACACCGTGGGCAAAACCTTTAGGAACTACAATTTGTCTTTTGTTATATTCGGTAAGTATTACACCTATCCATTTGCCAAATGTAGGACTACCTTTTCTTATATCAACAACAACATCATAAATAGCCCCCTTTAAACATCTCACAACTTTGGTCTGAGCTTTTGGATTGAGTTGAAAATGAAGACCCCTTAAAACAAGAGCATGCACACTTAGAGAATGATTATCCTGGACAAAATTAAAAAATAAACCAATTTCTTCAAAATCTTTTTTATTATAACTTTCCATAAAAAAGCCTCTATGATCTTCAAAGACAGTTGGTTCAAGTATGTAAACCCCTTCAAGAGCAGTCTCAAATTTTTTAAATTTACCCATCTTTTTTACCTCCAGACTTTAGGATATATTCCTGCACAACAAATCTTGTAAAAGGTAAGGAAGCTGTGAATGCAGGAGAAATTGCATTAAGTATATGAATACTTCTTTCATCTCCTTCTACAACAAAATCATGAACCAATTGTAAATTTCTTATATCAATAAGTTGAGCACGTATTCCTGGAGTACCCCAATGTGTGAATCTATCAGGATCAAAATCTTTTACAAGTTTAGATGCTTCTTTTAGCATGTAGCTTTTTAAATATTTTTTGACTTCATCAAAAGCTATTTTTCTGAAATTTTCGTTTTTTATAAATAACTTTATATCAAATTTTAAGATTTCCAAAAGCTCAGAGATATTAAATCCTGATAAACCTTTATAGTTTTCTCTCCAAAAACAAGGCGTTGCAGTAGGACCAATTTTAATAGTTCCGTCAACTTTTATAGTAAAATGAACACCCAAAAAAGGATTTTTAAGGTTAGGAACAGGGTAAATATTTCTTTTGATATTTAACTTAGATCCTTCATATTCAAGATAAACTCCTTTAAAAGGAATAAGAACATAATTTTTAGAGAAACCAAAATCCTTGGCTATTTTATCAGCATAAAGACCTGCAGCATTTATTATTTTTTCTCCTTGAAAAGTATAATCTCCTGCTTCAACTACATTTTCTTCTATTTTTCTTTTATAAGGTGTATTAAAAAAAACTTTTACTTCTTTTTCCTTCAGTTCTTTTAACAGACTTAAAAGAATTTCTAATGGATTCACAGTTGAGGTATTCGGGCTCCATAAGGCATATTTGTAAGTTTTTGCGTTTGGTTCTATTTCTTTAAGTTCCTTTTCTGTTATTAAATAAATTTCTACTCCATTATATTCTCCTCTTTTCTTAAGTTCAAATAAACTAACAAGTTCTTCTTCAGATTTAGCAACAACCACTTTACCACATTTATTTATTTTTAAACCTCGGATTAAACAGTAGTTAGTTAATTCCTCATTACCTTGTTTAGTAAATTTTGCTTTTAAAGAATTTGGATAGTAATAAAAACCAGCATGGAGAACTCCGCTATTTCTTCCGCTTGCGTGACAACCAACAGTTTTTTCTTTTTCTATAATACATATTTTTTTATCAGGATAGATCTCAGTCAAATTTTTTGCAAGACAAAGTCCTATAATCCCTGCACCAATAATTAAAAAATCAGTTTTTATTTTTTTCACTATTTTTTCTCCGCCAATTTCATTAGATACCTTCCATAATGTGTTTTGCTTAATGGTTTTGCAAGTTCTAAGAGTTGTTCTTTATTAATCCAGCCATTATTGTAAGCTATTTCTTCAATACAGCCTATCATTAATCCTGTTTTCTTTTCAATAGTAGCAACAAACTCTCCTGCTTCTAAGAAACTATCATGCGTTCCTGCATCGAACCACGCAAACCCTCTTCCAAGAAGCTTAACCTTTAATTTTCCTCTTTTTAAATATTCTTTATTAACAGAAGTTATTTCAAGCTCTCCTCTTCGAGAAGGTTTTATATTTTTTGCAAATTCAACAGCCTTTTTATCATAAAAATACATTCCAACTACTGCCCAATTAGATCTTGGTTTTTTGGGTTTTTCTTCTAAAGAAATTACTTTTCCTTCTTCGTCAAATTCCACAACCCCAAATCTTTCAGGATCAGGAACATAATATCCAAATATATAGGCTCCTCCGTTTTTTTCTATTTCATTTTTAGCAGACTCCATTATTTTAGGTAAATCATGTCCAAAGAAAATATTATCTCCTAATAGATAAAGAATACAATCATTTTTAATAAATGGTTCTGCAAGAATTAATCCTTCTGCAAGACCTCTTGGCTTTTTTTGAATAACCCAATTTATCTTTATTCCAAGTTTTTCTCCATGATTAAAAATTTTTTTATAAAAGGGCTCATCTTCTGGATTTATTACAAAAATAAACTCTCTAATTTTAAGAAGCATAGCCAAAGATAAAGGATAATAAATCATAGGTTTGTTATAGATAGGAAGAAGATGCTTATTTATAATTTGAGTTACTGGATAAAGCCTTGTTCCAGACCCTCCTGCAAGAATAATTGCTTTCATAATTTTTTAATAAAAAACTTTCTAATTTTTACAATTTTATCATATCAAAACTCATAACTCAACTTTGCAAGGTTTTATTATAATTTTTAATTTCTGAAAGCATATTTAAAATTAGATAAAAATTATGAAAAAATCTATTTGGATTATTATAGCAATTTATATTTTTTTAATTTATTCAACTTTATCTGTAACACCTCTTATATAGAATTTTTTGTATGCATTTCTTGAACAGAAATTTTTAACTATTATTCTTCTTATTTATTTTTTTATTAAGAAGAAAAACTAAAAATATTATTTTTTTATTAATTTTTCTTTTTTTAATTTTTTTGATAACTCGAATTGAAAAACCAGCAGAAAGAATTCATTTTTTAGAATATGGTATTCTGGGGCTCTTATTTTTAAAGCAACAGGGAAGAGGACAAAATAAAACATTTTTGGTATAATTTTATTAGTTATAATAGCAGTTATTGATGAATTAATTCAATATATTGCCTAATAGAGTTGGTGATATAAGAGATGTTGTTATAAATATAACAGGAGGTATTATTAGGTTATGGTCAGGAAACTCTTAGTATCAATCTTAATATTTTTTTACTTCTGGTTCTCTTTACTGGGCTCTTGAAGATTTTTTCTTAGAAACATTAAATAAATTTTTGAAGCACCTGAATTGAAATTATTATTTATTCGTTACTACAACTTGTTTCTTATCCTCATTTATATCAAATTCATATTTTTCAATCTAACAGCTAAGCTTAGCCTCAGGCGGGGAAGATCATCCGCTGAAGTGGGTTGTTAGTTTTCATGGAAAATATTTATAAATCTCTTTCCGAGGTAAAATTCGAACAAAAATTAAAATATTACCTTCAATTTCTAATCCTATCCTATAATCTCCTATCCTTATTCTCCAAAAATTCTTTTCCACTTCGCAATTTTTTCGGATCTCCTTTGAAATCTTTCAATTCTTTAAGCTCTTCTAAATTTTTAATTACCTTTTTAAGTTCTTCTAAAACATCCTTCTCTTCTATTTTCTTTAAGTCTCTTTTAAAGCTATTTTCAAACTTTAAGTCCATTTTCGATTATATCCATAATCTCATTTTTACTAACAAATTCATTTTTTCTTCCCTCTTCAATAGCTTTACTTAGGGCAATATCTTCTATAACTTCCTCTATAATCTCTTTTAGCATTTCCCGCTTTTCTGTAAAAATTTTAAAAATTATTTCTTCTAACAGTTGTTTAAGTTCCTGCTCTTTTAAAATTATTTCCATCTTGTTCCTCCTATAAATTTAGTTTTAATTTTAATTTTGACACTTTTCAAAAAATTTTTCAATCTAACGCCAAAGCTTAGCGGTGGGCGGGAAGGTCGTCTGCTGAAGTGGGTTGTTAGACTAAATTTTTTCTTCACCAATAATTTCAAATAACTGTTTTACTATTTTAGGATGCAATATCTTTCCACTGTGAAAAGGTAAAACAAACCGTTTATTTCCTTTCATATAGATTTTATGACTTCCTTTAGTTCGAATTAATTGAAAGCCTGCTTGTAATAACAATTTCTCAGCCTCAATAGCTGTTATCCGTGGTAATTTAGGCAATTTGAATTTCTAAAGAGGTAGTTAGTATTTCTTTATTTAATAAAATCTTTTTTTCTTCTTCATTTAAAGTTTCTAAATACAATTCAACTGCTTCTTTGATATTTTTTAAAACTTCATCCAAACTATCTCCTTGAGTGTGACAACCTTTCAATTCAGGACAATAGGCATAATATCCAAATTCATCTTTTTCTATTATTACAGTTACTTTCAATTTTCTCCTACATTAAAGATATTTTTTATAAAAATTTTAAACTTTATTTAAAATTTTTCAATCTAATGACTAAGCTTAGAGGAAGGTAGGAAAGTCACCCGCTGAAAAGAATCGTTAGAAATTAGTAATATGTTCCTTCTGGTGGAGGCGCTGCCACCGTCCTAATGTAGCGATGCTACTTGTTAGCATTAATCACAAGCTCCTTCCGTGCATTCTGACCATAAGGCTATTATACCATCATAATTCAAAAATCAAAACCTAACCGCAGCTGCTTTATTCAATTCCTTGCAAATCCTTTACAACAACCACATCTATAAATTTTTTAAAATCTTTTAAATTTTCTGTGTAAAGAATTGATATTCCATTTTCTAACATAGTAGCTATTATTACGACATCCCAAAAATTTGCACCTTTTATACCTTTCTTAGAAGAAAGGATGAGGCTTTTTTCTCAAAGCAAGTTCTGTAACAGGAAGGACAATGAATATACCAGAGGATAACATTTGTTCAATTTCTTCCCTTGCTTCTTCTGGAGTTAATGGTGCTTCTATACCTCCAAAAATTCGTGTAAGAGAAACATAAAACTCACCCACAATC
>Ga0190313_1001702_pt1 | contig 11579 bp, 14 predicted proteins | sample 4870071011_MG_FD_169989 | JGI IMG/M metagenome (GOLD analysis project Ga0190313, IMG submission 169989) | Hydrothermal vent sediment bacterial communities from Southern Trench, Guaymas Basin, Mexico - 4870-07-10-11_MG | ecosystem: Environmental > Aquatic > Marine > Hydrothermal vents > Sediment ...
CCCCGTATATAGGTATTTCTCTCCCTCCGATATTAATGAAACCGAAATCATCGGAGGAATTTTTGACTTCCGGCAATATATCCATGGGGATTCCGAATATTTCGGCCAGTTCATCATCCCAATCCATCTTCTTTATATTAAAAAGCATAGTTCTGGAGGCGTTGGAAACATCGGTGAAATGGTTTTTGGTGAATTTGTAAATAAGAAATGAATCTATCGTTCCAAAAAATACCTTCTCTTTCTGTATTTTTTCTTTTATTTTCTCAACATTATCTATAAGCCATTTTATTTTCAGAGCCGAGAAGTAAGAATCCACAACTAATCCTGTCTTCTCCTTTATAATCTCGCCGTATTCTTTTCTGTATTTTTCGGCGAGATGTGATGTTCTGCGACACTGCCAAACTATCGCGTTATAGAGATGCCCTTTTTTATCCCACATAACGGTGGTTTCCCTCTGGTTCGTTATTCCCGCCGCCTTGATTTCTTTTACATCCACACCCGATTTCTCTATAACTCCCCTCACAACAATTTCAGTTTTTCTCCAGATTTCCTCTGGGTCCTGTTCAACCCATCCGGGATGTGGGTGATAGGATTTTATTTCCAGCTGCTCCATAGCAATAGGCTTGCCTGAATTGTTGAACAAAATCGCCCTTACACTGCTCGTTCCCTCGTCTATAGTTAGAATATATTCTTCCATAAACGCCAAAAAGAATTTCCATATATGAATATTGTTATGCTGATCGGTGATTTTAAACACATATTTAGAAATTTAAGCGAAAATTTTAAATTTGCAGGAAATATTATGGAAAATGAGGTGCGGTATGATGAACAATGAGGATATAATCAGGTTGCTAAAAGAACATAAAAAAGATATAGAAAAATTTGGGGTAAAGAGAATAGGAATATTCGGTTCATTTCGGCGTGGTGAAAATAACGAAGATAGTGATGTAGATATAGTGGTGGAATTCAAAAAAGGTATGGGTACATTTAAAAATTTTGGAGGATTAGTGGAATATTTGGAAAGTTTGTTGAAAAGAGATGTAGATATTTTAACACCTATGGGCATAGAATCCATAAGAATCAAAGAAATTAAAGAAAAAATAAAAAAGGAGGTTTTATATGTCTAAGAGAGGTGATAAAGAATATTTACAAGATATACTTGTTGCCTGCAAAAAATATACTAAGTTATACTGAAGGATACGATTATGATATGTTTTTGGAAGATAAAAAAACTCAAGATGCTGTAATTAGAAATATTGAAATAATAGGTGAAGCTGCTAAAAATGTGTCAGAATCTTTAAAAAGTGAGTACTCAGAAATACCTTGGAAAGAAATAGATTATATTTCTATTTTTAATTAAACTATTTGTCATAATGTTAGTTTATCGGCAAAAATATTAAATACCAATATTCCATTTATGGTGTGGGGTGATTATAAAATGCAACAAGGTTATCAATACTCTCAGCAGCAGTTTGGTGCCCCGCCCATTAGGCATCCACCGGAAGTGGAAAGTATAATAAGTCTGTTGCAGATATCTGCAATTTTAGCGCTGGTAATAGGAATACTTGAGATTCTTGGTGGTATTTGGAATATAGTGATTGGATTACTTTCGTGGACAACCTTGATATCTGGCGGGATGATGCTTGTATTCGGAATTTTGTCGCTAATAGTCTATATGAACATCAATGAGATAAAGACGATTACTGAGAACGGTCAATACAGAGAGGCTAAAGAAAAGCTGTTTACATGGATGATTATTGGGCTAATAGCTTCTTGGGTAATTGTTGGAATTCTGCTTATTGTTGCGTACCTAAAGTTTGATGAAGTTCTCAAACCGCAGTATCCACCAACGCCGCCGCCTCAGCAGCCGTACTATCCGCCACCATCAATACCACCAGAACAACAACAGCAGTACCCGCAGTATCAACAACAGCCGCCTCCGCCGCCCCCATCATCCTAAATTTTTATATTTTTATGATAAGGGTCAGAATAATAGGTGAGGAGAAATATCGCGAATTTTCTGGTAAAATTACACCTTTGGATATATTCAGCGAGATGAATCTCAATCCCGATGAGTGGCTTGTGGTTCACAACGGAAAGGTCATAGCGGACGATGAGGTTGTGGAGGAGGGCGAGATAATACTCATACCGGTAGTTTCGGGAGGATGAACGGGATAAAGATTAAGATAATACATCTCGCGCAGGACGACCCGAAGAAATGCACGGCGAAAAAACTTGTGAGATTCGGAAGGGCAAGATTCGTCAGAAATGTTAGGTGCGGTGTGGTTTTATCTCCTCTCGCAGAAAAAGCCCTTTCAAGAGAAGATAGAAGAACAGCAGTACTTTGTGGAATAGTGGCCGTGGACTGTTCGTGGGAGAAAGTGGAAGAAGTTTTTGCCAAAATAGGCGGGGAGCATAGGGCTCTGCCTTTTTTAATAGCCAGTAATCCCGTGAATTACGGAAGACCTTTCAAACTCAGTACTGCGGAAGCCGTTAGCGCGGCGCTGTACATCCTCGGTTTTAAAAATCAAGCGAGAGAAATTCTAAAAGGATTTTCGTTTTCAGATGAATTTTTCCGCCTCAACGAAAAGTTCTTGGAAAAATACGAAAGATGCACGAACAGCAAAGAAGTGGTTGAAGTTATGAGGGAAATTATGGAGAATTACTCTTAAAGGTCCTTTCTGTGCGCTTCAAGCATCCTTATTTCCTCGCCACGATACTCCGCGAAAGTCAGAACTTCATAATTATCGTAAATTTCCTTCAGCCTCTCTCTATATTTTAGATCTCTCAAGAGATGGTGGTCCAGAACGAGAACATTTACCTCTTCTGCAATCCTCAAAATATTTTTTATGGCCCTTTTCAAATCGGTTTGAGAGAATTTGTATCCAAGGAAATATGTTGGAGGTCCGTCCATTATCACTATATCAGGGTTGAAGTTTAAAATTATCTCTGCAGTTTCTTCAACAATAGGTCCCTGAACATCCGAGGCATGAAGTAATCTTTCGCTCCCGTCATCAATCACACTCATAACAACATATCCTAAACGGGTTCTCTCATTTCCATGGGGAACGGGTTTGGAAAATTCTATGGTGGTTGAGCCAACTTCAAATTTTTTTGAGTCAGCAACATCCATTCTGCATCTTCCTTCCCAATCCTTCCAGAAAGAAGTTCCTCTACCGAACTGGCTGCGGTTTATGTTCTTCCTCGGATCCTTCGCCAAAACCCATTTACCTTCGTAAAAATTTTCCGCCGGGTCGTAATGGTCGTAGTGATAGTGGGAAATTATAAAGATATCTGATTTTTCTGCGTACTTTCTTATGACCTCTTTATAATGCTCTAATGCTGCGATCTCCACAGGTTTCGGCGGTAATCCGTATCTGTAGGGGCCGAGGGCGGCGGAAGGATCTATGAGTATTCTAGCGTCTTCAGTAATAACATAAACACAAAGAGATCTTACGCCCATGGAATCAGAAACTATTGGCTCTATTTTCATAGAAAGCCCGCTTTTTGCAATATAAGCAAATCCTCCGTGGTGAGTTGCTCTCCTCTCTTGAACTTCTCGTAAATTTCCTCGGCTCTCTTCATTAGTTCCGTCTTCTTCTTCTCCTTCTTCTTCCTTCTTACCCTTTTCTTCAACGCAGTGATTATTTTCTCAAAATCGTTAACTTCTCTGCGTAACCTGACAAATTCCTCATGCTCTTTATCTGCCAACTCCTTAGCGCGAAGGAAATTCTCGTGCATCTCATCCGCTTTTCTGCGAAGCTCGTCTATTTCTTCAAAAAGTTTGTTCATGGTTTCATGGTGTTCTTGGGCTTTTCTTGCGTATTCCTCTACTTTTTTGTGCGCTTCCTCGGCTCTCTTCTTTGCCTCTTCAAGTTTTTTCTTTACTTCCATAAGTTCCTCATGTTTCCTCATTTCTTCCTCCAGCATCCTCTCGTATTCCGAAATTTTCTTGTAGAGAGAATCTATGAGTTCAACAAGCTCTCTTTCCTTCTCCTTGCTAAGAACCATGGTCTGCTGCTTGAACTCCAAGTCTCTCAATCTCTTCCTCAATTTGTTCAAATCGGGAATATCTTTTTTATTCTTCGTGTATTTTTTCAGAAGTTCTCGGTACTTTTTGTTGAGTTCCTTTACTTCCTGATTGTATTTACTTCTCTCCTCCTTTGCTTTCTTAGTGAGTTCGTTGTATTTGTTTCTTTCCTCGCGATGCCATTTCGCTTCTTTAACCTTTTGTCTAACTTCCTCGTTCAATTTGTCTCTTCTGGCTGCCCATTCCTTCATCTCGGCGTTATATTTATCTCTAAGCATTTTGTGCAGTTCCATATCCCTTTTCAATTTCGCGTATCTTTCCTCCATCTCCTTCAGTAATTCGCCCATACTCACACCGTTGGGATAGGGATATTGGGAAACGGTATAAAATTTTTCGTACCTCGGAAAATTTATACATAATGTCTCATTGTGCGATTTGGTGAAAGGATGGAAATAAGGGTTCCGATTGAAGGAAATGAAAAACTTCGCAGGATAATTGATATCGTTAATTCCAATGAAACATTAAGAACTCTGTGGAGATGTTCAAATGTAACCGCCATAGATCGCCTACTTATAAATGATCACGGACCAGTTCATGTTAAAATTGTGGCGAACATAGCGCTGAGAATACTAAGAATTTTGAGAAAAAGAGGAATAACGCCCAATATTTGCAAGGATTATGATTTGGATTATGAAGATGCTGAAGTTGTAGTTTTTCTCGCGGCAGCTCTGCACGATATAGGCCATGCGGTTCATAGGGATGAGCATGAAGAGATATCCGTTGTGCTTTCTTCGCAAATTTTACCCAATATTCTTCTGAAAGTTTACGATGAGGAAAAGGCGACGATAATAATGAGCGAAGTTCTCCACGCAATATATGCGCATCGTGCCGAGGTAAAACCTCTCACTCTGGAAGCGGGGATTATCAAGGTTTCCGATGCGCTTGATATGGAAAAAGGCAGGGCAAGAATACCTTTTGAGGCGGGCTCCACAAGTATCCACGCCATAAGTGCGATATCCATAGAGGAAGTTCGCATAGATGAAGGTGAGGAAAAGCCGGTCAGAATAGACATAACCATGGAAAATCCGGCGGGAATGTTTCAGGTTGATTTTCTCCTAAGGAATAAACTGGCGAATAATCCAGTTAGGGATTTCTTTGAAATTTATGTTCATTCAAAGAGCGGAGCGCTGCGAGAAGTAAAGGTATTATAAATAAAATGGGTGTATTGTATTCGTAAACCACGGGGTTCGCCAAAGGTTTGTAATCGTACGCCAACCCGCCATATATCGGATAAGGTTTGTCTATTATTCCGTCACCGTCCGAATCGTTGTAAATAGCTGCCCACGATGGCCAGTAATTTCCGTACGAAGAGGAATTCCAGTACAGATTGCGATTATCGTAAACATCTTCTGTATAGAACGAATTTCCGTAGATGGAGATGTTCGTGGAATTCAAAAGGTACAGGGAAAATATCCCCCTAAAATAGTTATTCACTACCGTTATATTTTCAATTTTCATACCTACGAACCCATCTGTCGGCAGGAAGCATCTCCTCATAAGTATATCCGAGGATTCCCAGGCAGCAATGCTTACCGTGGAATTGTCAATGAATATATTTTTAACCCGCGAAATCCACACTGTTGCGGTTGAGTTCAAAAATCTCATGTCATTTCCTCCGAGAGAGAATACATTCATTTCCGAGCGTGTGGAAAATATGGAGGAGTAGAAGGCGCTTCCCCATAAATTTGAATCATAGATATATATACTTGAATAATACGCGTAAAATTCTCCCGTGCAGTTGTCTACATTCACCACGCAACTGTGGATGTAGACAATTGCATTAATTCCACTTATATTGAAATTCTTTGTTATTATGCAAACGGAATCGTTGGCAAGTGAATTCAGAAATATTTTTCTCCCGGAAACGGAGGAATTCCATATCTTCGTAAAATCCGTCATAAATTCTCCAAAATTTTTGGCAGAAATATTATCCAACCGGATGGATGACCGCAGAAGAGATATATAATTATTAACGATGCCGTTTATAAAATCTAAATTCCCGCCCCTGCTCGCTATACTCTCCGCATAAAAATCCTTCAGGATACCTTGGCAGTTTTTGCAATATAGTAGTTCGTTGGTATACGAATGTACATTTTTTATATTGAGGGTGCATCCATCAAGATGAACTCTCCAGCAGTTTATGGATGAATTCTCAATACTTAGAGCACAATTCCTCGCATAAGCAAAATCTCCCCCTATCGTGGAATTCAATATTTTCAAAGAACAATCCGAGATGTGTTCTAATTTTATGGAAACATTCTCCGCGTGAATTGAAGAGTTTTTTCCGCGTAATGTACAATTACTATTAACTGTTATGTTTGAATCGTAGAACTGCACGAAATCGGCGGATATTCTCCCCGTAAAGTTTATAGCCATGACGAACTCTCCAGAAAAATTTCCCGTATAGTTTATCAGAATAGATAGATTCATTCTGTTTATTTTCGTATCGTATATTTCTCCCGAAATTTCATCCGAGAAATTTCCATAAAACCATGTAGAATTGGATTTTATTTTTTCACCAATAATATTTTCGCATCTTACTATGCATCGGGAAAAATTTGCTGTTGACCAATTTACGAAATCGCATATTATTTCCGAGTTGAATCCTTCTATTTTATTTGCATCTATACGATGGGCTATCAGCGTGGAATTTTTCAGGACGATTCTATCGGCCGTTATATTGTAAAAAGATACCGTTGAGTTTTCCATGCTTAAATTTCCGCATATCAGAAAAGTGTGATTCTGAAAGGTTTTGTTTTCCACAAACGATACATTATTTTGAATAAATGTTGTGTAGTTGAATGCCTCCGGTGAAAAAGTTCTCTTGTAGCCTATACCGTTAAGATATTCCGCTATTTCTACACCAACATTATCCGTGTACCACAGAAGAATTTCATCTTTTGTATAAGCATCCCTCCAGAATGCTCCGTTAATGCACTGCATCTCGGATAAAAATTTGGTTATATTCCTAGCCAAAGAGGTATGATTCAGATTGTAAAGAGAATCAAACACCGCTAGATTGTATATTAAATTCGCCGCTCCTTCTGTGTACTCCAGAACATCGTCCTGATAAAACCATGTGTGGGAGGGAGTGAGATAGTTCAATGTTAAGTTGAACATATCGGGGAGTTTTTCTCCTATAGTACTCCATATTTTTGGATAAAGCAATTTTATACCTTCGCTTACCTCCATCATGCTCGTGACTACGAGATTCTGATAAAATGCGCTCCTTCCGTAATAATTTTTCGCGTGAAGGTCTGCCTCTGTGTAATACCACTTTGTTCCCTCAATTCCTCTAAGCGAAAATTCAAAACACTTTCTGGCGAGATTGTATAGTACACTTTCATTTCCGAATCTCATTATGTAATCAACAATCTCGCATCCGACGAATATGTTGGCGTTGTAAGTGTGGGAAATTGAGAAGGAAGCGTTGGTGAATCCTAGAAGGGAATTTCTGGCGTAGTTGAGATATGTAGAGTTTCCAGAAATCTCATAAGCCCGTATATATAATTCGTACGCCATGAAGTTGTATAGCGACGATTTGAATGGATAGCCTATGTATCCCGTCCATGTCCAATCGCCATTCCTGACGGCGAGAGAAAAATTCACACATCTCCAGAATTTTTTGAGGAAAAGATTTGATGATGTAATGTTGTACAGATCGCAATACATATAGCCGTAGGCGAAGAGATACATGGGATAGCCGAGGAGTTTTTCATATCCGTAGGAATCATTTTCGTACAGACGGACAAACTCCTCGTACTTCACAAGAATATTAAAAAGTTCGTCATTAATCTCTTTACCAAAATCAAAATACTTTATTCCTCCATACTCTCTTTTCTCAGATATTTCCGAGGAATAATCCGAAGCAGCAAAAATTGTGAAAATGGCGGAAAAGATAATGACAGCGATAGTCAAGGATATGTTTATTTTCCTAAGCACTCCAGACCCTCCTCAATGTTTCGTATAATTTCGGGACGGTATCGTAGTTTTTCAATGCCTCGGGTTTAATCCATCTGTATTCCGAGTGTTCCCAGTCTATATTAATTTCATCACATCCCTTCAACTCCCACAGAAACGGATACACTTTCCATACCGTTTTTCCATCTCTTACATACAGAGGTTTTCCGGATTTTATTAAAGATAAGCGTTCTCTACCGATTCCTACCTCCTCCTCTATCTCGCGGAGAGCCGCCTCTTCCGGACTTTCATCGCTCTCAACACTTCCAGATATTCCAGCCCACTTTCCGCGGTAAGTGGAGACCTTTCCGCTTCTTCTGAATATCGCTATCATATCACCCTTTTTTAGGAAAGAGGTAACAACTTTTCTGAGTATTACATCTTTGACCTCTACATAGCCATCGGTGGCATCTAGCACTACGAAATCTCCGGTTCTAAGGACTTCCACAGGTATGGAGGAAATGTATGGTATGGATATGAGTGCCGCACCGCACACAACGATGTCATCTGTGTATTCGGTTATGAATCCCAAGGGCATTTTTCCGTAGTACTTCAACCCGTATATGGAGTATATTCCCACGGTGCTTCCCCTTCCACCGCGGAAAGCAAATATTTTCCCCTCTATCCTATGACCTTCAACATCGCATTTTTGAAGTATTTGTGAGGTTGTTGGATCTATACCTTCCAGAAATGAGATTTTTTCTGTAGTAGCGACAACCTCTCCCTCGGCATAGCCCTTCACGATGCTCTTACCTCGTAGAATCATAGAGCAACTCCTCCGTATTCCCGAGATAAACTTCAAAACCTCCGAATTTCTTGCTTCTTAGATAATGGTATGCTTTTCCAGAATTCGTGGCTATTTTTCTGTACTTCCCCCGTAGCAGGGGAGAGACGACCATGCAAGTATCCGCCAGAACTCTCACGCCTTTCCTCCTCAAAAATTCCACTTCTCTCCTCATCCTTGCCATTACTCCTCTGGATGTATATAGATATATGGGCTTTACTACCTCTCTGTTCCCGAGAATTTTCACTATATCGGCAATCTCTCTCTCGGAAAGGTGGGGGCAGCCGAAAACTACCGCTTCAAAATCTTTGTTTCCCGTTAAATCCTCCAAATCCTTTTTCTCTACTTCTACCCTCTCCAAACCTTTTGTATCGTATTTGTTGTGCTCAGGAGTTATGTCCTCTGCATGGAACATGGATATGTTGCCGGAAGCCCCCATCGCGGCACCCATAAGTTTTAGATAATCTTCATCGGGTATATAATCAAAAACGATGTAAGGAATTCCCTGAAATTCCTTTCCTATATACAATCCGAGCATGCCCGGATTCAATTTTTCCTTAACTTTTACCACGAAATTGGGGGCACGGTTTTCTTCAATGAGCAGGGAGTGATAAGGTGTATAACCGGTTATCGCTGAACAGAGTGAGGAAAATCCGCTTTCTCTGTTGGTGCGTGCTCCAACAAGCGAGTTTATGTAAATAATCGCGGAGGATTCCGCCCAAGCCACTATCTCGCCGAACTTCGGTAAATTATGGTGGTAGTAGGGTGTACATGTACAAGTGAGTTCCACACCCATTTTTTGGAAAATTTGCAGAAGTTCCATCTGTTTTGCATAGAAATCCTCATCTATTTCCTCCACGAAATCCCTATCAAATCCTATGGGATTCAATGTGGTTTTCACAACCACTTCGCAATCTGAACTCATCTCTTTTATGAGGTGAAGCCCATGTTCTCCCACGGTATCATACGAAGCCCCGGAAATATGTGCGGATTTTATCCTAACCATCTTCTCAGCGTTATAGGAATCGCCGAGGGCTACGAGAACCTTCATCGCCATCTGCTTACCTACGCCGTATTCTCCATCAAGCATCCTTTCCATTTCTCTGCTTAAATACATTTTCATCAACCCAGAACGGTCTGCGCATCTCGTTAACTTTTATGAAAGCATCTATTAAAGATTTTTCGTCCCTTTTCAATATGGAATCTCTAGCATTCACATAATCCTTTCGGAGCAGGCAGGGTTTGAGTTTTCCGTCAGGGGTTATTCTCAACCTCGTGCAGTTCATGCAGAACTCCGTGTTGTGCATGGGTCTCACAACCTCAACTATTCCACCCTTGAAATCTCCGGTCAAATAATACTGTTTTCTGCGGTGAAGTTCGTTAAATTTTATATCATAGGAATTTGCTTCCAAAAATTTCTCCAGTGATTGAAAATCGTATTTCGGGGCTTCATTTCCTACGGGTTGTATGAATTGTACAATAACACCGTAATTCCGCGAAAATTCTATGAAATCAACAATTTCATCATCATTTATTTTTGGAAAAATCACCACATTGATCTTAACTGGGCTGAGTCCGCATTTTATTGAATATTTAACTCCTTCAATAACAGAATTGAGATAATCTTCTCCTGTTATTTCCCTATATCTTTCTCTCCTCAAAGAATCCATGCTTATGTTCACTCTGTCCAAGCCGGATTTTTTTAGAGCCATGGCTCTTCCAGCAAGCAGAGTTCCGTTCGTGGTGAGCGAAACTTCATCAAAGTATTTTTTCCCATATCCTACTATTTCTTCCAAGTCATCTCGCAGTAGAGGCTCTCCGCCAGTTATCTTTAACTTCCTTATACCAAGCTTACTCGCTATTTTAAAAAGAAATTCATAGTCCTTGGCGCTTAGTTCTTTTGCAGAGTATTCCACACCTTCGTTATGACAGTAAAAACATCGCAAATTGCATTTGGTAGTTACGGACAACCGTATGCTTTTGAGCGGTCTGTTGTACCCATCAACGAGCATCGTCATGTCTACATGAACATATCGTATTTATGGGTTGAGGTTCCACAAAATTTAATATTCCTCCCCACAATACACCGCGTGGAGGTGAAAAAGTTGAGGAAAGACGAGGTAAGCTACGATTACCTTCTCAGGCACTTCTACAAATTACCGATAGAGGCAGTCATGAAGAAGAGAGTTTGGGATCTTCCGATTTTGGAAAAAACCGCGCCGATAGAGGATGTTTTCTCCATACTCAGTTCCCGTCGCCATGTTTGGATTGTTGAAGATAAAAAATCCCTTAAACTTGTTGGTGTTATAACCGAGAAGGATCTGCTTGAACTCCTCGTGCCACAGAGAATACCTCCATATTCAATAGGTTCAATAAATATAAAATCTATGCTCTTCAAAAACGCGCAGAAAGCGGAAGATATAATGACCTCAAGGCTGGTGACGATAGAGATTCACCATCCTGTTGAGGAAGCCCTAAACAAAATGCACCGTTACCGCTGCTATCGTTTACCTGTGGTTGAAAATGGCAGGTTGGTTGGTGAGGTTACGATAAGATTACTTGTAATACAGTTCTTAAAGGTTATAAGATGGCATAGAATTCTCAAGAAGGAGGAAGAGAAGAAGTAAATTCCATCAATTTTTCAATCTCTTCCTTATCATAGCATAAATTTTTCGGGATTTCGCTGAACAATTTAACAGGCATATCCCCTTTACGAACGATATTTCCGCGTGCAACGAAAAATAT
>Ga0190313_1001703_pt1 | contig 11577 bp, 12 predicted proteins | sample 4870071011_MG_FD_169989 | JGI IMG/M metagenome (GOLD analysis project Ga0190313, IMG submission 169989) | Hydrothermal vent sediment bacterial communities from Southern Trench, Guaymas Basin, Mexico - 4870-07-10-11_MG | ecosystem: Environmental > Aquatic > Marine > Hydrothermal vents > Sediment ...
ACAACGCATTAGGGATTTCACTAAAACCTCTACAACCTATTAAAAAAATTAGATAAATAAAATCTGTAGTGTCGAAAACAAAACCAACTTCTAATGATTTCAGTATGTTACAAAAAATTTTGACAAATTTGGGCTAACAGCTTTCTCCAAATGTTTTCCATGAAACTACTTATAAGCACCTCACTCAAATATACACTCTTTCGCTTTTCGCGATATAACCAGAAGCAGGAAGCCTGACTGTAAAAGTGCTTCCTTTTCCGGGTTTGCTTTCCACTGATATGGTTCCGCCAAGGCGCTCAACAATGTGTTTTACAATAGCTAAACCCAGGCCAGTTCCGCCACTTTCACGACTCCTGGATTTATCGACAACATAGAATCTCTCAAAGATACGAGGAATGTGCTCCGCTGGGATGCCTATGCCTGTATCGCTAATGGAAATAACGGCTTCTCCGTCGTCAGCTTCACAAACTGATATCTTCACCTCTCCTTCTCTGGTATAGCGAACCGCGTTATCAATCAGATTGATCAGGAGTTCTTCCATCTTCAGCGGATCTGCCATGATTTGCAACTCGGAGGCAACGTTGACACTTAGAGTTAAACCTTTTTTCTGCGCCTGGGCTATGTAGAGCTCGGTTACTCTATTAACGAGCTCTCCGAGATTAACGGGGACTTCCTGAAAAGGTTCCTTCATGTCCAGAGCGTGCAGGGTAATGAGGTCCTCGGCTATGCGGGACAGTCGGTTGACGTGGCGATATACAACGGACAGATGCTTTCTTTTCATGTCATCCTGTTCTTCTTCCAGCAAGGTCTCTACATAACCTCTGATTGCAGTAAGGGGGGTTTTAATTTCGTGAGAGATATTCGCCACAAGATCCCGCTTAATTCGCTCCGTTTCTTTCAATTTAGATATGTCATGGAAGGCAATTATAATTTTGTTCCGCCGGGGAATAGGGGTCACTGTAACAAGATAAGTTCTTCCCTGAGAGGATATCTCTCTCGTGGCCTCTACAAGCTTCTGTCTAACTTCGAGAATAAATTCATTTATACGCCCTTCCCGAAAACATTCCCAGTAATATTTGCCCTCACAGTCCCCGTTTTGAACCAACCCTGTCCTGTGAAAGCTTTTGTTCACCATTAGTATGCGACCTTCCAGCTCAATAACCATTATGCCCACGTTGAGGCTTTCAACAATGGATTTTAGCCCTTCTCGCTCTGCTGCGAGCTCTCTGAACAGGGCTTCCAGCCTCTGGGCCGTTTCATTAACATGTCGTGCTATGATGCTTACTTCTCCGGGCATGTCTGATGGAAGGCGTACGGAAAAGTTTCCAGAAGCAAGCTTTTCCAGTGCTTTGGCGACCGATTTTATTGGGGAATGGAAGGATCGGCCGTAGATTAGTGCAAAAAGGCTGGCGAGAAGAATTATGAGGCTTCCTGTAATCAGCATGCGATGTTTAAGCCTGTTGAGCACGGGGCGGATCTGGTCTGCGAACAGACTTACTCTGAGAATACCCAAGGGATTGCCCCCGTCATCCAGCCTTATTGCGTAATAGAGCAGAGTATGCTCGACTGTGGTGCTAAAGCGGAAGGAGGACCCATGACCTGTCTTCATAGCCTGGCGAACTTCCGGTCGACCTGCATGGTTTTCCATCTTTTGAGGATCTTCTTCAGAGTCGCCCAGTACCTTACCAGTTGGATCAATTACAGTTATTCGAATACCAAGCCGACGCCCATATAACTTGGCAAATCTGTCAATTGCTTCAGGTGAGGTTGGTTTATTCGTTAAAAGAGGTGTAAGTTGACCTGATAGAGATCTGGTAAGACTCTCAAGGTGTTTTATTAGCTGGGATTTGTAAAATCCTTCTATATCGCGAAATATTAGAAAGAGAGCAACAGGTATAAGCAAAAGAAAAATCAGAAGAACACTCCAGAAAAATCGAAAAAAGATGCTATTCCCAAAGAGCCGCATAGAAATATCCTCTGTACTAGTAAATTATGTAGCTTCAATCTTGTAACCTACACCTCTGACGCTTTTTATTAACTTTCCGGCATCTCCCAATTTATCCCGCAAGTTCTTGATATGAACATCTATGGTGCGATCGACCACTATCTTTTCTCCACCCCACAGGTTTTCCAGCAATTGTTCTCTCGTAAAGACCCAGCCCTTTCTGCGCACCAGCACTGTAAGAATTCTGAACTCTGTTGGGGTAAGGCTAACCCTCTTTCCTTTGACAAACACTTCAAAACGTTTTGGATTTACGGAGAGAATACCACCTACCTGAAGAATTTCCTCAGCTTCCTCCTGCTCTAGCCTTCTCAAAACCGCTTTTACTCTCGCAACGAGCTCTCTTGGGGAGAAGGGTTTGGTCACGTAATCATCGGCTCCGAGCTCAAGGCCCAGAACTCTGTCGGACACTTCTCCTCTGGCCGTGAGCATGATGATGGGTATCCTGGAGGTACGGCTATGACTTCGCAGGAGCTTACACACCTCCATGCCGTCCATATCCGGCAGCATGAGGTCCAGTATGATAAGATTAGGAAGTTCAGTCTGAAGGACATTGAAAAGAGCTGTTGCAGAAAGAAAGGTTTTCACAGAGAAGCTGCTTTTTTCCAGATGTAGCTTTACAAGCTCGCAAAGGTCAGGCTCGTCATCAACAACATAAATCTTCTTTCCCATTGTGAAACTTTTGACCTCACAGATGTTCGTCTCTTCCATGTTTGCTTATTTCGCCCCGGATTATAAAAAGTGCATATTCAGCTATGTTTGTGGCAAGATCTGCAACGCGCTCAAGGCTGCGGATGATCCTTGTAAGGTTCATGTAGACTGCACTTTGTTCAGGGCGCTTTTTTATCTCCTCAGTGAATATTCGAACGCACTCGTCCCTCAATCTGTCCACATGATCATCGCGGGTAAGAACATCTTCGGCAAGCTCTGCATCTTCTTTAACAAAAGCCGTGAGGGCGTCGTGAAACATTGAAAAGGCCGCATTGGCTGTAGATGAGAGTATGTCTTCGACATTACGGAAGTCATAGGGGATAACCTCGACAGCACTCTGAGATATGTTCACTGCGTGATCTCCGGCTCTTTCAATATCATAATTGGCCTTGAGCATGGTGAGAAGCGTGCGAAGGGCCTTGGGACCGGGCTGATAAAGGGCTGCGATCTGGGTGCAGAGCTTATCGATTTCTATATCATAACCGTTCACCAGGGGCTCATCCTGCTCAATGACTTCATGCAGAAGTCCGATGCTTTTTTGCAAAAGGCCCTGGATACTCTTCTGAAGCATTGATTCCACCAGGGATGCTTCCGTGATCAGCATCTCTCGCAACCGATTCATCCTCTTTTCCAGCATTGCCGTTTCCTCTCGCTTTAGCCAAATTTACCGCTCAAATACTCTTCGGTACGGCGATCCTTCGGGGCGGTAAAAAGTCGTTCCGTTGGTCCAAACTCCACAAGCTCTCCCAGGTATAGAAAAGCTGTGTAATCAGCAATTCTTCCAGCCTGCCCGGTGTTGTGTGTTACAATTATTATGGTAACCCTGCTTTTGAGTGAAATCAGGAGTTCTTCTATGTGTGCAGTGGCTTTGGGGTCCAGTGCCGATGTGGGCTCATCCAGAAGAATAACCTCGGGGTTCATGGCAAGGGCACGGGCTATGCACAGTCGCTGTTGCTGACCGCCAGAAAGAAATGTGCCCCTGCGGTGCAGAATGTCTTTCACCTCATCCCAGAGAGCAGCACCCCGTAAGGCTTGTTCCACAATTTCGTCTGCCTCAACCCTGGATAACTTCATCCCGTTGAGCTTGTACCCCGCTATTGCATTGTCGTATATGCTCATGGTTGGAAAGGGATTTGGCCTTTGAAAGACCATTCCTATTCGACGCCTCACCATGATGGGATCCAGAGATAAAATATCGGTATCGCCAAGCCAGATTTGACCCTCTATTCTGCCACCCGGGGATAATTCATGAAGCCGGTTGAAGCATCTCAGCAAGGTGGTTTTTCCACACCCTGAAGGTCCCATGATTGCCGTAATGTTCAACCGTGGAATCTCCAGGTTTATATCCTTCAGAACCAGATGATTTCCATAGTATGCCTTGAGATTTTCCGTAATCAGAATTGGATTTTCCATCTGCGGGTTCCTATTTTTGCTGTTAAATGAAGGCAGAGCACCAGGAAAGTCAGCACAAGAGATGCTCCCCAGGCCTGTTCCCACCATTGAGGATAGGGTGAGGTGGCGTAGTTAAATACAACTAATGGAAGGGCCGCCACAGGTTTTAGGGGGTTGATATCCAGAAAGGGACTGCCGAAGGCGGTAAAAAGAAGGGGTGCTGTCTCCCCTGCAATTCTGGCAACCCCGATAAGCACACCCGTTGTTATTCCGCTCATGCCCGCCGGAATGACCACCTTGAGGATGGTGCGGTAGTAGGGAACCCCCAGAGCAAGGGCGGCTTCCTTCAGTGTGTAAGGTATAACTTTCAGGGTTTCCTCGGTACTGTAAATTACCATTGGGAGCATCATAATCGCCAGAGCAATACTGCCGGACAGAGCAGAGAAGGACTGCATGGGTTTGACCACCCACAGGTACGCAACCACTCCCATAACAATCGAAGGAGAGCCCTGAAGAATATCGACGGCCACACGGGTCCAGTATGACAATTTGCCTTCCTTTGCTTCGGACAGGTATAACCCTGCACCCACTCCCAGAGGAACAGCCATGAGGGTTGCACAGAATATCAGTATTGCGCTGCCCACAATTGCATTAACCACACCGCCACCTTCTTCACCGACTGGCCTTGGAAGATGGGTGAGAAACTGCCAATCAATGGCGGCCATCCCTTTTTTTGCCAGATAAAAAAGAATAAGTGTCAGGGGTAGAAGGGAAATGAATGCGAAGAAGAAAATAACACCTTCCATAATTCTGTTTACAACTATCCGCCTGCTGTAGGATCCGGTTCTCATGATTCCTGCCTCACGGTCAACTTCTTTATCACAAATCGGCCAAACATGTTCATGACGGTCGTAAACAGGAACAAAAGAAGTGCTACTGCAATGAGTGCAGAAAGGTAAATGTCGTCTGAAGCCTCGGCAAATTCATTGGCGATAACACTGGCCATTGTGTTGGCTGGATCAAAGATACTTTTCGGAAACTCATTTCTGTTGCCTATAACCATTGTCACGGCCATGGTTTCGCCTATAGCACGGCCCAGGGCGAGCAGGATTCCTGCCAGTATACCGGAATGGGCATAAGGGATCACTACATGGCGTACTACTTCCCATCTGGTTGCTCCGAGGGCGTAGGCCGCTTCTTTGAGGTCTGAGGGTACGAGTTTTATGATTTCTCTTGAGACGGAAGCAGTATAGGGCACAATCATTATGGCCAGTATTATGGATGCTGTGGCAATTCCAACACCATAGGGCATAATACCCAGCCTTATTTCAATCTTTTGCATAAAGGGTGCAACAACAAAGAGTCCCCAAAAGCCGTATATGACCGATGGGATTCCTGCAAGAAGGTCTGTGGCGCTCTGGAAGAAGATGGAAAGCTTTCCTGAAGGAAAATATTCACCTAGGAAAAAAGCGATTGATAAAGAAAAAGGCAGGCTGATCAACACTCCAAGAACTGCCGTAATAACCGTTCCTACCAGAAAGGGCAGGGCACCGAATTGTTGTCGCAAAGGATCCCAGGTGCTGGCGAAAAGGAAAGAGAGCCCGGAATGGCGAAACACTGGCATGGCGTGTATGACAAGTGTAACGCATAAACCCGATACAAGTATCAGTGTTCCTATTGCGCATGACCTGACCACAGCGTTAAATAAGGTATCCGATAATTGCTTCACCGCCTGCTGCCTGGCAAAATGGTTGCAATACTGTCATCAAAGCAAGATACATCTCCGCCGATCCGGTTAAAGGCGATTAAAGAATCTGTTAATTTTCGGTAAAGAGCGAGAAAATCCTGTGCTGGCATGCAGTTGTTTTAAGCTGCTCTAAAATTAAGAAACCGGCGGGCACCTGCTTTTACGACGGCCCACCGGGAACACCCTCTACCATGTCACCAGTGGCTGTCCTTTATAGGTCATGCTTTTTATGATTGCTTCTGCTTTCTCAACTGCTTTAGATGGCAGTCTGGCGTAAAGAAGATCTTCATTGTATCTCTGCCCCTCGTGCACCATCCACCAGAGAAGCCTGGCCAGTGCTTCGGCTCGAGCCTTTGACCGGTTATTATAGGATTGCTCCTTATAGAAAATGATCCATGTGAAGGAGCTGATGGGATAGCCGTTGGGACTGTCGGTATTGGTAATGGAGACCCTGGTATCAGCCGGAAGATCCACGTCTGCGGCAGCCGAAACACTTTCAAGAGATGGCTTCACAAAGTTACCTGCTTTGTTCTTTATGAGAGCCACGGGCATATTGTTCTGCTTGGCGTAGATCAGCTCAACATAACCAATGCTGCCTTTTATCTGCTTCACCATGCCAGCCACTCCGGCGTTGCCCTTTGCTCCCAGACCTGTGGGCCAGTTAAGCGATTTTCCTCTTCCAACCTTTTCCTTCCACTCAGGGCTGACCTTGCTGAGGTAGTCACTGAATATAAAGGTAGTACCACTCCCATCAGATCTGTGCACCGCAACAATATTCATATCCGGTAGCTTGACCCCTTTGTTGAGCCCGGCAATTTTTGGATCGCTCCACTTTGTGATCTTCCCCATAAAAATGTCCGCTATCAGCCTTCCTGTCAGCCTCAACTCCGGATTGCCGGGTATATTGTAAGTAACCGTAACTGCACCCAGGCATGTGGGGATATGGAGGATTTCCCCTGAGGCCTTCTGCAATTCTTCATCACTCATGAAGGCATCGGTTCCGCCGAAATCCACCACCTTGTTCAAAAGCTGCCTGATTCCGCCACCGGAGCCAATGGCCTGGTAATTGATCTTAACACCCGTGACATGATGATAAATGTTAAACCATTTGTCGTAGAGAGGATAGGGAAATGTAGCACCTGCTCCCGTGAGGCTTTCGGCACCGTAGCCCGGTGTGCTCGACAACATACAGGCCAGCATTACAAAAAACATCCACGTGAGTCGTTTCATCTTTGTACCTCCCTGTTGAAAAGACTATGTTTAATCCTATCTTACACATTGCATCTAACATCTATGCAGAGGGAATAAAGGGATAATGAAGAGAGTTTTAATTTTCTGTTAATGACTTGAAGTAAGTGTGAAAGGATGTTTTCAACCCACCGGAATAGACTACCGAAGGAGTTGGCCTATTACGTGATACATAAGACGTGAGGCATGAGAAGTATGGTCCACGAAAGCTGGCAGAATACACTGCTGATGGAACACTCATAGGCATTGAAGAGAATAAAAAATCAGCTGCGGGGCGCCTCCGACGAGCTACATGGCGGGCCCATTCTCGGCGCCCCCCTTGTTAAGCAATGTCAGTAAGGAGTAGTACGATGGCACATAAAAAAACACCTCCACCCCTGCCATCGCTACAACCCAAAATCGGACAATTAATGTGTTGCTAACAAAGCTCACAAAAAATCTTGACACAATTTCACTCAGACTTATAATTTTAGGCACTCCTAAAATTGCTCAATAGGAGATGTAAAATGACGACAAGTGGTACATTGACAGCCAGTTTGGAAGATTATTTGGAAGCCATCTTTCATATTACTGCCGAAAAACAAGCAGCACGTCCCAAAGACATAGCCAAGCGTCTTAAAGTAAGCAATCCGTCCGTAACCGGAGCTTTACGCTCCTTAGCTGAAAAAAAATTAATTAACTATGCTCCTTACGATGTAATAACCCTGACCGATGAAGGTAAGAAAATCGCAAAGGATGTAGTACGAAGGCATGAAGTCCTGCGCAACTTTTTCGTTAAGGTTCTCGCAGTGGAATACCACCAGGCAGATGAAGTAGCCTGTAAAATGGAGCATGCGATTCCAAAGGTAATATTGGAACGTCTCATCAGATTTGTTGATTTTGTGGAGAAGTGTCCCAGGGCTGGGACCAAATGGATAAGAGGTTTTGCTTATTATTGCGATCACGAAACCACGCAAGAAAATTGTGAGAAATGTATATCCCTTGCCCTTGAAGAAGTAAGACAACGAAGACAAAAGGGAGGTAGTAAAACAATGAATTTAGCAAAATTGAAGGATTTAAAACCGGGGCAAAAGGCAAAGGTGGTTAAGGTTAAGGCTAGAGGAGAAACAAATAAGCGAATAGTTGAAATGGGTATTACGCCAGGAACTGTTGTTGAAATAGAGCGGGTAGCTCCACTGGGTGACCCAATTGATATCAAGGTTAAGGGTTATCATCTTTCATTGCGAAAATATGAGGCGGAGGAGATTGAAATTGAGAAGTTATAGATCGAAATCGAGTATGGAGGAGCTTACAATGCCATTGGCAATAGTGCAATCGGGCAGGCGAGTAAGGATTGTTACTGTTAATGGAGGCTACAGGCTTAAAGCCAGATTAGCAGCTATGGGGTTGGTTCCGGGTGAAGAGGTTAAGGTACTACGCAGTTCCATACATGGACCATTTCTGGTGGAAGTAAAAGGCAGTAAAATAATGTTAGGCAGGGGCATGGTTCAGAAAATCTTGGTTTCATAATTTTTTGTTACAAATTTTAGGATTACCTAAATATTTACGCTATGCCAAACTTACAAATTTTTGAAAACTCCAGAAAATTCTACGAGAAACAGCTTTGGGAGTAAGGTAGTATGGCAGATAAACTTGTGACAGGAAGTACAGCCCTAGTCTTTTTCATCATCTGCCCCAGAATGGCAGCAATGGTCCATATAATTTCAAAATACTCCCGGGTTTCTGTCTACCTAACGACCCTTTTAGCTTCTTTAATGTCTGCGCCTCTTGTACTGCTAATGGTAGTTGTTTTCTCCAAATTTGGCATATGGGGAGCACTTTTGTTTTGCGTTGTAACTGATCTTGCTTCTGTTCTTATTGTCAAAGAATTAAACTTCCGAGCTGGAATAGAAACACTGATTATAGCCCTTTTTGTAATTGCCGGCGTGAAAGCCGCTCCACTTTTAAGCAAACTGGCATCAAGGTAAAAAGCGGAAATATTTTGCAAAGGGGAGGATGAAAGAACATGAAGTCTAAAATAATAGTAGCCCTTGCAGGCAATCCAAATTCAGGAAAAAGCACCATATTCAACGAATTAACCGGCGCTCGCCAGCACGTTGGAAACTATCCTGGCGTAACGGTAGAACGTAAGGAAGGCCTCTGCCGTTACAACGGCATAGAACTGCAGGTTGTAGATTTACCAGGAACATACAGTCTTACTGCCTATTCTGAGGATGAATTGGTTGCTAGAAACTTTATTATTAATGAAAAACCAGATGTTGTTGTCGATGTAATTGATTCATCTAACCTTGAAAGAAATCTATACCTTGCCGTCCAGCTCATGGAACTTGGTGTGCCTTTGGTGTTGGCCTTTAATATGAGTGATCTAGCAAAAGCAAGAGGGTACGAAATTGATATTAACAAACTCTCCAGGTTCTTCGGAGCCCGCATTGTACAAACAATAGGAAACAAGGGAACCGGGATAAAAGAGCTTCTCAAGGCCATAGTTGAAACAGCAGAAAATGGATCTCTTAATAGAGAACGGAAAGAAAAAGAAACTTTAACCAATGACTTGTCATCCAGAGTAAGTATTAGAGGAGCCAGAAAGGTAACACCAACGATAAACTACGGACAAATTATAGAAGAAGAGATTGCCAAAATTCAATCCCTACTAGAAGCAGATACGTCCATTGCAAACAGGTATGATACTCGTTGGCTAGCCATAAAACTCCTGGAAAACGACAGGGATCTTTTGAAAGAGATTAAATCACCAAAAATCCACAAACAGATTGAGAAAAGCAGGGCACGTATTGAGGAAATACTCGGTGAATCTGCTGAAACGGCCATAGCTGGAGCTAGATACGGTTTTATATCTGGTGCTTGTCAGGAAGCAGTGCGTTCCACAATAGAAATCCGACATACAATTTCCGAAAAAATAGATTCCGTGGTTACTAGCCGCTTTCTGGGACCCCCTATATTCCTTGGCTTAATGTACCTGGTCTTCCACCTAACCTTTACCCTTGGAAATCCTCCCATGGAATGGATTGAGAATTTTTTCGGTTGGCTAAGCGGGACAATTCAAAGGTGGTGGCCTACCGGTTCAGAAAGTCTTCTCAAGTCTTTGCTGGTCGATGGCGTAATTGGCGGCGTAGGTGGAGTTATAGTCTTCTTGCCAAACATCTTGTTGCTCTTTCTAGCCATATCAATTCTTGAAGATTCCGGTTATATGGCAAGAGCAGCATTCATTATGGATCGTTTAATGCACAAAATTGGATTACATGGAAAAAGTTTTATTCCAATGCTCATTGGATTTGGATGTTCTATTCCCGCGATCATGGCTACCCGCACGTTAGAAGATCGACGTGATAGACTTACCACCATGTTCGTAATCCCGCTCATGAGTTGTGGTGCTCGCTTACCAATTTATTCCCTTATTATTCCAGCATTTTTTCCGCAAGCCTGGCATGCTCCAATGCTGTGGATTATCTACACGATTGGTATAGTTGTGGCGATTTTAGTTGCTAAGATTCTTCGTGTCACCGTACTGAAGGGCGAATCTGTTCCCTTTGTAATGGAATTGCCCCCGTATAGGATGCCAACAATTAAAGGTGTGATGATACATATGTGGGAACGGGGCTGGCTTTATCTCAAAAAAGCGGGAACAATTATTCTTAGTATTTCAATTCTGTTATGGGCGATAACCACTTTTCCTAGATTACCCGCAGAAGAAAGGGCTCGGTTTGAAAAAGAGCGTCTTACTGTTCAAGCCAAATTTGCTAACGATGACAAAGAAAAAACTGTACGCCTTACCGCCATTGACAATGCTGAAATTGAAGCAGCGCTAGAATATAGTATAGCCGGACGCATTGGTCGAGTCATAGAACCACTTTTGAAACCCATGGGGTTCGACTGGAAAATAGGCACAGCCTTGATTGGTGCATTTGCCGCAAAAGAGGTCTTTGTTGCTCAGCTAGGGATTGTTTACTCAGTTGGAGAAGCGGACGAAGAATCTGAAACCCTTAGACAGAAACTACAAAATTCTTACTCTCCATTGGTAGGTTTTTGCATAATGCTTTTTATGCTCCTCAGCATGCCATGTATGGCTACTATGGCTGTAATGAAACGAGAAAGTAACTCATGGAAGTGGGCACTTTTCCAACTCATAGGTCTTACCATCATAGCATACATGTTAACCACATCTGTCTATCAAATTGGTCAATTGCTTAAAATAGGAATTGGATAAAATACATAAATTATGTTCTGGAACATTGTTAACCGTGGCTATTCTCAGGGAAAGGAGGCCACTAAATGACAGTTTACGAATCACTAATAGAAAACTTTAAAGACATCCAAACAATGCTTAAAGATCATGAGCGCATTTTGAGCTCTCCTGGATCCGTGAACAAATATAAGTAAATTATTGACAGAATGAAAGATATTTTTTAGAAAAAGTATGCAATTTCGAGGGTTTAGGTTTTACAGATATAAACCGCTGATT
>Ga0190313_1001704_pt1 | contig 11572 bp, 10 predicted proteins | sample 4870071011_MG_FD_169989 | JGI IMG/M metagenome (GOLD analysis project Ga0190313, IMG submission 169989) | Hydrothermal vent sediment bacterial communities from Southern Trench, Guaymas Basin, Mexico - 4870-07-10-11_MG | ecosystem: Environmental > Aquatic > Marine > Hydrothermal vents > Sediment ...
AGCTCTGCGAGTCTTCTTAGTTCCTCATAGCTGAGTTTAACTCCGAAACTATCTAGGAGTTCTGGCCACCAGCTTAGTCTATTGTAATTCATCCTATAATCCTCCTCATCCTCTCTGGAAATCGAAGCGTCCACAAAAGCTTCTATCATGCTTTCTGGTATATTTAGTTTCTCAGCGATTAACCTATATATCGCAGGCAGACAGCTATACGAATCGACAAGAACTCCATCAAAATCGAATATAAAGACTCTTGCTCCCAGAAGCTTCGTGACATCTAGCCCCAAAAACAACACCATGGTCAATAATGCCTTGGCTTCTAATCTGAGATACGGAAAACTCGCATTTAGCATATAGATGTATATACATACCTCTTGTGGGGCTGCAGTATTACAATTTCGTGTGACGAGAGTTATCGCAGGATAATCGTGAGATATTGCCTTCAAGTATATAGCTCAGGTGTTTATTCGCTATTTGGATTTTACCTGTTGATATTGTCATACTAATGTATTACTGTGAAAGGGGATAGAATGCACATAGTTCTTGGAATCGCGAACGGTGGAATACCAATATGGGACATACTCGACAACGACATAATGTTTAATCACCTCGTAGCGCCTAGGTCTCTGATTAGGAAGCTTGACACCATCCGTGGGAGGGGGATCGGGGTCTGGGTTGATAGTGGTGGGTATCAGATTCTAAGGAAGGGGCTTAGGATATGCTTAGATGAGATAATCCATCGGTACAGGATGCTTAGTGCCGATTACTATGTTTCCCTTGACCTACCCGTACCAAGCATAAAATATGCCTCGTGGGAGATTGTCCGTAGGAATGTTGAGAATTTTGAGAAGATTGCTAATAGGCTCCCGGATCTAAGGATAATCCCTGTTGTTCATTTATATCCTAGTGATTTGCTTATATGGGCTGTTGAGAGATACCTCGAGTATGACCCTCCCATAGTAGCGTATGGTGGTGTTGTTCCATCGACACTTAATAGGAAGGAGTCGCGGCTTAGAAGTTTGCTTGGATTTTTGATTCTCCGCAAATTATTTCCAAATGTTCGATTTCATGTTCTTGGTTTGGGCTCATATGTTATGACGAGAATACTCAGTGCTCTTGGAGCATGGAGCCTAGACACAAGTACATGGCGTGTTAAGGCGGCATACGGACATGTAATAATCCCCGGTATGGGGGAGAGATATGTTGGTAGTAGAAAGATAAGGTTTGGTACACCTCCAGCAAAGCCAGAGGAAATTGAGCTTCTATACAGAGAGCTTAGAAGATCTGGCTTTCCACTCATAGATAAGTTCCATGAGCTTCTATCGACCTTTAAGGGCAGAGCAATAATAAATGCTTGGGTCATAGTGCGTATCAATGGTGGAATATCCAGGAGGAGTTCTTTCTATAGACTCTACAAACAAATATTAGAATTCTCAAGGATGAGTGTAGATGAGCTCATCGAAATATATGATGGTGGAAAGGAAGCATCTTAGGCTTATTACTAGAAGGCTGCTTAGTGAGCTCAGAAAAAGAAGGTTGCTTGATTCCTCTACGAGGCAAAAGATATTAGATAGAAGCAATGTTCTTTCCCCTTTCGGATGGATAGTTTATAAATTGGCAAGTATGGGGCTATGGGAAACCGTATATGAAATCATAAAGATTAGGCCAGGCGAGATAGTAATACATAAGAACGGTGTGGACGACGACCTATTTGAACATCCTCATGTGAAACTTTACCACGAATATATCTTCAGTGTTTGGGAGCCCGACCAATGCGATATCCTTGTTCTTCTTCCATGTACGAATGTGAAGCCCTATAGACGCTCACCGATTCATAGAGCGATGCTAAGCTACGCCAAGAGAATATCCAAACGGGGGGTAAAGATAGAAATTTATGCTATCTCCGAACCTATGCTCATTGTGCCTCTAAAGTATGATAATCTTTATCCAGTAGCAAACTATGATTTTCCACCAAAAGATATGAAAAAACACGAAAGAAAGAAATTTGTGGATCTACTAGCTAAAATTCTCCCAAAGATAGTAGCGAAGCAGAAGAAAATAGTAGCCTTTATGCCAAGACACCACAGTGGTATTCTGATGGACGCAATTAAAAAAGCAAACCGCAAACTAGAAATAGAGTTCTGGCCATATGGACGCTTAGCATTCAAATCAGCATACACGCTGTACAAACATATATTAGGAATACTCTCGTCCTAGCCAAAAAACTGCGACATCTAGTCAAATTTGATGGGTATTCTATCTCTTTAATGTACATAATTTCGGGTTTGTACTTGGTAGCTTTGTGTGTTTTGGATGCACTACAATTATTGGACTGATGAGAATAAGACCCTAAACATACTAAGCGCTATAAATGAGGGTTTTGACGCTGTGGTTGAGTATATCCGGGAGGACAAAGTATCGAGACTTGTTGAGATATATGAGAATCTCCAAGTACCCCAATCTCCCCCCAAACCTAAGTACAGTTCGGCCTTGATCCCCTCGGAGCCTATTAGGGAGTACCGACCACCGATACGGAGGGAAATCCTAGAGAGATCCGATGTTCTCGTGGATATTCTCGCGGATAAGGACTTTTCGATAGCCGCCATCGATTCGGGGATTTTCACATCTGGTCCCCACATACTCATCGATATCGCGGTCATAAATGTTGGTTTCTGGTACATTAACTATAGGAGTATAAGCGGTGGTGGAGGTAATAGGGCCAAGATATATGTTGATATAGAGGAGGGAACACGGCTCCGAACAATCACGAAGGACATGGAAACAGAAGTTATAAAAGAACTCATAGCCAAGCTCTTTGGAAAGAAGAAATTTGTTTTGCTCGATGAGTCTTTCTCTCTGAGTTACACCCTATCCTGGTCTGAAAAAGATCGTCTAGAAATGGTTAGCAAGGTGGTGCTCCTCATCGACGAAATATTGAATCGGGGTTCTGTGCCGATAGGCATATTCTACACTCGAACGCATGATATTGTTAGGGGGATAAGCACTTTGAAGCCAAACATAGATATTCCTCGTGTTCCAGATAGGGCTCTTATGAACAAAGTTCTCAACACACTCAGTAGGTCACCTACATTTAGGGTTTATAGCAAAGCTCTGGAGGGCTCAAAGCTCGAAATATTAGCTTTTTATGTGAAGATGGGCGAAGGAAATATATTGAGAGTTGAGTTTCCTAAGGCTGCTTATGATCTCATAGATGACATATATCTGGTTGTCATAACACAATCTATTCTCGGTGGTGGATACCCCTTGGCTCTCCAACGTGCCCATGATTGGGCCGTCATAGATGCGGAGACAAGAGAAATAATTCTGGGTGAAATATGTAGGAGACTGGGAATACCTCTTCCAGACATGATATATTCAAGGAAGTTGGGCCGAAAAATAAGCCCTATAGAGTGAACCCTAAATAGGTAATAAGTATCTTGTCAATGGGGGGAGAACCTTGGATAATTTAGAACCCAAAATAGAGGAAGCAATCAATGAGTTTCATAGGCTATTCTATCCAGAGGCAGAAGCGAGCCTAGTTGGGACAAGCAAAGATGGAAAACTAGCAATCCTCTTTACAGGTAATATCTGCCTAACCTGTGGAATGTCAGATTACTTCATAGACTTCTTAGAAATTCTTAATGGGCTTATGGATGAGGAGTATGGTATCGAGGATATGAGGGAGCTCGTAGATGAAGGAACTGCGTGGGTTGTCATATACTCTCCTAAAAGGCTCATCGGGAAGTCTGGGCGGCCAAAACAGATAATAATTATAGACCCCCAAAACCAAGAAGAAGATTGAAGAGATTTTGGTAGTTGGTGAGTAGCTAATGATAGATCCAATGCTGATTCTATATTTCATCGTAGCTGTGGTGGTTTTAGCTGTGATATACATACTATGGAACTTCCCATGGTTAATCCGATATTACACGCCGATCATGCACAAAGAAAAAATTCTTGGAAGCAAGATCATCGTGGTGTCAGACATACATTTGCGAGAAGGCTCAATACCAAGAGCTCTCTCGGATTTCATCAAGAAGGAAGGTGCAGAGATACTTGTTGTTGCGGGCGACCTCTTTGAGTATAGGCATAGAAAGATTAGTAGGGATCGTCTAGAAGCCAAACTAGCCGAAATATTCGGGCCCATTTTTAAATCAGCGTTTCCGAGGCAGATTTTCTATGTTACAAGCACAAGTTCACATGACCCAAAGATTGAAAATGTCGAGGAATTTATGATCAGTGGCAAGAAAATAGTGGTTATTCCTGGGGTTCTCATCTTGGAGGATTCCTCGATGTACTATGTCACTCATGGGGACTACGCATCTCGCAACGGTGTGATCGCAAGAACACTTAACAGAATTTTTAGATTCTGGACTGAGAGAAAACTAAGAAAAGTGCTGAAGCTTCCTGATGACGCATGGCTTATCTGTGGGCATACGCACCTACCTGGCATTGATAGGAATTGTAGGATCGCGAATACGGGTAGCTGGAAGGGAAAGATTAGTGTGAAACCAACATACACAGCGGTTATAGTGGATACAGAAAAGGACCACGTCGAGATAGAGAATGTGCTCTAAGAGTAAATACTCGTACTATTTAAGCAGATTTTGATACTTAGTCCAGGAGACGAAATCTGTTGGGAATTATGCTCTGAGGTGTTTGGTGTTGGGTGTCGATTCAGACAACTTGGTTGCTGATGGTAGCTACAAGCCTCTTATTGTTGTGTTCCCACCAGATTTCAGCCTGCCAATACACTATACGCCAGAAAATGATGATAGCGCAGCAATATTCACACAGACATTATCAGCTATACTTCTTGCTTCGAAGAAATTTGATTTTAAACAGATAAAAGACGGTCTGAGCATCCTAAAAATGTTCATAAACGAAAGGCTTGACCGTAAAATCTTATATGCAGGTACTGGAGCTATTCTGATACTGCCCTCTGCGTATAGAAAGTATCTAGTATATCTAAATAAGCTTAGGGATGCCTTCAAAAAATTTGATGTTAACTTCAAACTTAAGTTCTGGGATGAACTTGGAGACGATAAGACGGTAGTTCTTTTCGCTATGGATATGAGCCTTAGAACTGACGAGGGTATAAATAGATTCTTGTTGCAGCTGAAAGAGAAGATCGAGGAGTGGGACTCAATATCGCGCGAATATATCAGATCGGGTGAGTTCATCTTCGAGTAATCTCTTATAGCTCCTATTTTTCTCGGCAGTTTCCGTGTGTTTTGCTTTGTGGTCACAGGGCTGGAAAAACTTGTTTTGTTCTGTATATAAATATTAAATTATGAAATATTGTTGTTATACAATAGTGGGATTATGGCTTTTCGAAATTTTGAAGCGTTATTGGTGCTTTACCATGGCTTTGGAGGAGGGATATAAACCTCTCATTGTGGTATTCCCATCGGATGTGGGCTTACCGATCTACTATGCTCCCGAGGAAGATGATGGCACAGTACTATTCACGCAAACCCTATCCGCGATGATTCTTGGTTCAAAGAATCTGGATTATAGTCAGATAGAGCATGGATTCTCGACCCTTAAATCATTCATGAATGAGAAGCTTGACAGGCGTATTCTCTACGCTGGTAGTGGTGCTGTTCTAATTCTGCCAAATGAGTATAAGCAATATAAGGAGTATATCCGTGCATTTAAAGAGGCCTTCAAGAAGCTGAACATTGACCTCCAGGTTAAGTTCTGGGATGAGCTCGGTGAGAATAGGTCTCTTGTTCTGTTCGCTATGGATATGAGCCTTAGAACAAACGAAGGTATAAGGGAATTTATATCACGTTTGAAAAAAGATATTGAGGTATGGGACATAAAAGCTAAGGAGTATCTATCGACTGGAGTTCTAGTTTTTAGCTGATATATTTTTCACTATTATCAAAAGGTTGTAACAAATATAGGGAAACCTAGCATTATTTCTGGGTGGTTCTTTTGCGGCTACTAGTAATATCTGATACGCATGAAAATTTGGTAGCGATAGAAAAAATACATGAACTAGCCAACAAAGTTGCTCCAGATGCTATTATCCATTGTGGAGATTATATATCACCTATCGTGATCAGGAGGCTCCTCAAATTTGGCTATGAGATATGGGGAGTTTGGGGCAACAATGATGGGGACAAAGATACCATTCTACATCTGATCAAGAACTCCAAAATCACGATAGAGTCGCAACCAAGAGAAATAACAATTGGTGGGTTTAAAGCACTAATGATGCACGGCTGGAGAAGCCCAAATATCACGCGCAAAATAATCCGAGCTATGGCCTTGAATACGGGCTACAAGTATCTGTTCTATGGACATACGCATATTGTCGAGCTAAGCATTGTTAGGGATGGAGAATATATTGTTCTTCGAGAGGGCTACGAGAAAGATGAGACTTTCGAATTGGGATTAGAGGAGTTCGATACACTAGTATTAAATCCAGGAGAGGCATCTGGGATCCTCACAAGCAAACCAACCTACGCGTTATTAGACATAAGCAGAAGCAAAGTTACCATCAAAATAGCAAAGCTATTCCCTTCACAACCAAAAACTACGGCAGACTAGCTTGCTATCCAGAATTATAGTGAGAAGAAAATATCCACAACTTTTTTGGTGCCATAATTAGGAATTGAAGCTATGGAGTTTTTCCAACTACCATTAAAAATTATTTTATCTGCCATTTTGTTACTAAATATGGTGTTTAGATACTATAATATTATATCGATACTAATAAGCAGGGGGATTATATGGGTTGTATACGCAGGCTAACAATAATTTGCTTATTCGTTTGTTTACTCTCATGCTCTACGCTTCTTAAAACCTCAATTAACATATATCTGCAGAATCCACGAACGATCCATCGGCAAAAACTGATATCAAAAGTAAATACAGAGAACATAGCAATGGACAACATAGAGAATGTAATAGAAGCAATCTGGAAGAAAGCATGGGATACGGAATATGGTGGCTTTTATGAAGCTATGAGTGGAGATAGTATAGAGGATGACAGAAAATCGTTGGTAACGCATGCATATGCGTTCCTAACATACATAGTATTATACGAAATAACAGAGAACACTACATATCTAGATAGAGCATGCACAATAGAAAAAGCGATACAAAAAATGAAAGACCAAAATGGATACTACTATGCGCTTTGGACCCGTAATTTTTCTAACTATGAAGTGCCAAAGGGGTTCGACGATAAGCAAGGTGGCCATTCTCTATTTGGTCTGCTTATTTACTTATTGGGTTTGATTGAGATGTATAAGGTAACGGAAAATGAAACTTATCTCAGTAGAGCTATAGATCTATGGGACTACATTTATAGATTGTTCTGGGATAGAACATATGGGGGTCTCCAATGGATCGCCGATATATGGATTACTGGTAAGGGTCCCGAAAAACAGGGTCTGTTTGCATATGTAAGCTATTATTTATATGGGCTTACTAGAAATACTACATATAGTGAGATTATCATTGAGATTTTGAGAGCTCTAGAGAGCATGTGGGATAACGGTTTTCACCATTTTTACAACCCAGATTTTAGCATATACAATAGTAATAGGGGCCCAACTGCTTGTGTTATTTATTTGCCTATGCTCGGTTATTACGTTGGTTATCTTCTTACCAATAATTCGACCTATCTAAATAGAATAAATACGTTGTTGTATCAAGAAAAAAACAATTTTTGGGATTCTACTTACCAAGGGTATTTCCGCTGTCTAGACTCAGATTTCGTAGTTCTCGATGATAGGAAGGATGTAATATGGGATCACGCAATCGACTTAATTGTTCACAGCATTTTGGTTGGTGAGCTCGGCTTCGATGCGAATGATACTCTATGTGATCATATGTCTTCGATAGCTGATACTCTGTATAACAAGATTGCTTCTCTAATATTTTTGCCTTGGTATTTTGAGAGGGATTGGACTACTAGTAGTTCGGTGGGGTATACTGGGTCATCATTTGGCACTCTTGTTGGTTTGGTGCTGTCGGGAGATTCCGATAAGGACGGTTTGTCTAATAGTTTAGAGATGGGATTAGGAACAGATCCCAATGACCCAGATTCTGATGATGATGGTATGCCTGATGGCTGGGAGGTTCAGTATGGTCTTGACCCTCTTGATCCCTCCGATGCGGATAGAGATTTTGATGGTGATGGCTTATCTAACTTGGAGGAATATGAGCACCATACGGATCCGTGGAGTGCTGATTCAGATTCGGATGGTATGCCTGATGGTTGGGAGGTTCAGTATGGTCTCGACCCAACGAACTCCTCAGACGCTAGCCTAGATGCCGATAATGATGGATTATCCAACGTTGGTGAATACGAGCTTCATACAAATCCCCTAAATGGGGATTGCGATGGTGATGGTCTTCCTGATGGTTGGGAAGTTAAGTATGGGTTAGACCCCTTAGATTCTTCCGACGCAAATAAGGATCTTGACGGCGATGGCTTGTCAAATGCTGAGGAGTATAGGTATGGTACTGATCCAACTGTTACTGATTCTGATGGTGATGGCTTTAGCGATGGACTTGAGGTTTCTTTAGGAACGAATCCAACTCTCCCCATCGATAATCCTCTAACTACTAGGATAATCCCCTTGGTAATAATTCTGATCATTGTCGTGAAGATTGTCCTAGTCTTAAGATGGAGAAGCCTCGTGAGCCTAGCTAAGAGGTGGGCCAAAAAGCCCTACGAGTTGTAGGGGGTGCTCGGTATGTATTATGTGGTTGTCAGATCTTTCAGCGAGTTGCTCGGGGAGGAGGGTATTCTTCGCCTTCCCTCCTACTTGCCGGAGACCTTTGTTTTTGATGACGCTAGGAGGAAGGCTATTAGCGATGCTGTCGAGTATTTGATTAGGGGTGAGAATGTTCTCATTGAGGGTAGTCCTGGTACTGGGAAGACCGCATTGATGTTTATGGTTCTGAGGGAGCTATCCAAAAAGTTTGGTATTGGATACATTAGGGAGGGGGTCACGAGTATTGGGAATGAGCACTTTGCTAGTGGCATAATTCTGTTCTATGACGACTTGCCTAGGATTCACCCCGATGCTCTAAGGAGCATCGTAAAGAATAAGGTTAGGGGCCTTATTGCGACTGGGCGTACTGAGGAGGTTGTGTTGGTTAAGAGGATTCATGGTATCGACCTCTACGAGTACTTTAGGCCTATTAGGATCCCTCCCCTTAGCGATGAAAAGATCCGTGAGATGCTGCTTCTGTATTTGGATAGGGAAGCCATTAAGATTGCTGATGAGAATGCTATTGACGAAGTTGTTAAGAAGGCCTGTGGCCTCCCAGTATATGTTTGGCAGGTTGCAAGAGAGCTAAAGATAAGAAAGCAACCATTGACCCTGCCTTTCGCTAAGTCTATTCCTCAAGGTATGCTCGATTATGTTGATGATATTCTTTGGCGCCTGCTTGGTGGTAAGCCGGAGAGATACGAGGTTCTCCTGACATTGCTATGTATGACTGATTTTGCGCGATATGCTGTTCACCAGGACTTATTCACATATATCTATCTTGTCGCTAAGGAGAGGAGGGTTAAGAAGCGTTTGTCGCTTGAGGATATCGTTATGGATGTTGTTGTTGAGGATGTTGGTAGGTATCTTGCCAGAGAGGGAGCGTCGTATGCTTTTAGGCTTCCTCATGATAGCTGGGCTGATGTTCTCCGTGGTAAGAGTAGCGGTCCTATGGCTTCTGAGATCGCAAAGATTAATGCTCTGTATACCAAGGAAAAGCGAAATAGTATTATTTTGTCTGCTGCTAGGAGGGCTTGGTGGGAGACCGTTAAGGATGTTGAGGATCTTTTCAGAAAAGAGGCATTTAAGAGCAATGTCCGTATGAACCTCGGGGAGGAGGCGCTAAAGGATATTTTAGAGAAGCTTCCTAAAGTTGAGGAGAAACCGCCCGTGAAAGTTGTTGTTTCCCCAAAGCCTGTAGTGGAAGTAAGAGTTATGGAGGGAGCCCCTCTTGACATATTGAGGGGGCATCTGGCTAGGGCTAAGGTTATTTCTAAGAAGATGCTTGCGGGAATTATGAAGATTTCCATGGGGGATCTAGACAGCCTATTAGACATCGCCGATTTTGCTGTTCCATCCGTAAGGCCTGGGTTTGTAATATATAAGGATCATTACTTTAGAGCTTTAAAGCATGCTGAGGAGCTACTGAGCAAAATGGGGGTTGTGGGTGCTAAGAGTCTTGCTGAGGGTGTGGAGCTGTTTCCAGAGGATATTGTGAGGGGTCTAAGGGACAAGGTTATTGTTCATGGGGACAAAATTTTCCATAGAGATTACATCCAGAAGCTGATTAAGGCTGAGGTTGATTCTCAAGGCTATGTAGATCTCAGAAGCGTTGGGGACACACATGGTATTCCCCTTAGCGTGTTGAAGGAATTTAGACCAATATTGGAGCAACAGTATATTAGGTCTGCTGAGCCCTACATATACTATGATAAGGAGTACTATTCGACCGCTGTTGATAAGGCACTAAGATTACTAGAAGAGAGAGGAATAGTTGATCTTATAGAGCTTTCTAGGGAATCTGGGCTATTTAAGGCTGATATTGCCAATGCGTTGTCTGGGCATGCGATAGTGTATGGCGATAAGGTGTTCCATAGGGAGTATGTTTGGAGGCTTCTGCTTAGAGAGATAAACACTAAGAATAGGATTTGCCTTAGTAGGCTCTCGATAGGTATACCGTACGAGGTAGCCAGAGTATTTAGGGATAGCCTTAAAAAGGTTGCTGTAATTTCTCCGAGTGGTGATTGCTTCTACACAGAAAGGTTCATAGAGCAGGAACTGGTTGGAAGCGTAAAGGATAAATTGGAGTCTTATAACATTGTTCATGTTGAGGAGCTCGCCGAGGAGCTCGATGTAAGGGAGGAACATATCCGCTCCATACTCAATGAGATGGGCATAAAATCTCCAACAAACCCCAACACATACTACGCGAAGAGTTTTGTAGAAGGTGTACTCAAAGAATTGGTGAGTAATGCACTGAGCATTGATGATGTCAGCAGAGAGCGTGGTATGCCTAAAAGCGACTTGCAAGAGTTTTTAAAGAGATGGGGGCTTGAGAAGGAATACTCCATCAATAGGCTGAGAAGACTGCTTGGAAAAGACACAGATGCGCTACTAGAAAGCGAGGTAATGGAGATACAGCAATTGATAAGCATACTGAATAAATATGATTTAGAGCCTTCAGAGGCCAATGTTGTGGGAGTAGCAAACATTGTGATATGGGAGGTTAGTGGGGACGAAACGTTCTTCGAGAAGGGAGTAAGAATTCTTGAAAAGATTGATGACCGAAAAGCTAGGAGAAACCTAGCCATAGCATATGCAAAGTACACAGTGAGACTACTTGAATCTGGTGCAGACAGGAGAAGTGTGAAGAACTATGTGCTCCTAGTGAGGCGATATGTAAGGATGCAATCCAAAGAATAAGAATTTGCTATATTGCTTTTTCTTTTGCCTATACGGATTAGTTGGCTCAGATATGCATCAACATCAGCCTCATAAAGACTACACTTTTCTTCTTACCTCATAGCCAGCCCTAACAAGAATAGCGATAGCCT
>Ga0190313_1001705_pt1 | contig 11568 bp, 11 predicted proteins | sample 4870071011_MG_FD_169989 | JGI IMG/M metagenome (GOLD analysis project Ga0190313, IMG submission 169989) | Hydrothermal vent sediment bacterial communities from Southern Trench, Guaymas Basin, Mexico - 4870-07-10-11_MG | ecosystem: Environmental > Aquatic > Marine > Hydrothermal vents > Sediment ...
CATTTTTGCCTGGCCAATCCTGTTCACTGCAATGATTGACTCGGATGCGTCCTGGACGTTCGGCTGAATCACTATTTGCAGGTAAAAAAGCATAATCATGAAAATGAAGAGGAACTCCACAGATGTCTGTCCTGAAGAATTCAAGCCAAGCCAACAACGTGCCATAACAAATCCCCAACGATGTTCAGCAAGATATATCCTGCCAGTATTGCCGGAACCATTGGCGCTGACTCCTTGACTGTAATGTGGTCATCGAGTTTTCCATCTTTCACCAGTGTTTTCAGTTCCTCTATTTCCTTCGCTGTAACCCCGCGGGCTCTTGCATAGTCTGCAATCACCCGCTGGCTTTGCGCCTTTGCTCCAGCTATCTTATAATGTTTGAGGTAGTTAATAAAACTTTTCATGCCCTTCCAGTAAACCCTTTCAATCCTTCCGTTCAACTCAACGATTCTCTCCGCTGGAATCATTCCCTCTTCCAGCTCGCTTATCCTAATGCTCTTTTTGAGGAACATTCTGCACGAAAGCATTAAGCTGGCAACAAAGTATGCAACTGGCAGGGCGAGGAGTGGCACAACTGCAAAACTGAAACTTGACGTGCTAAAAAAAACAATCAGCACAGATAAAGCAATCACAACCACCAGGTCTCTCACCAGCAACAGGAATGCCTTTTTTTCCTTTACTGCGCGCTTTAGTGCGATAAAGAGGGCGACTGGGAACATTGATATTACACTGAACACGAAGAGTGCAACTGGAAACAATGGAAGGCTAATTGGTTCAAAGAGCGCAACTGATAGGCCCAGCTTTCCTGCAATAAATGGGTTCAATGGATTCAATGCTGCCAGGGCAGTGAAGAGCTTCACGTCACCCCCTGCCCAGCCCCCTGTTCTATAAAGTGCGAGTGAGAATCCAAAGGTGTAAACCGCAGCTGCCATTGAAAAAGCCGCAAAGCTCCAGTTCCCTGTTGCAAGCGAGTGCAGTGAGTTAATGCCAATTCCAAGGGCAATAAGCGGCAATGTTAGCTTGTTTGGAACAATTCTTTCCCTGGTGTCAGTGATGGTTGCTATTATGAGCGCGCTTATTGAAATAGAGAACAGAACGAGTGAGAACAGCATCAGTGCACCTATTTGAGAATGGAGGAAAGTATTTCGTTCCTGTAATTCAAGACCTTGCCGGTTGCCTTGAGGACAATGTTCTGCATTGCTGTCACGAGCACTGAGACAACCACAACCAAGCTCAGCACAAAGGTCAGGATGATGAGATAATCAAATGAAACCTGTGCTCTTTCCTCCAATTCAACACTCCCCATAATCATTTACTTGCAGTACTCGGAGTCTGTCCAGTCAATTGCGCTCTCGTTAGTAACACACTGGTTTTTACCAGTGTCCCACACGCATTGAGTATCTGTTCCAAGCTGGCCTGGGAGGACTGTTTCATACCCTGTTCCCTCACAAAGGTCTTGGCTTGGTTTCGCAGCACACATTGACCTCACCTGTGTTTTAAAGTTTTCGCACTGGGAGCTGCTTCCTGAAGTGAAAACGAACACCATCACTATGGCAGCGATTGCCACGCCTGCGCCAATCATTAACAGGTACTCAAGCGCACCCTGTCCTTTAAAGTTCATTTTGTGTTCCTCCCTTTCATTTTGTGGCTTCCTTAATGCCCTGTTCTATGCTGCTGGAAGCTGTCTTTGGAATGCTTTTAATATACAAGCCGACAGCAGTAGCTGCCGCAACAGCACCCCCCAGTATCAGGAGGTATTCAACCGATGTCTGGGCTTTTTCATCCTTTAAAACCTTCAATTCAAGCGCCTCCAAAAAATCCAAGCGTTGCCATGTTTGACACAAAGAATGTAGTATACGACAATAATAATAGAACTGGGATATATATAAAACTTTTGGTGATTTTTCCCTCTCTTATAAGCGCAATCATTAAACCAATGGCAATTGTTTCAATTATTATATATAGAACAATGTAGAGCATTACTGAGTCTGTAACGCACTTCCAGTACTCATCTGGGCAAAGGTCTTTTGGGCATGAAATGCTCCACTCCTGTGACTTGCAGGCGAAGCTCTTTGTGAGGTCACCGTGACACAACTCATAACAAGCAGTATCCCCGCCTTGCCCCATTGCCTGTGGGGTCTGGTGCATCATGAAGGTAACAATTGAAATAACCAGCCCAAAAATGAAAGGTGAAACAATCACGCCAGCAGCAACCATGAAAAGGACCTGCATTAGCGTGCTGCTCTTTCTCTCGCTGATAATTCTCTGGTTTGCCTTTATATCATCAGCAATCTCGTCCAGGATGTCCGCAAGGCTTGCTCCTGCTGCAATAGAGTCAAGGATTATGTTTATTGCCCTGGTTATCAGCCTGCTTCTAACGTTTTCAGAGAATGCCTTGAGTGAATTTTCAAGGTTTTCTCCTTCTTCCAGGCGCCTGAGCACAATGTTCATTTCTTCAGTGAGTGGCCCATACTCGCTGCTGCTAATGCCCCGCAGCGCGTACTCGAATGTGCCGCCTGCCTTGAGCGTGTCAGCCATTTGCTTGAGGGCGTCAGGCAGTGCCTTTTCAATTTTCTCTGTTCTCTTAATTGCTTTTAGGTAGGGGTAGCTTATCATTATGTCTGCAAGCACTATGAGGATGACTGTTGTCATTACCAGGCCGTGAATCCAGTGAACCGGCAGGAGGTGGAGCACAAAGAACACTATTCCAAACAATGCAGAGAAACCGACTGCTACTGCAATCGATATCACCAGCCAGACAACCGGCGAAAAGGGCCACTTCACTTCCCTTAAGTATTCCTTGTAAACCGCCCAAAACCCTTTAAGTCCCAATTTCTTTCACCTACACATGTGGTTGTATTAGCATTATGAACATGAAGAGCCAGATGAGTATTCCTGGCATGACCAAGAGGAAAAACATGAGCATGAAATTTAGTGGCAGGGGAATTGAACTGAACGCGGAGCTCATTGGAGCGCCTGATGACGTTGGAGCCATTATTGGTGAGTTTCTTATTCCGCCAAGTATTGCTACAAACACCGGCATTACAATTGCCATAAAAATGAATATGACTCCCATAAAATTCATTTTTTCGCCAAATTCTTTCATTTTCATTCTCAAATCGAATGAAACATCCTCTGCAATTTCGTTCATTATACTGGAAAGGTTTCCCCCTGTTTTCAGGGCACGAATTGTGTGCATTAAGGCATTCCTCAACGCGCCAGACTGTGTCCTGAGGGCAAGGTGCCTCAGTGCAACCTGCGTGTCTGTTCCCTCTTCCACCTCTGTTATTGTGCGGCTGAACTCCTGGCTTAATGGCCCATAATCAGCACTTGCAACTGTCTGCAGTGTTCTATAAAGCCCGATGCCTGCGCTTAACTGGGTTGCAATGTGCCTAAGTGCAAAGGGGAGCTCGCGGCTTATTGCCTTGCCGCGTGCTTGGGCTCGCTGTTTTGGCACAAGCATCATCACAATAGCTGCGAAAATAAACAGCACTGCTGAAATTGCAACTGCAAGCCATACTGGTATTTTCAGTATTGGCACCATGAGCAGAAGGATCATGAGCGATGCAACCAGGACTATCAGCGAGGAAATTGTTGTCAGTGCAAGCCATTGTTTTCCTGAAAAGCGCATGTTTGCAGAGTAGAGATAGAACTCGAGTTGCTGTGACAGGGGAAATTTTTCAAATATCTTGTAAAGGATACTGGTTACTGCACCGAGTGCAATGAACAATCCAGCCATCTTGCTCACGAGCTTGCTGTCTGATTCCTTGAGGTCCTCGATTTTCTGTACTTCCAGAGCCTGCGCTTCTCCGCCAGAGATTATGCCACGCAGCTCGTTCATCCTAGAGGCTTCCTCGCCGTATTTTATGCCTTCAGCCGAGTATTTCTTTTTCATCTTTTCAACAATTTTCTCGACTTTTTCCATGTCCACTTTTTCTGAATCAGAGGTAAAGCCTGCTCCTTTCTTTCCCTGCCTTATAATGTTCTTTATCTCTCCGGCCATTATTTCTCACTCTCTGTCAAGAGGAATTCTTTCATCATCTTTGAAGTTTCATGTATTGAACGAATATTCTTCTTTAAAAGTGTTTTGAGAAAAGCCTCTCTTTTCTTTATTTCTCTCTCAATTTGCTGGTTGTTCAAGCCTGACAGCTTTGCCAGTTCTCGCAGGTAATTGCTTGGCACGCCTGTTTCCTTCAGCTTGTCGCTGACAGCGTCCCATTCATAGACTGATTGAACCTGCGCTTTTCCCTCTAGAACACCTGTTACCTCGCTTACCTCGGTTATCCTCCTGATCGTGCCCTTTTTTCTGTCATGCAAGCGGTTTTCCACTATTATGAAGTTAAGCCCTGAGAGCATGCTCTCCGGAACGTTCATTGGAGGGTTTGTAACTCTCACCAGTGTCTCTTGGGCTGAATTCGCGTGAACTGTGCCAATCGAGCCATCGTGCCCTGTGTTCATTGCAGTGAACAAAGAGAATGCTTCATCGTGTCTTATCTCGCCCACGATTATCCTATCAGGCCTCATTCTCAGAGCATTCTTGGTCAGAATGTCAAGCGTTATTTCGCCCCTGTTCTCCAAGCCAGGCGGCCTTGACTCGAACCTAATCCAGTGCTCCAAGGGCAGGTTCAGTTCCGCAGTGTCCTCGATTGTAATCACACGCTCTGTTTCCGGAATGAACGAAGCGAGAACGTTAAGCGTGCTTGTCTTGCCACTGCCGGTTCCGCCTGCAATGAGTATGTTCGCGGGCCGTGTTTCAATGCCTTCAACTGCAAGCCATAGAAAAGCTGCTACTTCTGTTGTAAGTGTCCCATAGTTTATCAGGTCGATGATCGACAACGGGTCCTTTTTGAACTTTCGAATGGTTATCGTTGGACCGGAAACGCTTATTGGCTGAATGGTTGCATTCACCCTGCTCCCGTCAGCCAGCCTTGCATCAAGCAGTGGGCTTGAAAAGTCAACTCTTCTCCCGACCTCTCGTCCAATCCTGTTAATTAAGTCTATGATTTCCGAGTCAGAAAAGAACTCGATGTTTGTCTTCATCATCTCGTAGTCACGGTGAAATATGTAAACGGGCTTTTTTGAGCCTGTGACCATTATTTCCTCCAGCCTGTCGTCTTTTATCAGCGGGTCAATCAAGCCATACCCAACCATTTCCCTGACAACAGCCTCTGTGTAAAACGCCCTTTTTCCCTTTGGGATTTGGATTTCTGGCGCGGACTCCAGGATTTCCATTATTCTTTGCCTGTAAACAGCGCGCCTCTGCGCCGGGTCCCTTATCCTGAATGGAGAGATTGTGATAAGGCGTGTGGCAGCTTCTTTTATGGTGCGAACAATTCTCTTCTCGCTACCAGTTGACCTTGGCACTGGAACAAAGTAGTAAAGCTGCTTTTGGCCCGGCACCTTGTAAATTTTCACAGCGCCATAAGAGTCGATTAAGATTTTTTCCTTGGTTTTTTTGATGGCTTTTTCAACCTCGCTTACTTGTTCTCCTTCCTTGCTAGCTGCCTCTTCTTCTGCATGGGTATTAAATGCTGGCTTCGCTGCAGGGATTTCGAGTCCAGGGGCTTTTTTTTCTGGTGCTGGCATTTTCCCAATATCAGGCGGCTTTGGAGCATTCCTCTCTGCTTCTTCTTCGCCGAGGTCCATTTCTATTTCCTGGGCTTGTTCTGCCTGGCTGAACAAAGGCTTTTGTTTTGCTATTGGTCTTCTTGGCTCCGTTGTTGCAAAAGGAGTGATTTCAGGGCCCTGTTTTTCATTCTTCATTTCGCTCCCTGGGCCCAGTGGTTCTTGCATGGGCTCTGGCTCTTGTGCTGTTTTTCTCTCAACTGTTTTTTGAATTGGAGACTCTTCCTTTAACCCTTTTCTTAGGCCCTCTCTAACAGCAGAAATTTTTGTCTCAATATCCAGGTCAGTGCTTTTTTCATCAGGCGTTGGACCAGGCACGCCGGTTTTTTCCTCTTCTGATGTAGCAAAATTGCTGTCTGGCGCAGATTCCTGCGATGTCTTTTTGGCTTTTTCAATTAAATCCTTTAAATAGTCCGCTGGCATAGTACACCAATAAAACAATACTATTCCAATATAAAAAGTTATTGTTTTGTTCTTTTTTTTCAGTAAAACCCGGCTATTTTTTCTGAATTGTTATAGCTGTCTTTCCCTGTGCTCTTTTAACAGCCTTGCTGTGAACTCTTCTACCGGCACGTTTTTTTCAACCTTGCCATCGCGTGCCCTTACACTAACCGAGTTGGCTTTTTCTTCGCTGTCGCCTGCAACGAGAATGTATGGGATCTTTTGCAGTTGTGCCTCTCTAACCTTCTTTGAAAGGGTTTCATTCCTTGAGTCGGTGTCAGCCCTCAGCCCTTGTTCTTTTAAGTAATCTGCAACTGCTTCAATGTACTTTGTATGGCGGTCCGCAATGCCAATTACCCGTGCCTGCACAGGGCTCAGCCACACCGGCAGCGCCCCCTTGTAATGCTCAACCAGGATGCCCAAAAACCTTTCAAGCGAGCCAAGCAGGGCGCGGTGAACCATGACAGGCCTGTGCTTTTTGTCATCCTCGCCGATATAATACAAATCGAATTTTTCCGGCATTGAAAAGTCAACCTGTATTGTTCCACACTGCCAGCTCCTCCCCAGGGCATCCTTTATATGAAAGTCTATTTTCGGGCCATAAAAAGCGCCCTCGCCCTCGTTGACTTTGTACCTGATGCCTTTTTCTTCCAGTGCTTCTTTGAGGGCACTCGTGGCTTTTTCCCAGATTTCATCCGAGCCCATTGCCTTCTCCGGCTTGGTGCTTAACTCCACTTCGTACTCGCTGAAGCCAAAGCCAGAGTAAATAACCTTTGTTAATTCAATTACCCTTTTTATTTCTCCTTTCAGCTGCTCTTCCGTGCAGTAAACGTGCGCATCGTCTTGTGTGAACTTTCTTACCCTGAACAGACCGCTCAGCACGCCACTCTTCTCGTTCCTGTGAACTGTTCCAAGCTCGCCCATTTTTAACGGCAGGTCCTTGTAAGAGTGCCTTTTCAGGTTGTATATTAGTATTCCGCCTGGGCAGTTCATTGGCTTTACCGCAAACTCTTCGTCCTCTATTTTTGTAAAGTACATGTTGTCCTTGTAGTGCTCCCAGTGACCTGACCTAACCCACAGCTCCTTCTTTAAAATCATGGGCGTGCTCACGAGCTCGTAGCCGCGCTTTCTGTGCTCTTCTTTCCAAAACCTCACAATTTCATCCAGTATTATGTTGCCTTTGTCATGGAAGAACGCCATGCCTGGCGCTTCAGGGTGGAACGAGTAAAGGTCAAGCTCTTTCCCGATACTAATATGGTTTCTCTTGCCAATTTCTTCCTTTCTCTTCAGGAACTCTTTTAACTCGGCTTCGCTTGGAAAGCTGATGCCATAAATCCTTTGAAGCATCTTGTTTTTCTCGCTGCCACGCCAGTACGCTCCAGCAGTGCGAAGCAACTTGAATGCCTTTATTTCACCGGTTCTCCCTATATGCGGGCCCTTGCAGAGGTCAGTGAAGAAGCCATGCGAGTAAGTGCTCACGTTGCTCACAGGCAGCTCCTTTATCAACTCGACCTTGTAGGGCTGGTTCTTAAAGAGTTGTAGGGCTTCCTGCTTGCTTATATCTTTTCTGACAAACTCTTCGTTTCTTGCAATTATTTCGCGCATCTTTTTCTCGATTTTCTCAAGGTCGGATGCAGTGAAGGGCTTTTCAACGTCAAAGTCGTAATAAAAGCCCTCTTTTGTCGCTGGGCCGATTGCAAGCTTTGCGTTCGGGAACAACTGCAGTACAGCGTCAGCCATCACATGGGCTGTGGAGTGCCACAGTTTTTCGAGTTCGCTTTGTTTCACGGGAATCAACCTTTAGTATTCTTTTAATTGATTGTTTATAAATATATTTTTAATAGGTGATTGCTTGATTTCCCCGGGTGTGTGCGTGAAATGCAAGGGCAAGCTATTGTGTGGAATGAGCTACTGCCCGATTCTTGAAAGGCACTCCGCGCGCACCAGAGCAGTCTCCAGGATAAAGGGCACAGATTTTTATGGGAGTTCTCCTCCCGGCGTGTTTGTTTCATGGCACAACTACCCAAAGGTAACAGTTTCGGCGCTTTCCCCAACAGCAATAGAGCCAAACGCTGAAGTGTTCGATGCTCCAGAGAAATGGTTTGGTTTCAGCGAGCAGCGCATTCTCTCCTTTCGTGAATCCCTTGTGGGCTCTGGAAGCAGGTTCAAGGCAAGCGCGGCAAGCACTCCCGGTGTGAAGCTCTCCACAATGCAGGAACTGGTGATGAGTTCAAGGGCAGTGAATGTTGAAGTGTCACTCTACAAAAAGCCCACTGCTTCACTTTCCTTTCACGAGCGCGCTGCGCCAACCGGCCCAAGAGCACCGCTCAAAAAAATAAAGATAACAGAAAACCCACGCATTCCAAAAAAAGTCGACTACCTCAACTCAGATATTGCTGCAAAGGCAACAACTGCTTTGCTGGAATTATACGATTCCGGTTTGCCGGTTTCCTCGCTTTACAAATTGCTCAGCGCGGGAACCCTTGGCGTTGAAAAAGCCCGCCGCTTGGTGCCAACCAGGTTTGCTATAACTGCTGTTGACAGCACAATTTCAAATAAGTTAATTGAGGAAATAAAAGATTACTCTGAAATAAGTGATATCCGATTGTTTTCCTCTAGATATTTGGATAATTCTTTTTTTGTTTTATTGCTTCCGCGTTCTTGGGCTTTTGAGCAATTGGAGTGCTGGTTGCCCCATGGTATTTGGACTGGCGACGCTGATAACTTCCATATGGTTCAAGATTACGAGTTTTATTCCGGGCGAAAAAAGTATGCAGTGAATGTTACTGGTGCTTATTATTCTGCCAGGCTTGCTGTTCTAGAGTATTTGAAAAAGGAAAAGAAACAGGCTTCGGCAATAGTTTTCAGGGAAATAGGGAAAGACTACAATTTGCCTCTTGGAGTTTGGGTTATCAGAGAGACAATGCGTGATGCAATGAAGAAAAAACCGTTGACTTTCTTTGATTTGGATCTCGCATTGAAATTCATTTCAAGAAAATTGAAAGTGCCAATTCAGGAATGGAGAAAAAGCAGCAAATTACTGGATTTTGTTCAGCACCAGCGCAGCCTTAGGGATTTTTCTTAAAATTAAAAATCCGGTAAAGCCCATTCTGTAATTTTCGGATTGTAAACGTACACTTCACGTATTATCGAACCAAAAGATTTCTTTTGTCCAAACTTTTCTCTCCTGATCTGAATGATCCTGCTCTTTTTTAGGATTTTGAGATGTGGTGCGAGAGAATGAGCCCATTTCCCGCCATAACTTTTCAACGATTTTCTTTGTACAAGTTCCTCCGCAATTTCGTATCGGCATAGTTTTCTTTTTTCTTCTAATATTGAAAAAACATCCTTAATTGAAATCTTTGAACTGTTTTGTATTGGGTAAGTTCTTTCAAGAATTTCTATTGCTTCCTGTTTTGATTTGACTTTTTTCTGATTTTCGTTAAAATTTGAATACAATTTTTTCCATTTATCTGTTTTAGGTTCAAAAACCGTGGCCATTTCCCGCTTTCTTCTCTGTTTAGTTTTCCGCTTCACAGGCGCCAGTATCTGCCACTTTTCTTTTTCATTTTAGTAAATTTCAACTTTTGCAAATTCAATATTTCTGCTATGTCATCCCGGAACTTTTTTGAGAGAACGCACAGTTCAACTTGTCCTCTTATTCCGACCCCGGCTTCGAGAGTCATTGCGCCAAGAGCAAAAGCAGTCCTGAGTTCTTTTTCAGAATTCTTAATAATTGTTGGTTCCCCGACAGTCTCTGTTTTTGAGCCATTTGGAAAATCAAATATCTTAATTAGGTATCGACTGAAGACTTTGTTGTGAAATGAAATATGCCACTCGTTTTCTCCTTTTTGTCTTGGAGTATAGCCCACATCAAAGCATTGGTTAAACCAAGCACTGAACGCTAGAAGATTGCTTTTGTATCTATCGGTAATGCAAGAATAGTTGTCTCTTACTGTCCCATCTGCCGCGTGCGCACCGGCAATTTTACAAAGTGGGATATTCAGTTCTTTCACTGCTTTAACTATTTTCAGTGGTGGCTGGCTTGCTTTCAAAAACTCAATTTTTTCTTGAATTCTTGCCCATTCGCTTTCTTTTCCAGATAGAAATAATAGTTTTTTTATATAAATAAGCGGAAGCCATTCTTTTCTCAAATAAACAAGCCTTGCTGCAGTTGGTTTTGAAATTTTGAATTTTTTCACCAAATACCTGATTAAATCTGCCTTTTTCTTTCCTTTTTTTGCCAGGCCACTAATAATTTCTTTTATCTCTGGTTCCAGGTCCTTTCCTTTTGCACAAATCCATTTCTTTGGCTTATCGTCTTTAACCGAATCGTGCAATTCAAACAAATTAATCCGCATTAATAAAATGCGTTTTCCACCTTTAAATAACGCGTGAGACAGACAGCTGTCTTCCGGTGAACTCCTGGACAAAATCAGGCACCAGAAAAGGCTGAGCGAGTTTTAGGATACTGATTTAATTCTTCTCATGGCTATTTTTGTTATGGCCAGAAAGCGCCCAGGCAGACCACCTGGCTCAAAGCTTGTTCTTGCCAGGGCTTCAAGCACTAACAGCAAGGAAATCAGAAAAGCACTCAAGGCAGGCTTTATGAGAAAAGTTTCCAGAGGAGTTTATGCCGTGCCTGTTTCTCTTCCCACAAGGCACTCCCGTGAAACAAGAACTGTTTCTGTTAATGCTGGTAGAAGGACCATCTCACTAAAGGGCACTGGCCAAAAGCGAGTTGTTCCAGCGGAAAAAAGTGAAAAAATAATCTCCGGCTTTTACTACGATGCAAGGATGCCTCCAACCCACAGGTTCCAGGGTGGCTTGCTGGAAGCGCACGCTCTCCATGAAGCAAGAACAGTTAACGAGTTGAGGAAGGCTTTTCAGAGAAACAGGAATGCTGACCCTGTTTTCATTGCGTCAAAGCGCTTTGGGTTGAGCAGGGCTCCAACTTTTAGTGTTGCTGGAGTCTTTGAGCCATTGCAGGAACTTGTTGAATTCAGGAAAGGCAAAAAAAAGGGAGCAGCCTACAAAAAGCTGGTTTTGATGCTGGGCAAAAAAGAGCGTGCAGCGTTTGAAAAAAAGTTTGAAAGAGCCAAGCCCGGCGAGGTAATTGCTGTGAGAGCCAAGAGAGCGCTTGAGCTTGCAGGCATTCCTGAAAAAAGAGCCAAGCGCCACCGCCTGCTATTAAAGAGCTCTGTCTCAGACAGAAGACTTGCGGATTACCCTCTGCTTTTCACTCCTTCAGGCAAAGCGCACTCGGAGAAAAGCTCTGAGCTGGCTTTTTGGAAGAAAAAATTCAGGGGCTTTGGTTTTGACTTGAAAGCGGAAAACAACCAATACCTTGTAAGAGGACGCGGCCTGAAAAAGTGGACTCCCTTGGATAAAAGCATGGCCCGTGAAGCCATTGTTTCGTCTTTTGCAGCTGGTCTTGCCAATGGCATTCACGCTTGCCATGACTATCTGCATGCTTCGTTCAGCGAGGCCTCTAATCGCTTG
>Ga0190313_1001706_pt1 | contig 11566 bp, 14 predicted proteins | sample 4870071011_MG_FD_169989 | JGI IMG/M metagenome (GOLD analysis project Ga0190313, IMG submission 169989) | Hydrothermal vent sediment bacterial communities from Southern Trench, Guaymas Basin, Mexico - 4870-07-10-11_MG | ecosystem: Environmental > Aquatic > Marine > Hydrothermal vents > Sediment ...
AGCTATAGAGGATACTATGGCATAGAGTATCATAGCATAAACATCATCAGCAACAGCAGCACCAATAATTACCTCGCCAACCCTAGTACGTAGTAGCCCGAGCTCCATAAGAGTAGCTACAGTGACACTAACACTTGTTGGAGCTAGTACTACGGCTATGAATAAACAAGTGATCCATCCATAGCCAAATAGTGATGATACAAGTAGTGCTAGTAGAAAAGTGGCTATTACACCACCAATAGCTATAACCATAGCCTCAACACTATACGTCCTAAGCTCCTTAAAAGACGTCTCTAAACCAGCTAGGAAGATAAGTACCACAATCCCTAGCCAACCAATAACAGCTACATTAGCAGGCACATGTATAAGGCCAAGTATTGTTGGGCCAACAATGATCCCGGCCAATAGATCACCTAGTAGTGGAGGCTGCTTAAACCGGGCAACAATTTCCTCAAACAACTTGGCAAAGATCAGTACAAGCGTTAGGTCAATAAGTATTATAACCTCCTCATGCATTATTCCACCAAACCTTCCTCTACAAACATTATTGGAAGATAAACAATATAAGTACTAGTAGTGAATCAATTATATCTCAACAACTAGTACCCGGGAGGAAAGTGGAAGGCTATGCCTTACCGTGTAATCGTTGATATTAACAAGTGTATTGCATGTGGATTATCATGGACAATATGTGGTGAAGTATTTGAACCCGATCCAGATACTGGTAAGACCACCATAAAGAACGAGTATAGGGTTAAAGAGACAAGTGACTATATGGAGGGCGTAATCCCGGATAACCTATATGAATGTGTAAAGAAGGCTATGGAAAACTGTCCGGTAGAAGCAATTATTATTAAGAAAATAAGCTAGCTCCATCCAGATACTTGTTCCTAGTTACTAAACCATTTGCCTCTCATACGCTAGATCATATAGTTTAGCTGTCTCACTATCTAACCTATTTAAAATATCTAATGGTATCTTATCAACGGTTCTATGCTTAAATGCATCCCATAGTAGATGAGCTATCTCCCTTAAAGTACTATTAGTACTAGTTATATAATCCATGAACTCATACTCTGTAGAACCATGTAATGAACTAAATATTTTCCATAACCTATTAAATACCCTATATAATATAAGGTATTTCTCCCTAGTACCTTCCTCTAGATCTCCATATCTTAGGTGAAACTCCAGTATTTCAACAACAGCTAGAGAGTTAAGAGCTATTTCACCTGCTACATGTTCTATCTCCCTAAATGATGCATTCTCCCTAACCAAATATAGTAGGTACCCTATTCCGCTATGGACTACAGCAACTTTATACTCTATTTTCTCCCCCCAATAATCAATCATTTTCTCCTTATCATTCGCTAAATCAGTATACGATATATAGATATTAATTAAGTTCACAGATAGTACTATAAGTATTGAAAGTACTATTATTTCCTTAACTAATGTCTTAGACACCCTCATCCATAACACCACTTGATAGCTAGGAGATAAGGAGATATAAGTATTATTTCCTTATAACACACAACTCTAAAACTGCTACAGAGGCTCAATACGTGCCTTATCAGATAATACTGCTGATACACCCTCTGGATCAACTATTATGAGTGTAAAAGGACGTACAACATTCCTTGCCTCCATAAGCTCTCTCAGCTTCCTCTCACAATTCTCCTTGGGAGCATCTGGTGATGAACATAGGAACTTTGTTTTCTCAAGGACATCCAAGATGATCCCCTCGACAGTAGTTATATAGCCACGGGATGCTGGTCCGGGTGTAATCTCTATACCTAGCTCTGGTATCTCTATCGATGCAGTACCAGCTCTTATGACAAGAGCATTCTCATCACCTGGTTTCTCAACTCTATAGATGATCCTTCTAGGCTCCCTTGGCTCAGCTAGTCTAACGTCACTAAACCTGTATCCACAGTATCTACATGATCCACTAGCTATCAGTACCTTGCCCACCATAGGCATATCATATAGGTATTCTTCAACAACCACTTTCCTCCTACACATTGGACAATCGATCTCGTATTCAAGGATCTTTTCAAGACCCTCTGTATCCAATAGGTAGTCACCCATATGAGCTATATAGGTGATTAACTATAAATCCCCCATTGAAATACTTATCTAGATTACATATAATAGGATAGCGTAGGTAATGATTTTGAGGAAATCACTAGTAGCTCTAGTACTGGTATTGGCTTTCCTTGGAGGCTTAGTTAAGATTATTGGTGGGTTACTCTATGGTTCTAAGGCATTGTATGTAGATGCATTAACATGTATAGCTAACTTTGTAGCATTGATAGCTACAATATATTATTATAGAGTAAGCCTCCTACCACCAGATCTTGATCACCACTATGGACACTATAAACTAGGTTTTGGTGGAGCACTTGTATCTATCATGGCTTACTCATTTGTAGCAGGTCTTGTGATCTCACGTCTCTATAGCCTAGAGCCTTATGAGGTAGAGATCAAGGCTCCATTGTTTGCCCTAATAGGGTTCATACTATATGGGCTAGCAATAATTGTGGCTAGACGTATAAGTGAATTCTTTGGTCCATACTCTGTATTTACGGTTAGTGAGCTTATTGAGAGTATTGTTGTGATCGTGGCTAGCCTTGCAGGAGCTCTTTACAGCTATCTAATAGACTATATTGGTGCACTAGTACTCACCATATACATCTTCATAGAATTATATGATACATCAAAGGATCTGCTGGGATACTTAAGTGATACAGCTCCTCCAAAAACCTACGTAGAGTCTATAATAGGCTACATAGAATCAAGGGGGTTCCATGTAAAACAGATCAAGGTTAGAAGGATCCATTCTAAACTAATACATGGAGATATAGTGATTAGTTTACCGAGTCAATACACTATAGATGAGGTAAGGGAGATTATAAAGGATCTGAAGAGTGAATTATTACAGAAGTACCATCTAGATGCATCGATAGAGTTAGGCTAATTCCTCTAACCAATTACTTCACTGAATGAAGACACTATAGCTGGAGAACTAGTTTATATCCCATGGAATACAATATAGTATATGGGATGGTGGATAACCTTGGTCTCTATAAAGCCTATTATTAGATCTGTAGCTGGTTTTACAAGGCTTGATATAGAGTGGAGCCGTAATGGTTTAAGAAATGCTATTGAACATGTACTGGATCTAGTTGATAAAGCATGTGATCTGTTGAGCGGAGCTGGTTATACAATATGGAGTAAGAGGATATCGTTACCAATACCTCCAGTCACAGTATATGATAGGTTACCCGATATACTATCTGATATTGTATCTAAAGATTATATGGTCTCCACTGGATGTGTTTTCCTAGAGGAGATGAGTATTGAGAAGATCATAGATATAGTGTCCAATGGTATATACATATGTCTTATATGGGGTAAGGAACCGGATGCGGTTAAGGCTACAGATGTATTCCTTAGGGCATCAGAATATAACCCGGTATATGCTACCCGTATAGCCTTAAGCCTTGATGGAACACCATTGGAAACACCATATTATCCATTATCAACAAGCTTGTATGGCGAGAGTATCGGGATAGCCTTCCTCTACCCCAGCTATCTTGAGAGTATATTTAGTAAGAGGGGTTTGAGAGGTATTAGGAAAACCTTATTGAGTCTAGAGAAGGATATAGCTAATGTACTCAACGATCTTGGGGTAAGGGTTTCCATAGACTATAGCATAAGCCCTTGGATGGAAGATAGCGTTGCCGGGTTGATCGAGTCTATAACTGGGTATACTCCAGATAAACCTGGTTTTCTACACGGTATATACGTATTAAACAGTATACTTGGAGAGCTTAGGGGGGTTAGTAGGCTTATGCAGGGCTATAACGAGGTAATGCTACCCTATGCTGAGGATAGTATATTAATGAAGTACGGTGGTGAAGGCAGGCTTAGGGCACGTGATTTTCTGAGATTCTCAAGTGTCTGTATAGCTGGTCCAGACATGATAGTTGTTCCAATGGATCGAGTGAAGCTACTGGGTTATATAAGGGATGCACTAGCACTTGGGAGAGTCAAGGGCAGATACATGGGTCTGAGAATAATAGCTGTCAATAGGGATGCTGGTGAAAGAATAGATCTTGGTAAATTCGGGTCTGTACCCATACTTGATTACTAGACCAGCCGATACTCCTTACCAGCATAGAGATAGATCTTACCCTCATTCTTAAGCTCCTCAAGCAATAGCTTCTCCTGATCACTTAGTTTCTCGGCATCACGACGACTGATCGGGAAGCGGGCTAGGAACTCATTATAGTATTCAGAATCAACAACAAGTGAGCCAACAACTACGGCCCTACCACTATATATGAGGCTATGGAGACCATCGCCAAGAGTATTACGGGCATCCATAATAGACATTATGGGCTTGGGTAGCCGTTCAACCTTAACCCTCCTCCTATCCCTCCTAGACTTCCTAGCCTCCTCTAAAGCCTTCTTAAGATCCCTTAACTCCCTCTTCAGACTAGACAGTAGATTATCTAGTCCAGCTATCTTCTCCTCCAAAACCCTGATCCTCTCCTCAAGATCACCTAGATCACTTGTCCGGCCCGGCCCAACTTTCTCTACAGTCTCCTCGATGATAGGTCTTGTCTCCTTCTTCTCTACTTGGGGTTTCTCAACAACTTTTTTCTCCAAAGGCTTCTCGGCCTGTTTACCAATGATCTTTTCAGCGACCGATTCTCCAACGCTAGTCAATACATATCCATAGCCACTCTTATCAACAATCCCTCTCGACTTAAGCCTATACAGTATTGCACGTGCAAGATTGGGGCTTATACCAAGTCCCTGGGCAACATCCTTTATAGATGCACCTGGGTAGTTGTAGAGAAATATTATGACTCTTTCAGTAACGCTTTTCTCAGGCATCTACCTATTTCCCCACAGTACTACTAGTATCTTAAAATACGTTAGATCCCTAATAAAACCTAGGATCAGATGATGCGGTAGGGTATGCTAGTTAGTGTGTATATAGTGATGTACAGCTATTAATGATCTCTAATGCCCTCCTATAATCCTTATTCTTAAGATTATTAAGTACTTCACTAATCAATCGAATATTATTATTTAGAAGAGGCTTAAGTATCTCATAGACTATAAACTGAACTTCCTCCTCCCTATAAGAATAGTATTCCAACAAGATCCTATAAGCCTCTATGAAGTCATTACTAAATACATCCCACCAAAAAGACCTATTATAATTGATCCTTGTATATTGTTCAATAAAGTATGTAAACCCGGGCATAACCCTATTTAGATGTTTAAGTACACGTTCAATTTCATCCCGTCCCCTTCTATACCTAGACACTATTGCTTATCTTCCCTCCTATCTATTCTTATGAAGTATTTTGGGAGTTAATGACATACTCTACCATACGGCCATACCTATAGAGACTATATGCCCCCCCAGTTTAGATAGATCAGTATCCCCACTATACTGTATCCATTCTAAACCTGTGAATTACAAGCTCTAAAAGTTATTATTCCTATAATGGATTACTGTGTATTTAAAGAGATATTCATAGATCTGTTCTTAAGATACTATATAATAGGAATACTGAATATACTCTATACCTAGCTAATCTACCTAAGTAGGTGTATAAAAGTGATCATAAGCTCTATTATCCTAGCAGCTGGTGTGTCTAAGAGGTTTCCAGGAGGAAAGCTCTTACAGGTAATAAAAACTGATTATGGCGAGAAACCACTGATAAAATACTTGGTTGAAAAGTTCCAGTCCATAGAACCTATTAGCGAGATCATTGTTGTACTGGGACATGATAAACTTAGGATAATGCATGCAATAAGTGATCCTTCTGTAAAGTTTGTATATAACCCGGACTACATGGGTGGTATGAGCTTTAGTGTAAAAGCAGGTGTTGAAGCAGTGGTTAAATATGCTGATCTAGTGATTATACATCCGGGCGACGTACCATTCATTAAAGTAGATACATTAAAGGAATTAGTTAATAGAGCCATAAACCTATATAGTGAAGGAGGGGACTTCATACTGATTCCTAGATATGGTGTTAAGGGAGGACATCCACTAATAATATCAAAGAACCTTATAAGATACGTACTAGAAATAAATGAGGAAACACGTGGGCTCAAGGGCTTCCTAAATAGGTTTAGAGACAAGATAATATACCATGGAACAAGCGATCTAGGAGTACTCTACGATATCGATAAACCAGAGGATCTAGAGAAAGCTGAAGAGCTGTTTAAAATAAAATGGGTTAGGAATAGGTAGTAGTGTCAATAACTACTTCTTAAGATACTCACCAACATAACAACCCATACCCGGCTTACCAACAAGCTCCATATCCTCAATAACAAGCTCCCCATTAACAATAACATGCCGTGGCCAACCACACATCTCTACACCCTCAAATGGCGTCCAATTAACCTTATGGTGAAGCTGATCAGCCTTAGCCTTCTTACAGAGATTCACGTCGAGAACAACGAGATCAGCATCAGATCCTACAGCGATCACTCCCTTCCTCGGATAAAGCCTCATAATACGTGCTGGATTAGTTGATACAACCTCTACAAAACGATCAAAGCCTATCCTCCCTTGTCTAACACCAAATGTATACATAAACGGTATGATCAATTCAATAACTGGTATACCACCCCAAGCCTCCCAAACCCCAACTTCCTTCTCCTCACGAGGAGCTGGTGCATGATCGCTTGCTACAGCATCAATTACTCCACGGGCAAGGGCATCCCATAGGGCTTCAACATCCTCCCGGGTTTTAAGCGATGGAGTGATCTTTAAATAGTTACCCCATCTACTAACATCATCTCTTGTAAAGTAAAGGTACTGTGGGCAGGTCTCAGCAGTAATCATTGTACCGGTGAGCCATAGGTTCTCAACCATGTAGGCACCAAGCATTGATGTAAGATGGACTATGTGCACATGAGATAGTGTTGATGCAGCATAATAGCCTACCTTAGCAACCGCTAGAGCCTCGGCAAAGTCACTACGGGCATCATGGTGGGCAAGAGGATCACTTCTCCCCCTTACATTCTCCAGACCATAATCGATCAATGCATGATCCTCTGCATGAACCATGACAACACCATCATGATCCCTTACAAGCTCCATAATCCTAAGAATACCATGATCACTAGCCATCCACTCACGACCAACAGTAAACACCTTATAGCCAACAACACCCTCACGTGCAAGACTGGGTATAGAATCTAGGTTATCATCCCTCATCATACCAGCGTGGACGCCAAAGTTAACATAACTATCACGTAAACCAGCCTCAACCTTCAGCCTAAGCTTATCAACACTATCAACAAACATTCGGAGAGGCATATCAAAAACTGTTGTTAAACCACCATAGGCTGCTGCGAGACTCCCACTCCTCCAATCCTCATGATGAGTATAGTCCGGGTCATAGATATGGGCATGTATATCAATACCTCCCGGAACAACTGGGAGGCCATGGGCATCAATAACCTTATCAGCAGATCCAATATACTTATCCGGATCCTTGACTATAGCAGTTATAGTGGAGCCATCAACAACTATACTAGCCTCAATAAACTCTCCATCAACATAGAGCCTAGCATTACGTAGGACAAGCCTCATAACAAGACACCCAATCCACATAAGGTTCCAATAGATCCATTGTACGGTATAGAATAAAATAGTATCTCTACATCCATCATCTACTAAACTTAATAAATCCTTGCAATAATTCCATCAAAATGGCTATCAAAACTCATAATATAGTCTATCTTGTACGTCTGGATTATGGCTATTGATGTAGCATCAGTAAAACTTAATCTCTTATCCCTATGTTTGATAAAGATACTCCATGCCCTTCTAAATATATATTTATCAACAACTATCATTCTTATCTTCTTAGAAGATAATATGAATTTCCCGATATCAATCGCTATATCAGTTCTACCTGTTCTAATAAGTGCTACTGTGACAGCTTCATCAAAGATATAGTCTGAAGTATATGCAGCACCAAATCTACCCTTAATAACCATATGTAAAAGTTCAACTGCTCTCTCATGGTTAATATCCCTCTTATTCCTTGCAGCCACAAATATACCAGTATCTATGAAAATACTCACTACTTACCACCATAGAGTACCTTATCGATAGTGATTGATACATCATCAACACCCCAATCAATAGGATTTTCCAGGAGTTTTAACATCGGATCCTCTTCACTCTCTACATCTCCTCTAAACATTTCAATTAATTTATCCTCCTCCATAAGACCCAACTCAATAAGTTTCTCCAGGATCTCATGTAAGCTAGCCCTAACTCCATGGAGTCTAAGTCTAGCCTGTAATTCCTCAAGTTTCTTCTTAGCATTAACTTTAAGCTTAACGCTAGTGTACATACATACCACTTAGTAGAAAAGTATACAAAGTAGAATTATAAACATTATGATGATCTCATACAAGTATCTATAATCCGAAGATAACATACATGTGATCAACTATAGGTAATAGGTATTCTCCTTAAGAAGCCAACACGATCAAAATCACTATCATCGGAAACAATAATACCGTCAAATGATAAAGCAGCTGAAGCTATTAAGCTATCAAAGAAGCTAAGCCCATATTCATTCATAAGATCTAGATGATTAATGATCAATGCTGTATCAATACACTTAAGTTCTTTAATATTAAAAGTAGAGAATATTTTCCTTAGAGCTTTAAACGCCGTTTTTATATCTTCAACACTTACTCCACGAGATCTAAGTACTATCTCAAACTCAAACAACGCTACATCTGGTACGTAAATATTACCTCTATACTCCTCAATTATCTTAATAGCATACTTATACCTAGGATCATTTGGGTTAAGGAGGAATAATAGCTCTGTATCAGCTACGGGCATTCTTCATCAACCATTCTAATGCCTTTTTCTCATCAACTTTTTCATCATATGGTTTACCAATAACTCTCCCTAGGACCTTAAATGGTTCATCTGGTAATGGCTCAACAATGATCTTATCTCCCATAACTCTCAATAGTACATATGATCCTTCATGGATACCTATTCTCTTACGTATATCCTTTGGTATAACAAGCGTGTATCTCTTACCAATCCTAGCTATAGCAGACAAATCATCTATTCACCAGATATTCTATCATTTTTCAGATATTTCTATTTTATGCCCCACAATTTGCTATACATCAGATATCCCATGTTTAAGAGAAATAAAAGAAGAAGATAAAAATTCTCTAAACTAATCTATATGACCTCAACTATAGGATCAACGATCCTACCATTCATAACGTCTACTAGTCCACGATCAGTGACTCTAAGTTCTGGAATAACTGGTAACGCTATAAGACCCAGCGTCATATGTATATGGCTAAAGTCTACACCATAATCTCTCATCTTCTCCTCCATATTCTTAAGCTCCCTATAGACAGTCATATAGTCCTTGTCACTAACTAGACCAGCTATGGGTAACTCGATCAATGCTTTAACCTCCCCATCAACAGCTAAAGCTATACCACCACCAGCTTCTACAATAGCCTCTAGAGCAACAAGCATATCACGTGTATTGGTACCTGCTACGATAAGGTTATGTGTATCATGAGCTATTGTCTGAGCTAATGCTCCACGCTTAAGCCTTAACCCCTTGACAAACCCCTTGCCGATCCTACCCGATCCATGGTGCCGGTCTATAACAGCAATATACATGATATCCCTACCCGGATCATTCCTTACAAACCCATTATCAACAACAAGCTCCTCCCTAACCCATTTAGTCAATGTACTACCAGGTATAGCCTCTATAACATTAACGAGAACCTTTCCCCTCTTAATAGGAGCATTAATCAACAGATCATTTTCACCCGGGATCCCGGCTAGATTCATTGTTTTAAGTGCTTTCTCCGGGTAAACATATGCTCCTGGCTCACGATAGAGCCATTTCCCATCACTATAGACGATTTCTCCATTGATGATCGTTTTCGACACACTAATCCTATCAATACTTGGTGAGAGAACAATATCGGCATAACGACCGGGAGCCAATAACCCTATACGATCATCTAGTCTAAGGTGTTCTGCTGGATTAATAGTGACCATCTGTATAGCCTTAATGGGATCTATTCCAAGCTCTATAGCCCGATTAACAATATGGTCCATATAACCCTTCTCAACAAGATCCTCAACACTAATATCATCAGCTGCAAGCGTTATACGACGTGTATCAACACGGTACTCTGTAACAAGCTTTGCAATCTCCTCAAGATCCTTCCATGCACTACCCTCCCTCATAAAAATATACATACCCTTACGTAGCTTCTCCAAAGCCTCCTCAGCCCGGGTAGACTCGTGATCACTTGATATACCTGCTACAAGGTAGGCATCGAGCTTCTCACCACTAAGCATTGGAGCGTGGCCATCAACAACCTTACCCATAAGCCTAGCAGAGGCGATCTTTACGAGAACCTCTGTCCGGGCATTAAGTACACTTATGAAGTCCATAACCTCCCCAAGACCAATAATACCCGGATCCTGCATGAGCATAGCTACTTGCCCAGCATCAATAACTTTACCACCACTATCAAGCCCAAGGCTAGGGTCAACAGCTGGTACACAACTAGGTACCTCAAAGAAGAATCTCACTGGACTATAGTGGCTCTCCTCAATAAAATACCTTATACCATCAAGTCCAAGGACATTACCTATCTCATGAGGATCAGCTATAACTGATGTAACGCCATGCATAGCGGCTAGCTTACCGAATTCACGGACATTAAGCATACTAGACTCTATATGTACATGAGACTCTATGAACCCTGGTAAAGCATAGTATTTTGAGCCATCAACAACTACTGTCTTATCCCCAATGTACCTGTCAAGATCGCTTATACTACCGATCCTTACAATATAGCCATCATAAACAACTATACTCTGTCCATCAAGGATCTCTCCAGTAACAACATTAACTATACGTGTATCCTTGATCACGAAATCAGCTTTTATCCTACCAAGTGCAGCCATTATTAGGTTACGTGGTTTCTCCAAGAGACTAAACAAACCACCTACACCCCATACAATATGGTTCTATGATGGGATAACGTATGTATTTTACTACAAATTCTGTGGAATACGCTAAATAATTTTATCGGGATAAAAATATGATTAATGGAAGAACTCAACATTTGAAGAGACCTCATTAGTACTATTATACCATACCCATAACTTAACAGCATGATATGGTGGCTCACCCTTTACTACAGTCACGGTTATGGTGAAGCTGATATATTGAGTACTTATATATGGGTTTTCTAGTGATAATGCATTAACCCTAGATCATCATAATTTTCAACCACCAACTGATCAGTTGTTTCATTAAGACTAGCTATCTCCCACTCCTTAGACGTATCATCTGTTCTAACGAGCTCAAGTCTTATCTTGTTAATAACTATGTCTTGATCGGTTTGCTTTATGCTTCAACCTTAAGTTTAATGGTTAGATTATTACCTGTTCTCTCAACAGATTCAACGGTTACCCATAGTGAGAAGG
>Ga0190313_1001707_pt1 | contig 11549 bp, 14 predicted proteins | sample 4870071011_MG_FD_169989 | JGI IMG/M metagenome (GOLD analysis project Ga0190313, IMG submission 169989) | Hydrothermal vent sediment bacterial communities from Southern Trench, Guaymas Basin, Mexico - 4870-07-10-11_MG | ecosystem: Environmental > Aquatic > Marine > Hydrothermal vents > Sediment ...
TAGGATACAGATGCGTCAATACAAGAACGCTGTCCTAACTCTAATATCTCTGAAGGCAAAGAGGCACTCATGGGGTTGGAAACTCTTTGAAGCCCTAACAGAGGATGAGCTGAAGGAGTACTGGATAGACATGTTCGTTAAGCAAGGACTTGACAGAAATATACTAGAGGAACTATACGAGCTAATAAAGCCCTACCTAAGTAAGCTTAGAGAGATTAAGAAAACCTATGGCGACTTAGTAAAGATAAGAAGAAGATTCAGAGCTTACCTTAAGTAAATAAATGCTCTAAAAAACATGTAGTTAGGTGTTTAATAATGAGTAATAATGATAAGGTTTTACTAAGAAAAGGAACCTTAATTACATGTCCAGAATGTGGTTTACTTATTGGGTATCTAAAAAAGGATATACATCATGGTGATACAATATATAAGGACGACATAGTTTATTACGAGCCTTCGGCTGTCAGAGATGACATGCTTATATGCCCTAGATGTAATTGTCCACTCTTTATTGAAGCTGTAATCTTTGGAATAAGAACCGCCCTTATCCATACAGACAGGGGGTGGCAACCGAAAATAGCTGGGGTGTTCCCGGGCGATGAGCTAGTCAATTATTTCGTAAAAAACGAACTTAAGAAGAAGGTTTTATCTATACTAAAACGTAATAAACTTTAAGCTTTAAACAAAACAAAGTTAGAGGTTATACGTATGTCTTCGGTAGATAAATCTAGAGCTAGTGCTTGGGTTGAAATTATTGTTAGGGATAAGAACGGCAGGGTTAAGTATTGGTCTGTTAGTGCTGAAGATTTAGATTGGGATAAAGCTCTTAAGATTATAGATGAGAAGTTTAAGAGGTTAGGTATTAAGTAAAGGTATTGCTTAAACTTTTTTATTTAAGAAGAGTAATTTACTTTCGGGGTTAGTAGGTGTTTAGTGATAAGTTCTCTATTAAGGGTTGGGTAGAGGTTATTGTTAGGGATAAGAACGGCAATATTAAGTACCTAGTAAAGTACGGTAGAGACAACCCGGGTACTGCACTACCTGTAGGTGCCTTACCGACAACTCAGGTTCTTTACTACTGGAGAAAGAACATAATTACTAATGCTGGATTAGCAGAGATTGTTAAGCTAGTATTCGGTTTAGGCGGTACAGCGTTTAAATATCTAGCCATAGGTACTGGAACAACCGCTGAAACCGCATCCGATACCGCATTAGAGGCTGAAATAGCTAGGAAGCAAGCAACAATAACTCAAACCACGACTTCAGTAAGTAACGATACCGCATTGCTAGAGGCTACGTTCTCTTCAGAAGACGGTCTTTCAGGGACTAAGAACATTTCTGAAGCAGGAGTATTTAATGCTTCCTCAGGCGGTACGTTACTGGCTAGGAAGACATTTAGTGCTGTTCCCGTAAACTTCGATGCTGGAGACTCGATAACTATTAAGTACTACATACAGTTCAGTAGGTAAGAATAGTTTACCTTACTAAAGAAGTAGAGAGGTGCTAGCGATTGCCAGTAAGGATAAGGGATAAAGAGGATTACACAGGGAGTGTAACGCCTAGTGCATTAAATACCGAAACAACAGTTATTGAGGTTGGCGGGTATAGTGATGACTTCATAGTTGAGGGGTACATAGATGTTGCTAATCTAGCTGAAGGAGAGGTTCTAGAGATTAGGGAGTACATAGCTATTGACGGAACGAACTACAGGCTTTTCGAGAAGGCGGAAATAACTGGGGTGTATGAGACTCCCGCAATAAGGTTTCACTCTAAGCTATTCTACAAGTCTTTCAAGTATAAAGTTACAATTATACAGAAGAGCGGTACGTTAAGGTCTTTCCCATACGCTTTCATAGTGCAGATATTAGAGGTGATATAAGTAATACTTGGTGTTGGAGATGCCGGAATTAGTGTTTATTCCGAAGCCGGTAACCCTTGCGTTCGATGATACGCAGAAATCGGTTAGTGGTACTACTGAGACTGAGATAAAGTACTTTAGGTTTATTAAGGATGACTTCACACGATTTACAAGATTAATTGTTAGGGCTACGCTATGGGTTAGTGGTGGTACCGGCTACTTAAAACTATACATAGATGATGAAACAAGCCCTAGACTAACCTTAAGCACGACCTCTACATCTGAAACGACAGTTCATGGTTCTGCCGACATATCTGACTTAAGTACTGGTGTGCATACAGTCCATATAAAGTTAGTGAATTCTGAATCTTATGATACTTATAATAAGTTGATAGAGGTGTTAGCTTTATGAGTAGTAATCTTAGGGATTACGCTGTTTACACGCCAAATCTTAGGGATAGGGAATGTGTTACATGCGAGAAGTGTGATGTATGCGAGACGTGTGTATCTTGTGATACTTGCTATGGTTGCCAAACCTGTAATGTCTGTTATGGAACTTGTGAAACATGCCAGACATGTGATGCTTGTGAGTCATGTGTTTCATGCCAGAAATGTAACGTATCGTGCTATAGCTGTGATACCTGTCAATCATGTAATACCTGCCAGTCTTGTGTTTCATGTGAGGGTGCTTGCGAGACCTGCCAGACATGTGATGCTTGTGAAGCGTGCGTATCATGTCAAGTATGTGTTGAATGCTATGAATGCTATACTTGTCAGTTATGTGATACGTGTCAGACATGTGATGCCTGTCAAGTATGTGTATCTTGTGAGGAGTGCTATGATGTATGTTATGGAGCTGTAACGTGAGGTGATAAAATGGCTATAAATATCTTTACATGCAGAGAATGTGAAACATGTGTTGCTTGCGAGACATGTGATGTATGTCAGACATGTGATGCTTGCCAGTCATGTGTAACATGCCAAAAATGTAATGTATCATGCTATAGTTGTGATACCTGTGAAACATGCTATAGTTGCTATTCCTGCTATAGTTGTTACGGTTCATGTGAGACCTGCCAGTCCTGCGATGCTTGTCAATCGTGTGTCTCATGCCAGAAATGTAATGTATCGTGTTATTCATGTGATGCCTGCGAAACATGCTATAGCTGTCAATCATGTGTATCCGGCTGTCAGGGTTCATGTCAAGCATGTGAGTCTTGTGTAACTTGCCAGAAATGCTATAATTCCTGCCAAACATGCGATACCTGTGAAGTATGTGTATCTTGTGAGATAGTCGCTTAAGTAGTAGACCATTATATCTTTTTAATTAAGTAAGCAGTTAATTCTTGGTGATAAAGTGTCGGTAGCATGTAAAAGGTGTTTCACATGCGAGAAGTGCTTTTCCTGTGAGGTATGTGTTTCATGTGAGGGTACTTGCGAGACCTGCCAAACATGTGTTGAGTGTGAGCAAGGTTATGCACCACCACAGGTTGAGCGGTCTAGAAGGGTTGCGGAAAGACCTAGACCAGCACCTGAGGTACCGTTTAATGAGAGATTATTAAGGCTACTTGAAAGTGTTGTAATACTTAATAGAGAGATTGAAAGCCTAATAAGATCCCTCATAAGCAGAAGCCCGAGCGAGCAGAGAGTCAGGAAGTTCTCCCTCGGTCAGGAAGCCCAAAACATTAGGGTTCCACCACCCGAGCAGGAATTTAAAGATGTGAGAGAGCCAGCTAAGCCAAGGGAGAGAAGAGATGTCAGGCTCTAAGTTTCGGCTAACCCACAGCCCCAAAGTATCGCCTGACGTAGCTAGACTGATACCCGACAAGATATTCGAGCTTACCGCATGGGCTACCGGCAGATGCAATCTTAGATGCCATTATTGTTTTGTATATAAGTTATATCCACAGCAACCAAGTAGTGATATGCAACCTGATGTTGTTGAGGCGTTAATAGATTTCGGTCTTAGGTATGGGTCTAGACCTATCAGGATTTGGTGGTTTGGTGGTGAACCTTTACTTGCTTTCGATAACGTCATTAAGTATGCTGTGGATTTAGTGCTTAAGAGGGGCTTGAGGGTTGGTATGAATGGTGATGTGTACTTCGGCTTAACTACTAACTGTACTTTACTAACAGAAGATAAGGTTAAGTTCTTTGCTAGGTACGGCTTCGGGATTTTACTAAGCATTGACGGTACTAAGGAAAAGCATGACAAGTACAGGGTATTCCCTAACGGTAGGGGTTCATTCGATGTTGCGTGGAGAGGCTTGCAGTTGGTTAGGAAGTATTTGAACCCTAACCCAAGTATTAGATGGACTGTCGCTCCAGAGACTGTTGAGGGTTTAGCGAATGACGTAAAGTGGTATGTAGATCAGGGGCTGACGAACCTAGCTATTGACTGGGTCTATGAGGTGAAGTGGTATGAGGAAGATTTAAAGAAGCTACGTCAAGAGATGTACAAAATTAGGGAATACATGATCAAGTGGATGCGTCAAGGCATCCCGGTAATGCTTAAGTTCGTTAGAGATGGCGTAGCACCCGCTGTCGCACCCTTCAGGGCTTGGTGGAAGTCAAGATGTGGATTAGGGCAGGGTTCTGTTGGTGTTGATATTGATGGAACTATCTATCCATGTTTTACTCCTGATGTAAATGTTTTAACAATTGATGGTGTTAAATCTATTATTGATGTTAAAGAAGGAGATCTTGTACTAACCCATACAGGCAGGTATAAGAAAGTAACTAAAACTATGAAGAGAAAGTATAAAGGTAAGATATACATTGTACACCCATTCCTATTACCTGAAATAAGGTGTACACCTGAACATCCATTTTATGTTAAAATAGGCGATAAGTATTATTGGATTAAAGCTGAAGACCTAGCAAAAATCTACGTACCCAGAAGAATAAGGACAGGTTATGATGTAGATGAAATTCCATACTTAGTTGTTAAATTTAACAACTCAGTTAAAGATGTAAAAGAAATAAAACTTAAAGAACTATTCGATGACTTGTACTATAATGAAAAAACTGATACGGTTATTACCTTAGGAGCAAAGAATCCGTTACGTAATACGATCCCGGTTAATGATGAGTTCCTAGAATTTATTGGGTGGTTCTTAGCAGAAGGTCATTTAGTTGAATCGGATGCTTATATAGGGTTATCCTTCGGTATTGACGAAGAAGAAATCGCTGAAAAAATTAAGAATTACTTAGAATGGCTTGGTTGTAAAGTTACAAAACAGGTTATTAAAGAGCACCATTCAGTAAAGTTAATTACTTATAATAAGGTATTATACAGATTACTTAAACTATTGGTTGGCAGTAATGCACATAACAAGAGAATACATCCACTTCTAAAAATGCTTCCACCTAACAAGCAGAAAATATTATTGAAGGCTCTGTTTAAGGGAGATGGTACGTGGTATAGAAGAGAAGCTATTTTATCAACTGTATCAAAGCAATTGGCATTTGATGTTTTTGAAATGCTTTTAAGAGTGAATGTAGTACCAAAGCTAAAAATATATAACAGAAAACGTAGTTGGAAGGATGAAAGATTTACCGAGTATCGGGTTTTCATCTATGGTTGTGAGGGAGTATATGAAATCAAACAAGGAAAAAGACAGAGAGGGAGAGCTTACATAGACCTTAAGAAAGGTGAAGCATACTTCCCAATATTTGAAATAAAGACTACAGACTACGATGGCTACGTATATAATTTAGAAGTAGAAGAAGACGAAAGTTATACAGCGAACCTAGTTGTGGTACATAATTGTCATAGATTCGTATCAACCCATAAGAAGGAGCTAGCTATAGGTCATGTTAAGGAGGGTTGGTACTGGGATAGGCGGTATGGCTGGGTTGCTGACTGGATTAAACATCCACCATATAGTGAGGACGGTCTTGAGAGGTGTAGGTATTGTCCATACCGTGTTGCGTGTCATGGTGGTTGCTTAGCCGTTAATTATGACTTGTTCGGGGATATACATATAGTGCCTAGGAGTTACTGCGACATCATGCAGGTGCTGTCTGAGGTTTGGCTACCGTTCCATTACTTAATGATGAGAGAAAATAATAGCACCTACAAGAATATATATTTTGGTGGGCGTAGATGATAGGTAAGGCTTTAAAGAGGTTTCTCTGTGGTTTAGTCTGTGCTGACGCTATTAGGAATGCTGTTAGGGATTGCCGTGAATCACTCAGTAAGTGCACGTCCGCTTTGAAGATAATTGATAGAGAGATAGATGACTGGCTCAAACTGATAAAGAGTGGGTACTTAGGTGCTAAAACCAATACTGGTGTCTCCAAGAAGCTAAGGTATCACGGTCTCTTCAAGCTGTCTAATGAGTTGCTAGCCGATAGTGTCGTAGAGAAGTTTAAGTTCCTGAAAAACCTGTACGTACCGCCATTCACCCCTTGGTTAATACCTGTAGGGGAGCAGACACTAATTAATGCGGTTAAGACTATACCCAATATAGATAAAAACTTCTGGTTGAGGCTAGACGGTAAGTACTATACGGTTGATATTGATGACCTTAAGAAGATTATTAAGTGGGATTGGACAGACAATAAGAAGTACCTCTACGATTTGTTCGACTGCGATAAGTTCGCTATGTACTTTAAGGCTAGAATGGCTATCATGTTTCATATAAACTTAATAGCTCTAGTACTGGATTACTCCTCACAGCACGCCTACAATATAGTCTTCCCATTCGAAGACGGAAAAATTACCGCATACATCTATGAACCACAAACGGATGAACTGATAAGGTTTGATGAGCGAGATAAGAACTTCTACGCTCTAGAAACGTATGTACTGGTGATGTAATGGTTAAGATATTCGATGACTGGAGATCGGTACTGCATTTCCTAGCACCCATACCTTTAGTGGTTAAGCCGGTACTGCTATTAACGGTTACCATTTTATTTATATGTATCGAGCTAGCGGAGAAGGAAGACTTCGACACGTTTGCGGGAGACCTTATAGAGTGGTGCTTAGGGGTTTACACAGGCTTTGCGTTAATACTCCTTTTTAAATTTTTTATTTAACCTTCAATACTGATTAATAACCTTCATAGCCCAATGCTCTTTTTCAATCCTCTCCTTACTAGCTCTGCCTAGGCAGACCTTGAATGCGTGATGTAGAGACTCATGTATGACGCACCTAACGATCTTGCTTATTAAGTCATCCAGAGAGCTAGACATCTCTGCAATCCTGCCTAAGAAGATGTAGGCAGTCTCCGACTCCGGATCGTAGTACGATGGTAGCTTAGCGTCTATTTTCGACTTGCCCAACTTAAACTCTACTTCTATACCTAACCCCCAGTAACGTACTGAAACAGCAGACTTAACTATACAAAAAACCTAGGTTTCTATTCTTTAAGATTCAATAAAACAGCTTACTACCTTCGGGTACACCAATACCTATAGCTCCGGCTACGTAGACTTGCCCAAACCTCTTGTGAAACATCTGCCATATATTAGTTATAGGTACTAAAGATGAATTAAGCCTGAAGTATCTAACAGCGGATACGCTTATTGAACCCCAACTGCTATTCCATAGATACTTCAACGCACAGCAATGCACGACAGGTGTTGGTGAAGTTGATAGTCTATAACCCCAGCAATCTGTTGATACGTTAATGACGCTCAAGAATGAATTAATACCTGCACTACCAATAGCACCTTTTTCCGCTGTATCATGCCTATTTTGCATAGCATTAAAATAGGTGTAGCCAATTGGTTCTATCAGTAGCCAGTTATAGTCTTTAACTCTAGTTGCTAGGTCTCTATAGTAGTTCTTAGCTACATCCTTATAGTCGGGAGTGAAGTCTCCTGTACTCGTATCATATATTAGACCGTACTGAGTCGGTACTGGTTGCCCTTCACCATGCGTGTTAATTATAACTATATTCCTAGGTGGATTATCAGACCATAGCGTATTCCATATCTTATCGTAATCATCAAGTAGAATCCATGAGTAACCAGCATCGCTTAAGTACTGCGTTAGTGTGTTGTAGAAATCAGATGGTGTAGTCCAATGACCGGGATCTGAAGTCTTAATAATGTAGATTTTAGCGTTCCGGAAATCATCTATAACGCATCTCCTACACTCAACAACCGCATCAAGCAAAGTAACGACATGCCTCGAAGCATGAGTGTAATTACCACCACTACCTAAAACAAAAAGCCAGCCCACCCCTTCTACCCCACATCAATTAAGTACTACAGGTCTAAAACTGTACGTTATCTAATAATGTATTGTTTACTTACATTTATTTTTAGGTTATTAAACTTTTTTACTTAATTAAATATTTGGGTACGGATTCCTTGAAGATACGTGAGAAACTGTTTAGAGACTTTGTATTGGTGATTGAAGATAGAGCTATATCTGTTTATAATGGGTCTAAATACTTGAGAATAGCTATACCTAAAGACTTTAAGATTACAAGATATAAAATTTCTAGATTCTGGTTTAGTGGTGAACCACGTTTTCTAGATGTCTTACTACTTGACAATCCTATCAATATTTTTGAAGAGGTGAGAGAAGGGTTTGTAGTTAAGCTTGATTTGATTAATAGTAGAGAAGCTAAGGATAGATTTATCGTTTTTCTGTTTTTTGTTGATAATCACCTATATTGTTATTACGGGTTTGAATGGTTTGATGGTAACGGGTTTGGTTTTATAGAGGAGATACTATGGTAAAGTTCTATATTAGCGATAGGTGGGAAGACACTACAGGGCATTTCTTTGCTTACGGCACCAATTACCCCTACTACAACTATCCAACAATACAGCTTGACCAACCAGCAACAGATTATAAGAGGTCTTACGAGGAAGCTAGGACATACCCACAGCACGTTTACGGGTTTATAGTTGCTGATAAGGTTACGCTCACAGGCGACACCATAACTATTGAAGGGTATTTCGGAGCTTATCACGGCTACGACAATACTAGAGCTAACTTCTGTTTCGTAATACTTCCAAGTAACTACGTGGATGTTGATGAAGTTCCACCTGCATACTTAAAGATTGAGTGGGTGTTATCAAAGTTCGGCTGGAGTAATGGCTCCTACGGTCATTACGCCTACGTTAAACTACGGATAAATCCTGATAATACAGTAACTATTTTAGAATCTAATCCGGGAGACCCGGGAATATCTGCATCCAATCCTTATGATTTAATAGGTCAGGAAGTTACCGTTCTTTTTGGTTACAGAGATTCTTGGACGGCAGACTGGAATCAATGGGCTTGTGCTAGAAAGGATAGCTATATAGATCTTCCAGTCTCTGTACAATATACTGAGGAATTAAGCGATTCAAGTGTAGTATCTGACGCTATCTCAACTAAAACAGCATTTTATAGAAGTTTTACGGACATAAGCAATGTTGGAGATTACAAAAAACTATATACCGAAAAGATAAACCTAGACAAGATCATAACCAAAGAAAAACAAACATTAACGCCTAGTAAAGTTTCAGTTGAAATTATAATTCCCCATGAAAAAATAAGTCTTAGACCTCTATTAAGTATTCGTGATTTGGTATTTCCTGAATACATCTTAAGTATTATTAGAGGTAAGATTGTTAAGGATCTAAGTAAAGTCCTTGATAGATTAACTAGGAAGGCTGTTTTTTATAGGGATTTCATGGATTTATCGAAAGTTGTTGATTATAGGAAGTTACTGACATGTAAAAAGCTTAAAGAGACTGGTACCCCTATAGATAGGTTTACTAAATATGTGTCTAAGATTTATGTGGAATCCAGTAGAGCGATTGATAAGCTTAGTAAAGTACCTGCTAAGGAGTTGGTTGATATTAATTACTCTTACGATAAATTAATGTTGAGGACTGCTAAGTCGCTTGTTGAGTTGGCAGTTCCATGTGATCGTGTTAGTTTAGGGTTTGTTAAGGTTTATAAAGATGCTGGTAGAGTATTAGAAAAGGTTGGTAAAGCTGTAAGTAAAGTTTTTATTGACCTTTCTAAGGCAGTTGAATTAAGGCTGGTTAGAGAGTCTACTAAGTTGTTTAGAGAGCTGGTAGTATCTACAGATGTTCTTTCTAAGAAGATAGGTAAGATTTACAGAGATGTTGGTATGACCTATGATAGGGTTAGTTTACTCGTAGCTAAGGAATTACTTGATAAGGGCAGAAGTGTAGATACTCTTACAAGGATTGTTAAGTACTATAGGGTCTTTACCGATCTAAGCTATGTTGCTGACTACAGTAGGTTATTAATTACTAAGCCTATTCAGGAAATAATAAGTACTTACGAGATAACAGCGGTTAATACAGCTAAGGCTAGCATTGATGTTTCTAAGGTTTTAGACTACTTAAGAATAAGTAGTAAGAAACAATTGACTGAGTCAATATTAGCTCTTGACTACATTTCTAAACTTATTAGTAAACTCTATAGTGATACAGCGGTTACTTATGATAGATTAAGTGCTGAGTTAAGCATTTGCTTGAGAGAAGCTATCTATTCAAATGATATATTAAGTAAGGAAACCGTTAAGCACTATATCGAGAAGTCTTATATATCAGACGTAGTTTATAAAGTCTTCAGCAAACCACTTAGAGATACGTCTCATATTGCGGATTTCTATAAGTTACTAACTATGAAAACATTTAAGGAGACTACTTACGGTATTGACGCTCTATATAAAGAGTTAGTTAAAACTTACCTAGACTTATCAACCGTTTCGGATTATGTTAAGCTCTTAAGCCTAAAAACATTACTTGAGACATCTTACGTTAAGGAGATGTTCAGCAAGACTGTTTCATATCATAGAGAATTTACTGATGCTTCACTAGTTTATGAAGTAGTAAGTAAAGATATTAGTAAGCATTTTATAGAACTATCAACAATATATGACTACCTTAAATTAGTATTTACAAAGAAGGCGTTAGACTCGGTAGTTACTTATGACCGCATAGCTAAGTTCATTACTTCGGTAATTGCTGATGAGTCAATAGTTACTGATTTCCTATACATAGCACGGTTAGTAACTCTTAAGGACTTGGTTCATTCTAAGTCCTACATACGTAGAGAGCTTTCAAAGCAGTTCCTAGATGCTTCACTTATTTCCGATTATATTTACACGTACTTAGGCAAGATACTTAGGGATTCAAGCCTAGTTTCTGACTATCTAAGGGTTGCGAGTGTGAAGGGGTTACTGGATATCTCATTGGTTACTGACTTTATTGAATATAGCAAGTATTTCTACAGGATGTTAAGGGATGTAGTATTCCCTGACTTTGTGGTTGGTAAGACAATGATTAAGCGGTTCTTTGATGCATCAACAATTACGGACGTAGCTACTAGGGTTCTGAGTAAGTACTTGCTCGATGAGGCGTTTGTCTCGGACATTCTTGAGAAGTTCGTTACGCACTTAGTCTCAGTACTTGATAGGGTCTACCCTGAATACGTTATAAGTAGGCACGGTATCTTCCATAAGTACGACATTGCTAAGATCGTAGAGGTATTCGTTACTTGGGCTTTATGGCTTTACGGTTACGAACTGAGGCGTATGAGGGTTGGAGACATTATAAGACCTGAAGACTTTAATAACCCTCTATACGTGGCGATGAAGGAGAGTGATGAGTGTAAGCAGTTATGGAGTGCTGTTAATCCGGGTAAGCCCTACCCTGACTCTATAAATAAGTTGGATGATACCTTAGCAAGTCTTAGCCC
>Ga0190313_1001708_pt1 | contig 11543 bp, 9 predicted proteins | sample 4870071011_MG_FD_169989 | JGI IMG/M metagenome (GOLD analysis project Ga0190313, IMG submission 169989) | Hydrothermal vent sediment bacterial communities from Southern Trench, Guaymas Basin, Mexico - 4870-07-10-11_MG | ecosystem: Environmental > Aquatic > Marine > Hydrothermal vents > Sediment ...
AAATTTTTTATTAACCCATGACGAGGTCTATTCAATAGACGGAAGCAGTGTTAATCTGAGAAATTTTGGCCGGCCTTTATCAAAGGCAAAGAGTTTGAAAAATTTAGGAATCTTTTTTGCCCAGTTTAAGCCCTGTCATGACAATATTATACTGCCGGCTTTTAATGAATATGCAAGCAGAAGATCCTGGCAAAAAAATCAAAAATTATACAACTGCTTATTAAAAAAAATAAAATTTTACCGAAAACTAAGAAAAAAAAAGTTTTTAAAAAAAATTTTCCGTGAATCCACGGCCTTTGTATGCAAAAAAAACATGCACAATTATCTGATTTGCAACAGAGAGTTATACACAAAGGGGATGGCGCGTTTTTTTAATGATCCCGATGCCTTGCTTGATAAGGGGGAAATTTTAAAAAATGGGAATACATCCACGGTTGCTTTGGTTGAAATGGACAAAAAACATTTTGTTGTAAAGCGTTATAATATAAAAACCCCCTGGCATGCTTTGAAAAGGTGCCTCAGGCATACAAGGGCATATACTTCCTGGCGCAACTCCAACATGCTTATTTTTTATGATATTTTAACCCCAAGACCGGTGGCATTTTATGAGAAACGTTTTGGCCCCCTTAGATCAACAGCTTATTTTATTATGGAACATATAGACGGGATTGATGCCATGACTTTTTTTCAACCTAAAAACATCAAAACTTGCGGAGCAAAAAAGATTGTGCAACGTTTTGGCGATCTGTTTAAATCTCTTGCAGACAGGTCAATCAGTCATGGTGATTTTAAGGCAACGAATTTCATAATAAAAAATGGTAAAATATATGTTATTGATCTTGATGGAATGCAGGAACACAGATTTAAATGGAGATTTAAAAGAGCTTTTAACAAAGATTGCAGGCGTATGATAAAAAACTGGAGCAACGATCCCCAAATAGCTGGTCAGATATCTGGCCAGCTATCTGAGATTCTCAGAATCAGTTTATCTCAATAAACCGTTTCCCTTTTAACTTAAACAGGAATAGTTTCTTGACGGCCTCTCTGTCCTGATCAAAGCAGGTATGTCCGGTCACCCCTTGAAAATCTTTGAGACTGATTATTTCATTTATCAGCTCACTTCTGAATCTGATGTCCTGTTTGCTTGCAGACTCAAAGAGGAGCATGGCTGAATCATAAGCTATGGCTTCAATAAATCCTGGTTTTTCACCAAAAGTTTTTTGGAAAATTTGAACAAAATTTTTAACATCAGCAGATTTGCTGTATTCAAAAAATCCATCCGGCATAACAGCGCCCTGGGCATACTGTTTTGCCATTATAACAAGCTTTTGTGAGTGCCATAAATTAGTGCCTAAAAGCTGTACCCCTGTAACATCATGAAAGGTTAGCTGGGGTATTATAAGACCTGCTGTTTTCAATGCGTCAGGGATAAATATTGCTTCAAAATCTATTATGGGCTGAGGCTCTATCTCTTCATTATCGTCAGCGGCATTTTCTTCCTGATTTGCCCCGTCGCTATTATCGCCAATATCCTCAACTGTTATATCTTCCGAATTTTCCGGCTCTTCCAGATCTTCGGGTATCTCATAATAAAGCCCGGTAAGCTTTTTTATGGGATCTGCGAAATCAGTCTGAGTGGAGTTATAGGATTCAAGCCCTGCGACCTTACCACCCTGCGCTATGACTTCATCCCAGAAAAGCTTCATGAACTTCATGCCATAATTTTCTTCAGGATAAAGGATGGCAAAATTTTTCATGCCAAGATCATTAACAGCATAAGAAACAAGTGAATGAACCTGCATTTTGGGAGTTAAAAAATTTCTGAAAACATTCTCACCGACATCTGTAATATTATCCTTCTGGGTTAAGACCAATATCGGTATGCCCTTTTCCTGTGCTTCCAGGGCAGCGGATTCTGCAGTAAAAATCGGACCTATTATGGCAGCGACCTCTTCTTGGAAAAATTCGCGCACGCTTAAAACAGCCTTGTCGGAATCAGAGCAGGAATCTTTTATAATAATATTTATAGAAGTATCCTGGTGTTGAGAATCAAAAACCGATAATGCAAGCTCAACACCCCTTAACGCCTTTTCGCCTATAATTTTGTAGGAGCCGCTTAAAGGAAGCAGACACCCTATGGTTGAGTGTCTGAAAACGGTATTATTTTTTAGTTTCTCAAGGAGAATTTTTGCCTGGTAAAGATTCTCATCTTCCGGAAACCTTGTGACAAATTCAGTCAAAGCAGTCACGGAACCTTCGTAATCTCTTTGCTCGATTTTTTTAAGCCCAAGCTGATACATCAGATAATTTCTGGGAATATTTCCATCAAGCTGTTTTAAAAGATACTCGATATCAGGCAAATCAAGCTTTTTAACAGCCTGTTTTAATTTTGCTGTTATGTTTTGTGTTTCCAGCAGACCCTTTGATTTTTTATATGCCTGTGTGTAGGAAGAGACTGCATCAATAAAAGAACCGGTTTGCAAATAAGCATCTCCCAGGAGGGCGTATGCTCTGAATAATGGGATTCTTGAATTAATTTTTGTTAAAACATCAGAAGCATTCTTTATTACCTCATCGTATCTGTCCTGGTAAAAAAAGGTAAACAAAATTTCAACCATGGCTTCCTGAACAATAAAGCTGTCCGGATACTTGTCAATCAATCGCGTATAAGCCTTGCGGGCCTCAGAATAATCACCCGTTGCGGAATAAATATCGCCTATCTTCATTAAAGCAGCAGGAGCAATGGCGGTATCAGGATATTGAACCAGATAATCATTATATGCCTGGAAAGCTTTTTTGTAGGATTTTGTCTGAAAAAGTTTTTCGGCTCCGGAGAAAAGAATCTCATCAGGACTTTCATGTTCTGGTACCGAAACAGGTTTTTTTGCACATCCCCATAACAAAAGCCAGAACAAAAGGAAGGTGGTTAGAGCTGTGATTATTCTATTTTGCGTCATAATTTATATAAGCAAAGATTTATAATTAAAATTTTTTCCTGACGCAGAGATCGGGCGAAAGGGGGCGTTTTGAAGTTGGCTCTGACGCTTTAAAAATTATACTTAAAACCAAAACCCAGCATTATTGTGTTTATCCCGGCACCGGAACTGTCCTTTGAGCCATCAGCATAAATTAGATCAAAATCAGGTTTGTAAAATGTGACTTTCATATCTAAATTTATAGAATATTTTTGATTAATAAAATATTCAAAACCTAAAACGCCTATAAAACCCAGACAGTTGTCAACATCGTTAATCTGCATGTTAAGCCCGAAAAAATCTTGGTCACCGTCTCTCTTTTTATAATCAAAATCATTGAAGTAGTATCCTGCTCCAATGCCTGCGTTAAAAAAAATATCGGTTAGATTAATTTTGTTAGTATAATTAACTATAAGTATAACAGGAATCTGGGTGAATTCACCTATGTTACCGGATTGATCTTCAAATTCCAGATCAACATCTGTTTTAATATAAGATGCGCTTAATTCCAGAAAAAAATGTTTATGCAAAACATATGTGTAATTTATTTCAGGGAAAATCGTATCATCACAAACCATGTCCAGGTCAACATCACTGATTGTGGCTGTGCTGAAATTAGCGTAAGAAAGTCTTGCTCCAACACCATGATGCCTGTGGGGGTTAGATTCACCGGCAAAACCTGAATAAGGCAAGAGAGCTCCGGATAGAAACAATATTACCATGGCAATACACTTTGTTTTTATAATATCGGTCATCCTATAACTCATCACATGCAACTCCTGTTACACATTCAGGCAATATATCACTGCGATTTATGCCGGCATCCTCATCGTACCTATCGTCACAGTCAACAAGGCTTTCAAAAACAGGATCAAAGATGGTGACTATATCAGACATCTCCCCGATAATAACGGCGACACTCCCAGGTCCTGTTGGAAAACCGTCTCCGTCATAATCTCTGTATGGATCACTGCTCCATGTGTATTCAATAAACGCATCAATATCTTTTGTCCTTATGTACATTCCGGTTTCTCCTCCAAGCAGATATCCATCATCTCCTGGTGCAAGATCATAATTGTCATCTTCAGGAGTCAATTCATTCTCAAAATTATCAAAGGGATCGGAAAGCTTTTCTAAAAATTTTTTTGTTATTTCGGCATAACCGGTATGTGAAGGATAGATTCCATCCATACTGTAAAATCCGCCGCCATATTTCCTGCTCAAGGTATAATATTTATCATCTTCACTATCTTCGGCATCGCCTTCCGCAAAAACTTGAAGAGTCCCATCATTTAATTTGTCATACAGATCGCCGACATCCACAACAAACAGGGTTGGATAAGTAGCTGACAGGCTGTTAATATAAGCATTAATCTCGTTAACACGATTTTTTATTAAATTGGATTCTTCAGTGTTCATAAAATTTCCATCAACTGAAAGCACAGATGTTACAGCGCTGTTTAAATCTGCATTTGTTGAATCAGGCTTTAAAGCAGAAGCCACAGAGTCTTTAAAAGGGATAAGCCCGATATAATAATACTCTTTTTCTTTGGGTGTAATATCTGCACCTTCAAATGCGGCAAGGGATTCAATGTCCTCCTCATCAAGAAATCCTGCCATACGAGTAAAATCAGGGAGTGTGGCAATAAATATATAAGAGTAATGAACAGCGGCCAGTTCATCGATAATAGTCTTTAAGTTATCTTTTATTGACTGGATATAATCATCTTCACTTAATAAATCACGATATGCATTAATCGCTGCCAGGGTAAGGTTGTCTCCATTTCCCTCTATGCTTGTGCCCAAAACATCATGTATGCAGGAGCTTATAATAAACAGTTTCATCCTGGTCTCGTGACCGTCCTGATTTGCCAGCCATTTTGCCGCCTCGAGCTGTGTTTTGCTGTCTTCGGTCAAAGGATAACCTTCAAGGGTTTCATTCTCCTTGGCAAGTGCAGTGTAATAATCAGGATTTGGGATTGGCCATATTATTTTATCGAGAAGCTCATTTCCGGAGCCTGTTTTTTCATTAATAATATCATTTAATGTTGACCCTGGAACGCCCAGATTGTAGGGGATATAAGGATTTTCTTCATCTTCTTCAGTTTCCTGCCAGGCACTCAAAGCTTCTAAATCCGAACGCATAAGGATTCTATCTTCATTATCATTCAGACCAAGTTTAAGCAAAGGAACATGCCAATCCGACAACCCTGTTGAGCTTATTAGAAAGTCTGCAATTTTTTTTGCATATCCATCAGTCTGGGTATAAGAGTTAAGATTTCCGTTTCCACTCTGGACGCCTGCTGTCATACCGTCTCCAATGGCAATTAAATCAACTGCCAGAGTTTTTGTTTCAGCGAGGTATTGAAAAAAATGTTTTTGAGCAGCAGAATAATCCAATAGCTCTCTGCCAAGGCGGTTAAATATTGACTGCACACCTGCATCATTTCCAAAATCATCGGTTGTTGGATTGCCAAAATTATCAGGGATACCTGCCGGTTGATCAAAATCAATCGTGAGACCTTTATCAGTAATTTCCTGTCTGATAATATCCCTTGTTGCCGCAGAAATGGTTATCCCGTTATCAGGGTTTTCATCCTCATCAAGAGACTGCAAAAACCGGCAGATATTGGTAACTTTTCTGTGTGTAATAAAAGCGCCAGGCACTATGGTCATTGGAGTGATAATCTCCTGCGCTTCAACCTGATCGCCGATATAGACTCCCCCTATGGAAAATTCTACAGAATCACCCGTTTTATAGTAAAATTCACCGTCTTTGTCAGTCCTGCCTACCCTGTTGCCGCATTCAAATTTCAATCCCTGGACATTGCTGTCGACAAAAACACCTGTGTTTAAATCTTCATCATGGTCGCTGGAACATCCTGATAGAATAAAGGCAAAAATTAAAACCATAATCAGTAATCGCTTATACAATAAGATTGCATGTTTCATATTAAAATTTCTTTTACAGATAAATTATTAATGGTTAACGGTTAGGAACGGTTTATATATAAACTATTAAAAATAGTAGTTATGCCTTAAACAGTCAATGAAAAAAATTAATAGAGAAAAAATATTTGATAAATTACATATCTAACTTAAAAAACTGATCAGAATTGATTATTGAGTCCTCTTTTTCTGTATATTCGGTGGGCACGGTTCCTTCCTTGAAACATTCAAAAATTGTCTTTTTTGATTCAGCTATTGGAAGCAACCCTGTTTTGGCGTCAATTTTAGTAAAAACAACCCCTTCAGGTACCTGAAAAATCCTTACAGGCTGGTCAGCAAGGCTTTTTTTCATAAAGCCAAGCCATATCGGGCTTGCTGCTTTTGAGCCTGTTTCTCCCCTTCCCAAAGATTTTCCGTCATCAAACCCAACCCATGTTCCTGTAACATAACGGGGCGTATAACCCACAAACCATGCATCCTGAAGGTTGTTTGTTGTGCCTGTTTTTCCAGCAACCGGTCTTCCCAAAGATTTTACTCTCCTGCCTGTTCCGTATTTAACAACACTTTCAAGCAGACTCGTCATAATATATGCCGTACTGCTTGATATTACCCTTTTTTGGGCTGAACCTGCCTCCTCAATCACTTTTCCGTAACGGTCTTCAATCCTTGTTATAAAAACCGGTTCAACAAGATATCCCAAATTTGTAAAAACTGAATATGCTTTTACAATTTCAAGCAGGGATACTCCTGACGAACCAAGGGCGATGGAAAGGTCCCTGCTCAAATTTGAAGTAATGCCTAATTTCCTGGCATAGTCGATTGCATAATCAATCCCTATGTCTCTTAAAATTTTTATTGTTACAACGTTACGTGATTTTGCCAAAGCATCGCGAAACAGTGTGGGCCCGTAAAATTTTTCACCGTAATTTTTAGGCTTCCATGTAAAATCATGCTTTGGATCTTCAAAAATAATAGGTGAATCTATTATCATTGTAGCAGGAGTATAACCTTTATCTATGGCAGCGGCAAAAATTATCGGCTTAAAAGCCGAGCCGGGCTGACGTCTTGACTGAACGGCCCTGTTAAACTGGGTTTTTTTGAAATCCCTTCCACCCACCATAACCTTTACAAAACCTGTTTCGGCCTCTATGCACATCAAAGCTGCTTCTGCGACAGGAGTCTGCTCAAGAGCCAGGGAGATCATACCTTTTTCATCATTTAGTTCCTTTATTCGGGCAAGAACAACATCGCCTGTTTTAAGAGCATCTCCGGGATGCTTGATCCTCGATTTAAAATAATATATCTCAGGATCCGGTTCTCTTGCCCAGCGCATATCACCAAGTTCAATTATTCCGAGATGCTTTCCAATACGCAATGTAACAAAATTTTTTTCGTTGTTCACATCTATTACAACGCCTTTAACAGTATCCCCTTTTTTTAAAACTTTTTTTTCCAGATCAAAAACCCCTTTTTTACAAAACTCTTCAATTTTTTCCTTTGCAACATGTTCAATAGGTCCCCTGTACCCCTGACGTTTATCGAGTTCCTTTAACCTGCTGCTAATCTCTTTTTTAGCGTTTTGCTGCATTTCAATATTAACAGCAGTATAAATCTTAAGACCCTGAGTATACAGAATCTTATCACCATACTTTTTTTCAATGTAGCGTCGTATGTGCTCAGTATAACAGGGTGCCTTCTCAATAAACCAGTTTCTTCTCGGTTTTATATCCAAAACCTCATTAATTGCCTCTGTAGCCTGGATATTTGTAATATAGCCTTCGGCAATCATCCGGTTTAGAACATATATCTGACGCTGTTTTGCTCTCTCAGGATATCTAAAAGGAGAATATCTGCTTGGAGCCTGTGGGAGACCTGCCAGAATAGCACATTCAGCAAGGCTCAAATCCTTTGCGAATTTTCCGAAATAATTTTCAGAAGCAGCTTCCACGCCATAGGCTCCGTGTCCCAGGTATATCTGGTTCAAGTATAAAAAAAGGATCTCTTCCTTTGTAAAGATGTTATCAATCCTGTAGGCAAGAATCGCTTCTTTTATTTTCCTTGTATAGCTTCTTTCAGGTGTTAACAAAAAAGATTTTGTGACCTGCTGTGTAATGGTGCTGCCACCCTGTACTATGGTTCCGGCCTTGATGTTTTTAATAAGCGCCCGGATAATACTAAAAAAATCAATCCCTTTATGCTTGAAAAATCTTGCATCTTCAGCAGCAACAAAGGCATCGGACAGCATTTTAGGAATTTCTGAAATAGGAAGAACTATACGCCTTTCTTTATAAAATTCAGCAATTTTGCTATTATCGTCCGAATAAACAGTTGTAATAACAGATGGCTGATAATCTTTTAATGAAGATATTCTAGGCAAATTTTTGCTTAAATAATAGTACCCTGCTGCAACTGACAACAGACCTGCCAGGACGGCAAGAATAAATATACAAAAAAAGAACCTGGCAATTTTACCAATAACTCCACTGGTATTATTACTGGTGCGTCTTGTTAATATTTGAGATTTGGTTTTTGATTTAGCCATAATATTAAAAACTTTTTAAAAAATATTTCATGCCGACTGAAAGTAAAATTATTTAACCCTCTATTTTTAAATAAAAATATTTGATCGGTCAAGAATTTAATAAAATATAACATGGTAAACATATTTTATATTTACAAAGTAGACAGAATATATATTGCAATGTTTTGACTAATTGTTTATGGTTTTAAATAAGTTTATCTGAATTTTTTTAGCTGCTGTTGCAGATAAAAACTTAACAGGATACCATTATAGGATAATGATAGAATTACAAAAAGCATTGACAGTTATATTATTCTGCACACCTTTTATGCTGATTACTGTATGGGCGGTTGTAAATGTTGCCCAAAAGGATTTTGGCACAATAGGGAAAAAGGCATTATGGCTGTTTATTGCTGCTGTTCCGTTTATCGGCTTTATTTTTTATCTTGTTTTTGGATTCAAAAAAGGGACAAAATCTGTTTGACAATCCCACTGTTATTTAATAATGTCTAATTATTGGTCCCATCGTCTAGCGGTCAGGACACCGGCCTCTCACGCCGGGAACAGGGGTTCGATTCCCCTTGGGATCACCAATTAATAAGTTATCCTATTGAGAGATGCCTGCCTGTGGGGTTGACGGCTCCACAGACGATTTTTTATTTCCTAATTTTCAAACATTCGGTCAAACTCAATCACCTTTACCTCTTTTATATGAAAGTTGTTAGGATTGTAGGATGGATTAAGGAGCGTAAGCGACGAATCTACCAAAACTTTCATATTTTGTTGTGCCCAATAGGGCATGAAGGTCGTAGAACCTTGTGCGAACTCGCACGCAGGGTGTTTTGGAGAGGGTGGAAGAAAAGAAAAACCTGCCCTTACCCGATTGTGCCAAATGAATATTAAATCAATGAAGAACTGGCTGTTTATTCTAATGTGCACCGAGTTCTTTTTCTATGCGTTCTGCCAAAAAAATTTTTAAAAGCGACTGATATGGAACATCTCTTTTATTCGCCAAAAATTTAAGTTCTTCCAGCATTGATTCAGGAAGACGAAGGGATATTTTTTTTACAGAAGGTTTGAGATTTGAAAATATGATTTTTTCTGCCTGATTCCAATTAATGAACTCAGTTGAGTCATGAGTAGCCCAAAATTCTCTTTCTTCATCTTCGTTTTTAAATTTAGGTAGTTGTTTTTTCATCACTGTACACCCTCCTTTCTTTGCGACTCATATCTCTTGCCGAAATTACACGAATAAGATTATTTCTTACTGTAAACGCAATAAAGAGAAATCTTTTCAAATCTGTTTGGCCAAGTGCATAAAACCTTTTCTCTGTCTTTGAATGTATTATGTCGTCTTGAATAAGCAAGGGATGGTTGAAAAAAACTTGTTCGCACTCTGATGGGCTGACTTTGTGTTTAAGCCAGCATTTGACTTGTTTGAAATTTATAGTACAATAATCAAGGTTTGACCTTAGACATGCTTTTACCTTTACTTTTCACCTTGTCCTTACCTCTGTTCTTATCATCGTAGAGATTTTGGCCTTGTTTCAAGGCATGGAAATCCTTTGACCCAGGCTTTATCCCCAGACTCTTAGCAAGTGCCCCCCAACCTTTACCCTTCCCAGCTTTGTATTTTTCGATGACATGGTCTATGGGTTGGTTTGACATTTTTCCAAGTCGGAGCAACATATAAGCATCTACAGGTTTCTCAACATTGCCGAGTACTGTTCTGATCTTTATGTCACCCACTTGGAAACGAGCTTCAAGTCTTGCCCTTAAGCCCGATGGGTCCGCTTCAGCTTTAATATTAAAATCCCTCATCCAGTCAAAATCACCTGCAGAGGCAATTGATGAAATTAGTACAAGCGCTGTTAAGAGCATGAACAAATTTTTAAATGGTTTCAATATATTCTCCTTTTTATAGAACTCAAAGATGCTAACGCAGAGCTAAGCTGCAGGGGGCTTACAGCTGACAGATTTTGTATAGCAAAAATTTATGTTAAAGCCGAAAATTTCAAATCGGCTCGGTAACCCCCGGTCAGCTTAAGTGACAGGTTCGGCATGCCCTGCTCGAGATTCTCTTACAGCATTAAGAATATCTTGTGTAGTTGCTTTTGTTTTTATTCCTGGAACATCAAAAGGAGATTTTGGCGATTTGTTAAATATAACTTTGAAGGTCTCACCTCCTCGGCGCTTAATAATGACATCTTCAGAACGAGCAATATCGAGAACCATAGAAAATTTTTGTCTTGCTTCCGAATATGTATAAACTTTCATCAGGTTACCTCCATAATACGGATGCCCAAACTTTGAGCAACCTCATTCATACGTCGATCAAGAGTAAGTAATGGGCTGTGTAAAGAAATAGCACATACTAAAAAATATGCATCATATGCATAGATGTTAAATTGAGATGCTATTTTTAAGGCTTCAGGAATATTAACGCTGCGCAAATCAACAGGTATTTGCTGTGTAGCATCCCAAGCCGATAGCAAATCGTCAGATTTAAGCCTGCGTCTTTTAATCATAGCTGATAACGCATTCCCAATTTCAAAAGGTAATACATCCGGCGCAACTAAATCATGACCTAAAGTAAGTCTGATAATCTCATCTCTTTCCGGCTCATACAGAGTAACAGCTAAAAACGTATTTGTATCTGCTATAATTTTCATGAGTACAATTGTACTTATGTTTATCTTTTTTGTCAAGCTGAATATTGGAAGCCGAACGCCGCGCTTAACCAAGCCGGGCGTAGTAAGCGACAGACTTCAAAAAAGTTAATAAATTCAAAAAACAACAATGTTCAAAAACGCGCGCGAGTAGCCCTGTCTGAGTTCAAGCGCATGTTATAATTTCAAATCATGATCAACGACAAATATTTTTTTAATTTGTCGTTGATCACTTAGTGGTCGTGACATATTTTTTTATATAACAAAATTACTTAAGGGTCAAATGAAGACTTGACCCCCTTTTTTTTGGAGTATCGCTTTTTCAAACTTGCGGAGTATATTCGGGGCTGGATGAACTATTACGGGATTTCGGAGTATTACCGACCAATTCCGTTGTTGGACGAATGGCTTCGCCGCAGGATACGGATG
>Ga0190313_1001710_pt1 | contig 11539 bp, 16 predicted proteins | sample 4870071011_MG_FD_169989 | JGI IMG/M metagenome (GOLD analysis project Ga0190313, IMG submission 169989) | Hydrothermal vent sediment bacterial communities from Southern Trench, Guaymas Basin, Mexico - 4870-07-10-11_MG | ecosystem: Environmental > Aquatic > Marine > Hydrothermal vents > Sediment ...
TCCTACAAAACTTCCTCTTCCCGCTTCATCCACGCCTAACACGAACATAAAGAATAAAACAAAAATAAAAGAATAAAAACTTAATCCTTAATTTATTCAACGAGTTTAATAAGTAATTTATCATTTGGTGAGCGTTCATGTTTAATGTATCCTTCACTTTCTAAGCAATGTATCATATAAAATGCTCTGCCATAACCCGTTCTTTTTCTTGTAATCTCATTCAAGCTTAATGCATACCCCCTGCTTCCCGCTTCTAAAATTGCATTTAAAAACCAATTTTTGCATGAGTACTCCTGATTTTTAGGATTTATTCCTTTTTAAGGGTTTATAAACTCTGTTAAGTTTTTCACCAATACCTCCATTTTCCATGTTTTTTAAAAAAATTATTATTATAGAATCTTTTTTATAATTAGCATTCTTTTCAATAATCATGCATGAATTAAATGACTTTTACTTTTGCAAAACATATGAACTTCCTTTTGGGTTTAAGACAAGCAATATTGAATTAAAAGAATTGTTTAAAGCATGGTTTGTTATTAGTTTAGCTTTTACTTTTGCTTTCTATGGATTAAATATAGGTCCTTCAATGCTTTCCTTTTTATTAATTTCAGCTTTCACAGTTGGTTTTGGATTTGTTCTTCACGAGTTAAGTCATAAAATTGTTGCACAACATTATGGTGCATTTGCTGAGTTTAGGGCTGATAATCAAATGCTTGCTTTAGCAATTATTATGAGTGTTTTTGGATTTCTTTTTGCTGCACCAGGAGCAGTTTTTATTATGGGGAGGGTTACAAGAAAACAAAATGGTATGATTTCTTTAGCAGGTCCTTTATCAAATTTCTTGTTAGCTCTTGTGTTTTTATTTTTTAATTTATTCTTTCCATCTCTATTGTTTTTTTATGGATTCAAAATTAATTCATGGCTTGCATTGTTTAACATGCTTCCATTTGGCAATTTAGATGGAAGCAAAGTTTTGAATTGGAATAAGAGAATATATGTTTTTTTCATTATTCTTTTTTTAATTACAGTTTTTTTATAAATTCTTTGATAAAACAAAACTTTAAATTTTTGTTTTTTATTAAATAAATTTATGCTTAATGAGTTATTTCTCGTGAGTTTAGGAACAATAATTGTGGGTGTTGCTTTTTTTCTAACTGTTTATTTTAAAGACGTGCCTAAATTAAGCAAGAAAATAAAAACAAGAAAGGATAAGATTTCTTCTGCAAGGTTTTCTGGAGTGGTTGTTATGCTTTTTGGGTTGTGCGGGGTTTTTGTTTTTACTCTTGTTGGAAAAAACCCTGAAATGCCTTTTTATAGCATTATTCCTGCAATTGTTGGATTATTCTTTATATTCATTTCATATTTGATGAAAGAAAATCAGATTTAAAATTCTTCATGCCCGAAGTGGATTAATAAATCATATTTAATGTTTTTTGGGATGATTGGCAAATCGCATGCACCAAAACAACTGCCTCCCCACACATCAATTCTCGCGTTCGTATTATTGCTTAAGTAATCTAAGATTTCAACACTTCTATTTTTAAGCCCGTCCGGGAGTTGAATTAAAACTCTTTTTGCTTTTAATTTCTTAATTTTATTAACAAGTTTGTTAAGTTCAAAATCATATTCCATGGTTCTTACAAACAAATTTTTTCTTTAAAAATTTTTTATTAAAAAAACCTTTTTTAATTAACATATTATAATTTAATTAATGCAATTACCAATAGGAAAAATTAATTCATCAAAAGAAATGCTTGATTTCATTCTGCCAAGCATAGAAAAGGAGGTCAGGCAAAAAATCCAAAAATTAAAAAAAAGTCAAATGGAATACTTGAAAAGAATTAGGGAATCTGAAAAAACGAGAATGCTTTTTTTTTCAAAAAAAGTCTCAGAAGAACTTAAACAAATAACAAAATCTTTTCCAAATATTGACAAACTTTCTCCATTTTATAAAGAATTAGTTGATGCAAATATTGGTATTACTGATTTAAAAAAATCTTGGTCAAGATTAAATTGGGCAATGACAAAAATTGAGGAATTACGCAAAAAGTTTTTGAAAGAATTAAATAAGACGAATAAGAGCACAGAAATGAATAAAATACGAAAAGCATTTTATGGAAGGGCTGCTTCTATTCTTAAATCAATTGATAAAGAACTAAGATTTCTTGAAAGTGCGAGAAAGAAATTCCGCAGTTTTCCAAGTGTTAAACAAATTAAGACAATTGTTCTTGCAGGTTACCCAAATGTTGGAAAAACTTCATTATTGAAGGTGATTACTGGAAGCGAACCAGAAATTAATTCTTATCCTTTCACAACAAAAGGCATAAAAGTAGGGTTTGTAAGAAAAAATAAAAAAAGAGTTTTGCAAATCATTGATACTCCTGGCATGCTTGACAGGCCTTTAAAAAAAAGAAATAAAATTGAAATGCAGTCCATACTTGCACTGAAGCATCTTGCTGAAAAAATATTCTTTGTTATGGATGTGACATCTTCTTGCGGTTATACTTTAGATGAACAATTAAATTTATATGAAGAAGTAAAGAAGCTTTTTAAAGAAAAAGAAATACTTCTTATTGTAAATAAGTCTGACTTAATTAGTAATAAAGTTGTTTTAAAAAAACTTCCAAAACATGTGTTAATTAGTGCTTCAAACATGCTATCAGGAAAAACGTCAAAAGAAAAGTTAAACAAACTTCTTGGTATTGAGAATTAAATCTTTCATTTAAAAAATTTTTAATTATTATTTGTTAAAACTTCTTTCATTCTTTCTTTTACAATCTCCCAATCTTTTTCAAGAACATGCCCGCCTGCTGCTTTTACATGCCCGCCTGCTGCACTTTGTTCAAAACCATTCACTATTTCTTTTGCAAGTTTGCTTAAATTTTGCTTTCCATCTGTTCTTCTTAAATGAAATTTCATGATATTCCCTCTGTTTTCATAAATAATTATTGTTTTATGTTTATACTTGCTTCCAAGAAGACTTGAAATCGGAGAGCCAATATTCATTTTTGAATGAATTTGGAAAAAATAAATATCTTTGAAAATTTCTTTTTCTTTTTTAAATTGCTTTAATTGTTTTTCAATTTCAGCATCAACTTTTTTCATCCAATTCTTGAGAACATCACTGTTTTTTTCAAATTCTTTTATTGTTAAATTACTGCTTAAAATCTTAAATGCTTTCATTGCACCTTTTGCTCCATTATACACTCTTCCACTGCTAACAAGCTTGTCAAATTCCCCAAATTTTGTTAAATAAGGGTCTTTATTGAATGCAAGTTTGTATTTTTTCAAGGTTTTTTTTACAAAATCCTTATAAATATTAAATGCTCCGTCTCCAATTAAACCCACAGAAGCAATCCAATCTAAATCTTCAATAAAATTTGGAAATTCTTTATTTAATAAATTAAATATGTATATTGAAGCAGGATAATATTCTTCATTTCCTTCAAGTAAAGGATTAAAATGATAACAATTTCTTATTTTATTTAAGTTGTTTGTTATCATATGATGGTCCATAATAATAACTTTCTTTTTTGAAGCTATTTCTTCAATTTTTTCAATACTTGAATCCACACTCAAATCAACAAAAATTGCTGTGTCTGACGGACTATTTTTTATTTTTTCAAGAACTTGTTTTGAAAAATTAGGGTTTATGGCAAGAGAAAACTCCATTTCCTTTCCAAGTCTTTCCATAAAGGCATTTATTAGAACTCCTGAACATACTCCATCAGTGTCAATATGAAAAAGCAAGTCATAAGTTCCTACTCCCTCAAATAAGTTTTTTATGTTTATTCAAATCACCACAACATTTTTAAATTAGTAATACATAGTATTACTTTGTATGATAAATGATTATGCTTTTGGTTTAATCCAACTTGCGTATGAACTTCGCAATATTTGTTTTAGAAACAATTATCTTAATTTAAACATTATTAAAGATATTGAGAAGTATTTTAAAGAATTTATAAAACAATTGAATGATTTTTCTTTAGACATGGAAGCATATCTGAATATATCTCGTTCTTTGAAAGAATTAATTATTTATGCAGATAATGGAGGTGATGCCTTAGATATATTTAATTATTGTAATAACGTGCTTTTAAGAAAAAAAGTTCACCCAATTAAATCTTAATTATTTTTTTTATTTTTCTTATTTTTTTAAATTCAGAAAGCATATTTTATTGACATTGCTACAATTCTATTGCTTATATCTTTTGATTTGTTTGCTATTTGCGTTATTGTAAAAACAACATCTTTTAGCAATCTTATTTCTCTTGTTTTAATATCAAGTTTATGTGTTTTTTCATAAATCTCGTATTCTACATTTCTTACTTCGTCTCGTACTTCTCCCACTCTTTTTGCAATTTCTCTCGAAAGTTTGAAGTCCTTTTTTAATTGGTGTATGGAATCTTTTATTAAACCAACAGCATTTGTTGTTTTTTTTGTTAATAAAATTGTTTTTTCTTTTACTTCTTCAGGAAGATTAATTTTGCTTATGCTCATTAATCTTGTTGCCCTGTCAGATAAATCTGCTAATTCATCAATGTTGTTTATTAAGTCAAACCAATCCTCGCTTGAATATGGAAGAAGTCTGCCTTTAAATAATTCTTTTGTAAGATTTTCAACAATTAAATCGCATTCAACTTCTTTTTTGCTAACAATTGCAAGGTCTTTTTTTATGTCTTCATTATTTAAGAAGTCTTTTATTGAGTTTTCAAGAGTTAAGACAGTTTCATAAACTTCGTCTGCTAAATTGCTTAATTCATCAAAAATCATTGTTTCTGTTCCACTTATTTTTTTCAACAATTTTTTCCACATTTTCTTTATAACTTAAGCGGTGTTTTTTTATAAAATAATCGTTTATCATTATGTTATGATTGGAAAGATTTTAGCATTCCTTGTTGCAATAGGCATGGGTTCTAATGAAGAAAGTTTTTCATGTGTTGTAGCAAGCAAATCTTTAAAAATAAAGTGGATAGTTGGTTTGACAAGCATTGCTGTTCTTTTTGGAGCAATGTTTTTTGGGCAACTTGTTAGTGAAACATTTAATGAATTAACTAACATAACTCCAACAAAATCTTTTATGGTTGCTGTTTTATTAAGCATTGGTTTATGGTTTGCAATTGCGAATGTGTTTAAACTCCCAATTTCTACCACAACAAGTGTTGTTGGTGCTCTTTCAGGAGCTGCACTCATGTTAGGAGGCGATATAAACCTGGGGATAATTAGAAGCATTATCTTATCTTGGTTCTTCTCTCCAATAATTGGTCTTCTTTTTGCTTATTTTTTTGATAAATTTATTCAATTTTTAATATTCAAGAACACTCATAATTTCAGACAAAGAGAAATAATAGAACGCATTTCTTCAAGATTGCTTTTATTGATTACTCTTATTTTAGTTTTTTTTAGAGGTGCAAACGATGTTGCTAATGCAGTTTTTTTCTTTGTTCCCGCAGATCCTTTTAAATTCAAGATGTTAGGAGCTATTGGAATGAGCTTAGGAAGTTTATTTTTTAGTGGAAGATTGATTAAAGAAGTTGGCACAAAATTAACAGAACTTAATCCTTCTGCTTCTCTTTCTACTCAAATAAGTTCTATGCTTGTTGTCTCTTTATTCACTTTTCTTAAAATGCCAATAAGCGGGTCAACAGTGTTTGTTTCAGGACTTATTGGCTCAGGACTTGCAAGAAATAAGAAAGTTAATACAAACACTTTTTATAACATGTTTTTTTCATGGATAATCACTCTTCCAATGTGTGCTTTATTCAGTGCTATCTTTGTTTCCTTTTTTTAAGTTAATGGGAATTAGCGTTAATACAAAAATTTATTATTATGTTTTTTGTTTTTTATTTTTGGTGATTTCAGTGGATTCAGAGGATAAAATAAACATTATTTTTAGAAATATACAGGAGATTATAACAAAAAAAGAAATTAAAGATTTAATTAAGAATGAGAAAAAACCTGTAATGTATTGGGGTACTGCACCAACAGGAAGAGTTCATGTTGGTTATTACATTCCTATGATTAAAATATCTGATTTTGTTAGAGCAGGGTTTAAAGTTAAAATTTTGATTGCTGATTTACACGCGCATTTGGATGATTTAAAAACACCTTGGGCTTTGTTAAAATATAGGTCAAAATATTATGAGCTTTGTGTCAGAGCAATGCTTAAATCTATTGGCGTTAATCTCAAGCATGTTGAATTTGTTTATGGTTCTTCCTTTCAGTTAGAATCAAATTATTCAAGGGATTTATTAAGATTATCAGCAATTATAACACTTAATCGTTCAAGAAGAGCAGCAAGTGAAGTAGTGAGGTTCAAGGATGACCCTAAATTAGGAGGGTTTATTTACCCATTAATGCAGGTTTTAGACGTGCCTTATTTGAAAGCAGATGTTGCATTTGGTGGAATAGACCAAAGAGGAATTTATATGCTTGCAAGGGAAATTCTGCCAGAGATTGGTTATAAAAAACCTATTTGTGTTTTTAATCCAATGCTTCCAGGTTTAACTGGGGAAAAAATGAGTGCAAGCGTTAAAAAATCAAAAATAGATTTGCTTGATTCAGAAAAAGATGTTGAAATAAAAGTTAATTCAGCGTATTGCCCGCAAGGCATTGTTGAAAAAAATGGTATTTTAGCATTTGTTAAGCACGTAATTTTTCCAATAAAAAAAGACAAAAATCTAACTTTTTTAATTGAAAGACCTGAAAAATTCGGGGGAAACATTGATTATAAGGAATATTCTGAATTAGAAAAGGATTATAAGAATCAACTCATCCACCCTTTGGACTTGAAAAGAGCAATAATAAGAGAGATTAATGCTTTGTTAAAAGTTGTGAGAAATGAATTTATTGGAAAAAAAGAATTGGTTGAAAAAGCGTATCCAGAGGAAGCGTGAATGATTGTTTGTCCTTCTTGCAAGAAAAAAGTAAGTAAGGCAATTTTTGTAAAAACACAAAACAGGCATTATTGTTATGCTTGTTATGCAAGGTTTATTGAAAGGAAATTTAAAGCAAATTTAAGCAAGAATAACATGATTGATGAAGGAGACATATTAAAACTCAGCAAGTCAAGAAAACCAAATGTTTTAGCAGCAAATTATATTTTTCATAAAATTTTTAATAAGAACCCAAGCATTAAGCTCACTTATAATAATAAGGAATACACTAAAAAAATAAATTATTTAACTTCTGAAAAATTGTTGATTGAATTTTTGAATGAAATAGGTAAAAATGAAAAATACGAGTTTTTATTAAAAAAAGATGAAATATTTCCTTGTTATAATTTTTTAACAAGTGATTTAGAAAACTATTGCAAGGCAAAGAAAATAAAATATGTGCAAGAGAGGAGTATTTCAAAACGAGAGGAATTGCTTCAAAACTTTATTGATTCTATTGCAAAAATCCGCCCTGGTGCTGTTTATAGTGCTATTAGAACATTAGAGGAGTTGGAAATTATAAAATGATGACTGAAAATCATTTAGGCAAAAAAATAATTTGTTCTGTGGAAAAAATAACTATTTTTACTTCAAAAGGAAGCTTTCAAATAAAAGCAAGAATTGATACTGGGGCTTACAGAACAAGTATTGATAAAGAATTTGCAGAATTTATTGGTGTAAACTTTTTGGAAAAAAAAATTAAAATGAGAAGTGCAAGCGGAAGGCAGGAAAGAAGGTTATGCAAGCTTGAATTCGAGTTATGCGGTGAGAGGATTGAATCAGAAGCATCAATTTCTGAAAGAAAACATATGAAATATAAAGCAATTATTGGAAGAAGGGACTTAAAAAACTTTTTGGTTAAACCATAAGTTTTAAAATATGTTTTGTTCGTAAATATATGGTGGTTTGTTTATTATAAAAGATAAAAATTTGAAAGGATTGAAGTGAATTTGTAATGAAAGTTTGTCTTCTTGCTTATAAGAAAATAAGTTCTTCAAAAAAATATTATTTGAATCTTGTAGATGAATTAAAAAAAAGATTTGATAATGTTTTACTTGCAAGTATTGAAAACGTTGTTCTCAAAGTTGATTCTACTGGATTAACAAAAATTTTTTATAAGAATCAGAAACTTGATGATTTTGATGTAATTGTTCCACGAATTGGTCCAAGTTATGTGAATTTTTGGCAATTAGTGCATCAAGAATTAAAAGAGAATACGTACATACCTAACACTCCAGATTCTTATAAAATTGCTAATAACAAATTTTTAACTTTGATGAAGTTGAATGAAGCTAACATACCTATTCCAAAAACAATTCTTAGCATTGATATTGAATTAGCTAAAAAGAAATTAAATGAAATTGGAGAACCTTTAATTATTAAGCAAATGAGGGGTAGTGGAGGGAGGGGAGTTATTTTTAGTCAAGATTTGAAGAGCGCTAACACGATATTAGATGCTTTACCCCATAAGAGTGGAGAAGAGATTTTTCTTGAAGAATATATTCCAAACCCGGGTGAGGACATACGTCTTTTTGTTGTTGGAGACGAGGTTGTTGCATGTGCTAAAAGAGTTGCTAAAAAAGAAGATATTAGAAGCAATATTCATGCAGGCGGTGCGTACGAGAATTATACTCCAAGTGGGGAAATGAAAAGATTGGCTTTGAGAGCAGCTAAAAAAATAGGTGCTGATATTTGCGGTGTTGATATTATTGAAGGTCCGGATGGCCCTCTTGTTATAGAAGTTAATATGAACCCTGGGTTTGCAATTAGTGATGTGACAGGCATAAATATTGCTAAAAGAATATCAGATTTTATTTATGCTGAAGCGAATCTTTTTTGGAAGAGAAAAAGAAACAAACTCCTTTATGATAAGTTAAGTATTAAATGGGAGAATGTTGTGAATAACATAATAAGAAAATTTAATTTTGAAAAATAATGGTTAATCTTCAAACAAGAGTTCTTGCAGGCCTTCTATCTTTGATTTATTCTTTTTGTCAGGCGTTTTTTTCTTATTTTCAACAAGCCAAAGCAAGTTATTTAACTTATTTCTCGCTTCATTTTTCATTCTTTTATTTACAAGCTCATTTATTTCATTGATATAATTATTTATCCATTTTTGCTCCCATACAGTCTTTAAGTCATTATAAGTTCTTGGAAGCCCCATACTCCATTCTTCGCATTTTTTTAAAATAAGAAAAAGAGCATCTCCTGATTTTCTTAAGTCATTCTTTTTAAGGTAATTCACTGCATCCCATTGAAGTGAAGTAATGACTCCTTTCTTGAATGATTTCTCTAAGGAAAAGAATTCATTATCATAAGGTTTATTGTGCGCTTTGCAAGTTGCTTTGTACAAGAAAACATACTTCCATGCTTCCTTAAGATTTTTATTCTTAACATTATCTCTAATTTCATTCTTATATCTTTCTAATTTTTGGTTTAAAGTTTCTAAACTCATAATAATTCTTTTTTATCCTCTTTTTTTAAATTTAACTTTTATAATCATTATAAGATTTTTTTATTTTTTTGGGTACATTGTTTCATCGCTTATTTTTTTGAGTTCTTGGAATTTTTTTGATTCCTTAATGCTTTCTGAGATTATTAGTGCGTGGCTTGCTTTAATTGCCAGGTTTATTAGTTCTTCATTTTTCTTTTCATTTTCTTCTTTGAAGACTTGTTTTGTTAATTCATTTAAGTTCATTTCTTTGGATAGTATTTTAATCATTTTAATATTTCCTTCATAACCTGAATCATTGAGTAGTTGATCTAGTACTTCTTCTTTGAATCCTCTTTCTTTTAAATAAAGATAAGTTAGTGTTTCAACTAATCCTTCTTCAAAAATGGTTGGAAAAAATTCATAAAATAATAATCTTTCTATTAAAGGATTAATTAATTTATTAACATTATTTTTTATTTCATTAACTATTTTTTTAAATTCTTCAAGATTGTGAATTACTTCTTCTAATACACTGCTTAAAACTTTTTTTTCTTCAATATTATTTTTTTTTATATTATCAATTTCTTTTTTTAAGATTTTTATTTCTTTATCTATTATATTAAGAATCTTTTTTAAATGTCTAAGAAAAGAACTCTTTTCATCATTATATGAACTATAGAATCTTAAGTCATTTGGATAAAAGTTAAGAAGCTTATTAATTTCTGAGGAAAAATTTAGATAGATATATTTATTTATTTCCATGTGATTTAAGAGTAATTTGTTAAGTTTTTCTGATGAATCAATATCTGCTTTTCTTCCGAAAACGTCAAAGAACTCATCTATATTCTTTTCTAGGTTTTGCTTAATTATTTTGTGCTTAATATTAAATTCATTTAAAATTTTTTCTCTACACTTAATGTCTTTTTCTTTTGATTTTTTATATATTTCTTCAAGATATTGTTTGAAATTTGTGTGTTTAAACACATGATGAAATAATTCATGTGATATTGTCCAATAAATATAATTCTTATCTTGTAAAAGAAGATGTATTATTATTTCTTTAGTTTTTGAGTTATATTCTCCTGCGGTGCCTTCATCGAATTTCATAAACGTTAATTTAATGTTATTAAAAGATATTTTGAAATCAAAATTATTTTTAAAATATTTTTTTAATCTTTTTTTATTATTATTAAATATTTTCTTGATTAAACTTGCGTTTTTAATTAATTTCTTCCTTAATTCAGGATATTCTTTAGACCTTTTTAGAATTTGCTTGATTTCATCAAAACTTTTTGGTATACAATTAATTCCTATTTCGTCAAGAAAATATTTTTCATCTTCTTGTAATTCTATTGATTTTCTCATATGTCCTTAATAGTTATATTAATTAATAAAGATTTTTTTTAATGTTGAGTGTGGTGCAGAAAACTTTTATAATAATTTTAGTTCTCCTGTAACTTCATCAATTTTTTTTTCACTATCAGGGCCTATAGCCAAGCATGTTAGAGTGTTTGGTGGCACTTCTGTTTCTCCCCTATCCCTTATTATTGCTGTAATAAGTCCTTTGTTTCTCGCTATCTCATTGTATTTCAAAATTTCTTCTTCATTCTTGACTTGCAGAACCACTTTTTTTTGTCCTTGCAAATTCCACATTTCAAAATATTTTGGTTTAACACTTCTTACTTTTAATGCAGCGCTCAAACTTGCATGCGCTACTTGAGCACTTATTTTCCCTTTGCTCATTTTTAAGTCCTTGCGAACAAGTATTACTTGCTTGAATGACATGAAAAAAAGAAAACATAATTAACTTAAAAGCATTATTAAACTCCTTCTTAATCTTGATAGCGTTTTTTCTTAAAAATTCTTCTTAGTTTGGAGTGCTCTTCATGTGTTTCCAACGCTTTCATGGTTTCCTCAAAACTTAGGAATTGAGTAGTGCTTAATCCTATTCTCTCAAGAAAAAGTAATTCCTCCTCACTTAATCTTAATAATTCTTCCATGCTCCTTATTTAATTATTAAATAATCCTTCCTAATGTTTCATTAAATACTTCCAATAATCCTTCCAATCAAGTCATCAATAGTTCCATCTTTTGTGTCATATATTTCTTTTTGAGTATCTATTGCAGTATTTATTAAATCAGTTAAAGAATATATGCTTTCAGAAGA
>Ga0190313_1001711_pt1 | contig 11538 bp, 10 predicted proteins | sample 4870071011_MG_FD_169989 | JGI IMG/M metagenome (GOLD analysis project Ga0190313, IMG submission 169989) | Hydrothermal vent sediment bacterial communities from Southern Trench, Guaymas Basin, Mexico - 4870-07-10-11_MG | ecosystem: Environmental > Aquatic > Marine > Hydrothermal vents > Sediment ...
ATCCAATGGATGTCCCCAATCACCACTTCATGAAGTCGATATAGGCAATATAATCCTTATCAGAAAAAAAGGTTTGTAACCGTCTGTTCCCTCTTTGAGTGATATGATGTGGCATTCCAAGTGCCACTATTCTTGCGATTCTTGCCATAGTCTTTCATAGGATAATTGCAATTTATAGTCAACAATAAATAGGTATGGTGTCCCCCGAATTAAAAATATAGTTGACTTTGGTTGTAACAATCCGTAAAATACAAAAAAAGTTAGTTTTCTTGGTTGTAACTAAAAATCACGTAAGCCCCGGAATAATCCGGGGCTTTTTTTGTTTGAACACAGAAAGAAGGTGTATATTGAATTTCAAGTCTTTTAATTTTCATCCCAATGTCGCGGCAGGCGTAGTAGCGGCGGGATATGTAACCCCGACCCCGATTCAGGCTCGGGCAATTCCGCAGGTCCTCAAGAATCATGATGTGATGGGGCTGGCCCAAACCGGCACCGGTAAAACGGCTGTCTTCGTTCTGCCGATACTGAATCGGTTGATCGAAAAAAAAACGGCCTGCATTCGTGCTCTGATCATGGCCCCCACCCGAGAGCTGGCCGAACAGATTCATCAGGCTATTGAAACTCTGGGTCGCAAGACCCGCCTGAGAAGCGCTACTGTTTACGGTGGCGTTGGTATTAATCCGCAGATTCAGAAACTGAAACGTGCTGATATTATTGTGGCCTGTCCCGGTCGGCTTCTTGATCATATCAACCGTGGTACCGTCGATCTTTCCCAATTGGAAGTGCTGGTTATTGATGAGGCCGACCATATGTTCAACATGGGGTTTCTCCCTGATATCCGGCGCATTTTGAAACATCTTCCCAAAAAGCGTCAGACGCTGCTTTTCTCGGCTACAATGCCTACCGAAATACGTCGCTTAGCAGGGGATGTTCTGCGACATCCGATCACCGTCCAGGTGGGGATTGCCGAACCTGCGGATACGGTTCATCATGCGCTCTATCCGGTGGCTCAGCATTTGAAAACGGCGCTACTGTTAAAGCTGTTGGGAAATACCACCGCCGAGTCGGTGCTTGTATTTACCCGGACCAAGCATCGCGCCAAAAGCCTGGGGAAAAAGCTGGCTGGTGCCGGATACAGTTCGACTTCTTTGCAGGGGAATCTTTCCCAGGGAAAACGGCAAGCCGCATTGGATGGCTTTCGAGACGGGACATTTAAGATCCTGGTGGCCACCGATATCGCCGCCAGGGGCATTGACGTTACCAAGGTGTCGCATGTCATCAACTACGATATTCCTTCCACCCCCGATGCATACATTCACCGAATCGGACGGACCGGCCGGGCGACTCGTAGCGGCGAAGCGTTCACCCTTATTACCGGAGAAGACAAAGAGATGGTCCGCGCAATCAATAAGTCTATCGGCGCTTCTATAGAGCGACGAACCCTGGCGGACTTCGACTATAAGGCTGCGCCGGTAATACCGCAAAGAAAAAAACCCCAACGTACCCGAAAAAAATGGGGCCAGAAAATGGGGTCAAAAAAAATGGGTTAAGTCTGCGTTTGACCCATTCACCACAGGCGCTGTTGAAATTCAGAAATTCAGGGGACACCACAATTCAGGGGACGAAATTCAGGGGACACCATACCTATTTCTTCGGTTTTCGCCCCGGTTTTTTAAGTTTTAGCGTCACACCCAACGATTTTTCCAATTTTTCAATAAATTGGATATTCCCGGCCGGCCGACCGGTTCTCTCATGTTTTTGCAATCGACTCCGCATTTCTGCTGTAATACTTTCCGACAAAAATTGAGTCCAATCCTTATTTACCAATTGAATTAAAGATTGTGTTTTCGCAAGCTTATCTTCGCCACCATTAGTATGAGCGAAAGCACTGCTCCATGTCCAATGCGTTGGATCTTTTACAAGCTTTGCCCTGACTGGATTCATCTCAATATAACGGGCACATGCCAACAAATGAATTTCATCCAAAACATAAGAAGCAAATCTGCCTTGCCACAAATGTCCCTTCCAGCCTTCACGAAAATTGATCATTCGAGAATACCGCCTATGAGCCTCTCCAATTGCAAGCATTAACGATTCTTTGGTTTCAGGGATAGCAATTAAATGGACGTGATTAGGCATCAGGCAGTAGGACCATATTTCTACTCCACGGGCATCGCACCATTCCTTCATCAAATCGATATAGGCAATATAGTCCGTATCAGAAAAAAAGGTTTGTAACCGTCTGTTCCCTCTTTGAGTGATATGGTGTGGCATCCCCGGTGCCACTATTCTTGCTATTCTTACCATAGCCTTTCATAGGATAATTGCAATTTATAGTCAATAATAAATAGGTATGGTGTCCCCCGAATTGCTTAAATAACAGCCTCAAGTTCCGGATTTGCCATATTCTTAAATTTCAATACTCTACTTTCATAAGGCAAAGCCCCTGGGGAGGAGCAGTAGTACCAGCAAGGCTTCTGTCTTTTGAATTAAGAATGCCCATAAGATCATCGGGGCATATTTTTCCTAAACCTACATCAACAAGTGTTCCTGTTATATTTCGAACCATGAATCTAAGGAATCCGTTTCCTTTAAATTCAAGGGAAATATATCCGTGTTCAAGCTGCTCAAGCCCTGCGCTGGTAATGGTTCTGACTGTGCTTGATCTGGGGCTGCCTGCGCCCTCAAATGCTTTAAAATCATGGGTTCCGATTATATGAAGCATTGCCGCATCCATGGCATCAATATCTAATTTTTTTGGTATAAACCAGGCGTACTGCCGAAAAAGCGCCCCAGGAACAGGCCGGTTTAATATCCTGTACATATAGGTTTTACTCTTTACATTATACCTTGCGTGAAAATCATTATCCACAAGAACGCACTCTTTTATAACAATTTCTGTCGATGTCAAACTGTTTAAACCCCTTAAAAATGCTTCAGGAGTAATTTTTGTATCACACAAAAAATTTGCCGTCTGCCCAAGGGCATGAACTCCTGCATCGGTTCTGCCGGAGGCTGTAAGCACAATCTTTTTGCCTGTCATAATGCGTATTGCCTTTTCTATCTCTTCCTGAAGGGTTCTATCCTCTTTCTGTTTCTGCCATCCGTGGAAAAAAGTACCGTCGTACTCTATTATAAGCTTAAAATTTTTCATCTAAAGTATTTATCCTTGAACTGTTATGTGATCCTGATACTTGATTGACAATATCGGGCAATATATGTCAAATAAAAGTTACGCAGTTCACATGATTATTTATATATTAAAGCACAACCTTTTTTAGAGGTAAAAACTTATGGAGCATTACAGTTGCGAGGGATTTAAAGCCACAGGCATTGCATCGGGGATAAAAAAAAATGGCGAAAAAGATTTAGGCATTATATTTTCTACTGTTCCTGCAAATGTTGCAGGGGTATTTACAAAAAATGCCGTACAGGCCGCTCCTGTTCAGCTTGATAAAGAGCGTATAAAATCCGGAAAAAGCCAGGCGATTATCGTTAACAGCGGAAATGCAAACTGCTGCACAGGAGATCAGGGGTTAAAGGACGCAATTCAGATGGCAAAACTTGCCGCAGACCATCTGAAAATTTCCGAGCAGATGGTTCTAACTGCCTCCACTGGAGTTATTGGGGAATATCTTCAAATTGACACTATTAAACAGGCAGCTCCTGCACTTTATAAGGCTCTTATAACAGCTCAGCCTGATGATGGTTTTAAAGATTTTGCAGAATCAATAATGACCACCGATACCGTGCCGAAAACAGTCCGGGCAAAAGGTGAAATAGACGGCAAACCTTTTACCGTAATCGGAGTGGCAAAGGGCGCAGGCATGATAAAACCGGATATGGCTACAATGCTCTGTTTTGTATGTACAGATATTGAAGCAAGCTCGGAAATACTTACGGACTGTCTGAAGCAGGCAGTAAACATCTCCTTTAACAGGATCACCATTGACGGAGACACCAGCACTAATGATACTGTTATTATCATGGCAAACGGAATGTCAAAAACTTCCATAAAAACCGATGGGCACAAGAAACAATTTCAAAAAATATTAAATCATCTGATGACTGATCTTGCCATACAGGTGGTCAAAGACGGCGAAGGCGCAACAAAACTGGTTAAGGTGGTGGTAAAAGGTGCCATAAGCGATCATGATGCATTTAAAATAGCGGACACGGTGGCAAATTCCTGCCTTGTTAAAACTGCTTTTTTTGGAGAGGATGCAAACTGGGGGAGGATTATCGGCGCTGTGGGCAGAGCAGGTGTCCCCATAGAGCCTGACAGCATTGACATCTTTTTTGATGATGTTGTAATGGTAAAAGATGGAACAGGATGCGGAAGCAGGGCTGAAAAAGAGGCCACAAAAATTTTAAAAAATCCGGAATTCACGCTTCTTATAGATATGAACATGCGCGGCGGTTCTGCCAGCCTGTATACCTGCGACCTCTCTTTGGATTATGTAAAAATAAATGCCGATTACAGGTCATAAAAAATGCCTTTAATGCGTGTACAAAAATTTCTATCCTTTGCCGGTTTTTGTTCAAGAAGAAAAGGAGAAGAGTATATAAAAAAAGGGATTGTCAAGGTTAATGGCAAAACCGCTGAGATAGGGGCAAGTGTTGACTCTGAAAAAGACCGGATTGAAGTAAACGGAAAGCTTATAAAATTAAATGGAAAAAATATTTATATTGCCCTGAACAAACCGGTTGGATACGTGGCCTCATGTTTGCAGCCCGGAGAGAAGATAGTTCTGGATCTAATAAATATCCCCCAGCGTGTTTACCCTGTGGGCAGGTTAGATAAAGACTCAACCGGACTTCTTATTTTAACTAATGACGGAAAATTTCATAATATCTGCCTGCACCCTTCCTTTAATCATGAAAAAGAATATGAAGTCAGGGTTGCAAAAGCCATAACCAACGGAGCATTAAAGAGTATGGAAAGAGGTCTGCCAATGATGGGCACAAAGACAAGACCTGCAAAAATAAAAAGGACATCTCCAAAAACTTTTAATATTATTTTAAAAGAGGGGAAAAACAGGCAGATTAGACGCATGGTAAGAAAAGTCGGAAACAGGGTCGCATCATTAAAAAGAATCAGATTTTTTGGTGTAAATCTTGGCAGCCTTGAAGAGGGAAAGTGGCGTCATCTTACAAAAGATGAGATCGAATTCATGAAGGGATAAAGAGGTGCATATAAATAACAAAGCCATTATAATTATTGATATGTTAAACGATTTTATTGATAAAAAAGGGGCTCTTTATTGCGGCGAAGGAGCAAGGAAGATTATACCGTTTATCAAAAACAGGCTTGAATTTTATCGAAAAATCAATGGGCTGATTATATATATTACAGATTCCCACGACAAAAACGACATGGAGTTTGACAGATTTTTGCCTCACTGCATAACCGGCACATGGGGCAGCAGGATTATCCCTGAAATAAAACCGCTGGCACATGAAAAAATAATTAAAAAAAACCGCTACAGCGGCTTTTTTAAAACAGATTTAGAAAAAACACTGACTTTATCAGGGGCAAGAGAGGTTGAAGTTGTGGGCGTATGCACTTCGATATGTGTTATGGACACAGTTGCCGGCCTTGCCAACCGCGATTATACAATTTTTGTACCCGCAAAAGGAGTCGCTGATTTTAACGCACAATTACATGATTTTTCTTTGGAAAGAATGAAGCAGGTTTACGGAGCAAATATTATATGAAAAAGAGAGAATGGCCTGGCCCGCTTTTTACAGATTTTTATGAGCTTACAATGTCAGCAGCCTATTTCAAAGAGAATATTTTTTCTGATGCAACCTTTTCACTATATATCAGGAATAATCACATACACAGAAACTATTTTGTGGCAGCAGGCCTTGAAGATGCTTTAAATGCTTTAGAAAATTACTCTTTCACAAAAACCGACATGGATTATCTTGAGAGTACAAAACTATTCTCAAAAGACTTTCTCTCATTTCTTTCAAATCTTAGATTTTCAGGCACTGTTTTCGCCATGCCTGAAGGCACTATTTTTTTTGAAAATGAACCCCTGCTTGAAATAACAGCTCCCATAATTGAAGCACAACTTCTGGAAACCTTTCTCCTGAATACCATAAGCTTTTCCACCTTAATAGCCTCAAAAGCCGCAAGAAATATTTATGCTGCAAAGGGCAGAACTCTGATAGATTTTTCACTACGCAGAACACAGGGTATTGACGCAGGAATCAAGGTTGCGCGAAGCACTTATATTGCAGGTTTTGCAGGAACCAGCAATGTTCTTGCAGGTAAGGTTTTCGGCATGCCCGTATCCGGAACCATGGCTCACTCCTACGTTACAGCATTTAAAAATGAATATGAGGCTTTTAGCGCATATTCAAAAATATTTCCTGAAACCTCCGTGTTTCTCATCGACACTTACGACACCATTAACGGTGCGCGGATAGCTGCCCGTGTTGCAAAAGAAATGGAAAAAAGAGGTGATAGATTATTCGGAGTAAGGCTTGACAGCGGCGATATGACGGCTTTGAGCATTGAGGTTCGAAAAATTCTTGATGAATCAGGGCTCTCCTGCGTTAAAATCGTGGCAAGCGGCAATTTTGACGAATATAAGATCGCAGATGCCATCTCAAATGGCGCTTTTATTGATGCTTTTGGTGTGGGCACAAAGGTGGGAGTCTCTGCGGATGCTCCGTTTCAGGATATTGTTTATAAGATGGTCAGATTCGGAAACCGTGACATAAAAAAATTAAGCCCCAAAAAGATAACCCTGGCAGGTAAAAAACAGGTCTTCAGAAAGTCTGATAATAAGGGCAGATATATTGAGGATTTAATCTGTTTAAGAAACGAAAAAATTGAAGATGCATATCCCCTCCTTGACAAAGTCATGGAAAACGGCAAGATTTTTCGCCCGAATCCTGAGTTGAACAAAATCAGGGAAAGATTTTCAACAAATTTTTCCCTTCTTGATGAGAAGTATAAATCGATTGATGAGAATATTTTATACCCGGTAAAACTGAGCAGCAATCTTAATGAATTGCAAAAGAAATGGGAAAAGGTCTCTTGATTTCCCCTTGACATTACACATGCAGTGTAATAATCTATTCACATAAGCTATTATTCTAACATGTGTAATCGTGGAGATAGAATGAAGAATCCTTTTACTTACAGCAATTTTGTAACAGGTCCATCTTTTTGCAACAGAATAAAAGAACAAAAAGAACTGCTTGAGTTTATTACGGCTTCACAAAATGTTTTGCTGTACTCCCATAGACGAACAGGCAAAAGCTCATTAATAAAGCAGGTTTTCCAAAACATAAAAGAGCAAAAGCTTGATATTGGAACGTTGTATATAGACCTCTATGGCACGACTTCTGAGAAAGAATTTATTACAAGAGTATTTCAGCACTTAAATAGTTTAGAATCAAATACAGACAAGCTGTTAAACCTTTTAAGAAACAGCATCAACAAGTTCTCTTTTCAACTAAGCCTTGATCCGGCCACAAGTTCACCAACCATTGCTCCCTCTTTTAAGGCTGCGGATGAAAATCTGATTTTAAAAAATCTTATGGAGCTGCTTGAAAAGTTTTCTGAGAAAAGAGAAATAGTCATCGCTTTTGATGAGTTCCAGGAAGTGGCTAAATATACAAACACGGATTCCTTTGAAAAACAATTAAGATCCTATATTCAGCAGCATTCTAATATCTGTTACATTTTTTCCGGAAGTCAACAGCATTTACTTACAGCAATGTTTAAATCACAAAAAAGAGCTTTTTATCAGCAGGCAGCAAGTTTCCCGCTTAAGGAAATTAAAACAAAACATTATGTTCCCTGGATGGAAAAAATGTTTAAACGCGGAAATTTTTCCATTGAGAATGATAATTTAAGGCAGATTGTTGACCAATTTCAAAATCACCCAATGTATATTCAACTATTCTGTTTTTTTCTCTGGAGGGAATTGGGGCAAACTCCCTGGAATGATGCGACGATAAACAAAATTGAACGTTTTATGATTGAACAAAAGCACCTTGAATATCAAATTCTGTGGGACAATCTGTCCATCAATCAAAAAAAAACATTAAAGCTTGTCTTGCTTAATGATGGACAAAACCTTTTTTTTGCAGAAGCTTTAATAACCGTTAATATTAAAACAGCTTCCATTGTTACACGATGCTTGAAAAGTTTGTCTGAGAAAGAAATTTTAATAAAAAATGGAAAATATATAATCCAGGATATCTTATTAAAAAAATGGCTTGCTTTGAATAGTTGTTAATTTATCAACTTTGGTCTGTAAAGCGGGTCTCCTATCAAAACCATCTTCCATGACAGATACGGGTGACTTACAAGATAGCATTCTGCAAGTGTAAAATATCCGTCAGCAAGAAACCTGAAAAAAATCTCAGGCAAAGGAAACGCCTCAACATAAGGCTCACCAACCGGTCCTATGGTAGCGCCGATCCCTTTTTCAAGCATCATTTTACACCATACCCGGCTTTCCTTTTTTTTCAATGTTACGCATTCACTGCTTGCAATATGATACCCCACTGAACCTGGCTGCCACTCAAAAGCATCAATATACTTAGCCAGACTGTACCACCCGCAGTATAAAGCAGCCCCCGGGCATTCCTCTGCCTGAAACAGTTTGTCCGAATAATCAATCTTTACATCCATTAAACCTTTTTTTTTAATATAATTTGCGGCATTATGAATAGATCTGTCATAGAGCGCATAACCTGTCAGCTTTTTATTCCCTGGATCGGGCCATCTTGCATCAAAATATGCTGTGCCTGCAAGCCCTTTCTTTTCAGCCCCGAGACATTCATCAATTATCCTTTTCGCTATACCTGATGTTGGTCCGTCTATACGGCTAACCATTAAAACATCTTTTTTCTCCAGTTTTAATGTTCTTTTTTTAAAACCGATATAATAAGGGTTTAAAACCCACCCGGACAAAGAGTAACCCTTTTTTAAAACAAGGGCTATCTCTGAATCAAAAGAAGCCACTCTGTCTCTTTTAATCCTGAGTTGATTAATCCTGCCTTTTATTTTTTTTAATTTATCCTTTAATGCCATACTTCTGCCCTGCCCTTCAAAAACAGTTTCCAGGTCTTTATTAAATTCTTTTTTCTTTTCTTTCAGGCGCTCTATTTCATCATCTTCCAGATTTTTTTCAATTGGAGCAGCAACTCTAAGTGGAATGCCATACATAAGCACTATACATCGAATATGCCCTTCAGGCTTGTAGTTTTTAATATATTTTCTTACAGGGGCTGCCGCTTTTTCTTCATACTCACTGCGGCTGCATGTCTCCTTATCCGTTATCTTTAATAGCACAAGATTTTTTTTAGGAATCTTTCTTTTTCCCATATAATATCCTGCAAGGGAAACGCTTTCAGGAACATTGAAATTGGCAACCACAATTACTTCATCAGGATTGAGGGCAAAACATAAATCCGGCGCTGACAAAACAGATAATATGCTTAAAGCTAAAGAAATAATTAGAATATAAAGTTTTTTTATCATTTTTCAATGGTTTCGTGAAGCGGCTTAGTTATCGCCACAAACCTCTTTAATTCCTGCAAGAGAAAATCGGGTAATATGCTCAGCCATTCTTTTGACCAAATCAGGAGAGATCGGCTGATCCAAAAAATACTCCAAATCACTGAGCCTGATGGTCAGAAGGGTGCGGCACTGGTTTATGATGCTCATCTCGCAGAACAGAACAGTCTCATCAGTGGTTTCTTTTTTCATAATTTCTCTGATGAGCTCTATCATTACCTGCCGCCTGGGTTCAATCATTTCACGCCAGATATTTTGTATCAGACCGGTGGGCTTGGCCAGTTCCATAAGATACAAACGCGTAAACTGTCCATAATCGCTCTGATCGTAGAAATCCTGTATAAGTAAATAGATATATGCCCTCAAGCGGTTTTCCGGCGAAGTATCAGCAGTAGTATTAGGCAAACCGTTTTTAACGCATTTTTTAAAAGCTTTTTCCCATGCCCTGACGTACAGAGTGGCCTTGTCTCCAAAATAATAATTAACGGCAGATACATTGGCTCCGGCACGCCTGCATATTTCTGCGACTTTTGCAGCATGATAACCATTTTCCGCAAATACCTCGCATGCGGAATTCAAAATACGATTGAGAGTCTCCATTCCATCTTCTCTCTGGGCCATAATCAATTTTTCCTTTATTTTCGCTCTATTTTAAAATTTTTACTTGACATGAACGATAAATATCTTTAAATTTTGTTGTTTCTTAAACAACAATTTAAAATAGTTATTTTAAATTGTCAACCGGCTGCCATGATATTTTTTAACTTTAATTTGAGACCGTTGAAAAGATATTTAATTTACCCTAACTGGAGTAATGGGAAATGCAATATAAACCTGTTATTAGTAATACATTCTTTATGACTTTAAAAATATACTCAGGCTGCTTCTATCAGCGGTTAAAACTGTTCCATGAATATATGAGCACGGTCTGTTTTCTTGTTTTACTGAGCCTACTTTTAATGTCTGCATTTCCAGACGGCGCAGCAGCAGGCCCGCCAGGCCAGGGAAGCGGACCGCCGCCCCTTGTAAAGGTTGCGGAGGTAATCGAACAGGATGTGAATCCTCCTGACTACTACGTTGGGCATGTGGAGGCCATTCAAGCCGTGGATTTACAGGCGCGTGTAGAGGGTTTTTTAGAACTGGTCAATTTTAAAGAGGGCAGCTATGTTCATGCCGGGGATATGCTTTATGTTATCGAACAGGAACTCTACCAGGCCAGAGTCGATATGGACAAAGCAAGGATAGCCAAAGCCAGGGCAGTCCTTGCCAAGGCCGGTCAATATCTGAGCCAGGTTCAAACCGTGCGCTCAGGCGGTGTGTCGGCTTCGGATATTGACACTGCCGTTGCAGATGAACTTCAGGCAAAGGCACAGCTTCAGGAGGCCAAAGCCTCTTTGAAACAGTCCGAGCTCAATCTGGGGTATACAAAAATATGCGCTCCCATCAGCGGACGTATTGGACGCACCCGATTTACAAAAGGAAATCTGGTATGCCGGAATTGCGGCTCCCTTGCCAGGATCGTTCAGGTTAACCCGATTCGGGTTGTGTTTTCCATCAGTGAGAACCATCTTGCTGTTGTAAAGACCTCCCTTGAAGATGCTTCTAACGACAAAAAAAATTACATTTTGATGCCAAGGCTTAAGCTTCTTAATGGAGAAATTATTAAAAAACCCGGGCATATTGATTTCGTGGATAATGAAGTGGATGCAAGCACCGGCACCATTGCTGTCCGCGCAGTGTTTGACAACAAGAACGGTTTGTTGATTCCCGGGCAGTATGTTAATGTACTCCTCAGCCGAAAAAAGTCCAAAATGCTTCCTGTGGTTCCCCAGGCGGCTGTTCAGGAAGATCGCGAAGGACGTTATGTGCTGATTGTCGACGAGAAGAGCATGGTAATTCAACGTAGAATTACCACAGGGCCGACCGTGGGAATTAACTGGGTCGTCAAATCGGGACTGTCTGCCGGAGAAATGGTAATTGTGCAGGGC
>Ga0190313_1001712_pt1 | contig 11527 bp, 14 predicted proteins | sample 4870071011_MG_FD_169989 | JGI IMG/M metagenome (GOLD analysis project Ga0190313, IMG submission 169989) | Hydrothermal vent sediment bacterial communities from Southern Trench, Guaymas Basin, Mexico - 4870-07-10-11_MG | ecosystem: Environmental > Aquatic > Marine > Hydrothermal vents > Sediment ...
GATGTAACTTTTCTCGCTATCTCAACTGCTAATGGCTGCTTTGGTGCTTGATTTATGAACGGACTTAATTCATCTGCACCTTCCAGAACCTCATATACCGGCACTTCACTGTATTTCATTCTTCTTCGTTCACCTCCTCTTCAGTATATTCACCATCTGAATAATCACTACCTTCCTCTACTCTACCTGCTTCTTCTATCTTTACGCCCATCTTTTTTAAATCATCCTCACATGAATTCAAATCAGTAATAATAGGTGGTGCATCCAGATTTTTCATATCCTCTGGCGCTATTAATAATCCTATTGTCTGCCGTTTCTCGTATTTCTCATCAAATAACCCTATTATATTCGCCATTGTCTTTACTGATTCCTCTATTCTTATCCTGCCTATCTCTGCATTTGTTATTGAACCACCATTATTTGATTTCTGCTCCTTAATACGGTCTCTTATACGCTGTTCCAATTCAATCATTAATTCTTCTTTCTTATGACGAACATAGCCCATACCCAGCCATGTCAGCAGTTCTGGACGTATATCTGTTTCGCTTTTCAAATCTGCAACTGTTGATGCATATATGCTTATAAAAGTATAAAAAGACGGCACTAACCCCGTATCTATACGCTCTTGTAGCCCTAACTCAAATTTACGCACTTTTATATTATCAAATTTTGTTCTCATCATTTCTGCACAATCACCTCCTGAAACTCAGAATACCTTTATCAAATAATGCCTGACTGTATTTAAGAAATAATTCTATTCCTTTCTTTTGATTGGATAATACACCATCATTGAACCACCTATCCACATCATCAAGTAATTTCTTATTATCATCACGTTTGAGGCTGTTATCAACCCTTGTAAAGTAAAATAGCGACTGGAATTTTGAAACGAAATTGATATAAAATAGTTTCTGGTTGCCTGCATGGCGTAATGAACTATTTGTATATAACTCAAGATACTTTATCGCTGCACGATAGCAATCCTCAATATCTCGCTTGATACTATCCGATTTCTCTATTGGCTTTACATTATTATCATGTGTATCCATCGGTCATCACCTCTTAATTAATAATTTAATTTCTCAATATTTAAATTTTTAACTCCGCTCCTTTAGTAGGCTATAAATCACACCAAAAATACTGAAGGAGATAAATAGAATTGCAGGTAATCGAAACTCCGCAGGTGCAAATCCTAATAATGCACCACCTGCAATTATACCTATCACTGATGGTATCATAATATTCTCTTGTCGCAACCATAACATCAAGAAGAATACACCAAAGAAGATAACAAAGAATAAATTGCCTACAATATTTGTATATGGCGTTACTGTGCTTTCTGCAAAATTAAAGAAATCAGGCACTGCACTCTCATTTATAGCTCCTTCATATCCTGTTAAGGTTGATATAAGTGCATAATACGGACTATCATCTATACTGGCTATTGTATCATTAGTTTTTATCCGTAATACACAACATTTTACTGTATCTTTGGCTGTATTTCCAACACTATTTGTTACTGTTACTGTTGTATACCATGAGCGCCAGTATGGAGGATAAATATGTGTAACATTGTTAAAAGATTCATTCGTTTCTATTATTGTAGTATTACCATCACCAAAATCCCAGTTGTATGTATATGGTGGAGTAGCATCCTCCCCACTAACATCAGCACTAAATTCTGCTGTTTGGTTTATATATACTGGACAATTACATGATGTTGTCACTTTGAAATCTACTGGTGGTGGCGTAGGTGTAGGTGTTGGCTCTGGCATTAAATGAAATGAAGCACCAATTGTAGCAAAAGCACTAAGTATTGCTTCTTTTACTAATGTAAACCCTATTGATACTGTGGTTAGTGCAGAACTAATACCTGATTTGATTAAACTAAATCCTACTGATAATGTTGTTGTAATTGGGTCATTGATGCTTTTAATTAAATTAAATGCTACTGTCAAAATATCACTCATTTCAGTTGCAGAACCCGCTACTGCAATAAATGCTGATAGAGCAAAAACTACAATTATAACTGCAAGAACTGTTTTTCTTCTATTCATGAGCATTATTCCTTATGTAATTTCTTCCTCATTACTATCAATAATAATATAACTGCTATACCTATATAAAAGAAATAGTCTGGTATTTCAGTATCATTTGAGTGAGAAGATATGTGTGCAACTAATTGTGATACATATATTGGACGGATAACTATTAGTCCCTGTTTCTCACCTATATCTTTTACTTCCAATTTTGCATAGAATGTGCCTCTTGTTATATTCTCTGGGACATTTATTGAGAATCTAATTTTTTCACTCATGTGTGGTGGTATTACTGCTTCACTGTATTTTACATCTATCCAATCCACCTTTTGCCAGTTACTATAACTATTGAATTTCTGTTGCCAATTATCAGATATTGAAAATGTTATATTATCAGCTGTATAATATTGCTCCTCTGTAACTATAAGCTTAATAACCAATATATCATCTGTTGGATTTGTTACTGTTATGGTTCTGATATTGTTGCCTGTATAGATTGTGGTTATTTGCTTACCTATTATTGTAAATCCGCTACATAGGGCAGGTATAACTGCTAATAGCACTACAACCATTAAAATTTTTACCACATCTTTATACATGGTATCCAATCTCCATATCTATTTCCATTTACATCTATATATGAACTACAATTTATCCATCCATCAGCAGTTTTAACTGATTTAGCATGATGAATTTGTGGATATGAGCCTGTATGTATAATACAGTTATAACTTTTGTTTGCTGACAAGATAATAGGTTTATTGAATGTAATATTATGCCAGTCGCCTTTATATCCTGTCCAATTAGCCTCTACCACAATACCAGTTTCATTCCAGATTTTTATATACTCAGAATGACCACCTGTGCCTTTACAGGGATATGTATATATCCCATTTACTTCTATCTTATGTGTTGGCTTGATTGTTCCATAGAAAGTGCCTGCAATGCTTGGATATTCACCATATTTTATATCAAAGTATACATTTCCATTAGGTGGGTCATTGGATATAAGTTCAAATCTTACTGAGATAGTAGTATACTCCTCATACAAATATTCTGATGACACAGCCATTATAGACAATACTATAATAACTATAACAAATAAACCAATAACTTTACCTTTCATTACTTAATTCTCAAAAAATAAAGGAAAAAGAACTACAATAGTGTAGCTCTTATAATTATCTCAAACTGATAGCTATCGTAGTAGTTATCGCTACTTACTCCACTCGGTGTTGTTAGTTGGATATCCAAACTCGCATTGAAATTTGCAGGCATTGAATCATCGAATACTTGGTATGTAGTAGTTAATGCTGTATATGAACTTACATCACCACCTTTGAACTCACATTTAATCTCGTTTGTGCCTGGACTGCCTGTTACAAATGTTAGTGTTGTGCCATTATTTATACCCGTTACTGTGCTACTATTTAGTTTTATTTCTATCTTCTGTGCACCACCTGCTCCTGCTGTGCTTATTACTTGTGTTTCACCTATATCTACTGTGTTCTTTACTGTATTAAGCTGAAGATTACCGAAATTTATTGAGCCATCTATTACTGTCACTGATGCATTACCTCCTGTTGGTGCATGCACTGTAATGTTCATTGTATGACTACCCTCTGTAACATTTATTGTATAGTAAGTAGTATTGGTATAGCTACCAAAAACAGTTTCGTATTTGATTACTTGTCCATCCTGATAGCCACTTGGGAAATTCGCAGCATCCTGTGAATACCAACCACTTGCACTTGTGTCATCATAGATCACTTCACTTGTATTGAGATTTGTAAATGTAATATTTGCCCCTGCACCAACTGGTGTTCCATTCTCATATACTACATATCCATCTAATGGAAACGGGTCCTGCAATGCTGACACTGTAATGACTGTTGTAGCTAACAATACTGCCATTACTCCTATTTTTATTATTTCCCCTTTCATTTTGTTCATCACCTACCTATATTTTCCTACCTATATTTTTATAATAAAGTAAAAATATTTAAAGCTACGCACTTCTATTCCATTTGGTTTCAGCAGAAACCCGCACATAATAGCCCCATCCTCGTTCCAACATAAAATTATTTTCATCCTCTGGTCCATTCATGTTATGACTTACATACAATCCTGTTGTTCTATTACGCTCTACAATATATGTGCAGTTAGGACCTATCTCTAAGCCAACACTATGTGCTGACTTTGGTGTTGGGTCTGTCCATCCTATTAAGTTCCAGCCAGGTTGAAGGGTTATATTGTATGCTCCACTACCACTGCTTTGTGTAGTGAAACTCCTATATGGCTGTGAAGATGGCTCTACTGTATAACAACTACTATTAGTTCCATTGTAACTCCATGCCTGATAATAATAGGTTGTATTTGCTTCAAGACCTGTTAGGGTTATACTCACTGAAGTAGTATCATTATCCCATGAACTCCATAGAGGATTAGATAAATCACTATTCTTTGAATATTTCACACGATTATCTGCACTCTGATTGGTTGTCCATGTGATAGTTACACTATTTGTAGTTGGTGTTGAGTTTGTAAGTGATGAAATAGTGGGAGCAGTACACTCACTACCTACATTCTGCTCTTCACCGAGTAGTGCTGTTGGCTCTGGGTCGGCGTATTTGCGGATAAAAACCCAATCTACCTCAATAGATGGATTTGTGTCATCGGAGTAAATATAGAAATATACCCAAGCGTCCCAATCTGGTATTCCATTACCGTCAGAAGGTGTTTTATGGCCCAATAATGTCGAATCTTCATAACCATAAACATCAGAATTTGTCCATATTACCTTGAATCTAATCCATGTGTTTTCTGTGAGGTTAACGCCCCCATTCCAGTTATCATCATTATATTCTACTCTGAAATTATCGTGATAATCATCAAGTATTATCCAATTTTCCCAGTCAGTATCACCGTCAGCTTTTGTCTTACTAAAACCAATCGTTCTTGTATTAACATGCTTGATTTTCATTTCAAAAACTAATGAACTATTATACCCATTCCAATAGTCTGTTGAATGTATTCTTTGTGTTGGAGAATTTATCGTCATAATCGAATTTGAAATGCTTGGTTTAGAACCAGCAGCAACTACCCATTTGTTCGGAACTAATGGATAATCTTCAAAATTTGCATACACATCTGAAGTATCTGCATTAGTGCACCAAACTACAATTAATTTCGACGAATCAACAAACTCAAGAGAAGGATAATAACTAACTGACTGAGTCGATACGACGGTCTTGATATAATTCCAATTAGCACATTCGTCAGTACTTTTATAAATTACTAATTCATCTCCAGTAGTAGTATAAGCAGCTAAAATATCATCGTCAGACGCTCGAATTAAATCTATTGGAGTTTTATATGGATTTTGAAAATCATTCTCATCAGACAAAGAAGACCATGTATGCCCATAGTCTGTTGATTCTGTCTTCTTATATACATAAGGAGACGTTTCATTTCTTATCAGAGCATATACTTTGCCTTGAAACGAACCGTTTGTTTTTACTTCTATAATTGAAAATTCATTACCGTCACCATTAGAAACTGTATATTCAGTCCAAGAATCTCCACCATCTGAAGACTCTACAACATAATTACCGTTACTTCCTGCCTCTTCGCTATATATAGGAACGAGAAGCTTGCCATTACTTAGTAAAATAGGACGACCTCTCGTTGCTCGCATATTGCCACTGGAAAGAGCGATTTTGTTACCCCATGTCTGACCACCATCTGTTGATTTTCGGCAGTACGCATAAAAGTTACCGCTACTATCGTAAGTGTTATAAACTACAAGAATAGTCTCTGTTCCATTATTATCAAAGATAATTATATTGGGATTTCTATCATCTATGTTCGCTTCATCAGCAACAACAATTTCACTACTCCAAGTCTGTCCGCCGTCTGTTGATTTCCTTATTACAATCCTTCCAGTAGAATCAAAACCATGCGTGTTACTGTCGCATGTCCTGTAAACAACATAAAGCGTTCCATCAGATGATTTGGCAACAGCCGGCCACGCTTCGTATTTTCCACTATCATTAGATATTGCTACATCTCCCTCAGTATCGGGAAAGGTGTCAGTTTCAAAATCATCAAAAAACTCAAAAACACTATCGCCATCGCTCGCATCACTCGCAGAAGCATTACCATAAAGAAGGTAATAAGTATCATTGCACCAACTATTTGCTGGTATATATGTGGCATTGAACCATAATTTACACCACTGACCATCCGATTTGTTTTCTATCCAATACGGTAAAAATTCATAAGTCTCATTTACTACTCTCACTACTCTCAAATCTGAAAAATTGGTATTCATATCACTATCATATAGCACAGTAAGATTAACCTGATAATAGGCTAATGCATTGCCAGCAGTATTGTTGATATATATTGGTGCTATCCTTGTCCATGCACTAACAGGTTGTATTGCCCCAAATACCAACAATACCATCGCCACTGCAATGAAACTACTTATTGCTATCCTTCTGTTCATTCCACCTTTGTGTATACTATTACTCATGTTTCCCATCACCTCTCTATATTATTCATATACTTTCATTATATAAAAAGGTTTTATCACTTTCATGATATTGGCACTCTTATATGTCCTGGTGTTATGCTGTTATCAGTATCGAACTCATAGACATCTGTCTGCACACCATTTGAGATTGTTACTGTCTCACCATCTGCTGCTGGTCCTGTAAATGTTAATGTGTTCGATGCATAAGTATCTCGTGTCATCGGTATTACATTTTCAGTGGAATAGCCTATATATGGAACAATACTGAAAATTATAACCAGAGCAGATATGGCTATACTTATCCCTATTAACACTGGTATTATGCTTGTTGATTCCCCTGTTTCTGTTGTTCCACTACCTAAATTTATAACACCTGCTAATACCAATCCCAGAACCGTAACTATAACTACCAGAACTATTAATCCTCCTACTGAAGTCCACAATCCCAAGCCATAGTCCTGAAACCTTGACCACGGGGTTGATGCTGTGCCTCCACCTGTAAGTGTTCCTGATGCAAATGATGCATTTGCTATTGTCTCTGTTGTTGTTATATTATTACCTGCTTCTCCTGCTTCATCGGCTGTTATTGTTACTACATTATCTGAATATGAGGCATGAACACCTACTGTATCATTTGCATTTATAGCATTTGCTAAAGCTAATCCGTGTGGAATAGTTTGCGTAGTAAAAGACCTATAAGGTGCAGATGAAGGCTCAGATGTGTTATAGTTGCTATCTAATGCATTATAGCTCCATGCCTGATAGTAGTATGTTGTGCCCTGTTCCAATCCTGTTAATTCTATTCTCACATCATTTGTATTATTTGCCCATGAACTCCAGCTCGCATTTGATAAATCAGAATTTGTACTGTATTTTACTCTGTTATTTGAGTTTGTTTGGTTTGTCTGCCATGTTATTACTACCGAATCATAGGTAGGTGTAGAGTTTGTTAAACCTGTTATTGCGGGTGCAGATGGCTGTTCTTGCTCCAAAGTGAAATTTGCAGTAAGAGCAGTATTCATTGTTGTTACTGCACTCACTATTCCTATTAATATACCTATGCATAGTGATAAAACCAGTATTATGGTTTTGTTTATCACTTCTCTTATGCCTCCATTATTTTATTTACTTTTGTTATATAAAAAGGTTTTATCATATATAAAGGTTTCATTCTATATTCTTACCACTCCTACCTGTAAGGAATTGAACAGCACCCCATGAATATACAAGCCATATCGGTCCCTGTATCATTGCTATCACCTGTGCAGGCACACCATATTGCACGAGCATAGGAATAATTGTTATTGCACCTGCTATTGCTGAAAAGAATACAGTAAACATCTCAAGTAGTATTTTAGGTGCAAAAATAAATAAGTCATAGCTATGTAATGTTTCTGTATCAGTAACAACTTCAGCTATTTTTGTATCGTTTATTGGTTGTGCCATCTCTACAACATGAGTATCAAAAATACTCATACTGTTTACACCACTTATTACTGCATTCAGTATAAACAATGCCAACGCTATGTTATATGCTTTCATAGTATCACCACCTGAATATTCCGAATCTTCTCTTTGGACTCTCTATTTCTTTTACTTCTTCCTGTGGCATTTCGGTATTCACTGCTCGTTGCTCTACATAACCCGGATAGCGCTGCAACTTCCGCTCTCTATCCTCACCTATTGTTCTGGTCAATACCATTTTAGCAGCGAAAATTATACTGTGCTCAATTGCTGATATTTCTCTCTGTTTTATATCTCGTGAATTTGCTGCAATGCGACATTCGAGTAGCATCATTTCTATTTCCAGCTCTGGCAATACCAAGCTTTTCTGATTGCTATACTGGACAACCTTATCGAATATTGTCTCTACTGTGTGTTTTAGACATCGCTTATATGATGCTGAGAACCGAGAAGAATCTATGGTCTTTATTATTGATGACTTAACCTCAGCAGGTGTGCCCAATCGTGTAAAGAACTGAAAAGTTTCATTCATAAATGGTGCATCTATATCTCCTTCTTCTGCCATTTTTCTTCTCTTATAATTAAAAAAAATATTGGTAAAAATGAAAATAAAGACATGCATGCCCCTTTAAAAAGAGGCATGCTTTATGTTTGTCTCTGTTGGTCTATACACCACCAGCACCGCCTTTCTCTTCTCTACCAGCGAGCAATATCACTGATGCTATCACCAGACCAAGGAATGACACTATTGCAACTAACTTTATGAGTGGTCCAACCGCTCCCCAAAGTGCCACACCAGTAACGATATTCGTATTCGTAGTCGCATTCCACTGTGAACCCGAGGGTATTGGAACTGCTGTATCTACCTGGTAACCAATCATTGGTACTATCGCAAATATAATGACCAGTGCTGCAACTGCTATTGAAGCTGTCACCAGTCCCCATATTGTTCCCACAGCTCCTCTCTTATCCCCTTTCAGCTTCTTTAACTTTTCAAACATGACATTTCTCACCTCCTAACTTTTCCTACAATATAAATATTAATCTTATTTATATAAAAAGGTTTATATGAAATCACTATCTTCTTCGGTTAAGTGCAATGATAGCAAAGAATGAAATACTCAGAACTATTGCTGTTGCTATGAGTATATAAGGTAACAATTGCATAATTGAAATAGATGCTATTGCTGAACTTGTTGTCGCATTCCATTGCGCCTGATATGGATTGCCTGACATATTCACTACATTTTCCAATACTGATAAGGACGATACACCATACATTGTTATGAAGATTACTGCAATAATGAGCATTACAATCCCTAACAATGCACTCCAGTATCTCATTTTCTTTTTCTCCTATTTTATTATAAAAACTTGTAACTTATAAAACTTTTAGTTATTCCACTGCACCACGAATACGCTCTATTACTATCTCAATCACGAGCATTACAACATAAGCTACCATAACTATTGCAATACCATTAAGCAGTAATGCAACATCAGGCATTTTTATTGGATAAAGTAATGCTCGATGCGCCAAAATAAAACTTAGAAATACTGAGAATAAGCCAATTACTATGTTGCCATATACACGATTTCGTGTATTCGTAAAGAAAAACAAAATCAAAACAAAATCTAATACTAATAGAACAAGAAATATCCATAATGTTATATCTCCTTGCTCAGCTAATAACATCCGATAAGCGAGTTCATAATCACTATATAGAGTGTCTAATGTTATATTTACATTTGTTACATCTGCACCTGAGACTGTTACAATTGTTGAATTTGTTGTATAGCCTTCTTTTGAGGCTGTAATCTGATATGTGCCATCTGGTAATGATAAACTATAAAATCCAGAACTATCAGTAATTGCTGTATCTGAGGTTATACTATTTACAATATTCGCATTTTTAATAGGGTTATTATCAGGAAGTTTGACATAACCTGAAACTTCATAGCCTGCTACTGGACTGAACAGCAAAAAAATAAGCAATATAGATATAACTGCTTCTTTTTTCATTTTTTATTTCAATTCCCAAAACTCTGCTGCTCTATCCCATAATCTTTTAAGGACATCCATACCTTCTTTATTAGCATAATAAGGATTCTCTATCTTCCTTCCTTGATATGATTGTATAGTTACTTGCTGTTCTGGTATTGACTTTATTGTTCCATTTCTAAATACCAAATTTTTTACAGGTATATCAGGGTGCCTAAGTGCATAATTAATGAATTTCTTTTCTTTTTCTTCAGTAACTTGCTTTTTATAAACTTTATATTTACCACCATAGCCTTCTAACTTTTTAGCATATCGCTCCCATACCTTTAAAGCCTTCTCTGCTCGCTTTATCCGTGCCAATGTTGCTTTTGCTCTTACTCGTTTCGATGCGATAAGCATCTTTGCTGTATTAACAAAATCCACAATATCTTTTACTGCTCGCTCCGGTTTGGGTCCAAATCTTTTCTCTTTAGAGTCGTATGCCATAACTGAATTGGCTTTTCTCAAGAGCTGGTCGGCTAATTTCTGGATTTTTATGCCTTCTTCATCATAAGGAGGAAGAGTTGAACCATAGACATCGTAATCACCATAGAACATACCTATCTGGTGTATATCTACTGCATCAACCCATTCACCTTTTAGTTTTACCTGAACTGCATATCTTCTCCTTCCCGGACTTGATATTATTCGCACTGGCAGTTTTGAATGACGCTGAAATATTGCTTTGATTTCTAATGCGGCTTGTCTCGGATTCCTAACCGCCAAATCAATATCTCGTGTCTCTCTGTATTTGAACATCTGTCCACGCATAGGTAGAGAGCCATAGACCACATGCTCAGGATGAGCTTTTAGCCATTTCTCTATCTCTTTCCCCACCGCCAATGGTATTGTTACTGCTTTTGATGCCTTGAATGGTCGCCTCACCAATGTTCTCGCTGTTGATGCTATTTTCACCAGTTCCAAACCTGCTTTATAGAGTTCTCGTTCTGATTGTTTCATTTCAATAATTTAAAAATAAATTTATTGTATAAAAAGGTTATTTGTTACTGAGCTAACTTCATTTTAATACACCAACCAAAAGATTTCAAAAGATTTCTCTCTAATCTATCAAATTTAAGTTCTAACAAAATTTTTGCTTATGCTAAAGAAAAAATTATTATGACATACAAAAAATTTTGTCTACGGAAGGAATATGGATAAATCACAACCTCTTTTTCAATTCTTCTAACTCATGTTTTATAGATTCTAAATCTGTTCGTATTGGATTGTTATGCTCATAGGTCTGCCAGTTTGTGAATGCTATCTCCGATGGCATCATAATAGCCCATTCAAAGACCATTGCTCCCATAACTATAAGTATCATACAGAGCAAAAACAGCCAGAATGGTATATAAAAATATTTCTTTATCACTACCACATACGAAGTGCTTGCGAGCATCAGGAAGTTCAGGATTGAGATATAGAACGAAGACCGTGCCAGAAGTA
>Ga0190313_1001713_pt1 | contig 11526 bp, 15 predicted proteins | sample 4870071011_MG_FD_169989 | JGI IMG/M metagenome (GOLD analysis project Ga0190313, IMG submission 169989) | Hydrothermal vent sediment bacterial communities from Southern Trench, Guaymas Basin, Mexico - 4870-07-10-11_MG | ecosystem: Environmental > Aquatic > Marine > Hydrothermal vents > Sediment ...
TCGGTTTCATCCTGAACAACAGGCGGGGTGGCAGGATCAAGCTGCCTGGACACCAGCTTTGTATATTTGTCTGTATGCGCAGTAACAGCTTCAGGAGTGGATGTGTTATTATCTGCGGTCTGGGTATAGGCTGCATCTGTGCCAAACATTGCCAAAGCAAGATTTTTCCGGTTAATGTCGGTCAGTGTAAATTTAAGCTCCTGCTCCAGTTTTGTTATGACACTTTTTACTGTCTGGCCATAATTGCCGCGCCTGAAACCGGTTTGCTCTTTTTTTTCAATTGCAGGCGCATTGATTGCAAACATGGATGCATTACCCACGTCTAATTCGCCGGTTTTATTGCCGTCTGAATCGTATACGTCTATGTTTAGATCGCCTGCACCAAGAAAAGATTCCTGTGTATATGTCATGGTTATTATCCCCTTTTAATTTTAATTCGTTTCAATCTTTTTATTTTACAGCACACATTCTGTATTCCGCTGTATAAATGCAAATGTTTTTTTCGGGTGCATAGATCAGCGGCGCTTCGCTGGTTGCCCGAGGCGGTGTCCAGCCTGCAAGAAGCTTTCTGTTGTGTAACAGGCAGCGGGCTTCAAAAAGCAGTTCATACACACCGGGAGATGAAGCGTCTCCCCTTGCCGCTGCGGCGCTTCCTCTTATGTGGCTGTCTCCGACAAGCAAGGTAATTGTCGCTGAATATTTATCACACCGGTTGACTCCTTCTAACTGGAGCAGGCCGGTAATCACATAGAGACATGGGAACTGAATAGTCAGATCCTCCACATCCTCCATATTCATCTGCCCTGAATATGTTTCAAGCGTTTCCAGCCCGATGCTCTTTAGCGCTTCCAGCCGCAGAATTAAGGCATCTTCTATTTGTTCAAACTCATGCATGTCTCTTTGCTCCGGAAATTGATTTAATATTTATCCATTGTTTTGGAACCAAACATCTTGTCCCTTGCGCTACTTTGAACCGCGGCTGCATATCCAGTTTCATCAGGCGGATCCGGAAGCGGCTGCAGACCGAACGAAAGCTTGCCTTCTGAAATCTTTTGCAGGGTTTTAATCGCGTTTTTATAACGCTCTGCCCTGGTTTCCGGAATGTTTTCGCTGAACCGTGAATATAGATTATAGATTGCAATATCTGTGTTGAACTTCCCAAGGACAGGAGGGACGGTTCCGCTGACAGGGAGCTTTGTCCGCGAGCCGATATAAGCATCTATTTCCTCTGCAGCCGAATCCATAGCTTCATCCAGCCTGACCGTATTTATTACTCCGATATTTTCATCATCGGTCAGGCGGATAAGCTGTCTTTCCGGCAGCATTTTTTCTATATCGGATTGTGTGCAGTATGCCATTTATTCAACCTCCGCAGAGACGGGTTTCAAACCCGTCTCTACGTCTTTTTGTTTCAAACCAGTCTCTACGTCTTTTTGTTTCAAACCCATCTCTGCCACACCTTTGGCAATAAGCCGTTTTGCCTCTTTCTTAGGCAAGTCTATTTTGTCGCCCGGGAGGTAGAGGTGCTGCTTGTAATCAATGGAATGAGATTCTTTAACTATAATCTGCATGCTCTTTACTCCTTTGTAGAAACGGGTTTCAAACCCGTCTCTACACCGTGGATTTTATATCAGCCCTACACCACAATCGCATCAATCACGGCGTCCGGTCGCTGCAATACCGGCAAAGGCCTGCATTCGCCCTTGATCCAGCGTCCGGATGGATCCTGTTTTTTCCATGACTTTGCAAAGAAAAGAACTCCGTTGCCGTTTGCATCAACATTGCCTACACCCCCTGGGGCATCATCATCGACAACCGGTGCAAAGGGCACGTCAACCAAATCATCGCATTCCCCGACCAGCAGGAACTCATCATCGTCGATGAATCGTTTTCTTGTGCCGGTGCCATCGAGAAAGGAGCCTCCGTATTCGGTCATCTCAACCCCTGCCAACCTTGCCAGATCGCCCTCTTCAGCCATCTTGCGGCCTTTTTCATATTTCAGCAGGTTCAGTACTGTGGAATTTTTAAGGAGCGCTGTCATTACATCTTTCCCCATATATGCAGCGAACCCTGTTATATTTGCAGCACAATCATCTTCGATTTTTTGTTTCCATTCCCTTATTTTTGCAATCGGATCGGAGGCTGCATCAGTCCATAAAGCTGTGCTTGTAAGGGTTGGTTTATGATCCACAGCCATATTATAATCGACCAGGACGGTTGTAAGGTCTGAATCGTATATTTTGCCCTTGAGCGCATTAACTGCCCAGAACTCAAGTGTGCGGTCCTCTTCATTGCGGATATCCTTAAGCTCCCTGGCGATACGATCTTTCATTTGCTCGACCGAAATCTTTCCGCCAAGGGCACGCAGCGCGTTTAATGCCGCTGTTGAGATAAAGCGTTTTTGCGATAAACGCGGGGCCTTCATTGTGACGGTTTTCCTGCCTGTCAGATCCCTTACCTCCGCAGGAGCATGGATTGAAATATTTTTCATGATCTTCTGGGAACCGGTGATGATGTCGAATTCGAGAAGATCACTCGGTTCCAGATGCTCTTTCCCCTTAAAAAAGCGGTTGTAAACCTTCATGGACGGCGCCTTCATTGCGTTTATCGCAACTGTCAGGACTCGTATTAAAAAAAGTTCGTTCATTGTTTTCCTCCATTTTTTGTAGGGGCGAACCTTGTGTTCGCCCTATTTCTACCCAGACCATTTGGTCAGGTATCAGATTTGTCTACGTTGTTGCTTCAACCGTGGTCAGATCCACATCAACGATTATTCCCTTTGCCTGTAAAGCTTCCAGCGTCAGTTTTTTATTTGCTGCAGTCATGGTTGGCCAGACAAGGTCGCTGTACCGGTATTTGCCTGTAAAAAACGCCATGCCCTGTTTATCCGCAGACGATGCATCGGTATCCTCTGCCAAAATTGCTTCAGCATTTGCCGGGGTGGAAATAACTACGCATTTTTGCGATGCACTTTCCATTACTGCCCCTCGCACCAGATTTTGCCCGCTGGTTACGGTTACTATCTTTTGTGCGTGCATTTCGCCTGCCACCAACTGGCTTATCTCGGTGCCTTCCGTTTCCGTTACTCCATGTGTCCCTGCCATTCTTATGCCCTCCTTTTTGTTATTCCCGCGTTATTTTTGTCATTCCCGCGAAGGCGGGAATCCATCATTTGTTTTTTTAATCCGGTTATCCGTTAACTTTTGCGGCAATGCTTTCGCCGGCTTCCTGCTGTTGTTTCGATTCTGCGAATTCTGCGGAATCCCCTGCCTTTTCCTTTTTGGCCAGCTCTTGAAAAAGCTTTGATTTGCTGAATCCTTCGAGATAATCCCGAAACCATTGCCTTGAACTTTTTTTACTGTCTTCGGAAAACGAAATTTCTTTTTCCGCGTCCAGCGTCTGCATAAAACCCACAAGCCCTGAATCGACCCATGAAGGCGGTATTTTGCCGGATGCAACCAATGTGTCGCAAAAGTCCGCAATCTCCTTTTCAGCGGCCTTACGCTTAACCTGAGCCCCTTTTTCTGCAAACTCCGCATCTAACTTTTCCCGCTCGGCGGCGACACCATCCTTTTTTGCCTGTTCGATGTCGGCTTCGCTGAAAGTAGAGACGGGTTTCGTCACCTGAATCGGCAGATCCATATCCGAACCGCCTTCGATTTTTTTCCAAAACTTGAATGCCTCGAGAAATTCCGCAAACTTCATATCGTCCTCCTTGTTATTGTTTTTTGCCATGTCTCTAATATATTCCACATCCCAGTCCGGGATGATCCTGTCTGCTTTTTCTTTTCCCTCCTTTTCGATAAAGTAGTCTCTCATTTTCCGAAAGATTCCGCCGACAGTCTCCCATGTCCATGAATCTGCTTCGCTGAATTCAAAAACCCAAGCCTTGTCATCATCTGAAAAGGACAGGTCCGCAAGGCCTTTGACTGCAGGGGGCATGGCGCCGAGAAAACCGACGTGGCGCAGCCTTCCGTCCGGATAAAAACTTGCGGAGCGTTTTTTGAACATGCCGGTTTCACAGGCTTTTGAAAATTCCGGCACTACCTGGGAAAATTTTGCAAACAGACTGTTGCCCGCTTTTTTCAAACCCGATACCCATCCAAATGCCGGTGAGTTATCAACCGGATGACCTGCTACGAGGGGCGGTTCATGATAAGACGGCTGGAAGGTCTCTATTGCCTGCGCTATTATGGTATCGCCATCATGTTCAATACCGTTGCTGTCTATCTGTTTTCCCCCGGCAAAAATCTCTATCCAGTCGTCGAATCCTTTAAAATTCTTCATCTTTTTTCTCCTGTAATATAATCGGAAAGCGCCGCCCTTATTTCGTTCCAGTCTTCTTTTTGTACCATCATAAACGGTCTGGCCGGAATATCGCCCCAGGGGACGGACATTTTTCGGGTACGATTATGTGCCCGGACTTTTTGGCTTTTCCCATTTATTTTGCGGACATGTTCTTTGACCTGCTGTGTTATTGAAAAGGTGCCGAATTCGCCTTTTTTGGCTCCAAAATGCTGAACGGCTGCGTAAATACGATTTGTTCCTATAACTACGCTGTTTTTATGTGCCTTATGATGTATTGAGTTCATCAGATGGCTTTGCGCCCTGAGAATAGAAGCGCCTTTGCCTCTGCGGTTTTCAGTGGTTTTGGAATGCTTTTTCCATTTTTTCGGCCGGCCTGCCTTTTCAAAATTGCGGACAATGGAGGTCCGCACAATCTGCCCGATAATGTTCATGGCGGGGGTCAGGTTTTGCGTGCGGCGCTGGATTTTGCCAAGCAGCTCTTTGACGCCATGATCTTCAATTTTTACATCAATCATCGTGCCGGTCATTTAAAATATCCTGTTGATTTTCTATTTCGATTGTGTATAAATAAACATATCAATTGTTCCGGTACGAACCACAGCTTCAAAGCCGGGGCATGGCGGCCGGGCTGCTGTGGAACCCGAGCTTCTTTTTCCTATTCCTGTCTGGACCATATCAGCTTCCCCTGCCTTTGATTATTCAAATATGTAAGACTTCTCACCGGAATCATTGTTGACGATTCCATTATACCGTTTACGGATTGCGCCACCATCAATAACCCCCGATTTTTCTTGAGTTTGACGGCTTTTATAATGCGCTGCCTCAATACGATCTTCCCCGTGCCCTTATGCCGCTCAAACGAAAGCCATGTTTCAAAAGGATCCTGCATTAGTTCAGGAAGAAAGGGCACAAAAGGCGCTCGGTCTGCTGGAATATGTTTTGCCAGCACTTCAGCATTTACGAGCACGTCATATCTGAAATTTGACGTTTTAAATGTAAATATTTTTTCATTGCCGCCCAATACGGTTTTCAGGCGGGATTCAAGTTCTTTTGCGCCTTTGACGGCAGCGCCGATCTTTGCCATTGCAGCGTCTACAGGTATTTGTTTCGGCCTTCCTGCTGATTGCCAGTCACCGGCGGTTAAAATTTCCCACTGTTTTGCGCCCTGGGCTTTCCAGGCATCCATTGTGTTTGAGGATAATTGTTTTCCCCATGCGGCTTCCCCGACATTATAATCCCATCCAGGGTCTATTCCCTTTGATATTTTATGTATTTTGCCGGTCTCTTTGCTTTGCCATTTATAATGTTCCGGTTTTGGGGCTTTGGTCTTTACAGGATGCGGACCGGCTGCCTCTTCTTTTTTTATTCTTTCCACTTCCCTTGCTGAATGGTTGACCACTCCGCATTTGCAACCCCACCCGTTGGGCGGATAATGGGTCTGCCAGAACGGATCATCCGCCGGCAATATCAGGTTGTACCATTTCGTGTGCTCTATCCGCGGAGTCCTTGCGTTTGAGGCTACATATCGCAAAAAAGGTCTGGCCTTTAATACATCCGGATCGAACATCTGTTCATAATGTCCCGCCGCATAGGCTGTTTTGATATTTGTGTTAAAAATAACGCCGGTTCTCCAGCCCTTGCCGCCTTTATATTTCCATCCGCTCCTGGCGATAATATCATCAAAGTCCTTGCGGAACTGCGCAATGGTTGTGCCGTCTGCGATACCTTTTTCCACGGCTTCGTACAGATCCGAAACAAGCTGTGTTTTCATCGCGCCGGCGACTACGAATGCCCTGGTGTGCATTCCCTGCCAAATGGCCTCCCAGTTCTTTGTCGGGAGCTTGACCTTTTGGCGAAAATAATCAATCGCCTCATCAAAAGGAAGATCAAAGGCATTAACGTCTGGCATCGGCATCAAACCTCCCTGTCAGATCGGCCAGCGTCATGGCTTTTTGCATTATTGTAGAGACGGGTTTGAAACCCGTCTCTACATCCCGATAAAGGTCAAGCAACCCGTCCTGAAATTCCTCAAGCGTCGCGGCTCCGTCAAGAAGCTTTTTTGCCATATTAATTTCTTTGTCCATTGATGCTTCGGCAAGGGCTTTGTCTGCAATAATGTCCGGTGATGCGGATATGTCGTCATCGCCTTCGACAAATTCCGTTTTATTATTCGTTTGTTCCTCTTTTTTTTTGAGTTCAAAATCATCTTCCTGAAGATTATAACTTCTCCGATAATAGCTCGCTGTAAACTTGATGCCCTGTCTCTCAAGCCGTTCATCACGCTCGCTTCTTTTGTTTTGGATGTCCTCTTTTTCATAAAAACCGAATCTCGGAGGGTCTGATCCTGCAAAATTAAGCTCCACAACCCATTTAAAAAGCAGGTTAAAGGCAGACTTGATCATTTGCTTGTCCTGGTCCACCAAATCAGCCCTGACTTCCATATGCTCTTTGGTGGCAGCGAATGAGCCGCCTTTATCAAGCTCCGTGGTCAGGGTTTGTCCGAGTATGGCTTTTGATATTTCTCTGTTTGATACGCTGATCAGCTTTTCATAGATATCCGCGCTGGCGGTTTTGCCGCCGGCTTCGGTGATTTCGATACTCTCATCATTATTAACGACTGCTGCGGCGTCCTGCACCATATCGACTAAGCGTGCAAGGAGTTGACCGCGTTCGGTTTCGTTTGTTTGTCTCGGTACTTTGCCGATAATCCAGGGCATGCCGTACTTTTCGGTAAATATTGCCCAGAATTTAAAGCCGCCGCGTTTGAAAGTTACGGGCCAGAAGCAGCGTGATAAAACGCGTTCTCCATAAGGATTCTGATAGGAAGCATGATGCCGTGGCAGTAAAAATTTGTATGGAGGAAGCTCTTCGCCTTCTATCAAATTATCGATAGCTTTAAAGCGAAGTACGTTTTCCGGATCAAACTGAAACCATTCCGGCGGTTTGCCGATGACCCGTTCGGGCAGCCAGTTTTTCCCTGATTTCCACATTATTTCCAGGGGGCTCATGCCAAAAAAGGGCGCCTCAAGCATATCCGTGATGATCTGATATACATCGAGCTGATTCATCATATCTTCAATTGCCTGGCGCGCCCGTTTATTTATCTCGGCGCTTCCCGCCGCTGGTTCCAGGATTTCCCATTCGCATGACAGTGTTCCGGCCTTGCGGCTCTGGGCGCAGCTAAATACATGAGCGTCTGAAAGAAGCTGACGATAAGCAGTAATGTCCTGGCCGAGCTTGATCAATATGGGATCTGGATCCGGCAAAAAACCCATGATGCCCATCCAGTCGATTGAACGGGATCGCGGAGCTATTTCCGGGGACAACGATTTTTTGTCATCCGTTTCTACAAAATCATGTTCATTGATCCACAGTTTCATTTCTAATAACTCCCAAAATCCGGCTGGTTATGGTAACCGGAAACCGATTTTCCCATGCCTCGTTTTCCTGCTGTAACCACAGACGGCATGGTTGCGTAATCTTCTGATCCGGCCGCCGCATGAACTGCGAGGGCATGACTCCAAAATTCGTCTGAATGACCCTTGTCTGTACGGTCAGCATCAAACCTGATGTTTCCGGCTGCTGTAACTGTTTTTTTGACTGCGTGATGCGCTCTTCGGATGTCCTGATCAACAGGGATTCTGACCTGTCTGTCTTCAAACCTTCGCCTGAGCCCGAATGCAAGTTCCTGTTTTGCAGGACCTGTAAAAATCACGCCTTCCACCCTGTATTCACCATGCCGTCTTTTTGCATCTTCAACCGGTTTTTCGCCCATGCCTGTCTGATCCATGCAAATCCTGAGAGGGTCATATGTATATACAAGCCTGTCAAGCTCATCATCCTGGGCTGCGAATGATGCGCCTTTCAGCTTTACGACTTCCCTTGTCCAGAACACATCTCCGACCTCTTCAATTACCCAGAATACAGCGAGATCATGTCGCCGGCCGATATCGTTTCCAATATAAAATGTTCCCTTTTCCGAAAGTTCCGGTTTTCCTGCTTTTTCATCTTCACATGGCCGGATCAGATCCCAGGTCAGGAAGGCATCATTTTCGTCAACAGGAATGCAGCAATATTCCTGGAGCCATATATTTTCATCTCCGCATGCTGCTTTTTCTTCGGCAAGCCAGGCTTCACGTTCTTCTTTTGTTGTTTTTCTGCCCATGATGCGGTCAAGCAGACCTTGCTCAACCGCATCAAATATTGTGACCGTATGCAGGGAAAAGGTTGGTATGTTCCCGTCTGATACGGCTTTTTTAGCGTCTTTGACAAACTGCGCATACAAACTTGAGCTGGATTGATAAGTGCTCAAAATGCGCATATCAAACCCCCATGTTACGCAGGGTTTTGCTGCTGCATACATCTTTGGCTGGTCTTTATGCCAGTCAAATTCATCAAGATTTGTTTTTCCGCCCTTTGACCGGAAAGCCGTTGGATTGCTGGACAGGCCGTGGATTCTGGAACCGTTTACAAAGTGTATTACCAGGGCTTTAACGCCGTTTTTTTCGTCTAAGACTTCCTCTTTGATTGAAAGAATTTCACCAGCTGCCTTGAATATTTTCGCCCATTGTTCGCAATACAAAATATACTCTTTTGCGGCGGATTCATCGGCAGAGGAAAACCAGACAGGCAGACCAGGCGTTTTTACACAATCCCGGACATCCTCGTAGGACTGCACATAGGTTGCGCCGATGCGCCTGGACTTTTCCCAGATTTTGCGCCTGGATTTATCCTTTAACCAGGCAATCTGATATGGCAAAAAGTAGTCTATTTCTTTCATTTCACGCCCAGTATTTTGTCGACCTCATTAATGAGGCGTTCACGGTCTGCCTCTGTTCCAGGTGTTTTGTCTTCGTTTACCTGGTGTTCTGCTGCCATTTTTTCGACCAGATCCAGGACCTGTTTAAAGTCTCTGATTTTTTTCAGTGTCAGGTTTTCAGGGGAAACAAGCATTTTGCCAAGCTTTCGTTCCACCACTGTCTGCAAAGCCTTAACTGCCTCGGCAGGGGTGTTGCATTTGACGGGTTCGGCTGTAGAGACGGGTTTCAAACCCGTCTCTACCAAACCCGTCTCTACAGCATCCCTGATTGCCAACTCTTCCATGCGGGCAAATGCATAAACCGCCTGGGGATCAGGAGTTTTTGAGCTGAGGGCAGAGTTAATCAGCCGCTGACGGAGAAGCATCTTTTTTTGTTTGAGCTCGGTTAAAATCTGCCTGTGTTCTTTTTTTCTGTCTCTCCATCCACCTGCTGCGCCCCAGCGTTTGAGCTGAGAGACGGAAACCCCTGTGCTTTCTGCAACGGCTTCAAATGTATAACCGTCGTAAACATAGAGTTCTTCAGCTCTTTCTCTTATTTCCCAGGGGATTTCTTTATGCATTGATATAGCTCTCCAGCTCTGTGATTTCGCTTTGCAAAGATGTATAATCTCTAACAGCTTCAGCAAGCTGAATGCTTTGCTCTGCAGCGATATCGGTTTTAAGACTGAGTATTCCTGCAAAGGGATCGAGAATATCCCGGATTGAAAGGACAAGGCCTTCTATCTTCAGGATAAGCTGTTTTTTTGCGAGCTGTTTGTTTGCAAGTCTTCCCTGAAATTTAATCTTTTCTGTCATCATAGGTTATATCTCCGGTTTTTATCCCTGGGTTTTTATCCCTGTTTTTTTAATTACGTCTCTGGTTTTTGATGCTTTCCACCAGCTCTGTCATTGTCTGGATATTCATTATTACGATATCGTGAAGATCCTTTGTCAGTTTTGCGTAGTCTTCCACCAGAAAAACATTATTCTCGTACATTTTTACAACCCGCTCGAACCTTTGTCCCTGGAACCATACAAGAATAAATGCCGCGACCCAGGGGCCTATGACAATGCAAAAAAGGACACTTCCAAACTGCCAGCCTCCGAGCTGTGAAAAGAGGCTGACAAACATGGATATCGCTGTTAATTGATCCGGTGTCATTATTCGCCTGGCTTATTGAGCATGCCGGTACGTAAAAATATTCCGAGCAGGCCGGTAAAGCCGGTCTGCAGGGCAGTACCGAGAGCCATTTCACCGGTAAAATACCCTGCAGCCGAGGCTACTACTGCAGCAGCTCCAGTCCAGAAGGTTTTTGATTCATAGATTTTTTTTGTTTTCGACATGATTTCTCCTTATTTTAAAAAGTAAATATATTTACCGTTCTCACGTTTCCAGATCTGCGGCCGTTTCCGTAAATCCGTATGAAAGCCGACAGACAGCGATTTGCCGTCCCATTTCCAGTCATAATATATGCCTATGCCTGTGAAACCGGACTGGAGAACTTTTATTATCTGTGTCCTGGGATCGGCTTTGCATTCAAAATGCCAGTCGACGGCAGAGCATCCTTCAGGATGTTTAGCGTAATGATGTGAATTTTTGCTGTGTCCGCCCGGTTCTACACATACGCATCCGCGGATACCGAATTTATTATGTGTAATAATTGCCCAGCCTGTAAACCAGCGAAGATTGTCGAGATGAATTATTGTTGATGGGTTCATGAGTTTCGACGACATTGGGACACTCGGATCGTCGAATTCAGACGGTTTGAAATGTTTGATGGTTTTCCAGTTCATTGCACCCCCGCATAAAAAAAAAGACCGGTATCTTGCTTGCAAATAGACAAATTTGCTTAGAAGATACCGGCCTTATGTATGCCGGTTTTGCATCCGCTGCTTTGCGCGAGAACTGCAAACTGATTTATGAGGCTACTATAAACTTAGCAGCCCCATGTTTGTCAAGTGTTTTTTACACAGAATTTGTTGCGCACAGTAATTTTATATATTTGTCCAAGTCCTGTGGTGTATCATCTGAATTATACCAAAATCCGTTTGCCCATATCTCTATGCATGCTTTCTCGAAAAGATGTAATTTTGATATTTTTTGCAGGATAATTTCTTTTTTAACCTCCCACTTTTTGTCTACGTGCTCAAGTTCTATTGAGTCCTGGACTGACCAGACCAGGTGTTCGCCTGCAAGTACGGGAGTCAGCATTGTAGAGTTGAATATATCAACAATCAATTTCAATTCATTCTCTGAGAACAGCCCTTTCATTCCAAAAAGTGTTTTTTTATACATATCAGGGAAGCTTTCAAGCGTGTATGTGGCTCCGGCATTGAGGTTTTTAAAAAACTTCGGATAAAAATCTGCTGCTTTTTCTCTTATTTTCGGGGATATTGCTTTCATGTTCCTCCTGTGATAT
>Ga0190313_1001714_pt1 | contig 11526 bp, 7 predicted proteins | sample 4870071011_MG_FD_169989 | JGI IMG/M metagenome (GOLD analysis project Ga0190313, IMG submission 169989) | Hydrothermal vent sediment bacterial communities from Southern Trench, Guaymas Basin, Mexico - 4870-07-10-11_MG | ecosystem: Environmental > Aquatic > Marine > Hydrothermal vents > Sediment ...
GGGCTCACCACGGTCAGCACAAACTGATACTACAATTGTGAAAAATTCCCGATTCAACGTATAGAATTCTTAAAATTAGGGCCTGGTTTTATTTTGACCAAGCTGAGTGATGAGTGATGAGTGATGGGTTGTAAATATTGAAAAAAACAGACAGTTTCTTTATTCTCAATACTCACTCTTTGCATTTTGCCGTACATATTAACTGAATAGTTACAAATGTTTTTATGATGTTATAATGTACCTACATATATAAAAGAATGCAACCTTTTTTTTAATCAGGCGGGAACTTTTTAGCCCACCCTTAAATTTTTGCAACTTTTTTGATGACAGGCTTTTTTTTGATATTGGAGGGTAAAAGAGCTGCTGATCACCGGTTAATAAACCGATACATGCATACTCCCTGTCATTTCAACATGCAAATTACCGATTTCAAAGTTTATCAGACTTAAACCTGTCCCTTTTACCTGCCCAATACCAATGGATATGTCATCAATATCGACAACCATTTTTTCAAAGGAGATATCAAATTCAATCACGCCATGATTCCCGGATGCAATACTGGAAACAAGGGGTAAAAAATTAAAATTTTCCTTGTTTTCGATATTAACACCGCCCGCAGGTAAAATATCTTTTCTAAAAGTATCTACATCGATTTCAGAAGTAAGATCATGGACGATACCAGCCGGAACATGCGAAAAACCGGCCCGGGCAGTAACTGAACAGAGCTCATTGTCTGACAGCAAAGTAAGTTTGGCATACCCTGGCTGGGGAACAGCAATAAGTCCAAGAGCGTAAAATAACGCTATAAATATATACTTTGTCATGTTTTCTCCTTTTGTCTGCTTAATACAGGCGGCCCGGCCATCCGCAAAATACGGATCCGTGACTTTCCGTCCCGGGATTACTCCCGGTTTGGCACAGGAGGCAGCTCAGCCATCCGTAAATACGGATCTGTAGCTTTCCGTCCCATGATTACCCATGGTTTGGCTATATGCACATTTACAAAAAATATTGTTTATTTATACTTAAATATTCTCCGGTAATCCGGCTGTCCGCAAAAAAATGCGGGCCCGTGACTTTCTGTCCCGGGGTCACCCCCGGTTTAGCAACAAGGTATATGCGCAGCTGCTCTTTTACCCATGCATCCCCTTTATAGATTGTCACATAAATAATTTCACTGCGTTATCGGTCGTCGGAGTATTACAATACGCCTTCCTCCCTCTGGCCTTGTGAAATTAATCATCTGACAATCTATAATGACTAAAAAGGATGCATGCTTTTTTTTAACAAATTGTCAAAGAACGGTTTGAGTTGTACGTTTTGAATATTTATGCAACGAACTATAGTTACTTTAAGATTCTGATTTTCATTCGGCAATAGTTATTCTGCTGCTTTTTTAGCTTTTTCGACCTCTGCGGTTATCTTTTTTTCTAATGTTTTCTTATTCTTCTGAATTTCGGAAACTCCAAAAGAAAGTTCTTTTCGGATTAAAGATGGCAACTTTTCAATCATTTTACGGCCGGAAGTGGTTTCGTAAAAAGCAACGATTTCATTTAACTCTTTTTCAGTAAATTCTTTTTTCATGCTGACAACAAGATTTTTTTTAAGAGCCTCAAAACCTACATATTTTTCAAAAAACTGCAGCATCATTTCTTTATAGGGGCTAAGGTTAGAATTTCGTCTAAGCTGATTATTAACGAATGTCTTGGCAGTCTGGTCCAGAGTTTTTTTTGAGCCGGCAAATTCAAGAACCTTTTCAGCAGTCTGATCGTAGCTGCTGCTTCCTGCTGCAGCAAAAGGGAGAAAAAAAATGCCTGTAACTAAAAATAAAAAGATAACTCCCACTATTTTTTTCACCTGCAGACTCCTTGCTGCAGACTCCTTGAATTTTTGCACCATGTATGATTAACCATTAGCATTGAAAAGTGGTTCAAATGAGAAATTTTAAAGAACTTAACCAACAGGTTGAATCTTTATAAAATATTCTTTATAAAATATATTTAGGGGGCACCCCGCATTTTTTTAAATAGCCAGGGCCAAGCTTCATGGAATCTATTTTTATATGAGTGAGAAAAAAAGATCCAGACCTATTCTCGCAACATTGTCAGTCACGGAAAAGTCACCAGAACAATTCCTGTGACCATGGCAAGTTTGAAACCCGGAAGTTTATCCATCTGTGCCTGGGAAATTGATGAAAAACATGAAAAAACCAGGGAAGGAATTAAAACCTTTAAGACCGCCACAGAAAAAAACTAAAATATCTTTCTTAAAACCACCGTTTTTTAAACCTGTTTCCTTTGAGAGCCTATACTGAAATTTGACTGAAATCAATTTAATAACATTATAAATATATGGCATATACATATCATGCTATATCAAAAAAAATCAACTAAAATATTATGCAATAACATTATTGCATAATATAACATCCACCTCTCATTAAATACGCTGAATTTTTGCAGCAGCAAAGAATTAAAATCCATGCCAGAATTTTATAAAAATTCTTTTTTTTGTTGCAACAGATGGCAAAACGCAGCTTTGAGGCATGCACTCCCAGGCAACGCCTGGGAACTATAGATATTCAGATTTTCTGCATTATAGCCCCAAACGCTATGAATTGGCTCACCCTCTGGTTCGTCTTTTTATCTTTTTTTAAGGTAACTTTTTAAATCTCTATAGTAATTTTGATGTGGGCCAATCATTATTAATTCTAAATCACTGCCCATAAAACGATATGAAAGCAAATACAGGACGGTTTTCATTTTAAATTTATGAACGTGTACTCCGCGAAGATCCCCCTTTTTTTTTTCACCAATAGAAGGATTTTGGGCAACTGTTCGAATCTGCTTGTCAAGTGTCACTTTATCTTGTTTGCCAAATTTTTTAATTTTCCGTTCAAATGACCGGGACTGTAAAATTTTCATTGGCATTATCCAAATTTATACTCTGAAAATTCTCCTTGTTCCAACTCTGCAAGACCAATAAGAATATCTTTTATCAGGCTATAGGTTAAATCAGGATTTTCTTCAGAGCATTTGCCAATTCGTGCCCAGTGTTCAATTTGGCCAGTTAACGATCGTTTGTCGATTTGACTATATATTTTAGCGTCTCGGACCAAATCGTCGGTTATTCTTACTGCTGTTGCCATTATAGTTACCTCCATTAATGTTAGCTTGAATGCAGCAATACTATCATGAACTGTAGCATTATGCAATGAAAAATTGCTTTATGAATTGTTTTGGGAGACAAAGATACAGGGCAGAAATGGATTCTGCCCCTACCCCAGCCATACTCAAAATTGTGCAATCATTGTCCAATTTATTTAATCTCCGATCCTAAGGCGGTTTTTGCCCGCAACCCAAGTCAAAGCGTGTCGCAATGGAAAACAAAGGTAAATCAAAACGGCAAAATACAATTCGGACATCCACCACCGCCGATCCATTCGGTTGAAAAGATATTATTATTCCCAACCGGGATTGTATTTTATCACCATTTGCACCCAAAACCGATCAAAATTATTAGGTGATATTAAAAACAGTAGGGGCGGATTCCATATCCGCCCTGTCCGTAGGGGCGGATTGCATATCCGCCCTGTCCGTACCATATCCGCCAAAGATACAGGGCAGAAATGGATTCTGCCCCTACCCCAGCCATACCCAAATTTGTGCAATCATTTAAACAGCATACAACAATTGAATACATAAAAATGGTAAAACTAAATATTGTACCGCCTTTTGAAAAACGAATTTGGCAGGCAGCATGAACTTGTCATTATGCCAAACCATATTCACGGAATCATTGAAATCACCACCGTAGGGGCGGATTCCATATCCGCCCTGTCCGTACCATATCCGCCAAAGATACAGGGCAGAAATGGATTCTGCCCCTACCCCAGCCATACCCAAAATTGTGCAATCATTTAAACAGCATACAACAATTGAATACATAAAAAAAGGTATACCCTGGGCATTTTAAGTACCCCCGCTCCCAGACTTCTGCCTGGAAACAAGGGTAAACTCTTCATCAAAAATCTAAATTTCCTGAATTGTTCGAGCGATTATAGTATCCTGAGTTTTTTTGTTAAGGCTGGTAAAATGTGCGCTGTACCCTGCCACACGAACCTGGAGCTCATGATAGTTTTCAGGCTCTTTTTGAGCTGCAAGAAGGGTATCGTTATCCACCATATTAAATTGAACATGATTAATGCCAAGATCACACCATGCTTGAATATAAGATTTCCATACTTCAAAACCCTTATCACCAACGAGCTGTCCCGGTGACAGGCGCTGATTTAAAAGATTTGCCCGAAACATATTTTCATGGGTCAATTTTCCGGCTGTCCTGAGTACTGCTGTGGGCCCTTTTTTGTCAAGCCCTGCACCTGGTGAACATCCACCATCATAGCAAGTGTCCCCCAGGCGTCTTCCATTGGGAAGAGCCCCTAATAACGCACCTCCCACAGTATATGCTGCAACATTTTGAGGAACCATGGGTATCCCCTTTGCCGTTGAACCCCAGCATTGAGCAGGCAACGATATTTCATCGCGAACTCTTTCATGAATTTTTACAATAATATCATCCGCATAGGAATCATCATTTCCCCATTTAGGAGCTTTAACAAAATCCATACGTTCTTTTTCATAACCTTCCCAGTTTGCCTTTATCATTTCAAAAAGCTGCTTCATTGTATATTTTTTATCATCAAATATTAATTTCTTAACTGCAACAATGGCATCCATTCCATCCATCCAGATGAAATTTGTAAGCCAGTTATTCCCATACTCACGACGCTCAAAACAATTAATTCCTTCTTCAACACACCGTTCATAGGTGGCACTAAGATGGGGTTTACCCATTTTTTCTTCAAAAAACCGTGCCATGTTCCGTATTTTGCAGGCCTCCCAGCTCATAACCTTAAACTGCTCCAGGGAGGCGTCCACAAACTGCTCAAAGGTCATTTTAACAAAATCGCCTGTTTTAGGCCCTATCTGCATGTTAAAAACCGGATTCCAGCCATTCCACATGGCAAGCTCCACACATTTTGACCCCAGGGTTGCGCTTGATGAATAGCGTGAAGGCATGCATCCATCTTTTGTTTCCGGGCACGGCACTATACATGCCTGGGCAGTCCATGTTCTGGCCTCTTCTTCACTGGTTCCGCTCCAAAAGGTGTTTGCTTTAATCAGCACCTGATCATTACGCATATTGGGATATCCAAGACCATGGCGAATACATTCAAAAGCATTTTTTAAAACATCATCCGGCATATCCTTATTATATCTCAAGGCAAAAGTTGGTGAAGTACACCGAACAAGGCGTGCGGCTTCAAGAAAAATATTAGTGAGATCATTATATTTCAGCGTACCATCAGGAGCCATTCCGCCAAGAGTCCATACATAAGCGCCCACATCCCCTGTGCCAAGTTCCCGATATTGCCTGTCACGGCAGCTTCCATACTCAAAAGCCCGGATCATATATTCACAAACATATTCCAGGGCATCTTCCCTTGCAAGGGTCTTATTTTTAATTACATCCTGTTCATACCATTCCCAGAACCACCAGTCATTATGAGTTGGCCATGATGTATCCGATTTTTCTCTTTTTCGGCACATAGTCTGTATATGCTCGAACTGTAAAGCCTCAATAAAATTTTCCGGCGGGTTTGCAGGAACACGCTCACAACGTTCTGAAACATCAAGAAGTTCCTGTTTTCTAACAGGATCGGTTTCAAAATTTTCAGCTATAATCCTTGCAAGCCTGCTCAACCTTTTAGCGTGACGGATTTCAGATTCAAGGGTGATTTTCATCGATTTCCAATTATCTATTCTTTTAAGATAATGGTATTCCTGATCAAAATCCGGCCTTGCACCAACTTTGTAAAGAACCTCATCAGCTTTTTTCAGATGGCCGTCAATCTCTTCAAGAATTGCATTATACCCCTTTTTATAATACCCGAAGTTGGATGTACAATACGCGGTGGTTTCAAGATGGGGGCCTCCGGTAAATGTCTGGGATGTCCGACACATAATTATCTGTCGTTTACTTAAGCTTCTTTCCATAAAAGACTGCATGGTAAAAGGCTTCATAATCTCCAGGGATTCTTCCACACAGTCACGCTGACCAGGATCGATCAATTCATCTTTATCATTGAAAAAATCTTCATTAAAAGAGAATGATCCATTGGGAACCCAAAAAATTTTATGGGGTGCAGAAGAACAATTCCCAATTATTTTTGACTGGTCCACAATGAATATGGGAATTTCATCATTAACTTTTTCCAAAGCCTTTGCCCATGTCAGCATATATGGTTCATAGCTTGCTTCCGGCCTGCTGAAAACCTCTCCATAAATTTTAGGTCCGTATTCACATGCTTTTGTCCCTGGCAGATAGGAAGCCCCTTTTGAAGCTTTTGACCAGATTGCCTTCCTTAAATAATCAATCCGGGAAGAACGGGCTTTTTCCGCCCACCACCAATATTGCCTTTTTTCCAATAACTCCTGAATTTCCTGTTCTTTCATAGTTACAGACATATTTCTCCTTTTTTAACGCAAAATTCAGTAGTGTCGGCTATAAGCTTCCTGTATCTTTTTTCTTACAAGTTCCCCACCAAACACCACTGGTAAAGTTTATAACAATATAACTTTGTATTAATATTATCATTACTTTAATCAGCTGCAAAAATAAAGAATAATTTATCAGGGCTAATACAAAAAGGTTACACAGCGCTATTGCTTATTTTCTATTACAAGGTTATGAGTATATTAAAATGAGGAAACCGGCTTAATGAACTGCCGACATTCTTAGGTCTCGTCCACATTTTAACCCTTGGAACCCTTCGTCCAGGAGTTCGATTATGTAAGTTTTTTAATTTATTTGGGCTTGGTTTTAATTACGGACATGCACCCATGGCCGATGTTATGACCAACCTCATTTATTTCAAAAGGAGATTTGAATGAACATTTATGTGGGAAATTTGTCGTACGAGGTCACAGAAGAAGATTTGCGACTGGCTTTTGAGCCTTTTGGACAGGTTAAATCTGCTGCTATTATAAAAGACAAGTATAGCGGTCAGTCAAAAGGTTTTGGATTTGTGGAGATGTCCTCTAAAACCGAAGCGCAGTCTGCAATTGATGGCTTAAACGGCAAAGATCTAAAAGGGCGAGCGCTTAACGCGAATGAAGCTCGTCCCCGCACCGAAAATCGTGGTGGGAGAGGGAGCGGCGGAGGTGATAGAGGCGGTGGAGGCTTCAGTGGTGGTCGAAGCAAAGGTGGTCGAGGCGGCGGCGGATACAATGGAGGTGGTAAAGGCGGCGGCGGTAGAGGCGGCGGCTATAGCGGCAGCAGGGGAGGACAGGGACGGGGCAGATAATGGTCAGAAATGGCCATATAGACCTTAAAATAAAAATTTTGGGTCCGTTATCGATCGTCGGAGTATTGTAATACTCCGACAACCGATACCGGAGCATTACAATATGCCTTTCTCCCTCTGGCCTTGTGCCGAATTTTAAAATAAGGTTATTATCTGAACATCTATAATTGTCCCTCTTTTCCACACAAATCATTATAAAAGGATAAAAATTCTTTATATGATGGTTTAAAGTAAAATATACCATTTTGTTCCTTTGAATAATTTTCATCCATTCCCCGTACAAAAAAGTAATAAATGCCTCCAAAATCAGTTTTATAATCAAAATCTTTTTTTTGATTTTTAAGAAATTTTATAAGTGCAATTGTATATATCATATACTGGAGGTGGTAGTCATGCTCGTCCATGGCATCCCGAATCATATCAGTATTGTACTTTTCAACGGAATCCCCCATGCTTGTACTTTTCCAGTCTGCTATATAATATTTATTATTATGCAGAAAAATCAGGTCAATTGCTCCGTTTAAAAATCCATCACTGGAGATTTTAAAATTTATATCCGGATTTTCGCTGCAGCTTAAATTAAGGTTAATCCTTTTATTTTTATTTATGGGGAAAAAAAAATTCATTTCATGTTTTCTTTCGTTTTCAGGGATATCATACAATCTGAAAAATTGATTGTTTTCATCTTTTACCGGGGTTTTAAGGGTATTAAAAACAATGGTTTTTAACATATTTTTGTGTTCATCATACCATTGCTGGGGAAAATATATGGCAGAGCGGCTCCTGAAAAATTCATCAAAATTCTCATCATCGCAAAAAGTATCTACAATAAGGTACTTTCCCAAAACAAAATAAGGTATATCTTCCAGCAGACAGTGGAGAAGATTGCCCATGACATTTCCCCTGGAAAATGTATAAATGTTTTCTTTTACAATATCATCGGTTAATATTTTTTCATCATCCAGCCCCCCAGGTCCTTTGGGTAAATCATCGGGCAGCACCTCAAACAAGGTGTCACTTATACCGTTGTACTTATGTTTATCAAGCTGTATTGCATGTATACCTGAAAAGCTTGACAAAAAAGTTTTTCTGCTGCGAATTTCATCAAGAGTATCATCAGTAATCCCTTTGCAGTTAAAGCTCTTTACCTGGGAAGTCTTTGCGCTATAATGGATGGGAGCATTATGCCGTTTTTCATCCTGGGGGGTAATTCTGGTGATTTTAAAATATTTGGAATTATCACCAGATTTGATAAACTCCTTAAGCCCGGACAGATTACAAGAATCAGGACCTGTCAGTTTTTTATACATATTATAGATTTTTATTTTTGAGGATGCAGCAAAGGGGAGGTATATTTTTGACTTTGCTCTGGTAATGGCGACATATAGCAGGCGCAGAAATTCCCCATCATCAAATTGTGACGATCTGATTTTCCCTTCATCCTTTTTTAAAAAATCAAAAACACGTTTCCCATCTTCAAAGTATGTTGTATATGCTCTTTGATCCTGCGGTTTTCCCCTCAAACCTCCAGCCATAAAAACTATTGGAAACTCCAGCCCCTTTGATGCATGCATGGTCATTATCTGCACGGTATCATCATCACGATCCAATCGTATTTCCCCGGATTCGTCACTCCCCCCGGAGGATATTTGATTGTTTATATAATCATAAAGCCCTGATGCTCCCAACCCTTTATGATATTGATGTCTGGAGATAAGTTCAATGAGATGGTCTGTATTTGTTACTTTTCGCTCGCCTTTGGGAGCGGCTAAAAACCTTTCCCTAAATGGTGCAACAAAAGGAATATCCTCCCCGCTCTTTTCACCAGAGCCTTGTTTGTCTCCCCTTGATAAAGAAAGGATTTCGTCCATTGCTCCGTAAAAATGGAATTTATCAATCTTTTCTTTCCAGTTTGCAAATCTGTCCTGCCAAAAGGGGAGTCCTCCTTTATTAATAAGGGAAAACAACTCCTTAAAATCAAAGGAGAAAAAAGAGGTCAGCAGGGCAGCCTTTATTGCAGGCCTGTTTTTATAGTCATTTATTCCCTTGAAAAGGAGGGAAAAGTCTTCTGCCTCCTGACTTTTCCATACATCACCCTGCTGATTTATTACTGCTGGAATATTATACTCTAAAAACAGGCTCATATATTGTTCAGCCTCGGCATTTGTACTTGTGAGCACCGCTATATCAGAGGCTTTTACAGGATTTTCATTTACGGATGCATCAGATCTTTTTAAGGATATCCCAGGGGAGGTCAATAACTGATAAATTTTATCCCTGACAAAAAAATGCCATCTGCTTCTGATATCACCGATTTTTTCATATTTTTTTTTCTGCTTTTCCTCTGCATCATCCTGTTTTTCAATTAAAACAAATTCTATGTTTTGTTCTTCAGAGTCATTTATGCACAAACGGGGAATACTGTTTTTGGGGGGAACCTTTACCGGATCAAAAAAAATGCTGTTTAAAGACGAAACAGCTTTTTCCAGAGCCTTGTCCCCAGACAGGTCTTTTTGTTCCTGTTTGTTTGTTATTTGATGATCCCCATTAAAAACAGAAGAGAATAATCGATTTACCCCATTTATAAGGCCCGGGGCTGAACGAAAATTTGTAGCAAGTTTATACCTGTTTTTCATCTGGGATGTAACTTTAAAATAGGTTTCGATATTTGCCCCGCGAAAATTATATATGGCCTGTTTCGGGTCCCCTATCACAAAAAGGGGCAAATCCTCTGATCCTGATATATCTTTAAAAATATGAAAAAAAATGTCCCATTGAACCTGATCCGTATCCTGGAATTCATCAATTAAAATGGCGGAATACTTTTTTTGAAGTGCTTTTCTGAATATATGATCATCCTTTTTAAGGGCAGCTCTTGCCCGTAATATCAGATCAGAAAATTCGTGGAGACCATACTCTTTTTTCTTAAGATCATATAAGGTGATGATATTTTGTATTGTATCAAATAATAGAAAAATTCCATCAATACCATTAAGTTGAAAAACATTATTTGAGGTGACATATGCATATAGTTTTTCAAGGCTTAAATAAAAATCGTATAATAATAACTTTTCTACATGGGGAGATTTTTTTTTCAGACCCTGGTCTTCAATATAAGAGGAACGGAGTTTGAAAAAATTATCCAGCCCCCCATTAAAATTTGTTAAAAACTTTTCAAGGTTTTGAGAATTAAAAAATATATTTAGCTCTTTAAACCATTTTTCAACACTCTTTTTTCTGTATTTGTTCCCATTGAGATATTTATGGTCATCCCAGAAATCATTTATGCTAATCTCTTTCAAAATTGAAAAAGCTTCCTGAAAACAGGCCCACAGGTCTCCGGTTTTTGAAATAAATTTTTTTTTCTCTTCTTTATAGGCTGGTAAAAGTGATTCAAACTCCTTTTTACAGGGAAGAATTTTATTTTCTTCAATCTGGAAGATATCTCCCCGTATAAAACCGCGTAATGCTTCAACCAGGTCGTAAAAATCTTTGGCTTTTACTGTATTTAAAAGAAGTTTATAATCATCTATGGTTATTTTTTTGTCGGCAAAAAGCTGTCTAAAATAATCCCAGATCACCTGATCAAAAATTTCATTATCATCAACTAACTCGGAAACAAAGGGATTCCCGCTTTCAAAGGGAAACTCCCTGAGAACATGCTGACAAAATCCGTGAATTGTATATATTGATGCTTTATCAAAAGATTTTGCCGCCTCTGATAAAAATTTTAATTTAACAGCTTTATCCACGGAATCATCGATGATTCCCTCATCAGAACCTGATAAAATATTTCCTATAATTCCCCTGATACGTTCCCGCATCTCCAGCGCAGCTTTTTCGGTGAATGTAACCACAAGAATCTGATCAATCCCGGCAGGAGGTTTTCCGTTTACCCCCTCTGTTAAATAACGGACTACCAGCCGTTCAAGGGTATATGTTTTTCCGGTGCCTGCGGATGCTTCAAGAACAGTACTTTTAGAAATATCAGCAGATAATAATGAAAAATTGGTATTCATCAAGAGCCCCCATAACTTATTTCTTCTCCGTTACTAAGCTATTTATAGATATCTCCACGAGTACCTATATGGTCAACGTATACGATGTCATTCTCCTCATCAAACCAGAAAATAATCCGCATATTTTCCAATCGAATT
>Ga0190313_1001715_pt1 | contig 11524 bp, 6 predicted proteins | sample 4870071011_MG_FD_169989 | JGI IMG/M metagenome (GOLD analysis project Ga0190313, IMG submission 169989) | Hydrothermal vent sediment bacterial communities from Southern Trench, Guaymas Basin, Mexico - 4870-07-10-11_MG | ecosystem: Environmental > Aquatic > Marine > Hydrothermal vents > Sediment ...
TCTACATGGTTAGCATCACCATCCTCTCCAAGTATGACAGTACCTGGTTCTAGCGTTAAGGGAACAATAATTATTGATGTTATCCATAGTACTCCAAATTATAAGTACTGGGCTTATAATCTTCAACTAGTAACACCATGAGAAAAATTTATTATAAAATAATATTTTAATCAACTTTACTTTAGCTTAGCGGTGGAAGAAGAGGAGGTGCAGCTTCAGCAACTCTCCTTCTAGGCGGCTTCCATGTTAAAGCTGGAATACCTCCTATTAATGCAAATATATTGAGTCCACCAAATATAGAGAATATAAGTACTAAGATACCTCCTATAAGAGATAATACCCATGTAGCAGTTGGTTCTTCACCGATACATTCACCTACTAATGATCTTGTTATCTAATTAAACTTCTAAACAATTCATATATAAATGCTTCAGTTCCAATTGCAAATTATTAATATTTATTGATATTCTCTATATAATATATCAACATATAAAGATTTAATGATTACAAATAATAAGTTTAGTTAATAAATATCTCTTAGAATTTATTTAAGAATAAAATAAATTAACAATTAGATATCGTATGATCTTAGCAAAATTTTAATAGTATCTTATACAAGTACAATATGAAATCATGGATTTGATTAGGTGGGTATATTGACTACAAGCGAGATTATGGAGATAAGAGAGAGACTCATTAAGCTTGAGACAAGAGTAGAAATGCTTGAGAAGAAAGTTGAGAACATCAATAATTATTTGAAGGAACTTTATGTATACATACAAAGGGCTTTAATGAGCTAATGTTTTGCAATATCTAATAATACTTCTTTTTAGTTTATTGTATTTATTTAAAACTGTACTAGCGCTCTAGAAATAATTTCCTATCCTTATCCTTCATGGTAAAGTAATGTTCCTTGGATGGAAACAATTCATTTCTAACTTCATATACATACTGGCTAATAGCTTCAATAACTATTTTCGATAGATCCACGTACTTCTTAGCAAATGATGGCATCTCTTCATATAATCCAAGTATATCATGAAGAACAAGTACTTGGCCATCACAGTATGGACCGCTACCAATACATATTGTCGGTACATTAACTTCTTCAGTAATAGCTTTAGCTACTTCAGCAGCAGTAAATTCTATAACTATTGCAAATACACCTGCTTCTTCAAGGGCTTTTGCATCTTCAATAATTTTTTTAGCCTCCTCGATTTTCCTTCCTCTCCTCCTATATCCGCCAAATCTAAGATATCTTTGAGGAGTTAAACCTATGTGCCCCATAACAGGTATACCTGCATCAATAATGGCCTTAATTCTATCAACCATTTCAACTCCTCCCTCAAGCTTTACGGCCTCTGCTCCAGCCTTAACAAGTAAACCAGCATTTCTAATAGCATCATCAATACTTGTTTCATAGCTAAGAAAAGGCATATCTCCAATAACCAGTGCTCTGGGCTTTGCAGCAGCTACTGCCTTAACATGATGAATCATATCATCCATGGACACTGGCAATGTTGATTTCAAGCCATGCATCACCATTCCAACACTATCTCCAACAAGTATTGCATCAACACCAGCTTTATCAACTAGCCTTGCAAAAGCATAATCATAGGCTGTTACCATAACTATTTTTTCTCTGCCCTTCTTTTTAATAAGATCAATAATTGAAATCTTATCCATACTCTATACACCTTCTAATCTAATTATCTCAATCAAAGATTATTACTCTATTGCTACCAAGATAAATGGAATATCCATATATTGATTATACTATTGGTTTAATTAATCAAGAGTTAAGATAATTATTTTCCTTATCCATAGTTGTTTACGGGCATTTACAATGAGGATAGATAAAGTATTATTACTATCAATGCCCGTATGGGCTGCTGTAGCATTAAGTGTAGGCTTATCAAGCTTTGTATTAAAGGGATTTCAGGCTGAAGTAACTGAATTACCAGCGTATATATCAGGGCTACTGGCATCATCGACTCTTATAGGTATGTTGATAGGAGCTTCTACAAGTGGTTTATTAGGTGATCGGATAGGTAGAAAGACCTCGTTAATACTGTATATTGCATTACAGATCATAGGCAATATGCTAGTATCATTAGCACATGATCCAGCGTCATTTATATTGTTTAGAATAATTGCGGGTATTGGAGCTGGAGGTATTCTACCTATAGTATCTACTCTAGTAGCTGAATTCTCATTACCAAGAGACCGGGGTTCAAGAATAGCTTTCTTAGAGAGTGCATGGGCTTATGGATGGCTTTTAATGGTTGCATTAGCTGTAATCTATTTTAGAATGCATGGCTGGAGATACTATGCAATCATGAGCTCATACGCTGTAATATTATTGTCTCTACCAGCATTCTTCCTACCGGAATCACCTAGATACTTAATGGCTAAAGGAAAAGTTAAAGCTGCAGATAGATTGGCTAGTAGATACGGGATTAAATTACCTGAAATACCAGTTATTGAGAAGCTAGGTGTAAAGGAGGGCTTGAAGATCCTACTTAGTAAAGAGCATAGGAGAGTAACTATACTTTTATGGATTACATGGTTCGCGATAACAATGGGCTATTATGGAATATTCATATGGTTTCCAGGACTACTAGCACAACATGGTATGGAAATAGGGTTTGGAGCCGTATCTGAATTTATTAGAAACAATTACTATATATACATAGTCATTACAACGATCTTTCAAATACCGGGTTATTATAGTGCAGTATATCTTGTTGAGAGGATAGGTAGAGTAAAGACGCTATCAACATACCTAGTTATAACAGGATTAGCGTCTTTCCTACTAGCATTTACGACACAGCCATCATTATTCCTATTAGCTGGTATGGCACTAAACTTCTTCGATCTAGGGGCATGGGCGGCACTATATGCCTATACACCAGAGCAGTATCCAACACATACACGAGTCCTTGGAAGTGGCTGGGCTGCCGCATGGGGTAGAATAGGAGGTATCGTAGGTCCATATATTGTGCCATTCCTTGGAGACTGGACTATAGTATTTGCATTCTTTGCAATAATCAATATTATAGGAGGATTAGCGGCCCTCGGAGGCAGAGAACTTAAGGGAATGGAAATGATTGAATTAGAGAAATAGATTTTTACCTTTTCTATATTGTTTGAGCAGTAATATAGCTATTATCAGTAATAGGATAACTATCATAATGAAAACATATTGTGTACCAAGGCCTTGTCCATATATGGTTATATAGATCCTCTCTACATCAGATGCTGATGATAGAGTTACATTCTTAGCTGTATAATTTGCGCTAAAGACCATTAGTTCACTAGGATATTTCTCAAGATAGGTTAGAGTTGCAATACCTCTTAAATCAGTTATTGAATTACCTAGATATTGTAGAGAAATACCTTTATAGAATTCTATGACTTGCCCCGGGAAGGGCTTTTGATTTATGGTTAAATATGCAGTGAGTCTAATTAGAATAGAGCCATTCGATAATGGGATGTAGGATACATTTAATTCTAGATATACCGGGTTCTTAACTACTAATTCTATGGATCTAATAGACCTCCTATATACCTCGTCTCCTGGAAACACTATATACAGTGGATAAATGCCCGGTTCATTTGGATGAAATAATAGTATTGCCTCCCCATTGACATCAGTAATAGCTTTAGATAGAATATTCTCTCCATCACTTAAAATAACTGTCTTATTGACTAGTCTATAGCCCATTGAAAATAATCTTATCGATATCTCTACAGAATCTCCGATAATTATCTCTGAAGGATCTACTGATCGAACTTGAATAAATACGGGTTTAGGAATGTATCTAATAACTAATTTCTCACTTTCAGATGCTTTATATAGATCTGATCCTTTAAATACAGCCTTATATGAATAATTACCATACCTGTGATGTACAATAACAGTACTTGCAATTCCAAATTTATCCGTAACGGATCTATTTATCTCCTTCCATGTATCATTGATATACATATAAAATATGACTTCATAACCTACTAATGGCTTATCTAATAACGGGTCCAATAATAATGCGTAAAGCTTTACACGATTACCTACAAAAGTCTTTGTAGAATTTGAACTTAGGATAATAATTGCTCTAGCTTTAGAAACCACATTGACTAATACATTATTACTATTACTATTTAAGTAGATCCATTTACCAATTACTCCTCTATACGGATCTGAGAAATTAGCCTTATACATGTATTGTCCGGCTATGTTCTCTGATACAGACAATAGGGCACAACCATTACTATCGGTAAATGCGTATCCAATATTTACCCATTTAGTACCATTAATGCTTTTCCAAAAGTCTAACCTATAGTACCTAACGGGCTTATCATACACTTCATCTCTGATACATGCTATTAAGGTAATATTGCTTCCAATAGCTATTGTATCTGTAGAAGAGTATAATTTAATATATGTAGGTAAAGGATTCCATGTTATAGCTATTGTACCACTCCTACCTAGCTCATATGTCTCATTACCAGTATATTCTACATATATATTCCATACACTATATACGCTACTCCTAAGCTCAATTGATATATAGCCAGAACTATTTGTCTGTAATTCATAAACCAGAACATTATTTATGTATATGTTTAGAGTTGCTGGATAGAGTGGATAGCCGTCCATAGATAATGCTCTTGCCATTAATAATACTGATTCATTAATATACGGTTTAGTATTATTTATGGACAATGTTATTTCTATTGGTGTCTTAATTATTTCTATATATTTAATGTCTTCAGAATCTCCATAAACCCATTTTCCATAGAGATTATACGGATCTGTAAAATATGCTCTTATAAAGTATTTACCGGCCTTCCAAAAAGAATATCTATAGACTGCTCTTCCCATATCATCGGTAATATTAGTTCCTAGTAAAATCCAGGAGGTTCCATCCTTACTTATCCAGAATGACACGTTATATCCAGATAATGGCCGGGAATCCCCTATTGTTAGGTATGCTTCCATAACTACTGTACGTGTTGTAAATTCTAATGATGGAATATCCAGGATTATTTCAGTAGATATGGGCTTAACCACTAAGCTCACATTATCACTATATGATCTATATAGTAGAATTGATCCAGGATAGAAAGCTCTATACATGTATGTACCAGCGTATCTTTCACAATAAAATATTATAGCATATCCATTAGAATCTGTAATATTTGAACCTATAGTGATCCATGACTCATTAACGAATTTTTGAAACAATACAACTTCTCCAGCGACTGGAGTCCCATTTTTAAGTAATTGGGCTTTTAATAATATAGTCTCATTAATATCTACTACAGCTTTATTTATTGTCAAGAATAATTCTGTAATTGCACCATATATCGATATATTGAATTCCTCTGTCTCACTATATCTATAGATCCCTTCTCTACCATCATAAACAATCTTATATGTATAGTTCCCTACACTTGTTTCTATCCAATTAAATACGGCTTCTCCATTTGCATTAGTTCTTTCAACATCGATAATAATCCATGAAGAGTCATCCAACTTTAATAGTCTGGCGGACTCATTTGGTAGAGGCCTACCCCTCTCATCAATGAGCTTTATTGATAGAATAAGGGTTTTATTTATATGTCCTATACAGGGCTTATCTAGGATATTTACGATCGTTGATAAAGTTTCGACAATTAATGTATAGTTTCTCGATACATATTCTTTAAAGGTTTCGTTACCTATATAATGTACCCGGAAAACATATGATCCGTTTTTCAGGAACATATATGATAATGATGCATAGCCTCGTTTATCTGTAATGGCTCTATCAACTATGATCCAACTAGTACTATTCCATAGTTCAAGATATATTGGTGCTAATGCTATGGGTTCAGTAACGGAATTATATGTATAGTTTAACTGAATTGTAAAAACAATATTATCATATACTTTTAAACCAGTGCCATTATATGAAATATTTAGTGTTGTAGGCGTCTTAAAACAATGTAAGCTCTTAATAGATGATTGATTAGGTAATAATAAATAGTTCGTGTTTCCACTATAATTTGCTTTTAATAAATATGTTCCAGTTGATGCAAATATATGTGAATATACTATTTCTCCATTAGAACCGGTTTTGCCGCTAAATAACAATATCCATGTAGTCCCATTATCATAGCTAATCCATAAATCTACTTGTTCACCGGATATTGGTTCTCTACTATAATATTCCTTGAGGGAGACATTAACAGTTATAGGTTTAACTGTATAGGTGTAGTTACTACTTAGATTTATTTCGACAATCGTCCTCATATAAATTTCTACTTGAACTACATTACTAAGACTATATTGCCTATAGGTGTCGCCTCGATACTCTGCTATATAGTAATATGTACCATTGTCTGGCTCGATCCATGTGAAAAAGGCATATCCAGAAGCATTTGTAGAGGCCGTTCCAATCAATACATAGTTACTTAAATTATTGCTTAAATGATCAGATCTATAGAAATAGATTGTTGCATTAGGTATTGGGGCATCCGTATCCATGTAAGAAAGCTTTGCTATAATATTGAAATAGGTATTATCAAGAGTATTGTTTACTGATGATATGATTAAAGAAGTCGGTTCTCCAATACTTACCCTGGCAATAACTGGGCCTTCAACAATACTTGACATGGTTAAGTTACTTAGATTCCTTTTATCTCGAGTGAAGAATACACATACAAACCATGGTAAACTATTGTTTAGGCCATAGCCTATGTCAATATATGTATTAACGTTGGCAAATCCATTAAGATCACTGGTTTCAATAATTGATTCCCTATATACACGTGGCTCTGACGAACTATTATAATACATGATCACTAATGCATATCTTGCTATAGAAGACGGTGATACAGCTGTTGCATTAATCCATATAAATCTCCCATCCATAAAACTCGCAGTTAATCCAGGCCCTATATAGAGATATGCCTTCCCACCTGCAGAAGCCTCTGTTGCCCTCTTAATAGTGACTAGGTACATAAAGTCGGTATTAGAATTGGATTCTTCTTTTGGTGGCCGGAAATACAATATCTCATCTATTATTCCATAACCTCCCACAGTATTGTTAAGGAGCTGTATATCGTATCTCGTAAAATTGAGTAAATAGATATGGATATCAAAATCAGTATTATTAGGATCAACTGTGTCTGCCCTTAACCTCAATCCATAGATTGTCTGATAATTTACATCATTAAATATAGGAGTATAGTCTTCAAAGTGCACGACTAGACTATCAACTGATGAATTAAATGGGAAGTTTAGATAATAAGGAGGTTGTAAGACACCATATAATGTGCCATTTCTTAATAATGTAGAATAATTAATAAATGGGATATTTCTTTGACCAAGTACATAATCATATGGATAAGATGAGTCCCCAATTAATTTCTTAGCCAGGAAATCAGATAAATGAGTAGCCATTTTAATAGCAGCGTATCCGTCGACAACACCGAAGCCCTCATGTACGTCCTTGCCTCCTCTATCGAGTGATGGAGAATACATCGAGAGATCTGTTCCATTATATGTTCTTACCAATGGATACGTCTCGTAAGTCGATGCCTCAATAATATATTTTACAATTAATGCTGCTTGACTAGCATTAATACTTAATAGTACATCCCATAAGCTATGTGTTGAATTATATGGTTTAGCCCTAAATACGTCAATTATTAGAGCAGCTATACCAGATACAATAGCTGTTGATGCACTTGTACCATTAAATTTACTAAGATCATATAATGTATCATTGAAGTAGAAGTCATCTTCATTATTGGAGTCCGCACTATATATTTGAAATGAGCCGCCTCCACCTAATGCTGCTACATCAGGCTTTAATGTCTTATCATCATAAGTACTATATCCTCCCTGACTACTGTAGTATGTTATATTATTGAATCCATCAACGGCGGCAACACTAATGACCCATGGGAAAGCGGCTGGATAGGCATTAGAAGCCTTTCCATTAACGGCGTTAGATGCGCCTCTATTACCTGCTGCAGCAACAAGTACTAATCCAGAATTAAGTGCATTCAATAAAGCTAGTTCAAGAGTGGCATCGTATCCTTGCCCTTCAAAACTCATGTTTACAACGCTAATATTATACGAGTCCATGACGGACAAAATGTAATCTATACCATCAACTATGTAATCACTATAGATATTGCCAAGACTATCAACTATACGTATCATTAATATTTTAGAATCCGGAGCTATGCCTTGAGATAGATTATAGTGATCACTTGCTATCTTCGAAGGAGTCCATGCATTAACCCATGCATCAATAGAGTCTATATAATTATGGCGTAAACCTATTACATAGTTTCCATAATCACTTTCATTGTCAATAGATATTTCCAGCCTAGTATGACCTATATCATTACCTAGACGATCCCATGTATTGTTTGATACTATGCATTGAATATCCCCCCTAAATCCTGCTTGTAAAGGATCAGCATAACTAGGTACTCTACACAAATACGCTTCATATGTAAAACTAGGATCATATACATGGACATATACGTTAACTAATAGTTTACCTTGACTAAATACGGGAATTGGATACTTTAAATAAATATGTACCGATGCCATACCACTAGGTATATTGCCTATATATTCCGAGGATAAGGGAAGGAGGCCTTCACTACCATTATAGCTACCCTCAAGAATATAGACTATATGAGTACCATGATCCCATTCATCAATATACCATTTCCCGGCATTAGTGGCATCATAACCAGTTATTCTTTGAGAAGATAAGGGTATTCCAGGAGCATAGATATCGACTCCACTATCAAGTACAGCTATACCTACATATTTACCCGTAATATTATGATCCCATACTAATGGCCGTATAACCGCGTGTCTAGAAGCATAATGCATTGCTAAGTCATACTTATGTACACTCTGTATAAACAATAGATCTGAGGATCCATCCTTATTGACGTCTAAAGCTAGTAGACTATTCCTTAGATCAAATATTTTAGAAGGATCTATTTCTATGGAGAAGCCATACAATGCATGTCTCCATGGACCGCGGATAATTCTTGCATTTAATGACTTAAGTAAGTCTATATGTTTTCTTGTCGGAGGAGTTGATAATACAACAATGGCTCTAATAGTACCGGATTCGGATAACATTTTTTCCAAAGAATCCTCGATATAATCTTGATCTTTATCAAGTAGCTTAAACCATTTAGAAGGAATCATTTCCTTATCTACTTCAAGAGTATTCATTATATACAATGTATATATTGGCTCCATAAACATAGATACTATCAATATAGCAATAATTAATAGAGACCATTCTTTAATCATTATAACACCTAGTCTATAACCTTAATAAGTGAGTACCTATAACTAATTAACACTCTATTAGTGATAAAGGTTTTGTATACATTTCATAAATTATCTATTCTCTAAATGATTCCTCTATTAAATGAATTATATCAACAATTAGCTTATTAATAATTGATTCTCTACCATGCTTCTCCAATATTCTTACAATATATCCATTAATATAGTCGATCTCTGTCTTCCTACCAGCAATTATGTCTTGAGCCATACTAGAGTAATTTTCTTTAGTGACCATGGCAACTCTCATGACATGTCTATAAAGCCTATCGAGAACAAGATTATATCCTTCTAAATTAGCAGCTTCCACAAGCTCCTTCAAAATAGTCCAAGCCAGTCTTTTACCCCATCTGGATAAAATGATCTTATTAGGTGATCTAGCAATCGCTGTTAATGGATTAATAACTGCATTCATACCCAACTTAAGCCATCTCTCAAAATCAATATTTGACGTTATCCATGCCGGGCAACCACCTTTAGATAATACTCTAACTATCTCGGGTAATAGCTTATGGATCCCCAGATGCTGGCCAAATATAATGGATCCTATACCTTTTTCAAGAATCATATTAGGTTTAATCCGTTGTGCACCGATTCTTACAACACCGCAAGCAACACGATATGGCGTAAAGAGATTTTCCATATACTCATATGATCCGAATCCATTCTGTAAACTAATGAATAATGTATCACCACTATCAATACTTTTCATAAGCTTTTCTGTATTTTCTAGATCAACTGCTTTAACAGCATTAAATACGATATCATATACTCCATAAGCCTCTGTGTGATGATATGCTTTAATAGGTACGAATGCTTCTCTACCATTAGACAATACTATAGTTATACCATTATGTTCACGAATTGTCTCTACACTTCTCCAACTCCTATAATAGACATCTAGATCCCTTATACCTCCACGATATAGGAAATATGCTAGTAAACCACCTATACTGCCTCCTCCGATAATTGCTATTTTCACTGGATAACCCCGCCATCACCTAATCAAGTTAAGCAATATATCAATAAGATCCTCTATATCCTTTGAGAATATGTAGATAACTGGTTCAAGTCCATAGCCTCCATGATCAACTATAACATCTATTCTACCACGGTGTCTCCTTATAACTCGTTTTATAGAATTACTAAAATCCTTAGTATTACCATGAGGCCCTGTCTCCACGATCCTCATTCTCATAAGCCTAAGCTTATCAATAAATACTGGATCATATCTAATGACTGCTGCAGCTCTTATAGAAGGATTAGCTGTAGCAACCTGTAATAATATAGATGCTGTATGATGACTACATCCAAAACACGGTCTACCAACAGCTTCAGCCCTACTATCAACTTTTACTATCCTACCAGGTAACCCAATAATGTCATTTATTGAATGGGGCCCTGGTAATGCATAAACTATATTCATACCTACTTCAGGTACAAGCTTGTAAGCCCTTGGATCGCTAATTAGCGTTTCTAAAGCTCTCTCATATTCTATAATTAATGGCGAAGATACTCCCGCTGGATGAAGATGCTTACATATATTACATCCATATGGTATATCTTTTGAAACCCTATAATGTAAAGTACATAATTTTTGAGCTGATAATATCTGGTTTATAATAGTTGAGAATAATACCATGTATCTTTCAGTATCGTTCTTTATGAGAGGACTAAGCAGTATACTAACATATGAATCTATTTCTTCCTTTGTAAAACCTATATCAATTAACATTTTATAATACTTATCAATAGGATCATTCACTATCTTATAAACCATAGGCTGAGTTATACCTAATTGCTTGGCTATCTTTGCCTGAGCATACCCCTCATTATAAAGTCTATGGATCAAAATAGCTTTAACAGGATTTACAAAATACTTTACTGCCAGCTCGTAAGGTATCATGTGACTGCCCAAAAATATAGTATAGATAACCTAGTTATAATTCTTTTTCCCTATCCATTATAGCCTCCTTATACTGAATATGCTCATCTTCCAAGGAAGTACCTACATTAATACCTGCAATTTTCGAGGCAACATAATCAGCATAAACCAAGATCTCGTTTAACACCATTATTTCATTAGTAAATAAATCTTCATATCTTAGCATCCTATTTAATAGATCAGTTACAAGATCTAGATCC
>Ga0190313_1001716_pt1 | contig 11517 bp, 10 predicted proteins | sample 4870071011_MG_FD_169989 | JGI IMG/M metagenome (GOLD analysis project Ga0190313, IMG submission 169989) | Hydrothermal vent sediment bacterial communities from Southern Trench, Guaymas Basin, Mexico - 4870-07-10-11_MG | ecosystem: Environmental > Aquatic > Marine > Hydrothermal vents > Sediment ...
CTGCCAGTGCGTTCTTTTTTTTCTCTGGTCGCGTGTTGATGTGCCGTATTTTGTCCAGTTGGGATGCTAGCTCAACAAAGAGGCTCCTGAAATCTGTGGCAATGCCCATTATAACTTTTGAAAGCCGGGGGGTCGGCATCTTGCCATAGTTTGTGTTTTTTACGCTTTTCAGCCTCGCGATTTCTTCCACTATTGATGTTGTCTCTTCTCCAAGCTCTTTTTTCATCTCGTTCTTTTTTTCTGGCTCCATAAAGAGTATTTCGTGAACAAGGGCTGCAGAGATAGTGCTGGTGTCAAGCCCGGCTTTTGCAAGGATGAATGCTGTGTTCAGCTGGTGCTGTTTTATTGCCCGGCTTTGGGTGTGCGAGAGCATGAAGGAATAGGCTTTTTGTATAAACAATTGCTCGCTTTCTTCCAGTTTCTGGCATGCGGATTCCACTTCTTGGAGCGAATGATTAGGGTAGTGCATAACCGCTTTAGTGGAGAAAACGAATAAATATATACTTTTAGCCCCCTGGCAAGCTTTTGGTTTGGAGATTGGAATTAATTGCCGGGTTTCTTTTGGGGGGATTGCTTTAAATTATTACTTTTCTTCTATCTTATCTGGTGGTTTTTTATGGATTTTCCGGTTCTTTTCATTAACTTTAAGTGTTATGAACAGGCTACTGGCAGGAAAGCCGTTGCGCTTGCCAGGGTTGCTGAAAAGATTGCAAAGAGCAAGGGGGCGTCAATTGCCCTTGTTCCACAAGCTGTTGACTTGCGGGCTGTGACTGCATCTGTTTCCTTGCCTGTTTTTGCCCAGCACGTTGACCCTGTCTCGTATGGCTCTCACACCGGGCATGCTTTGCCAGAGGCCTTCCTCGAAGCCGGCGCGGTTGGCACGGTGTTAAACCATGCAGAAAACAAACGCGATAACGCTTTTCTCGAAAAAGCCATCAGGCGGGCAAAGGAAGCTGGTCTTTTGGTTATGGCTTGTGCTGAGAGTACCGAGCGTGCTGTTCAAATTGCCTCTTTTCCAGTCAAGCCCGACCTTATTGCAATAGAGCCCCCGGAACTCATTGGTGGAAGCACTTCGGTTTCGAGTGCTAAGCCAGGGTTAATAACTGAAACCATAAAGGCTGTGGAAGAGATTTCTCACATTCCAGTGATAACTGGCGCGGGCATAAAAACCAGCGAGGATGCAAGGATTGCATTAGAGCTTGGCACGAAGGGCGTTTTTGTTGCATCTGGGATTGTAAAAGCCAAAGAGCAGGGGGGCGCGATCAGGGCGCTTCTCAAAGGATTTGAATAGGTGGTTTTGTGGAAAGGACAAGTGTTGAAGAAATAATGGAAAAGGATTTTTTGAGTATTGATTTGGAGGAACGTGTTTCCAAGCTTCTTGGGCTCTTTGGTTCCCGGAAGAAAAGTTATGCTGTGGTTTTTGATTCTTCGCATAACTTCTTGGGTTTGACTTCTCTAAGAGAACTCTTGTACAAGAGAACCGATTTTTCAAAAATGAAAGTTAAAAATGTTACAAACTCGAACGTGCCCTTGCTTTCAAGGGACACCTCCCTCATGAAAGCCGCTGAACTCATGTATGTTTCCGACAGCCGTGTTCTTCCAGTTGTAGAGGGTTCAATGGTTTATGGTGTTGTTTCTGCTGATGCAATAATCCGGGAAGCAGCAGAGCGTTCCCCAATTGCTTCAATGAAGGCGCGCGAGATTGCCTCGCTTGAACCAGTTACCTTGAACCAAAATGAGTCCATTGACAAGGCAGTAAGTGAAATGAAAAAGCACAACGTCAAGCGCCTCCTTGGAGTTGACAGCTCTGGGCACGTTAGTGGCATATTGTCCCTGCAGGCAGTGCTTGAAAAATACCTAGTTCACTCGACTGGCCAGAGCCCCGGCCTCATTTCTGCAGTTCAGTCAAAGGAGAAGGTTTCAGGGCTCAACATGCCTATTACCAGTGAGCTCTTGCCTGTCACCAAAAGCATTGGATTAGATGACAGAATTGGGCCCGTTATTAGTGACATTGAGAGCGGTTACGCAATTGTAGTGGTGGAAAAGGGAAAGCCCGCGGGCATAATAACCAGGCGTGACTTGCTTGAGGAAATAGTCAAGAGTGGAGCCGTGGAGAGAAACATCCAGATTGTTAATGCCCCTGAACTTGACGAGATAGACCTTGCAAAGGTTAACGATACAATCAATGCCTCCTATGACCGCGTCAAGAAAAGCCTTGGTTCACCGTACGCCCTGCTTGTTCACTTCAAGCAGTACAAGAAGAGCGGTGCACGGGTAAAGCACTCTGTTCACATTCGTGCTTCTTCACCTGACTTGAACCTTAAGGCTGAAGCGGTTTCCTGGAATGTTATAACTTCCCTCCAGAGTGCATTGAAGCAATTGGAGCGCGAGATAAGAAAGAGCACGGCAAAAAAAAGGAAGGCTAAAAAACAGTAACTGGCCAGTTTTTCGTTCTTTTCCCGCTTCTTCCTTTTCTTTTGTTCAATTGCTGTAGCAGTCCAGTCAAGCCTTTGGTTTAAAGATTCCTTTCAATTTTCGGGACTCTTCAAAAGGAAGGCAAGTGCTCTCCTGCAATTGCAACAGGCTCTCGCTTTCTTGATCTCTTCAGTCCAGGCACAGGGGCATTATTGAACGCGCTTAATTTTTCTTTTTGGGATGCAGCAAATCACTGTCCAAGAATTTGTGCTATTGCCTGTTTTGTGGGTGGATTGGATTTGAAGAGCGTGGGCGCGCCCTGAAATCGATTTTGCTTAAGAGATCAGAGTTGTCCACTGCCTTCCTCGCTTCCGTGACCCTCAAAGCGTTTTGATTGAAGGCCACCGTTGCTTTCTTCCGAACCTGGCGGGGTTCACCCTCAAACAAAACCTAAGAGGACAGAAGTTCCTCGTAGGGCAATGGCTCTGGCCTCTCAGGCAAAACCTCTTCCAAGGCTTCGGCCCCAGCATAAAGCGGATTTCTGGTGGAGGGAACCGCTGCCTCCCCGGCCTAGCCCACAGTTAAGTTATCATCGGGAAAGTTTTTAATAATTAGTAGCTCTTCCGCTGTCTGCTCTTTGAGCCTGGTCTTGGCTGTTTTGAGGCTTTTCAGTGCTTTCATTTTCAGCTTGTTTTTCTTGTTGCATTTCTTGTTTTATTTCTTCTTTGAGTTCTTTTTTGAATTGTTCAACCATCTCGTTTTGCATCATTTCTTTTTTGGTTTCTTCTGGCAGGTTTTTCATAATCTTTTTTGACCTCTGCATTCCATACTTCACTGATGCGCCTACCATTTTTTGGTAGAGCCCTTTTTTGAAGAACCAGTATATTGCAATCCCCATATAGGCTAGGATAATTACTGGAATGAGTACGAATAAGAGGGGCATTCTTGTCAGGAGTGGCGTGATGAGGGGGAACAAAACAATAAAACCAAGTGCTGGCACGACTATAAGCACCCCCATCATTGTTGCTATGAGCTTGAAATACTCCCTCCTCGGGCTCGTGTTTTTTTTGGGCACGTCACTCTCTTCCAGACTGCTTTGTTCCATGCCTATCTTATCGCTTTCTTTCTTTAAAATCCTTTTGTTTTGCTGGAGAAATCTGGCTACGTCTTTTTTTTGCTAGCCTGGTTTCTTTTGGCCGGTTGGGAGAACCTATTTTTTCACGTCTTCTATGCCGTTCTCTGTCACTTGGTAGATTGCTTCTCCGTCTGGGAGGCTTGGCGAGTCCACGAGCCTGGCGATGCGTTTTTCTCCCCTGCTTTTTCTCAGGTACAGGCGGGTTTTTGTAGCGTGCCCTACTACGTTTCCCCCGATGGGGGCTGTGGGGTCGCCGAAGAGAATGTCTGGTCTTGACATTACTTGGTTTGTCACGAGCACGACAATGTTGTACATTTCAGCTAGTTTCATTAACTGCCTTAAGTGCTTGTTTAGTTTTTGTTGTCTTTCTGCAAGCAGTCCTCTCCCGATGTACTCTGATCTGAACTGTGATGTCAGGGAGTCGACTATTAGGAGTTTTATGTTTTTTTCTTTTATGAACTGTTCTGCTTTTTCTGCGAGTAGCATTTGGTGGTCTGCGTTGTAGGCGCGTGCTACGTAGATGTTCTTGAGGACCTTTGTTGGGTCTAGCCCTTGTGCTTTTGCGATGGAGGTAACTCTCTCGGGTCTGAAGCTGGACTCTGAGTCTATGTAGAGCGCGTTTCCGCTCAAACCGCCTTTTTCGGGGGTGTGTTGGACCATGACTGAGAGCTGGAAGCACCACTGTGTCTTGCCGGAGGACATTTTGCCGTATACTTCTGTGATGCTTTGTGTTTCAATGCCTCCGCCGAGGAGTTCGTCGAGTTCCTTGCTCCCTGTGCTGATCTTGCCTATTTTTTCCCTTCTCTTTTGTATTTTTTCCGCTGTTTCAAAGCCCATTTCGAGAGCGTCTCTTGCTGCCTTTATGGCTTTTTCTGCTGTTTTATCGCCTAGGCCTGCTGCTTCGGTTAGTTCCATTGGGGATGCAACAGCAATACTTTCAAGCGTTCTATAATTTGCTTTGAATAGTTTTTCCGCGCCCTGCGCTCCAATGCCCGGCAGGTCGCTTATGTCTTTTATTTCTCCCATGTGATCACCTATTTATTTTGCTTTTCATTAAAGATTAATTTTTGCATGGTTCGTTTCCCCTAAACTCTTCACGACTTTTTATACTACGCCAGTTCTTTTAGTAGTTTTGTTGCTTCTTTTTTTGCGTCTGGTTTTCTCACTATTGAAATGCTCATTTCGAGTTCTTCTTTGTTCATTGTGTTTTTTTTCACTTTCCCAAGGAATAGCATTGTTTTGCCTATGGCTTTGATGGCCGTTTTTGCTATTACTTCGCTTGGGGTGTTTTCTTGGAGGGCTTTTTCGATTTCTGGGGTGCTTTTTTCGAGTATTTTTTCTGCATTTCTTCCGAAGAGGCTTGTTCTTATTGCGCCTGTGCCGTCATCCACTGTGGCTGTTATCACGAGCCTGTTTTTTGGTTCTTTTATTTCCCCGCATTTTTCGCACACGAAGCCTTTTTCTTCGCTTACGAGTTTTTTGCCGCACTTTGGGCAGGTCTTGAAGATAAGGTTTCCTTTGTTGATTGCTGTAATTGTGCCGAGCACTTCTGCCATTTCTCCTTCGCTGAGTTCTTGTATTTTTTTTCTTTCAAATCCTTGGCTTGAGAGCTCGTTTAGTTCGGGTATTTTGAAGGCTATGGCTGGTTCTTCTATTATGCGTGCGTTCCAGCCAAGGTGGAGTTCTGTTCCATTGAGGCCCTTTTTTGTGTATGCTCCTTCTATTTTTATGAGTTGTCCTGGTTCGAGGTTGTTCACAGTGTCAGCTACTTCGTTCCACGCGGTTGCTCTTACCTGGCTTGTTTCGTCTGCGATGAGGAAGTTGAGCACTTTTCTTTTCTGGCCTTCGCGTTTGAATTCGTTGAGTTCGAATATCCTTGTTATCCTTGCGAACACGTCAATGTTTTCCATTCCTTCACCGAGGTCTGCCAGTTTTATGGCTATCTTTTCCGGCTTTGGGAGTATTTCTGAATTTTTTGTTTTTGGGTTTATTTCAATGCTGCCGTTGAATGGAATGCCAAGCTGGAGTTGTTCTTTGTAGCTTGAAACAAATGCGTCTTTCAGGAGTAGCACCGCGCCTCTTTCCACTTTTGCCTGTTCTATTTTTTTTACGTCGCTGCCCCAGAGGGTTAGGGAAATTTCACCTGTTTCGTCTCCAACGAGGAGCCTGCAGTACTTGCCCTTCTTGTTGTTTTTTTGGTATTCTTTTGGTGAGTAAATGTGAAGCACTCTTACAAGGAGTGTCAGCCCTTTCAGTCCATCGCTGAGGTCGCTTATTTTGATGCTCTTCTTTGGCTGTTTTTTGCTTTCCACTCCTACACCGAGTTCTTTTGCAACCATGAAAGCGGCTCCGGAGTCTGTGAGCAACCCTGAAAACTTTGCTTTTTTGTCTTCGACCAGTTTTTTTACTTCTTGCTCGCTCTTTCCTGTTTCCGAGCAAATTTTTTGGGTTAACTCTTTAAAATCTGCTTCTTGTGCCATGTTGCCCCCAAGTAATTGCCCTGCATTATTTTTTTAACGGATTCCTATTACGAGCATACTATGTTTGAAGAGATTCAGCCAAACTTGCATGTTTTTTATTCACCAAACCAGGGCTCTAATGCCTATGTTCTTATTGGCAAGAAAACTGCACTCATTGACTTAAGCACTAACAGTAATGCAAGCCAGCTTCTTTCAGGGCTCCAGGCTATTGGCATTACCCCGGAGGAAATAGAGCTGGTGCTCTTCACCCATGGTCATGCAGACCACACTGGCTGTGCTGGTCTTTTCCCGCAAGCGGAGAAAAGAATGCACGAGTTTGATGCTGAAAGGATTGCAATCAAGGACGCAGGTTTTACTTGTTCTGAAATGCTTGGGGAGGAGAATTTTCCAAAGATTGACTCGCATTTCTCTGAGGGCGAGGTCATTGACCTCAAGCCTTTTTCTCTGCGTGTTCTCTTCACTCCGGGTCACACCGCTGGCTCTGTGTGCTTTTTTGATGAAAGGAATTCGCTTCTTTTCTCTGGTGACACGCTTTTCTGGGGCTCGTGCGGCAGGACGGATTTGCCTTCTGGAAATGACCAGCAGCTTATTGCATCGCTTGAAAAACTGTCAGAAATAAACTATTCAATGTTGCTTCCAGGGCATGGCCTTGTTTTAAGAGAAGACCAAAAGGCAAACCTTTCAGAAGTCTTAAAAAGTCTTAAGCAGCAATACATTTGAGGTGTTTGTTTGGCCGTAGTAAAGCGTTTTGGCAGGACTTATTCCAGGGTTCTCTCCACTATTGAGAGGGACCACGGGCTTGCTTTTCTGGTGATTGATCCGCCTAACCAGTTGCCTGAAACAGCCGGCTTGCTTGGGGGGCTTGCTGAAGAGGCAGGCATTGATGCAATTGCCGTGGGTGGCTCGGTTGGAGCGCAGGGAAAGCTCTTGGATGACACAATAGCGCGAATAAAGGAAAACACATCCTTGCCAGTAATCCTGTTCCCTGGCAACATTGCCTCGGTTTCACCAAAGGCTGACGCTATTTACTTTATGAGCATGCTGAACTCAAGTGACCCGTACTACATTTCAGGGGCCCAGATTGCAAGTGCGCTTCCCATTAAAAAAATGGGGCTTGAGGCAATCGCAACATCTTATGTTGTGATAGAGCCTGGTCGCGCTGTTGGCTGGGTTGGGCGCGCGCACCTGATTCCGCGCGAGTTACCATACCTTGGAGCAATCACTGCTCTTGCGGGTCAGATGATGGGCTCGCAGGTTGTCATCCTTGAATCAGGGGGCGGCTCTCCGGTTCACGCGCCGCTTGAAATGATTAAAGCCACTAGAAACCTTATTGACATCCCGTTGGTTGTAGCTGGTGGCGTTAAAACAAGAGAGCAGGCGTTCAAGTGCATTAAAGCAGGAGCGGACATCCTCCATGTTGGAACAGCAGTTGAAAACCTCTCTTCAAACAAAAAGAAAGCCTTGCAGAAGCTGCAGAACATTTCCCGCGCGGTAAAAAAGGCCGGAAAGGAAAAGAAGTGAATTTAAAACATCTTCACCCAGCTTGTAAAAAAATCAAAGCTGTTTTTAAGTGTTATAAGGTTAACACTGGAATGATTAAGTTATTCTCGGGGTAATTGCTTCCTTGGCCGCCAGTTACATTAACAATGAAGACCACGATTAAGTTATTCTGGGTTTGAAGTGTCTTTTGGACCTTCCAAGGTCTATGAGTGCAAAGAGGGCTTTTTTTGATTTTAAGTCAATGTCAAGAACAAGGACGTTCTCGTCAGTGGCATCACAGCTTGGGCCAATTTTTTCCAGTTCCCTGTACGCTTCTCTCACTATTTTTTGCGCCTCGTGTAGTTCTATGCCCTTTCGCTTAAGCTTTTTTATGAAGTAAGAGTAGTAGCGTGACTTGAAGCTCACTTCGTGAAAGTCGTGTACTGTTGGCGCAGGGTAAACCCTTTCAAGCCAGCGCAGATTTTTGGCGTCGAGGGCCAGGATTTCAACTGGCTGTAACTCAAAGCTTTGTGGTTTTCTTGCCATTATCTCCTGTGACAGAGCCTTCATTTCCCTGAGCTCTTTTAGCATGTCCTCCCTGTTGTGAAATTCCCTGACAGTGCCAGCGGTTGATTTTGTAACGGCCAGGAATGGCCTTGGGTTGTTTTTTTGACCCAGCTTCTTTCTTGTTCTCAGCCCTGCATCGAAGTCTTCCCAGAATGTTCGTTTTTGTTCAGCTCTGAGCCTTTTTCTTGGCCTGATGCGAAAGACCGCCATCTCATTTCCTCTCGGCTGGGTTGTGGTGAGTGCTTCCTGTCTCTTTAACTGTTCTCGCCACTGCTCTCCTCGCGTTCCATTTCGGCTTCCACCCGAACTTTTTTATTTTTTCAATGCTGTACTCCCTGTTTCGCTTCAGCCTCTCGAGGTGTGCGGGAGAGAGAATGCTTCCACGAGAAAATATTATGTATAAGTATGCGAGTGTTTTTCCCAGCCAGAATGGGATTTTTCTCATTTTTGGGTTCAGTCCAAGGGCTTTTTTTATTTCAATGCACAGCTCTTCGAGTGTCAGGGCATCTTCTTCTGCTATTATAAACGTTTCTCCTGCGGTTTCCTCGTGTTCAACGCAGAACACTATCGCGTCAACCAGGTCTTCTATGAATACTGTTTGCCACTTGTTTTTTCCGCTTCCAATCAATGGAAAGTTTTTTCCCACGAGCTTTACTATTTTTTTCCAGTACTCGTTTGGGCCGAGGACAATTGCAGGCCTCAGTATTGTGATGTGGATCATTTCCTGGTATTCTTCCACAACGTGTTCTGCTTCTGCTTTGCTTTTTTCGTAATCTGTAACCGGTTTTAACTCGCTTTTCTCGTTCACTTTTCCATTCTGGTTTCCGTGAATGCCTGCTGTGCTTAAGTGAATAAACCTTTCAACCCTGTTTTCGGCGCTTGCTTTCAGGATGTTTTCTGTGCCTTTCACGTTCACTTCCCAGAGCATTGGTGAGTGTTCGTCAAGTACTGCTGCCAGGTGCACCACGCTTTCAATGCCCTTTGTTGCTTTTTTGCAGTCTTCTTCTTTCAGCAGGTCGAGCCCTTTGTCCAGGTCAAATCCTCTCACCGCATGCTCCCGTTCCCTCAGTTTTTCCACGAGTTTTTTTCCCACAAAACCATTTGAGCCGGTTACAAGAATTCGTCTTTTCATAATTAGAATATTGTGCGCTCAATTATTTAAGGTATCCTTCCACTACAATGTCGTCCCCTATTTTTTCCACCGAGCCTCTTTTCAGCTTCATTTTTTTGCTGAATGAGTCATCGCAGAATTTTAACCCAAACCCTACTTCTTTTCTTGAAAAGATTAACACTGCCTTGTCAACAAGCTTTTCTTTGAGAAACGAGGTGTTCACTTTTTGACCGCCTTCCACAAGCACACTCATATAGCCTTTTCTTCCAAGGATTGAAAGAACTCTCCTTAGATCAAGCCCTGTTTTGCTTTTTTTAACCGCAATGCACTCCGCTCCCCTTTTTTCCAGCTTTTTTCTCTTCGCCGGGTTTGCCCCGCGCGCATGGAAAATAATGGTTTTTCCCTCTTCTCTCAGCACCCTTGCACTCGCTGGAATGCTTAGCTCTGGATCCAGTATAACTCGTACCGGGTTTCTGCAAGACTTTTTTCTGCATGTGAGCCTCGGGTTGTCCTTTAAAACAGTGCCGATTCCGACTAAAATGCAATCGCACTCGCCGCGGTAGTCCTGCACCAGTGCGTCTGCTTTTTTTCCGGAGATTTTTTTTCGCTTTCCATTGCCCCAGGAAATAAAGCCGTCCCGTGTTAGCGCGGATTTTAGCACGACAAATGGCTTTTTTGTCCGAATCCATTTATTGAAGTAATCATTTATGCCAACAGCGTAAGTTCCTAAAACCCCGGCTTTTACTTTAACCCCTGCTTCCTTCAATTTTTTTATGCCTTTGCCCTTGACTCTTGGGTTGGGGTCAAGGCTCCCAACAAAAACAGTTTTGATGCCAGCGCGAATTATTTTTTCAGTGCACGCTCCAGTGAATCCCCTGTGAGAGCACGGTTCCAGTGTTACGTACATGCTTGCGCCCCTCGCTTTTTTTCCCGCTTTTTCCAGTGCTATCGCTTCAGCGTGCTTTCTCTTCTTCTCTCCGTGAAAGCCTGTTGCTATGACCCTGTTGCTTTTTTCAATTATGCATCCCACCAGGGGCCTTGACTTAACCTTCCCTTTTCCTTTAAGGGCTAGAATAAGTGCTTGCTCCATTAATTTTGGGTCCATATTATCATCTGCTGTGTTTTTATCTCTTTGTGCTTGTTCCACGAACCTTTATACCTATGACTGCTTTTATGTTGTTTTAATCCTTTTGCTATTTCTGGCTTTGTAGAAATCCACTGAACTGAATTCTAAACTGCATTCGATTGGCAAAGGCAAGCTGTTTTATGAATGCTACAGAGCCGCTATTTTTGGCAGTGTGGGGATCCTTTGGATTGAATCTTAAATGCTTTCAGTTGGCAAATAAGCTGTTTTATGAAAGCAAAAAGAGCCCTTTATAATCATTTCTGCAAAGCGGCTGTTTTTCAATTAAGAGTGAAAACTGTTTTGTTTCACTGTTTTCGAAATGTTTAATAAAACTTTTATTGTCTTATTGATTGATTTAGTGAATTTGTTGGCTGGTGTTATGGGTTTCTTTTTGGGGTTTGCTGACTCTGAGGAAAAGCTTCCTCCCTTTAGTGCAGGCAAGGTTTCAGCGAATGGAAAGCCAGAGGGCAACATCATTGAATTGAACAGGCTTGAACGCGAGTTGCTGGAAAGGAGGGAAAAAATCAAGGCCCTTGATGAACCCGATGAAACACTCAGCGTCCTAGCCGGCCAGCTTGAGGGGGAGCTAAGCAAGCTTAAGAAGGGCAAGGCAAGCGAGGGTGCGCTGGAGCGCGCTAAAGAGCTTCTTTCCCTGATTGACGACAAGCTCGAGGAGAAAAATTCGCCAATAAGGGAACTCCAGCGCAAGGTTAAAAAGAAGCCAGCCGTAATGGATTCATCTGAGGCAGTTGAAAAGAGCTCTGAAGAGTCAAAGCCAGGCGGGCAGGAAGAATCAGCTTCCTTGCCTGCCACTGGTTCTGATGAGGCTTTGGCTAGCGGGGCTGAACCCCCTGTAGTGGATGATGATCTTGGGGGGATAAAGCCGGTTGAAAGAGAAATTGAAGAGGGAGGAATTGAAATGGAAGAGCAGAGCATTTCAAAGAAAGAGGAAGAGATAAAAAGCGAAATGGAATCAAAGCTCAAGGAAGTGGAGAGTAATGAGCCGGAAACAGGGGAGGTTGTTGAGGGCTACTTCGAGCCAGGCTCGCCAGAGAAGAAGGACTCCACCGAGCCAGCAAAGGAAGAACAGCCGTCAAAAGAACCACCAGAGGTAAAAGAGCCAAGCAAGCCAGAGCCAATGAATGCGGGCAGTGCTGAGGAGCTATTCAATTCCTCTGTTGAAGTGCTCTTAAAAGCCCAGCTT
>Ga0190313_1001717_pt1 | contig 11508 bp, 12 predicted proteins | sample 4870071011_MG_FD_169989 | JGI IMG/M metagenome (GOLD analysis project Ga0190313, IMG submission 169989) | Hydrothermal vent sediment bacterial communities from Southern Trench, Guaymas Basin, Mexico - 4870-07-10-11_MG | ecosystem: Environmental > Aquatic > Marine > Hydrothermal vents > Sediment ...
CTTATTCGATATGTGCAGTGTGAAGCATGTTCTATTTCCATGGCTATAGAACATGCCAAAGTATATTGTTATCTGCCTATGCTGTCCCAGCCGCAGCAAGCTGCGGGGTATATTAATTAAATAAAATATACAGGCGGTGTTAAGAACGTTATGTATGTGGATGGAGGAGATTGCGACTATGATGGGCTTTTAGATTATGAAGAGTATATTCTGCAAACAAATCCCATTCACAAAAATGAGAAGATGGATTTGTTTTACAGGGTCGTAAATGTAAACGATACTGGAATAGAAACAAAAGTAGAAGATATTACAAAAGAAGAGAGATTTATGTTTGACAACTATCCGTCTCTGTCGGAAGTAAGTCCGGCAGGTGCGATACATTATCCTGCCATAGGCAATCCAGCACTTCTTTCATGGGATTCTCTCGATTTTGATGTCTATATAGACACTTCCGACTCGGCATGGATAGGCGAAATAATAAACATAAGCGACCCTTCAAAAATATATTCCTTAACAATAGACACCGCCCAATCCGATTCTGTTTCCGGACTCATGAAAGCAAAAGCACATGTATCCGGAAGCTCTCCGGAGCCGGGCCTTTACAATTTGCGTATACTGATAAACGGACAGGAATACACCGTTCCCCACGCGGTTCAAATCTACAAAGAATTCAAAGAGAACTTCACATTCGTTCAGATAACGGATATTCATATAGGCCGATTTTCTCTCAACCCACTGGAAGGTAACGATAATGACAACGTAGCCGATTTTCTGGCGATAATAAACAGGGTGAACAAGGTCGAAAAACCTGATTTCGTTGTAATAACCGGAGATCTCACAGATGATGGTAGTGAAAACAAAATGAAATATTTCAAGGCATGCCTACTGAAGTTCGAGGTTCCGGTATTTACTACGCCGGGAAACCATGAATATATGTCGCTCCAGGGATTTCCATATCTGGACTCCCTAGAATGGACATTTTATCCAGATTTCCAATATGGAAAATACATAAACCCATGGCTACAAACATCTGTAAATTCTGTAAAATCATGGGGCTACGACTATTCTTTCAACTACGGGGATTTTCATTTCATAGTCTTTGATTCGGGCTGGAATGTAGAGACAAATCCTGACGATACGATACGTGGGGCCCCGTATCTTTCAGGTCTCACCTTCGACCAGCTCACATGGATGCAAGAAGACCAGAAAACGGCCTACAACAACGGAAAAGCTCACACTTTCATATTCACCCATGCACCGATAGTCGGCCACGGAGGAAAGATGACACATTTAACGATTATCGAGGGAGAAGAAGAAGACGAACCCTCAACATATTTCGACCAGGACATCTTCTTCCCAGAATGGGTGAACGGAGAGGACGATGATTATCCGGAAGGGCAATATGTGGAAGCGGTTTTCTGCGGACATACGCATCTAAATCGTTTTTATCATGATGTAAATGTGGATAATATGGACGGCCCATATTGTTATTATACAAAGGCTCCATATGGGGAAACCACTGTAAGCCCCTTCATAGCAATAAGCAAGGATTTCTCTCTGGGGACATTTTATATAGAAACTGATACTGCAACAAAGGAGGGTTGAGGGTGAGAAAAATGAACAAACGCAATGCCATGATATCAGCAATCCTAGCAATAGTAATCATTTCTTCTTTCATTGCATACAACACTTTTGTTAACAGAGATGATGGAATCAGTGCCAAAGAAGGACTGGATAAAGCCTATGAAATTGCAAGAGAATGGAATGAAAGCGCGGTTCTCGGAAGTGTCAGTACAATCGATGATGTTTGTTTAAATGGAAAATCGTCCTATTGGGCATATGGTTTTTCGAATCCGTATAACTATTCATCTATGATTGATGTGAAGGTATATTATTCTGGAAAAACTGAAACACACATTTATAGTATAGAATTAAATGTATCTTATGACCCTGCCCTGTGGAAATGGAATGTTGACAGCACGGAGGCTTATGAAATCGCCATGAAAAATCCAGAAGTGAGAAATTTCGTCTCAAAATACAGCATAGATCAGTTAGAGTTCAGTCTTGGGGGAGAAACGCCTACATGGATAATTTCTTTTATTGACTGGGGATTGTGGGACGACCCACACCACATAATGGTGAAGATTGATTCAAATACAGGAGAGGTTACATATGTTGGCAGATAGATGACCATTTATCATAACCCCATTCCGATTTATTCAAAACACCGCGAACAGCGGATTTCCCATCAGAACTATCACGATGAATCCGAGAAGTATCATGGCCACGAACGGCACCTTCGGAGTCACCCATACCTCCGTTATTCCGGCTTTTTCGAGCGCGTCCCATGAGAAGTCGTGGCTTTTTCTTGGAAAGAGGGTTCTTACGGGCTTTCCGTCCTTTATTCTGAGCATTGGCCAGACCTTCTTATTCTTCGCTTCTGATATCGGCATATGATAGCCGAGCATCATCTCGGGGAACTTCTTTTTTCCTCTTGCGAGGTTCGAGAAGAGGAAATAGATTGGTGTGAGTGAGAGCAGCAGGGAGGCCATGAAAAGCACCGAGAACGAGAACGGAAGAAGGACTGAGACCGGATACGGTGCGACGAAGTGCGGAAATCCTGCGAATGCGGGGTAGAACGGGAACAGGAGCGAGAGCATGACGAATGCCTTTGCGTCGGCTCCCCCGTGTATGATGTCCTTGTAGTACATGAAGAAGTAGAGGATGCTTATGAGAACAGCCATGGCTCCGGCCATGAAGAAAGGTTCGGGATACAGATTGAGCGCTCCCCAGATGAATGCGAGAGCCGAAACGATGTAAAGCAACAGGAAAGGAATGTTGATGTGCCCGCCTTTGAGGTCTATCACATCTCCGCGCTCCACAAGGGCTTCGATGAGTATGCCGGTCATCGGCACCAGCATGACGAGCAGTCGCGGGTCCACTGCGTATGCCTCCATCCCGAACAGTATTATTCCCGATATCCCCACGGGCCACCAGACCCACGGCGGTATGTGCCTCGTCCTTATGTCGTGGTATGATGCGTACAGCAGGGTCGCAAGCCCGATGAGGATTCTCAACTCGTCATACACGGACCGGTATCGGATTCGGTAAATATTCTTTTGCACGGAAAACCTTAATATCGGAAGCGATGGAGGATTGTGAGAGTCGCGCTCCGATTCGGCTATGACGGCAGGAAATTCCACGGCTATGCGAGACAGCCCGATGTTAGAACCGTCGAGGGGGACATACTGAAGGCACTGGATAGGATAGAGGCAAGGCACATACGGTTCAGGAGCGCCAGCAGGACGGACAAAGGGGTCAGTGCAATTTCAAATGTCATTGCCTTTGACACGAATTTCAGGCCGGAGGAACTCCCGAGAGCGCTCAACGCCAATCTGAGTGATATATTCTTTCACGGGTGGTCCGAAGTAGATATCGACTTTGACCCCAGAAAGGCAAGGCAGCGCTGGTACAGATACCACCTCTTCGGAGAGCATGACATCGACACCATGAAGGGTGTGGCGGAACTTTTCATCGGGAAGCATGATTTCTCTTCGTTCGCAAGGATGGAAGCGGGAAGAAATCCGATACGAAAGATAGACAGCATGGAATTCGGAGAAGCGGGCGGGATGCCTTACATCGACATAAAGGCGCAGAGCTTCCTCTGGCAGATGGTAAGAAGGATTGTGGGAGCGATGCTGTCGATCGAGAGGGGAGAGCGCTCGCCGGAAGATGTGGAAAAAGCACTTGACGGAGAGAGAGTGGTTTTCGGTATAGCGCCACCCGAACCGCTCTTTCTGATGTCCGTGGATTACAGCTCCGCATCTTTCACGAAAACGGAATGCAGAAAACTTGACGGCATTCTGAACGAAATCCGCATAACACGGATGTTTATGAAGTATATGGGCACATTGCCCGATAAGGAAACTTTATAAACTTCCATGCGATACCGTTTACAATGAGCCTTAGAACAGTGAGAATATCAAAGGACGAACTTTTGCAGATACGGAAGATATACGAAAATGTCATGTCCTATGCCTGTTACGGCCTGTTCTTCAAGGAAGGAGAGGTCCTCGGAGAAAGCATATCCCAGTTCGCCATGGAAAGTTCGGGCGGAAGCCGGGATAAATACTTCGAGCTGATATCCAACCTCATCGCCGGCAGAGGATGGGTTGAAAAGATAGGGTTCGCAGACGACAAAGTTGTTGTCGAGGGCTCCATAGAGGTCGAAGAAGGCGCCGGGCATCCGACATGTCATCTTCTACGCGGCATGATAAAGAGAATATATGAGGAAATGGACAACGAAAGATACAACTGTGAAGAGGCGGAATGTGTAAGCAAAGGGGATGAGAAATGTGTGTTTACCCTTCAAAAAAGAGGAGTGTGAGTAAATGGTCGATTATGAAAAAATAATAAAAGATTTAAAGGAAAAGTTTTCTTTGACCGCCGCAGGATTCATAAGCAGGGACGGAATGCCGAAATATGTGGAGGTTCCGGAAGGAACATATCCTGAGACATTCAGCATAATGTGTGCCACGGTTCTCGGTGCGGCCAGTACGGCAGCTACGGAACTGGGACAGGAAAGCCCGGATTCTCTTGTGGCCGAAACGGGAAAACTGAAGCTCTACATCGTTCCGGGAGGCATGAAAGGTCTTCTCGTGGCTGCGCAGGAAAAAGGGCAGGGAGATACGGACGATTCCGTCATCATAGCCGCTATGAAAGAAACTCTGAAAAGCCTCTAGACAAAAGGCGGCTTTACCACCTTTCCTTTCATCATCTTTCCTCTTATATCCACGGACACATCGGAGCCTTCTTTTGCATACTCTCTCTTCAGATATGCGAGGGCTATGCCTTTTCCCAGTACGGGAGATTTACTTCCGCTGGTGACGGTTCCGATTTCGACATCGTTCGAATACACCTTCTGACCGTGGCGAGGTATCCCTTTATCGAGGATTATCCCCCTGAACTTATCATGAGTGCCTACTTCTTTCTGCCTGATGAGCGCATCTTTTCCGATGAAATCATGGTCCCAGTCTATAACGAAATCCCAGCCGGTTTCAAGCGTGGTCCTGTCCTCATGAAAGTCCTGTCCGGAAAGCAGGAATCCTTTTTCAAGGCGCAGAGTATCCCTTGCAGCGAGACCGCAAGGCTGAGCTCCCAGTTCAAGCAGTTTTTTCCAGAGCTTCTTTCCCTGCCGGGGTAGTGTTATTATCTCAAATCCATCCTCACCCGTGTATCCTGTCCCGGAAACCAATGATTTTTCCGAGAAATAGGACAGTCTTCCGTCGGCCTCTTCCTTTCCAAGGCCCAGGTCCACCCATCCGCATTTGAAGAACTTTATCCCTGCGGCCTCCTCTGATATCTCCTCCATCATCTCCCTCGCATTCGGGCCCTGAAACGCTATGCAGACAAGGTCTTCCGTCCGATTCTCTATCTTCACATCAAAAGCCTTGGCCTGCTTCCTGAACCAGCCCTCTATCATGGGTGTGGTGGCCGCATTGGGTATTGCCAGATACTCGTCATCGGACAGGCGGTATGCTATCATGTCATCCTTGATGGTGCCGTCCTCGTTGAGTATGTGGGTGTATTTCGCATCCTCCATCTTCAGGCCCTCGAAATCCCCTGTTGTGACATAACTGAGGAACTTTCCGGCATCCTTTCCGTGTATGCACAGGTCTCCCATGTGGGAAACATCGAAAATACCCGCGCTCTCCCTGACCGCCATGTGTTCCTTTATTATTCCGTCATACTGGAGTGGCATCTCCCATCCGCCGAACTCGGTCATCTTCGCTCCGAGTTTCACATGTTCATCGTAAAGTGGAGTCCGTTTCATGTCCCGTCATCATTTTCAGGGCTTAAAGGTTGCTGTTCGAATATCTCCCTGTTCTTCCTGCTTGAGAAAAACAGAATTCCGAAAATCAGGCTCATTATCCCCACGGAAAGCATGACCATGCTGACCCCTATGTAATCCGCCATAACACTTTCAACACCCATGGATATAAGGGCCGCTACCTGCATTATGGCACCGAATGCCCCGAATACCCTGCCTCTTATTTCGTCCGGCGATTTTTCCTGCAGTATCGTTGTGAGAGGTGTGTTGAAGAATACCATGCCCACTCCGAAGAAGGACAGGACCTGAAATGCTATCCACGGGTATGGAAAAAGAACGAGAAGGATGACCATTGAAGATATCGTAAGATTGGCTCCCACGACCATGCTCTTCTTTGAGAACGCAGAGCCCACGATTCCGATAACGATGGAAGCTACCAGTGAGCCCACCCCCTGAAGACCTTCCAGAACTCCGAGCTGGAACAGTCCCATCTTCAGTACATCCCGTATGAATATCATGTAGAGTGGGCCGAACCCGCCGAAAAACAGCATCAGGACGAAAACATACAGGATGACCTTTCCGATGACCGGATGCTTTTCCGCGAACTTTATGCCACCCCATGTCTCTTTCCATACGCCTTGCGGATTGTCCTTCTTTTCCACGATACCATCGAATCGCATGGAGAAGATGAACACTGCCGAAATAAAGAAAGAAATCCCGTCGAAAAGAAATACGGAATCAACTCCCAAGAAGCCTATGAGCGATGCGCCCAGAGCCGGACCGAGTATTGCGGAGAGCATGTATGTCGTCTGTGAAAGGGAATTTGCGGACATCAGGACATCCTCTTCAACTATGTCCGGTATTATTGCGCTCTGCGCCGGATAGAAGAATCGGGATACCGTTGCCAGCAGGAATATTGAGGCGTAGATGTACCAGAGCTCATGATAAAAGACCAGCGAGAGAACGATGAACCCCCTCAATATGTCCGAGACGACCATCACATGCTTTCTGTTCCATCTGTCCACATAGCTTCCTGCGATAGGCCCGAAAAAAAGCGTGGGTATCGCCATCATCACCATGAGAAGACCCAGATAGGCCGCTTCAAGGTTCAGGGTATAGAGGATCATTGCCATGAGGCCCATATAGAAGAAATTGTCACCGAAATTGGATATCAGCTGTCCTAGCCAGAGCTTGCTGAAGTCTCCCTTGAATACGCGTCTGATATTTGGGGTGGACACCACATGAGTGCAGACCTAGAAAGCTTATAAAAGATTGCGGTCGAAAAAGAAGCTCTTCGGTGGATGCCCCATCATCACAGGGGCTTGTCCGGTATATCTTCGGGATTTTCACCGTACAGATATCCCAATCTGTCCTGTAAAGCGAGCAGGACAACATATGAGATAAATATTCCCGATATGAAGAGGCATGCTCCGGTGTTTGAAACATGTCCGTACTCCGAGGTGGCAAGTATGGAGGAAATGACCGCCATTCCTGCGAAGGACATCCCCAGATATGCCCATTTTTTGAATCTTTCACGCTCGCTCTTCCCCATGATTCCATCGAAGGGCGGTCTTTTGGTAGATAGATACAGAAGATAGTATGAAAGGAACATGAATATGAGGTATATGGCGCCCATAAAGAGGGAATATCCCATGGAATGCACCATTGGGACCAACATGACGAAAGGAAGCAGCAGGATGAACAGCACCGCGAATATCGAAGATATGCGGTATTCCATCACTTTCGGATATTTCCATTTCCGCCTTTTTTGCGTTTTTATGAGTTTTCTGTCGTAGATATGTCGATATAATACCGCTCCTCCGAGAAAGACGCCGGTCATCAAAAACAGTATGGCCCAGAGATAAGTTTTTACAATGAACAGAGGTATCTCATTCAGCTTCAGAACCCTGTTCTTCTTTTTGAAATCGAAGATGTACAGTATGGAGCCCACGGGAACCGCCACAACAGTGAGGAACAGAAAGACACCTATGGCCGTCGCATAATCGTAAGCGGTTTCCTGAACCTTTGCGGACATATATTTGATACTGTCTCCGGAATCGACGATATCCGCTTCAAGGTCATAATCCGCCGTACCATTATCCATATCCCATAGATAATAGTGCTTTCCGCCGTAGAAGGCCTCCTTCATATCGTGATTGAACGAAAGATGTTCGTTATCGTCTATGGAGAACATCACTCTGGTTGTTGTTATGCCGCCCCATGCGGGGCTGGTGCCCAGAGGGAAAAATGCCTTTCCATCATAAAAGGGAAGGTCCATCGACATCTCAAAACCCCTCATGTTTCCGAGGCCATAGGTCGAAAGAACGAGGTGCGTGAAATATTCCCTCGCGTCCTCTGCCACATCCCAACCTCTGTCAATTTCTTTCTCCAATATTCTTTCACTTATCTCGTTCAGTTGTGGGTCCGGAAAGCCATAAAAATTGTCATAGACCTCGAGATACGGGTGTTCTTTCACATATTCCCGGAATTCGTCCATTTCCTCCGGGACATTTTGCTCCAAGAAATCCCATTCTTCCTCCGGTATGGGGGGCTTTGTGACCGTGTTCACAACCGCAACGGAATAGTTTCCGTAATTCCGTATGATTTCCTCCGATTGCGGCGGTGCCGAGATTCCCATGGAATCATACAGCTCCATAAGTGAATCCGAGGAATTGAAGGAACATACATCCACGGAGATCCCGTCCGAGTAATAATGCTCTACATCTGCAGCACCCATGCCCATGTTTCCCACGGAATTCACGAGATATAACATTCCCGAACCGGAGATTCCGAAAACCCCGCTTGCCAGAAAATAGGGGGCGCCGCGATCCATGGTTTCCGCGATATGTTTTCCGGCTTCGTTCTGCCTTTTCCATGTCCTTTCCACATCCGAAAACCTGTATTCATCCAGAAACTCGCTGCTGTTCATCTTTTTTATCCGCATATTTGCGGGATGAGTCCTCAAAGGAATCAATATGGTGAGGTTCTTTCCCGGGTCAAGAGATACGACATTGAGAAAAAGATGCATGTTTTCCCCTTCTTTGCCCACATCGACATATGCCAGTTGAAGGTTCTCTCTGACAACATGCTCCCGTGTCGTGGTCATAGGTATGCCGTCTCCTCCCGCAATATGGCAAAATAAAGGCAGCAGCATCGCCATCACCACAAACGCAACCAAATATCTCCTCACGAGACTATATAGCTCTCACACTATATCTATCTTTCGTAAAAGAGGATCGATATGAATTAAAAGGAAAAAAGGGGTTTAGTAGTTGCCCTGGTCGATCATCGCGTCCGCGACCTTCACGAATCCGCCGATGTTCGAGCCGAGCAGAAGGTTTCCGGGTGCTCCGTACTTCTCTGCGTACTTCGCTCCGGTCTGATATATGCCAACCATTATCTGCTGGAGCTTCTGGTCGACCTCTTCTCTTGTCCATGCGAGCCTCATGCTGTTCTGGGACATCTCCAGTCCGGAAACAGCGACTCCGCCGGCATTGGCTGCCTTTGCGGGTCCGAAGAGGACTCCATTCTCCATGAAGTGGTGTATGGCATCAAGGGTTGAAGGCATGTTCGCACCCTCGGAAACGGCTATGAGACCTGCATTCGTCAGGAGCTTCGCATCGTTGAGGTCTATCTCGTTCTGGGTTGCGCTCGGCATTGCCACATCGACCTGTCCTTCCTTTGCTGCGACTTCCCAGACCTTCTTTCCCGGATACCACGGGAGGTCGAACTTCTCCGCGACTTCCTGAAGCCTTCCGTGCTTTATGGCCTTGGTTTCATAGACCGCCTTCCATATCTCGTCATTGAGTCCGTCAGGCAGGTACATGGAACCTCTTGAATCGGAGAATGTTATGACCCTTCCTCCGAGCTGTGTGACCTTCTCGGCTGCGAACTGTGCCACATTTCCGCTTCCGGATATGGCAACCCTCTTGCCCTTCAGGTCTGTTCCCTTTGACTTGAGCATCTCCCTGAGGTAGTATGTGGCTCCGTATCCCGTTGCCTCGGGCCTTATGAGTGAACCGCCCCAGTTCAGTCCCTTTCCGGTCAGGACTCCCTCGAACCTGTTCACTATCTTTTTGTAGGTTCCGAACATATATCCTATCTCCCTTCCGCCTACGCCTATGTCCCCGGCAGGGACATCTGTATCCGCGCCTATGTGTCTGTAGAGCTCCATCATGAAGTTCTCGGTAAACCTTCTTATCTCAGCATCGCTCTTTCCATGGGGGTCGAAATCGGAGCCTCCCTTTCCTCCGCCCATTGGCAGTCCGGTCAGTGCGTTCTTGAATATCTGCTCGAAGCCGAGGAACTTGATTATGCCTATGTTTACAGTAGGGTGGAACCGAAGTCCGCCTTTGTATGGGCCTATGGCGCTGTTGAACTCTATCCTCATTCCCCTGTTCACCTGTATCTCGCCGTTGTCATCTTCCCATGTTACCTTGAAAATTATCTGTCTCTCCGGCTCGGTCATCCTCTCAAGAATCTTGTGCTTCATATATTTGGGTTCCTTATCGAGGACGGGTACGAGGGTGTTCAGGACCTCTTCCACAGCCTGATGGAACTCGGCCTGTGACGGGTTCTTTGCCTTCACCGTCTCTATGACGCTGTCCACATACTCTTTTCCGTTCATTTTTTCACCTTTTTCGTGCTTTTTACCCGGAACTTCGACATATCTGACCCTTTATTTTCCGGGCAAGGTGGCGATGAGCCTTCATGTTATAAACATTTGCCCGAAAGGCAGTATTGCCGGCTCGTCATTTGACGAAGGTTCGATGGTTTTAAGTAATTCCTGCACATGATAGGGATATGGAAAAAACACACGGTGTCGAGATAGTGCAGGCGCGTGGAATGACTGCCATAGGAAGAGCGAAGGGAAGCAATGTCTGGGTGGTGATGGATGGCCCGTATAAGTTCGGAGGTTCCGACGCAGGCATAAGGCCCATGGAGCTGTTCCTCGTTTCACTGGGCGGATGTACGGCCATGGATGTGATCTCTCTCATGGACAAAATGAAGGTCCCCTATCGAAAGTTGAAAATAGGCATCGATTACGAGAGAAAAGATGAACATCCGAAGGTATATACAAAGATATTTCTGCACTATGTCATCTACGGTGAGATAACCGAAGAGAAAGACATCAAGAACATTGAAAAGGCGATAGCCCTTTCACAGGAAAAGTACTGTTCGGTGAGTGCCATGGTAAAGGCCGGAGGGATCGAGCTCGTCCACGACTATGAAATAAAGCCCCCTGAGGAAGCGGAACTGCCTGAACAATGGGAAGACTAAAGGTGCTCCGTTGCATAACTCATACCGAGCTATGCGAGATAAGAGCGCCATAACTCAACTTTGAGTTATGGAATTCTCTTAATCGATGTTTAAAAGCATGTTATAGATCACAAACTTCCTCATGACTTCGTTTATCGCAGAGCTCTGACTATGAGCTTTCACAGTTTCTCCAAAGATCCTTTTGACAGAAGAGAACACACCTTCAACAGCCCATCTTTTCCCATAATCGTATTGCTTCTTCCATTCTTCGTATCCCATCTCTTTTATTTAATTAATTTAATTAATATACCCCGCAGCTTGCTGCGGCTGGGACAGCATAGGCAGATAACAATATACTTTGGCATGTTCTATAGCCATGGAAATAGAACATGCTTCACACTGCACATATCGAATAAGAT
>Ga0190313_1001718_pt1 | contig 11508 bp, 7 predicted proteins | sample 4870071011_MG_FD_169989 | JGI IMG/M metagenome (GOLD analysis project Ga0190313, IMG submission 169989) | Hydrothermal vent sediment bacterial communities from Southern Trench, Guaymas Basin, Mexico - 4870-07-10-11_MG | ecosystem: Environmental > Aquatic > Marine > Hydrothermal vents > Sediment ...
ATGTATTGGAGGCCTGCACTGGATTGTCTATTCCAGAGAAATTCATAGAATATTTCTTCCACAAAAGGATTGAGGTTATAAAGAGGATCTGTGTCGAGGGCAGGCCTCCAAGGGATTTCCTAGTACAGTTTACAAGGACAACACCAGCCGTCATAACCTATGGTCCGGCAGGTCTTAGTGGGAGTGTTAAGATGGTTGGTTTCGTGCCTAGGAGGGAGTATATTGAGGAAATGGCTGAGAAAGCCTATAGGTACGCCTATATGGGGAGGGGTAGGGATATGAGGGAAATAGCATGTATCCTCCTAGGTGAGTTCTATAGAATGGATCTAGTGGATACATCACTTATAGGAGGACTGGAAATGGCCTTTAAACATAGCTGGGAGAATATAAGGGCTACTGGAGAAGCAACACTACTATTCTATACACCACCAGATACAAGTTTTGAGGTAAGATGTACTGTGGAAATACATGATGGGGAGAATGATCCGTATAAAAAGTATCTGAATAGTATACATGATGTATTCCATTGGAGTGGACGTAGGAGTAGTTATCCAGCATATATATTCAGGATTAAGGAGATCTATGATAACTCCAATACTCGGGAAGGGTTTGGAAGAAAAATATATCCCTAGATCTACTGGTTTTCACTAGCCCATAGCTCATACTTACGTGTATCAATGCCTATAGGCTTAATCTTCTTTAGTGCATCTAGGAAATCCTTCATAGTTAGTGGACGTAGTTTTATAGGTTTATGTATAAGCTCCCTAACCCTTGATAGATCATTTGAGTCCAGGTATTCTGATAATACATTGAATTGTGCATACTTTATAACCTGGACAATCTCCCTCCCAGAATAACCCTCAGTTAGATCCGCTAGTCTATCCAGATCAACGTTGCTGGATAACCTTACATTCCTCAAGTGTATCCTAAAGATCTCCTTACGGGCCTCCCTATTAGGTAGTGGTACATAGATTCTTCTCTCAAAACGCTGGAGTATAGCTGGATCAATATCCCATGGATGATTTGTTGCAGCTAATACTATGATCCTTTCATTCCTCCGGGACATAAGCCCATCCATCTCGATCTGTATAATCCGGGCTACACGGATCATTACTCCAGACTCATCAGCTCTACGAGTATTTATAGCATCTATCTCGTCAAAGAATATTATTGATGGCTGATGTGCACGGGCTATTTCAAAAACCTTCTTAACATTCTTCTCAGTCTCACCAAACCATTTACTGAGAAGCTGTGCTATATCAACGTATATAAATGATAGATCGAGTTCTGTAGCTACAGCCTTAGCCAACAACGTCTTACCAGTACCCGGTGGACCATAGAGTAGGATTCCTCTCCAACCACCCTCTGGGAAGAGATCGGGTCTTAGGACTGCTATGACTGCTTGGAGGAGAGCCTTCTTAGCCTCCTCAAGATCAGCTACATCGCTCCACCTAACATTGGGTTTCTCAACAAGCACCATTGCCTCAGCCAATGGCTCACCAGTAGTTGCTACAGCCTCCCTCTTCTCACCACTCGATAATGCCTTAGCTCTAGACAATAGCTTCTCAGAAAGATCAACTAGCCGTGCCCTTATCTCACGATTATCAGTGATCCGGGCTAGTCTAAGAGCTAGTTCTGCAGCTTTACGGTAGAGAGAGGAGGCTTCCTCAGGGCTGGAGTCCTCTAGTGATCGTGCCTTCCGGGCTAGCATATGTATTTGATCGAGTATTTTGTCAAAGGACAAGCCAAGACCCCATCACAACCTACTCCTTAATCTCCTCTTTCACCTTCTTCTTTCTCCTAAGAGTCTCAAGTTCTTTCTCAAGCTCCTCAATCCTCTCAATAACTTCTTTCTCCATAACCCCCTCCTCTCTCCTCCTAATCTCTTCCTCAAGCTCTCTAGCAATCGATCCCTTCTCCCCAGTCTCCACGATATTCTCAATCCTACTGCTAACCTCCTCAATAATCCTATCAATATACTTGTACTCAAGATCTATTTTCCTCTTACCAATATCTGTGACCAGAGACTCGATCTCGTTAAGAACCTTTGTTGACTCAGCTACCTCGGCAACCCTACGGACACGATCCATCATGAGATATAGTTTTAGGAATGCGGTTGACTTTTTCTTAAGCTCCTTAGAACTCTCATACAACATACTAGCTCTACGGAGATACTCCTGGTCACCCGTCCTCTTATACTCCTCATAGATCTTGATCGCCAGCTCCTTCCTCTCAAGAGCATCCCTGTCATACTCCTCATACTTATCAAGATAGAACTTAGCCATCTCATCTATTTTCTCAAGTAATCTCCTCTTCCTCCTATCCCTAAATAGGCTGAAATACATATCCACCAATACCCCTGGGTTGATGGGTATTGAATCTATAGACCAGCTATTTCTCTCTCTAACTTACTGATCTTCTTCTTAATCTCCTCCTCACTAACACCCTCCTTAGTCTCCATCTCCATCTCTGTAGACGCTATCTCAATGATCTTGTCTGCCTGCTTAACTGATTCCTCTGATGCACTAGTACTGATCTGCTGTATGATCTTGTTGGTAATAGTGTCTACATGCCTTAGGAACTCTGATACATCAGAGAATGTAGCTATGTACTTCACAGTATCCTCAAGACCAGTTATCTTAACACTCTTCAAAGCCTCATTAATTGTCCGAGCAACCTCCTTCAAACTAGCCGTCACAGCCAACTGATTAGCTGCAAGCTTAAGGCTTGAGCTTAGGATAAGCAGTCTCTGTGAGGTTATGAGTAGCATAGCTGCTATCTGTGCATAGGATCTAACCTGTGGGTCATCCTTATCCCTAACCTTTAGCAACTCCTTTATCCTCTCCTTATTCTTCTCATACTGTCTATACTGATCCTTGGCCTTAGCCTCTATCTCATCAGCTATAAGCTCGATCTTTAATGCAGCCTCCTTAATCTTCTTAACCTCATCCCTATGTAAGAGATCTGATAACTTAACCACTCCAGCTACACCTACTCATTCTATACTCCATGATCACATAAATAGTTATTCCCTTGAAAAACCTAATGGTGTTAAAGGATATCCTTATAGATTATAAATAACTAATTGTTACGTTGGGAGAGGATATGCATACCACGTGTATGAGGCATTTTCTCATTCTACTACTTCTAATCCTTCTAGCCCCTATAGTACCCGTTTATGGAATAGCATTGACACATGGAGAATATCCCTATAGACATGGTGTTTGTAGTGGGGAATGCATTGTCAATATAACCATATTTAATGGTGAATACTTCAGTAGATATGTAGATTATTTCGAAATCTATGTTAATGGGACGAGATACGATTATAAGAATGGAAAGCTTGTCTTGGAGAAGCCGTGTGGCAAGTATATCATAGATATTGTCCCGGTAAAAGATAATATTAGGGGTATAAATTACACGTACATAGTATATGATACAGGGTATCCGATGTCAATATATATTAATCTGAGTAATGTGTTTAGGATCATATCTATAGATATCCCATTATTGTTATCTAATGCATCTGTAGAGATGAGTAGGGAGGATATGATATATAGTGTTAGTCAGAGCAGGAATGGCTATGTAGTAGGTATTGTAGTCCCTATAAACTCCTCAATAGATCTGGGTATACGTGTACATGGTTATCATGTAGAGAATGTTCTCTTTGGACAGATAGTTTATCGTGGGGAGAGAATTGTTAATGTTAGTGTGCATAGTGGATCAGTGGATACTGTGGGTGAAGGCTATGAGTATCTAGATATAGTCTATAGCCCATGGGGGAACTATAGCTTATACATGTATGTCAAGGCACTAGTATTCTCGATCGTGTTATTCCTAGCACTACTATATATACCGTATGATAGTATGCATAGAGACTTCTATCTAGACTCCTTTATACCAGTTCTTGTGATTGGTGAAATAGTATTCTTAATAGTCAGTTCACTAGCTGGTAGTATAGGGCCTATGATATCATTGGCTATAATGATCACATACTATCTAGTTGCAGTATACAAGATATATGAGGAGGAGTATAGGGGTGAAGTATATGCATATATACCATTGATACCAATCGCAGCAGTTAACATAGTACCATTTATTGCCTCAATGAATATTCCCTACATAGCTAATGTATTGGGTAGTGATTTATCACCATCAACAATAACTTCTGCAGTAGCATTTATAGCATTATACCTAGTACTAGTATCCAGTATATGGATCCATGTATCAAGGGGATTTAATGATCTAAATCTATTCGTGCTACTCCTCACACCACTTACGATATATTATATAGGACTATACGTGGGCATAGTATCTACGGTAATAGGTATACATGGACAATACATTGATCCACTATCGTATACTAGATCCTTACCAATACTAGCCTTTATACTAGCATTAATATTCATATCCCTATGGGGAACAGCTAGCCCAGGTACAAGGAGATACTATACATTGTCATATATATCCATATCATTAGCTGTACTAGCCATGTTAATGGTATTGTGTATGGATATCCCGGTAGTATCAACTACTACTTATGATATTGGGGTAACTGTAGCTCTGGTGATCGTTATACTGATCTTTGTAGCTCCACTAGATAGTTTTGGAGAGAAGATTGGGATGCTGATACTTATAACTATAGTCTCCCTCCTAGTAATAGTATTTAATGAATACCTAACATCAATAACATCGATCACCTCAGTACTCTACATAGCCATACTCTCACTAGCCATTATTAAGAGAGAACGTATCGATCAAATGGTTAAGAACTGTAATGAACTACTATCTAAGTTTAGATCATCCCAAATACCCGGTCCTCTCAAAGACTATTGGGCGATGAGGATTAACAAGATTATAGATAGACATGGAGTTGGTAAGGGCCAGGAGATTCTCTCCACAATTATGGAGAAAGACCTAGACTATATCCGTAAGTATACATTATATGATATAGCATCTATTATTAAAATGATCCTAGGTACTGGAGCTTCTAGAGAAATCGATCTCGAGACCTACAAGGTTATTGAGGATGCATTCAACTATATTGTATCACAGGGTATTGAGGATACTGTAGTGGATTATGTAAGGGATAATTTGGAGAGGGTTAAGGCTATAGCATATATTAATGAACTCAGTAAACTCGTTAAGATGGGGTATAGGTTCTATGAGGAGAGACTGTGTAGTAAATTAGCTGAATGCCTAGAGAAATGTTTCAAGTACTATGAGGTTCTAAAGAGTCTTGCCGATAAATATAGTGAGTACAAGGATACAGTTGAGGATCTCTATATTAAACTGTTAAAGCTTAACTCGGGTTATGGGGAGGTGTGTAGCTAATGCCTAGACACTATACTCTATTACTAGCCATTATAATTATAGCCCTACTACAGATACCACCACCAATACTATGTACTGGATTTAATCGTATTACTCAAAACAGTTCCTCTATGGGGTACTTTAAGGACTACATACTATACCTTAAATCACCTGATCGAAGCTCTTACATAGTCTATGCAGAGTACATATACAGGGGATTTAGTGATAAAGCATACATAGAATATTCTCTTAAGTCCAAGCCATACTATATAGGGTATGAGGAGTTCTATTCTGCTGGAGAACTCGTTCTCCGTAGGGATGAGATACTATATTATGTGGGATATCATGTGACACGTGATGGTGTAGAAGCCTTCATAGACATATACAACATGACTAGTGAGAATGTAGTCTATAGTAGTACAAAGACCCTAGACCTTGATCTACTACATATGCATAGGTATAGGATCGGGTATTCTAGGGGGGAGAATAACGTCTACTCGATAACATACTATGTTGATGGAGAGATCGTATGGGTACTCCTTGGCTCAAAGATAGGTATCCTTAGGAGTAAGCCTCCAAATATACTAGCTGTAGTTGCTTTTGGAAGAGCCATACCAGGCCCTATTTATGAGATTTGGGTTGATGAACTGGATGTTGCAGCTGATGACACGGTTATTCTCCATGGGAGTTATAGTCCGTATGAGGAGTACAGTATTAGGTTATCTGGTAATGCTTCCTATGAGATTATAAGGCTTGAGGAGAAGAGGGTAGAGCTAAACGTACTTCCCCCAATTAGTGTTGAAGTTGTTGTGGGGTCTCCATCAGGAGATACATATAGTCTTAAGCCTATGGAGTACCTTGGAGAGCATAGGCTATCCAGCACCATAGACGTTGATTCATCAATGAATAATCGTGTACTCAGTATTGTTTTTAGGGTTAGGGAGTATGGTTTATATGATTTTAAAATAGTTGATATGGAGACTACCGATACAGAATTAATAACTGTATACATTGATGAGAATAGTTCTGACCAGATATTCTATCTAGGCTCTAGATTAGATCTTGGGAGCGGATCACGTGTATTTACAATAATAGATAATATTACCGGATATGCAGTAATCGATCTGAAAAACCCATATGCAAAGTATACTAAAGTACTAATAAATAATATAGAGATTAAGGACTCTAACACACCAGCTCTTATTGAAAAAGGCTCCTATACGATAAAAGTATGTAGCTACGAGTACTGTATCTCTAAGATAGTGGATATTGATAAGGACTATGTAGTGCTAGGGATCATACAGATCAATGTAGTGCACTTCCCAATACCATATAAGCTATATGTAGAGAATATCAAAGTAGAGACTAACAAGCTATATCTACTAAACAATACTGTGTACAAGGTAAAAGTATACTATCCCTCAACAAGATACACGGTATCATATACAATAAATACATCCATAAACACATCAATAAAAATACCATACTCAAAACTAACAATAAAGACTAATAGGGGAGCAGTAATAACCATAGACAATAAACCACTAATCATAGCAGGTAATACAACATTATACATAGAACCAGGAAAACACACACTAGAATATAGGGGTAGAGAGAAAGAGCTAGGCCTTAACCCATGGAATCACACAATAATAGAGATAAAGTTAAAGAAGAATCCAATGAGGTATAATTATTCATTAGAAGAAACAGAGATAAAAGACCCACTACTACTTCAAACAATTACTATCCTAGCTATCCTAGTATTCATAGTAATTACAATAGTTATAACCCACATACTACTACATAAGAAGACCTGATCTAAGAGATCAAGTCTTTCCCCATAAAGCCTCTGAAAAGATAAAGATGCTTATATATCCTATAAACACTATAGTCATTATCAAACTATGATATTCTTGTCTTAAATAGCACATGTAATATTTTCCTAAGATAATCCATTAGCCCATAATAATTGATCAGAGCTAGTAACGAGATGAATATGAGAATAGCTATTAATACAAGAACTAACAGTCTCATATGAGGTAGGAACTCACGTATCCTCCACCTATGCATAGCCTTCTTATGCCTTACTTTCAGCAATGCTATCTTCTGATCAATATATTTAATAATGCTCTCAAATTCTCCTGCATATTTTAGATTCTTCTTAAACCATTTCCTATCATATCTTAGATGATTTAACTGATCATCTATACCTATACCTATCCTAGGGAATTCGTACTCAATATAGTTTATATAGAAGGCTTTTAGCGATTGAAATATACTCCTCCTAACGTTCTCATCTATTGAATTTCTTAGTCTTATATAGTTGTCAAAGAGTTTTAGTGGATCCCATATTCTATGCCTTGTTAGTCTCTGAACACTAATCCTTTTAAGCAGATCATTTATTATGGTATAATCTCTACATTTATCTAGGATACTAGAGATCTCTCTTAACCTATACATACAGATCTGTATAGTAGTAGCACCAGTTATACAATTAATTACTTCATTCGCAACTCCATCTAGAATATTATCTCGATCAATCATGTCTTTTAACTCATTAGAGAATCTATTATCGATCTCTTTTAGCTTTTCAGTAATCGTTTGAACTATACATAATCCCTTAAGCCTATCAACTAGATCCTTTGATCCAAGATACCTATTAATGGTTTCCCTAACATGTTCTATAAAGCACTGTCTACATTCCCCTATACCCAGACATACCTTGTAAAACCTTACCAGCCAATTAATTCCTTGACTAGAAACTATTCTCCAAAGATCGCTTGTTATATGGGCTATTATTCTCCCGAGGAGGTTTAGCCGAATAATTATATCCCAGTCATGCATATCAAGTAATTCCGGCCTATTCCGTATAATGCTATAGTAGAGATTATAGATAGCTTCAATAACCCTTTGATCCCTTGGAATGTGTAGGAGTTCCTCCTTAAATCCATGTCTATACATCAGATCTACTAGTTTATCAAAACCTATCTTAGCTCCAAGACCTAGCAATAGATCATGTTTATCGCCTAGGCTAATGATTTCTCTAATGATATTCTCTGGTTTAGCATGTTCACATTCCCTAAGACGATCGATTTTATCTATTATAATTGATAAAGTCCTAGCTCTAGTTTCCTCATCCATTCTCCCGGAATAGAATATACATACTATATCTACTGCATCACCTAGTTCATCTACACGATAGCCTTGTACAAGGTATTTATAGATCCTGGTATAATCCATTTCCTCCCTAACAATGTTTTGTAGAAGCATCTTCATTTTCATGGGATCATACTTATAGTTTGTGGAGATAATGTATTCTATGAGCCTCTTAAGAAGGATCCTATGTGTACTTGATCCCCTGATATACTGTGCTATGTATAGGTATGTATCTAGGAGTTCTCTAGGAGGGATCTTGTTGAAATAGAGTCTAAAGTAAGTATTAAATATACTGTATCCACTACCTCTACTGAATAACTCCTTAGCAACCTCTATAACTTCACGATCTCCTCTTACCAAGTGATTGGTTAGTAGCTCTAGTATATCTCTACCACTATAGTATATCGGCTTATATACTGCATCTCTATACGACTCTATATACAAGACTGTATTCTCTAGCTTCAAACGATCCCATATACTATATCGTGGCTTCCCACATGTGAGTAGGAGTATGAGATGCTTATTCACTCCTAGAAGCCCATTGACTATATAGTGTATTAATGGTGCTATTACGGGTTTACACGTACTCATATAGAGGGTCTTCTTATCAAGTATACCATATAGTGTAGAGGCTAATGCATCCCTAAATACTTCCAACCCACTATACCTGGCTAGGAGATCATTTACTCCACGATATGGAGTAGTGTTTACCGGGTCTACAATATATGGTTTATGTGTACCAACTCTCATCTTATTGATAAACTCCATATCCCCAGTAAGCTCCATAACAATACCACTATACTCCTTGAGGACTAGCTGCATACGATACATATCATCCTCTAGCCTCTGGAACGGATTATCCTCTAGATCAATGTATTCCATGAGACAACTCAATAAGTCACCTATACTATGTGAACTAATCCTGGCCAAGGCAACTAGCTGTAGCATATATGCCTTTGACCTGATCCTAAATAACGATACTATATCAACTCGATCGCTTCTAAAGATTATTATTATAGGATTAATGCCCAGAAGATCACTTGAGATATATCTCAGAAGATCACCTATAAGACCCTTATCACTATATAGTAGTGGATACCCATTAAAGTCTATAACACAATAGTCTATTCTACAGCCACGACTACTAGGCAACTTCCAGTCCTCCCATAAACAATTCTCTATACCTATTCAGCTTGTCTAGACACTCATACCTTCCAAGGACAGCCTCGATCAGGTAGCCATAGCCATAGATTAGTGGGATCCTAATCCTGTACTGCATATCCCATAGACTACGTACTCCACCACTACTATCCTCCTCAAACCCTACAGTGAGATAATAGATTGGCTTACTATGTCTAAACCCATGAGTATAATCATATATTCTCGACAAGAGCTCATTAATAGGTACTACCCTCCTAAGATAGGTCTCTATATTAAAGAATGTTGGTGGTATAAATGCATCCTTATCCATACCCATATATCGCCAAAGCTTATCTATCTTAGTAACGATAATCAGTACCCTATCAACATTATCCCAAAAACCAGTTCTAAGGAGGAACTTGTTAAAAAGGATCTTCTCTAAGCCCGCCTGAGTCTTATAGGCTAGATCCTCATCATAGATTGTTTCTGAGGAAATAAGTACTCCTAGTAGGAATTTCCTTTCACACTTACTCATGATAAGTGATAGTAGGTTGTCAAAGTATCTCCTACCAGTTTCCTCAAGCTCCTCAAGTAGTCCGCCACCAAAATCTATTGTCTCCAGTAAATACTTCTTACCCCTATAGATTATGCTGAGACTTATATTGAATGCCTTACTAATCTCTGTAGGTGGCTTATTACTTGTGAAATAGTTTCTACAATATAGTGTTAACTGTGTTACCCTCCTTGTCCTAATTATTGTTGATGAAAGATCTATTTCCCTTACCTCACCATGGACTCCATATTCCCTCATCCTCTGTGATAGGTAGTGGAGATAGGTCTCCATATTACATATGAGTGTAGTCTTACCACTACCCGTATAACCTAGTATAACTAGTCTCTTAGGACTAGCCAATCCCCATCACCTCTCTAAGCCCTAGTGTAGCCCCTATCCTCTTCAAGTACTCCTTGATCCTCCCGATCACGTAGTCAAGCTCCTCCCTTAAAACACGATCACTAGATATCTTCCGTGCTTCACTAATCCTAAACCATAGGTTATTCAATCCCCTAGTATACTCCTCAATGCTTCCTCCATGGCTAGATAGTACTTCACTAATTATTTCCTCAGCCATACCAATATACTTATCCATTGAATCTCTATCCCTAGCCCTAGAAGCCGTTAGGAGTAGCTCTCTTACTCTATCAAGTCTACAATAGATCCTTAAAAGATCCCTTCTAGTCTCCACGGATACTATTTTAGAGTAGCTATCAAGGTGACTTACCATATCATCTAATCCACCAATATGTCTACCATAGACTATATAGATTACTTGATCAAGGCTTCTAAATAGCTTTAGAAACTCCCCTATAACAGCACTATCAGTATCTACTACACAACATATGTCTCCAAAGAGATCCTCATATAAACCATAGATTCCAGCAACAAGTTTCTCAACAATAGCCTCCAGCCCACGATCCCCATGCTCAACAAGGTATTTCCTGAGGATCCTTACCACATAATCCCTTCTACCATTAATAAGTAGTAGGAGTACTAGATTCACCATAAACCTACTACTTGGCCTCAATAGCTCCAGTACAGTATTGATGAAGGTATAGTCTATAGATAGTCTACTCCAAATACTAAGGGCCTCCATAGGACTAGATCTAAGGGTATCCACTAGATCACTATTAACAATTACCCAGTAATAATGTATAATACTATCCTCACAAGGCCTATACCCCATTGGAACAACATGTATGATCGTCTCTATATCATCCATTGAAACCCTTATCTTAAACGTTGTCTCTGGAGTATATCGGTAGCCATCACCTATATCCTCTATAACCTCGTCACCAGCCTCAATCACTATCTTCAAAGTATCTCTATAGGTGTGTATGAAC
>Ga0190313_1001719_pt1 | contig 11505 bp, 10 predicted proteins | sample 4870071011_MG_FD_169989 | JGI IMG/M metagenome (GOLD analysis project Ga0190313, IMG submission 169989) | Hydrothermal vent sediment bacterial communities from Southern Trench, Guaymas Basin, Mexico - 4870-07-10-11_MG | ecosystem: Environmental > Aquatic > Marine > Hydrothermal vents > Sediment ...
TTATAATACTTCTTTTGATATTTATGTCTTTATCGAAGGAAATTAGGGTCTTAGCTCCTACTAAATATGCTGCTACAACATGAAGTAAATCTAGTGTTTTCAATTTTAGCTTGTTGGCGTAGCTTAGTGATTGACTGTACAGTTCATCCCAATTAATAGTAGCTATTTTCACCTTACATTTCTTAATAGTATAGTTTACCAATGCTTCAAGTTCTATATCACTTAAATTCATAATCCGACTATAGACAGAATACAACTCTAATACTACTAGCTGCGAAATGACGATTTCATTCTCTTGATATCCTGATATGAGAGTTATGGCTCTATTGTGCAGCTTGTCCTTAGGATTAATATACGCTATTAAAATATTAGTATCAAGGTATATCAACGTTCTCTGCACTCTTCAACATCTTTAACAGTTGGTAAATTCTCATATGGTATGCCTTCACGAAGAAACCTCTCAGTAAGTTCCCTGACTTTCCTCTTATGCTCAATAAGTTCCATAACCTTCGGTAAACCAGCCTCAATAATGATATTATAGGCATGATTGCGACTTCTAGCAATACCTAGCCTAACCATCTCCTCAACTATATCAGCAATTCTCTTACTAACCTTAATAGTAACTGTTTGCGAACTAGCCACTAGTATCTCCGAGTATTTTTATAGTATCTCAGTACTATATAGCTTACTATGAAGGTACACCTAATTATGAAGTATTCAATACTATCTCAACTGGGTTCCAAGTCTATCTGCTATAGGCGACTTGATGTGCTTACCTTTATAGATGACATGTGACATACATTTAATCCTTAATTACTTCATGTAAAACATGCTTAACCTTATAACTTAAACTTAATATCTCAATTTACAATAAGCAATATCATGGTGTAATCCCCTTACAGCAGATCATAAATGGATTTAAAAAACTGTTAAAATACAATGTTAATTAAGCATAATGCTGAAAAGTCTTATCATCCATAGTTATAGTGAAATACCTCTATGAAGGTTAAAATTCTTCCTCAACATACTCTACGGGTTCTACGTTAAGTTTTTCCCTAGCTATTTGGTCTATTTCGTCTCCCACAGCTTCCCTATAGTGCTTACGTTCAAACTCAACTATTTTCCTATAGGCTTCCTTTATTTTCGAAGACTCAACATACAATACGTTTCCTTCATCGTCTTCGAAAAATATTGCAAACTTTTTCCTCCTATGATCAGGAACTACATGGATACATGGTGGATTTTCACATTCATACTTTTCAGACACAATAGCACACCTTAAGTGAGATTACTTTTACGTTTCGGTCAGTTCGCGGTAATGACATCATCTCGATCTCTGGGGGGCAAGTGTCATCATTCCACGTTATCACTCGGTAAAGTAGGTATTTAAGCTTGGTGGGATTAAGATTTATTTTGTTAGAAGCAGAGTATTGTAGCTTAGTGAAAATGGGCCATGTGTAAAATAACGGTTTACACTAATGCTGAAATTTTCACTCAAGACCCACTAAACCCTAGGGTTAATAGCTTAGCTGTAGCATGTAATGAAATAATTGATGCTGGTGAGTCATTAGAGAACAAGTATTTGGGAGCTAAAATAGTTGATTTGAATGGGGCAACGGTTATTCCAGGATTTATAGATACACATCTCCACTTAAAATGGCTTGCCCTTCAGAAACAATGGATTAATCTATCCGGAACTAGAAGTATTGAAGAATTACTTAGCAAACTTAAAGAAGCAAAAACGCCGTGGATTATAGGTAGAGGTTTCAATGAGAAATTTTTCTCTGAAGAAAAAATGCCTACAAGACATGATCTGGATGAAGCATTCCCTGAAAAACCAGTTTTAATAGTGCGTGTGTGCGGGCATATTGGAGTAGCAAATACGCAATTGCTTAAGAAAGTAGGGTTATGGGATAATCCGGAAGTCATTGAAGGTGTCGAAATAGATAGTAGCGGTAAACCTACAGGTGTACTTAAGGAGAAAGCTCTAGAGTTTGTACTAGAGAAAACACCTAAGCCCCCACTTAAACAATACATTGAATTTATGGAGAGCGTTTTAAATGAGCTATTAAGTAAAGGGTTAACTACTGTAGCATCTATGAATACTGATCCCCTAGAATTCTACGTACTTCAAAGCATTGATACTCCGTTGAAAGTCAGAGTGTTTTTCGACGTTAAATATCTTGAAACACTATCTAAACTAATGATTAAGGGGTCCTTTGGAAACGAGAAATTGAGGGTTAAGGGAGTTAAGATTATAGGTGACGGTAGTTTCGGAGGTAAAACTGCTGCTTTAAGACATAACTACGTTGGAACTGAAGGTAAAGGAGAACTCCTCATAACCAGTAGTGCTCTGGAAAACATTGTTAGTGAAGCTAAGAAGTTAGATATGCTGGTAGCAGTTCATGCTATAGGAGATAGAGCTATAGAGGAAATTTTAAATGTTAAAGAAAGTCTTCTAGGAAACATTAGAATTGAGCATTGTAGCTTAACACCTCCTGACATAGTTGAAAAGCTTTCTGAAAAGAGAGTTTTTGCTCTCTCAGTCCAACCTCACTTTAGAATTTCAGACACATGGCTACCTAAAGTGATAGGTGAAAGTAGTAAATACGCTTACATGTTCTATACCCTATCTAAGAAGGGCTTACTTGTCTCCTTCTCTTCAGATGCCCCGGTTGAACCTTTCGACCCGCTGGTTAATCTTGAAGCAGCAATAAGCGAAGAAGGAGTGGGGGAACGTGTTCCGATAAGTGAAGCTCTCAAAATGTACACTAAGAATGGTAGTTTAGCACTTAACGAAAAAGACAAGGGTGTTCTTAAGAAAGGCTATAAAGCCGACTTCGTAATTTTAAGCAGAAACATTTTCAGAGAAAAACCTAGTGAGGCTAAGGTTATTGCTACGATTATTGAAGGAAAAATTGCGTACGGTAAAATACCGTAAACACTTAACAACAATAATACTTCTCGCGCTATCAATATACACCCTATATACAGGTATTATAGCGATCAATAAGAGTAATACGTATGTTAGTGACGAAATATACTATGTAACAGCAGCTAAAAACATTGGAATTAAGGTTTTCGGAATAAACGTTACCAAAACACCCTATCCTGAATATAAAGGCCTTAATTTGAAGGAGAATTTAAACTTAGAACATCCTCCGCTAGCCAAATACATAATATTCATTTCAATGCTCGTTCTAGGTGACACATATTTTTCATGGAGAATACCTGGCGTAGTTCTTCACACACTAATGATATTCCTAGTCTTCCTCACGGTAAAGAAGTTGGGCGATGAAGTTTCGGCCATTGTTTCCTCATTCATAGTTGCTTTTGACCCTATACTTAGAAACCTTAGCTACATAGCTATGTTAGATATTTATGTAGCATTCTTCCTTACAGCATCATTTACAGCATTGATTTATGGGAGGAAAACCTTAGCCTTTATACTTTATGGATTAGCTTTAGCATCAAAATACACGGCTCTTTTCGCTTTACCAGTATTCCTAATTATCCTACGTAGCTACCATAATGAGAAAATGTGGAAAATACCACTATATGTTCTATTGGCTGGAATCGTTTATGCTGCTGCATGGATTCCTTTCATAACGTACTTCGCTAATGAGAAAGGTATTCTCTACTATGGTTTTCAAAGGGTTTATGAGGAACATGTTTTCGCAATGAAATGGCATTTATCAAGTAAAGGCGGGCACAGCTACTCATCGCCTCCATGGGGCTGGCTATTTAACTCTAAGGTATGGCCTATTTATGGTGGAATGTCTGTGCATTCAAACATTTACATGAACATAGTTTTCGCAATACTACCATTAATGTATGGTTTGTTTTCCCGAAAAATAGACTCTAGGAGATTCTACCCTTACTATTGGTTTCTATCAGTAATTGCTGGTTTCATACTAATATATGAGCTAGGGTCAACAACACAATTCATATTCTACGCAGCAACATACGAGCCATCAATAGCTATAGGTGTTGGTACGCTACTTTTCCCATCAATTGATGGTTTATCAGAAAAAATAAGTGAATGGCGTCATCGCGGTAGGAGGGGACAATCACATTCGCAAGTATGTATGTAAGCTAGGTTATTATGCTATATTGCAATATAGTTTTCCTCTATTTTTCTAACGTAATTATTTTATCTGTTTTACCTTCAGCAATCTTAAAGCACACTTGAATATTTCATATTTGTTGTGACGCGAGGCAACGTTTAATCATGTATTTAGTCATTATTTTCAGTGAACACATGTAAACCCGTTAAGTGTAAAGGAATATTCCGGAACTCTTCGGAATATAGTGTTTTAGGATACATTAAGATTGCAGAGCTGTCCCTTCTCCTACCGCTCCGCCATGTATATATTTTCAGCTCGTATCTAATATTCTTTCCTACAGTTGCCGAGAAAACATTATTTTCTATTACTCCCCATTTTAATAACTGGTAGTCAAGCATTATGTTAAACGAACTATTTTTCCTAGGAATAAAGTTGCTAAAGAAAATAGCGAATAAATGTGAGATAGACAATTTAGAATACCTAGGCTACGAAGGTTTAGTTAAGGCTATTTCTAGAGAATGTACTAAAGTTAGTACAGATCTTCTTAGTGGATGTTTTAAGGTATCAGCTAATGGCGAAGAATTAGTCATTAACTGTCCTCAAGGCAAAGAACTCTACGTAAAAACAGAACATAATATCTTAAGCAGGATAGTACATTACGAAGAGCTATTCGAAATAAGGAGAAATATGAGTGAGGAAATAGTAAAAAACTTAAGCAAACTACTTAAGCACAAACTCAAACTCGGCAAGAACACTATAACTCTTACACCATGGAGTACGACATATTTTCAATTTAACCATGCTGAAAACACATTAACCAAAACTTTAGCGAAGCCTCTAGGAGTCTACTCTACTATAGAAACAAGCACTATCAAACTAAGTAGAAAATACGCTAACGAAATACTGCTAGAAAACGGAGTAGAAATTTCTGCTAAAAAGAACCTCTTAGAAATCAAGAAGCATAAGTACATGGTTAAAATATATTTAGAAAACCGTAGCGAAACTTTAGTGTTAACAGACTCTAGAGGAAAGTATTTTGTATTAAAACATGGAGGGAATGTAGTGTATGGGTTAATGAACGACTACATAGTTTTCGAAGGCCTCTCCAATATAAAGCTGGAGTTAGACTTTTCAGGAGGCACATTATGGTTTCCAGCATACTTAACTGTAAATGCCATAACGCTGAACTTTGATGAGCATTTTGAGGGTGAAATTCCTCTTTGGATTTCATACTGCTCCAAAACACATGGCATAAGCATACACACTTACCCTTCAGGTAAATTTAGCATTAAAGGAGATACTATCGAAATTAGAGAATTTAGGAAAGCAATCATTTCGTTACATAGGGGATGCTGGGATAGAGGAGGTATTGACTGGTTTAGCATAGCTCATGTATTAAAACCCATGGTTACCATTTCACCTTCAAACATTACACTTATTGAGTTACAACCTAAGCATGTGATAGCTACTGGATTAAGTTTTAAGGAGAGAATGTTCGAGGTATCATTGTATAACATGTTGGATAAAGAAATTCTAGCGAGAATTAAAATACCTTGGAAAATTGTAAACGCTGAAAAGAGATCTGTAATTAAGGGTTCATTCCTAGGCGTCGTAGATTACGATTATAATGTAGCATATGTGCCCTTAAGCCCTAACGAGATAGTTAATGTGCGTTTTGAAATAAGTCCTTTCGCTATTGTTAGATCCATGTGATTTCTGTTTTAAACAGGGATCTTCTTTGAGTTTTTAGCTAATTCCTTAGCTAACCTATCTATATCTAATTTCTTCTCAAGCTCTAAAACAATGTCTACTTCGGCATGAGCTATCGCCTTAAAACCCCTATATGCTGGTGAAGCTCGACATTCAATAATGTTTCTTGAGGAAACATCGTAAGTGCCTATTTTTCTCGCTAGTTTGACTATTTCATCTTTATCTAGCCCAATAAGTGGTCTTAGGATAGGGTATTCTAGGTTATAGCTTATTGCGAAAATGTTGTCTAGAGTTTGCGAAGCAACCTGTCCTAGGCTCTCGCCTGTAACTATAGCTTTAGCTCCTTCGATTTTAGCAAGTTCTATTGCTGTTTTAAGCATTGTTCTCTTACATGCTAAACACACTAGTTGAGGTCTTACATTCTCAACAATAGTTCTTAAAGCTTCACCATAGCTTACCTCGTAAAAGTAAAATTCATCTTCAGGCACCCATTCCCTAAGAATCTTTATTGTAGTGCGGGCTTTTTCAACAGCCTCTCTCGAGGTAAATGATCCACCATTGAAGAACACAGGTATTACTTTAACACCACGTTTCATAATAAGCCATGTTGCTACTGGGGAGTCTATTCCTCCAGAAACAAGCGAAATAGCCTTACCCTCAACCCCGTAAGGTAATCCGCCAACACCATCGAAAACTTCGTGGTAAATATAGGTTTTTCTAGATCTAACTTCAACATAAATCGTTACGTCGGGCGATGTAAGGTTAACCTTCAGCTTCTTCTCTCTTAGTTTATCAAGAACCTCTGCTCCCAATATTTTCTCTAACTCCTTGCTGGTAATAGGGAATCTCTTTACCCTCCTAGCTCTAATAGCGAATGATTGATTTTCCTTTAGAACCTCTAAAGCATAGTTTACAACAGACTTCTTTATCTCACTAATTTCTGTTCTAACCTCTACTGCAGGACTTGTTGAAACAACGCCAAAGACTTTAGAAACAATATTTGCTACCTCTGCAGCATTATCAACGTTGTTTATGAAAATTCTTCCCGGAATCAATCTTATATTTACCCTTTCATACCCATGTTTTCTTAGAACATATTTTATGTGGTCAATAAGTTTTTTCTCCATGAGCTCCCTAACATAAGGGGATTTTAGTGTTACTTCTCCATACCTTACTAAAACAACATTGTTTTCCACGACTATACTCTCCCTTCAGCATTTAGCATTTACCTGAATTTAAACCCCCACATCTCTCTTGGACGCTTAATTAAAGTTCTACATATCGTGCATATTATTTCTCCACAATCAACACTTGCACATCTTTGAGAAGCTATCTTATCGGCTAAAAGCAATATTAAATTGTAAGCTAACCTATTCTCCTTAAGTTCAGGGAATGTGTCAGCTCCTCTCTTACCTAAAAGATAGTTCGAAATAGCTGCTGGTGTTAAACCTAAGATCTTAGCTGTTTCATAAATAGTAAAGCCATACTTCTTAACCAAGACCTCAGCTATTAACGCTCTAATAGTTGGCATTAGCTTTTTAGCAACTATTTCGCATGGCATTTCGAGCCTTTCAAGAGTATCACTGCTCATTGGCTCCTCTCCTCTCTAATGCTTGATACTTAAATTTGAAACCACAAATAAATCTTTAACGCCGTTAAATTCATATAAACTAAACATAGCAAACACATATATTCTTTCTGAACTGTAAAATAATAGTGTCCGATGAGGATTTACTCCCGGACCGAAAAATGATGGGGTCAACTTACCCAACCGAGGATTCCAAAACATCTAAACTAATTGTCGTAATTCACTATTCTTATGCAGTGTTAAAGAAAGGAGATAGTCTTGATCGTTGCGGGTAATTTAACTTTAGATGAAATAATCGCAAAGCAAAAAACCTATAAAAACATGCTTGGAGGTCCACCAGCATACTCTGTAAAATCTCTTTATAGCGTGTTTAGTGTAAAGCCTACTGTGTATTCATGTGTAGGGTACGATTTTCCTGAAAGTTTTGAAAGCGAAATAGCTTCGCTAAGTAAGCTCTACATATCTAAAAGTAATAAGCCAACTACAAGATTCAAGCTTATAGAGACAAATGGTAGACAACTATTTATGCTCACTTACTCGGGGGAGATAGAGACCATAGATCTTAGCTTAGAAAGTGTCTACATGTTCTCTCCAGTTTACAAGGAGGTTAAGCTTGACTTTCTTAAGAGAGCATATAAGGTTGGGTTAGTTATTCTAGATCCTCAGGGATATTTACGGGTTGTTGATGATGATTTAAGGGTTTATTTGAGATTTAATAGTGCTATATGGGAATTGCTAAGGTATGTAAGTGTTCTTAGAGTTTCCACTGATGAATACATGGCTCTTTCTAAGGGATTAAGTATTAAGAGGTTTCTTGAGAAAACATATACTTTAGGCGTTGAAGTAGCAATAGTTACATCACCGAAAACAGTTCATGTAGTTAGCGATGGGAAATATTTTGAGTTCCCAACATACACGAACGTTAATGTTAAATCAACTACTGGAGCTGGTGATGTTTTTACAGCTTTCTTCGCTTATGTTTATTCTAAAAATTACGATGTAGAAAAGGCTCTAGCTTACGCTATTGTAGCCTCAAGTTTCGCTGTTGAGAACATAGGGCCTAGTAGTATTGATAGGAAGAGATTCTTTGAAAGACTTAGAGAATACATGGAATTGCTTTATGAATGAAGGTTAAAAATCATTTATTAAAACTCGTATTCCTCATACTCATGTTCATGATGTAGGTGTGGATGATACCTTATCCTCTCAGGATGGAATGGTAACTTTATATTTTCTTTCTGATGCTTCAGTATAGCCTTAAGTAGCATGTCCTCTCTGGGCACACCAACAAACTCCACATTCCCGTTAATAGCTACTGTAGGAACTGCTGTAACACCATACATGTCCGCTATGTCACTGTTTTCCAGAGCTTCAACAGTATCAGCTATAACTTTTCCTTCACTTGCAAAAGCGAACATGTTTGCCTCTAAAGCAGCATATGGACAATAGGGACATGTTGGTGTAACTATAACCTCAACATATGCTTTACCTTTAAGCTTAGTCTTAAGCTCAGCTATTGTTTGAGGATTAAGTCCTGGATCATTTGTTGATAATCTAATTATTGTTTCTACTAAACCTCTTACTTCCTCTCCAGCAGGAATGCCAGTATACCTTATGTAACCATTATACAATAGTACCGATGGAACCCTGTCAACGAAGTATTTTTGGAATACTTCTTCATCTTTCTCTTTCCAAAATACCTTCACTATTATTTTCCCATTGGACGTTTCTCTTAGCAATTCGCATAGGTCAAGTGTTGTTTGACAGTATTCACACTCTGGATCATTAGATACGAAAATCAGGCACTCAACATTGTTCACCATATCTTTAAATGCTTCTCTAAGTGCTTCCTTTGTTTCCTCATCAACTTCCAATACCATTATTCATGCCCCCTAATTTCTTCTGCTGTTTTTTATAGTAGCTCTTTTAATCTTTTTCGCCGTTAAAGAGTTTTGAACATATGCTTAAAACTAGTATTCTATGCCCTTGCGCGCGAGAACTCCTCTATCGAAATAATGCTTAATCTTTCTCATTTCAGTAACTAAGTCTGCTTTCTCAATAATTTCCTTAGGAGCTTTTCTTCCGGTAAAAACTAGTTCAGCATCTATTCTGTTCGCTAAAACCATTAGTCTATAGGCTTTTTCTAAGGAAACAATGCCGTAAGCTAAAGCTACATTAATTTCATCAACTATTATGAGGTCGGGTTTCATTTTCTCTATCTCTAAAAATGCATCATCAAGTACCCTATTTACCTCCTTAATTACCTCTGAAGGCGGTGATCTTAAATCTATGAATTTCTCAGGCCCTGAACAAATATGTTTCAAAGGGTACCCTTGAGATGCTAGATATTCAAAAAGACGTTTTTCACCTGTTTCCCAACCCTTTAGCAATTGTATTACGAAAACCTTCTTTCCCCAACCTAAAGCCCTTATTGCTAAACCTATAGCTGCTGTTGTTTTTCCCTTACCATCCCCTGTATATACGTGAAGCATTAATTCCCCCTAGATATCGCAGGTTAAGCATCCACCAGCATACTCTTCTGAAGCACTAACATATTCTTCATTCTTTATCCTAACTTTTGTTGAGGTTAATTTAAGGGATTTAAGTGTGAGCTTTGATTTCCTTTTGCTTTTGCCATTTCCCTCATTCTTACTTTCTTCTGTAGATTTTACTCCAAAATATATTACTTGTTGTGATTTGCTTTTATCTCTGTAAACGGTTATCCCTTTACATCCGAGTTTCCACGCTAGCATGTATGCTTCATATACTGCTTCAGGAGGCACTTCTGCTCTCATGTTTATTGTTTTACTTACTCCTTGATCTACCCATTGCTGGAAAACTGCCTGATGTAGGATGTGCCATGCGGGTTCGATATCGTGCGCTGTTCTATATATTTTCTTTAAATCGTAAGGTATGTTTTCCATGTGAACTATGCTTCCTGTTTTAGCTATTTCCTTGAACACGTTTTTATCAACGATGCCGTACTCCATTATTTCTCTCTGGAATAGCCTATCGACCTCTATGAATGTACCTACAGTTACATGTCTTACAAAAGCTATTGCGAATAAAGGTTCAATACTTGACGTTGTTCCAGCAATTATACTTATGCTTCCAGTAGGCGCAATTGACGTTACAGCAGCATTTCTCAAACCGATCTTCTTCCTTAAAGCCTCAATGGTTTTCCAATCAACAAGCGGTCTCTCACTAACAATTTTCCTCACATGCTCAGAAATTTCCTCCTTAATACCCGAGATCTCGAATATTTCTCTTAACGGCTTAGCTGTAAGCCATGTTGGACGGTATTTTTCGGGATCATAAGCTGGAAAGCTCCCTCTTCTACCAGCAAGCATAATGGATTCCAATATTGCGTTATACTCTATCCATTCCATAAGGTAATATGCTAAATATAGTGCGTCCGGAGAATCATAGGGTATTTTCAATTTTATTAGCATGTGTGCCCATCCCATAACACCTAAACCAATCTTCCTAGTCCTCTTAGTAGCCTCCTCAATTTGCTTAAGAGGATACTTGTTAGCGTCTATGACATTGTCAAGAAACCTTACTGCTATCCTTACGGTTCTCCCTAAATCCTCCCAATCTATTGTTGGTTTCCCGTTTTCCTCCTTAACGAACTTCTCAAGATTAATAGATCCTAAATTACATGATTCCCAAGTTAAAGCTGGTACTTCACCGCATGGATTCGTAGCGTTTATTTTACCTAGGTACCATACTGGATGTCTCCTATTAATCGTATCTATGAATAATAATCCAGGATCTCCTGAATCCCATGCTGAATAGGCTATTTCATTAAATAGCTTCTTAGCATCAATTTCTCTTACAATTGCTCCTTCGTTTTCGGCTATTGCTAATGCTTCATCGAATGTAAGTATTTTCGTTTCGGAAAGAAGTATAGCTCCATCTCTCTCTTCAAGTTCATTAAGGATTTCTTCCTGAACCCATTCCTCCCTTATGCTATGTCTTGCTCTAACTATTCCGTAAAATCTAGAATCATGGCCTAAGTCTTTGTCTAGAAGTGTTTTTCTTGGATTAATTAGAGGCCAATTTCTTCCTTCCTCTACTGCTTTGAAGAATTCATCATAAATTCCTACTGAGATGTTAAAGTTTTGAAGGACAACATCC
>Ga0190313_1001720_pt1 | contig 11502 bp, 14 predicted proteins | sample 4870071011_MG_FD_169989 | JGI IMG/M metagenome (GOLD analysis project Ga0190313, IMG submission 169989) | Hydrothermal vent sediment bacterial communities from Southern Trench, Guaymas Basin, Mexico - 4870-07-10-11_MG | ecosystem: Environmental > Aquatic > Marine > Hydrothermal vents > Sediment ...
GATTCAGTTCAAACCTGTAGATTTATCATCTGTAGAATTAGATGAGAATTCTGTTGCTCTAAATGAAGAAAGGAATCTAAGATTTTTTTACATTAATGATCCTCGTTATTCCTCGTTTGGATACGTATCATTGCATGAGTTAAGTTATTATGATAGATTTGATGAAACTAGTGTATATACTAGAAGATACTATCTATTTGGTTCTTCTGATGGCAGTTCTGGTATATATTTTAGGGATCCTGTTCTACTGACTGGTTTAAGTTTATCAATATCAAGATATTCTCAACGTAGTAGAAGAAAACGTATAGAAATTCGTGCCAATAATTCTATACATCAAACTATAACTCCTACAACTACTGATTTACATCGTAAAAGAATCTATTATGACTTAAGTGTTCTAATCAGAGATGCTAATTTTAATGTTTCAATTTATCGCATCAATGACTGGAGATATGATTACTGGAATTATATCGTAATAACAGTCTATTTTAGAAGACTATACTTGAAAGAGAGTATACCAACAATACGTCTGTTTCCAGCTTCTCCTTTCTTCTAATCTAAGGAGGTATTATGAAAGCTTACCTTTTTGTAACCCCAGCATTAGATTGGGATGATAATGAGATTCCGATACATCTATCTGACTATGATATTACATTAACTAGTATAATTCATCAGGATACTGAGAATCATGAATATATAATTGAAGTTGAGTATGAAGATGAAGAAAAGTTTAATCAATTTATGGAGTCACATATTAATCTAGTCAGATATGCAACTGATAAAGAAGTCATTGATTGTTTTAGAGACGAGAAAATGCATCAATTCGATGAATATCATCGTGAATATATTAAAAGACATTACCCACCAGAAAGACAAATTTCATTCTTATCCTTCGTGAATCTATATTCAAATGTCCCAGAAATTGTAGAGAAAGTGAATCAAGTTAAGTACTACATTTTCGATATAATCATGCCATACTATTACCAAATTTGTGAAAAGATTAAAACATGTGATAATCTAGAGGAGTGGAATAATATAACATGGGACTATAACCAATTCGAAGAATATAATCCTCATTTAAGAGTACAGGATCTAGTAGAGATCGTTCAAAACTACCAAACGTAAGTCTCCTCCCTACTAACTAGTGGAGATCGTTTAAAGCTATCAAGCGTACAAAAGGATCTAAAATATGCACAGAGTAGTTAATACATATAGATTTACAGGTAAGGAAGTTAGTCCGATATCGACTGTATATGATGATAGAGCGATTTCTGAACTCGCTTTTCTTCCATCTATACTAGGTGACTATCTAAAGATAGCACCTTCGCAGTATTTAACTGGTTTTGAAATTATAGAACATGAAATTAGTTCTAATCTTGTCTTTTCATGTCATGTGAATCCAGGGTGTCTAATATTAAACCGTAACTTGATATTTGTCAAAACAGATTTAGAATTGACTGTGCAATTAGATTCTGATTGGCCATTAACCGATGGATTTATCATTCTTGATATAACATATAATAATGAGACGAGAAGCTATATCTTCTCGTTATTCTTCGTAGATAATAATGGAAATATATATCCTTCTGATACTGAATTTGATATTGATGATGAGCATATAATACTCGGGGTATTTCAAATTAAAATAGTAAATGGTAACTATGGATCTATTAATATAACACCTAATTTTATCCGCCGATATATCAATATAAAAGGTAGGGCTTTCCTAGTCTATGGTTATATCTTATATGGTACATCTATTAGTGAAGTTCAGGAGCATATTTCAGCAATTCTTCAAGGTGTTTATCCAATTGTAATAGAACAATCCGGTGATCTAATCTATATATCCCTTGATAAGATAGATCAGGCAAGAGTAGAGTATCAACCTCAAAACTATTCAGTCCTAGATAATACGTTAGCTTCACATTTACTAGCTATCGATCAAAAGCTAGGTCAATTATTACAAACTGATATAGTTATGGAAGATGATAGTATTCAACAGGACGGAATAGGAAAATATATCGAACTTGACTATGCACCTGATACATCAAGGTTTCTAACATTTAGAATACATGTTAAATCTGGTACTATATTGTATCCAAATATTGATTTTACATTGGATGGAAATAAGATACGTTTTAAGCCAGAAGTTCCTCTTGATGCAGGTGAGGAAGTAACTGCAATATACTATACTACTCCATAGCCAAAAATAGGAGGATAATATGTTTGATTTGTCAATATTTTTGTATTCTCTTCAAGGTATGATACAGAACACAGTATATGCCTTCGTATCTATACTGATACTCATTCTTTCGTTTTATATGTTAGATAAGTTTATCATTAAGAATATAGATACCTTAGAAGAATTAAAAAATAATAATTTAGCAGTAGCAATTGTAACAGGGTCTGTAGTAATTGGTGCATCGTTAATCATTGCGCTGAAATAGGAGACGCAAATGCCGTATAGAAAATGCCTTGTCTGTAATAATGAGTTTGAACCGGAGTCTAGATTCAATTTTGTTTGTAAGAAGTGCAGAATGAGATTGAGAAACATATATTGTCCGTTATCTTTCTCTGTTAGAAACTCGAAAGTGAAAAACGAGATACAAGTGGATGAATATTACAGTATCATGAATGATGAAGATATATCCATTCCTTACTATTGTTCTACGAAATAATTAGTACTCTATCTTAGAATTTATCTAGGATTAGTTCCCTACTAGTCCAGTAGGGGTTGATACAGATAACTTTTCTAGTGTTCCTATACAATGACCCAAGAGGTACTAAAATATGATTAGAAAAATAATAACTGTTCTATTACTTCTACTAGTTCCATCGATATCCTATGGATTCATCTCTCCTAAGTATGATATATACTTTAGGAAATATTCTAGACTCTATTTTTCATATGCTGTAGACTGGAAATGGTTTAAATGTCAAGCTGCGGCGGAATCAGGTATAAATCTAGATCCACGAGTGGTTTCATATGCTGGTGCAGTTGGTGTAATGCAATTAATGCCTAAGACATCTGAATGGTTATCTAAAGAACTAGGTATTAAGAATAATCCCACTGATCCTAAAACTAATATTATGTTAGGTATTTATTATGATAGGAAACTATACAATATTTGGAAAAAATGTAAAAATAGATTAGAGCGTCTAAGATTTACATTTGCGTCTTACAACGCTGGTCCAGGCTGGATTATAAAAGCTAATAAAATGGCGCCGATAAAAATTAAATATACTTTCAAAGCTATAAAGAAATATTTACCATCTATAACCGGCCGATCTAACAGTAGACAAACTATTGAATATGTTGAACGTATCGAAAGATACTATTTTTTAATTATAGGTAAAGAAGTTAAAGATACTATCTCATTTGTAAGTTCTGCTATATCTCTAGCATCTCTATTGATTTCTAAGATTAAAATTATTTGTAGCGGTAAATCTGCAACATGAATTTCAGGAGGCCATATCATGGGTAAAAAATTCAAAAAAGTTAGAAACGTTATCATTGATAATGCTCAAATTGTCAGAACTACATTGAGAGCATCTACTGCTTTGTTCTTGCATGGAAATCCACAGTACGCAGATGATATTTCTGAGAATCTAACACCCATCATCAAAATGCTACAAGAAGAATCAATTGATACGGAAGATGTTTTACATGAAAAGATTCAAGATGCCTTTAATCTTATTGCAAGAGGTAAACCTGTATATGTTAAAGCAGCAATATCTGATATCATTGATACGATGTTTATGTTAGCGTCTAGAAAAATAGAATTTGACGAAGACAAATTATTATCGCCTAGTGAAAGAGAAGCATGGGTAATTATCCTGAAAGGAATAGTCGAAATTGCAAAAATGGTAAAAGAACAAGAATCTATTACTAGTGCATAGTAGAAAAATATATCTACAAGTTTCCTAGGAACTCAGATGATACGAAGTATGATTAAAAAAATAACTATCATTTCTCTTCTATTAGTCTTGTTTTTATGTAGTATAACATATTCGAACATTGTATCAATCTTTATATACTCGTCTAAGAATAACTATCTAAGACAATTAATGAACTACTATCTACATCTAAATTATGCTCTAAATGTGTCTAATCAGTATATTATTATAAGATATAATTCCGATACGATTTCTGATTATATTCTTAAGAAATCAAATATCTATTCTGTTTATTTAATAGGTAATGATGTATTTCGTGAAATCTATCCTAAGATATCTGATAAGTATGGAATAAAAATCATTTCGGTTCTTAATTGTGACATTAGACAATATCTAAATATAATAAAGTTTCATCCTAACCAAGTCTTTATTTTTAATGTTTTTTCAGTAAAGAAATTAATTAAATATTTCGAGGAAGAGAATATTTTAATAAGTACGGTTTATTTATTTATACCTGTTAAAGTACAGTCTGATCAGTTTTGTATCTATAAACAAATTCGTAAAGAAATACCCAAGTTAAAAGTAGTACCAATAACTAATGAAGCAGATATCATATCTACTATGTCAAACTTGGGATCGGGTAATCTTGTTGTTTTGTTGTTAGATAATGAAGTATCCTACTTAGTTAATTCGTATAATTTTTCTAGTAATCCGATTATAGCTTTGATGTCAAAGAAATATAATTTTAGTTATTGGCCGCTTATTAAAAGGAAAACGTTTAATTTAATGATTAATCAAATGATTTATGCGCCGATATTTATTTTTTCAAAAGCAAAAATCACAGTAAACAATTAGAGTGATAGACAAAGGTGATTCTAATGCGGGACTATTATTTACCTATTATTCTAACTATTGTTTTTCTGATACTTCTATTAATAACGTTTTCGAATGGTAATTCATCTAAAAAAGAGCCTAGAACATATTATAAATTTATACGAGAAATTTGTATAGAAAAAATAGATTCTCCGCTATGTGTTAAGTTTAAAGAACCGATAAATATAAAAGTTATGAGGAAAGATAATAAACTAATTTTACAATCAGATAAATCCGCCGTTTATCAACTTAATTAAAAAGGAGTTTAATAGCGGGATGGACTTTAATATTCTATCAGCATTCACTATTCAAGAACTTCGATTTCTAGTGATAGTTCTTATATTTATATTATCGGTCCTTCTATCTATATTCTCAATCTATCTAAAAAGATATAAGACGCTTCAAGATATACTAACAGAACAAAACGAGATTCTATCTAGTGAACTATCAGTTTTTCGAGAGCAACTTGAGAATATTGAGTCAGTTATTCAAGCTCTAGATAACACTGTATCTTCTAGTACATCTAAAAATATAGAAGATGTAAAAAATATTCGTTCAATTCTTGACAATATAAAAGAAAGAATGATCGGGTTTGAACAAAGACTAAACGTAATATCTGAACTACACATTTTAGGAGAACGAAAATCTGTAAGATAAGAGGGATAACAATGCTATTCAATGGATCATCTGTTGAATCACTTGAAGATCTTTTGGTCAAGCATCTAATTGAAAGTGAATATATGCTAAATATATTTCTAAGGAAGAGGAAGCTTTGTTATTGTAGAAAATTGATATGCCGCGCTTTAAAAACGTTGACACAAAGATTCCTGCTATATACAATATTCTACGTTGATCATTATGAAATATTTACTAAGGATAAAGCTAATCTAATCTGTAAAATTAAAAAATTCCTTGAAGAAGTAGGATCGTCGATTACATTACTATCACCTATCGTCTATAATGTATCAAAACATCTTATTGAGCTTGTATACGAAATGAATATTAATAATATTGAGAAATCTATTAATAAATTTATTAAGACAAGGAATCTCAAAGATTATGGGCGTATAATGGACGATATTCTAGGCTGGTATGATAATATGTTAGTTATGTTATCTGGTATTAACATTATTTGTAACCGTTGTACTAAGGACTATTGTGTAATGAAAGATTATTGTGAATTTCATAAACAATTATCTGAAGATAAGAAAAGATCATTCATTCAATTTTATATTTTCACAGAGTTTATTCATGACAAAGACTTATTTTCAAAAGTAATTGATATACTTTCTGATTATACAGCTAAGCATATAGGTGACCTAGTATTCATAGTTGATGGAAGATATCTTATAACATCAAGTAGCGATGATATTTCACAATATAGTTCATTATTTGATATAATTGAGCAAAAATTTGTCAATGTGTATTACTATAGAATACCACTAGACCTACAAGCTGGTAGGAACATGTTAAATATATCTGTTCCAGGAATTTATTTATAATTTGTGGTAGGAGGTAGTATGTATCAGATCAAACTAGTTCTCTCAGGTGGTGGAATAAATGGTATAATACATCTTGGGGCCCTAAGTCAGTTGATTAGTGAGGGTTTTCAACCTGTAAGTATAACTGGTACATCCGCAGGTGCTATTGTTAGCGCAATATTCACATCTCAACTGCGAATGAGTCAGGGTAACTTTGAAAACGCTCTAACTAAGTTATTTAAGCTCTTAAATTACGATTTAACCAAGTTTAAGGATACTAGTCACTTTGATTTACTGATTGGTTTTCTAAGGAGAGATATCAGAAAAGTTGGACTGTTCAAGGGAAAGAAAGCTCACAAATTTTTATTGGAATATACAAATGAACTAACATTTAATGACTTGACCTATTGTGAATGTATTATAACTGCTACGGAATTATATAGTGGAAGATTAGTAGTTTTTTCTAAGAAAACGACACCAGATGTAAAATTAGCTGATGCAGCTAGAGCATCCATGGGTATGCAGTTTGCATTTAAACCTTTCAAAATACGTGTAGACTATTTGAAAAATGCTATTTTTGAGGCCAATATATATGATAATAAATTACTAATGAAATCTCCTTCCGTTCTAGCAGATAAAGACGGAAATATTTATTTAATAGATGGCGGAAATTTAGGTAATTGTCGAACAGATATTGCACATTACTATCATTGTATTGGTATGCCAGTTGTAGGCGTATCATTAACTTATGATAATGTTCCTAGATATAGTTTAAGTCCTGTAACATTAGCATTTCATACAGTTGAAATAATGATGAATGCAATGGAAGAAATTATCCAATATAATATAGATTCCGAAGTTATGTTACGTTCTAAATATAGGATAGATACTCTAAACTTTGATTTAACTATAGATGAAAAGAGAACTTTAGTAGATAAAGGTAGAATGCTTGTAAAATTAAATCGCGAACTGATAAAACAGAAGTGTATCAAAGGGCAAACATGAGCAATTTCTCATATAAGTCTAGATTCGTTTTAGATTTGGAGACTAATGAAGTATTAGAAGCTGAATTAAAACCTGTTCTCAAAAAAGTAACTATGGATGAGAATTCTGATTTAGTATATATTTATACTTATGATATTGATGATTTATCGGCGCATGATATATTGTATCTCAAAGCAATCAATCTAAACAGGGATTTACATCTTGAAGTAGGAAAAACTTATTCATTTGATCCTATCGAAGAACAGTATGAATATGATACAACATTCTATTTCGTACATAGAACGTTTAGAGAAGCATTTAATAATGTGCCAGATGCAGATTTGTTTTATCTAGTTGAACCATATGAGATATTTTATGTAGAAAATGGTAAGTACTTTTGTACATCTTTTAAAGTTATCGAATTAGTAGAAGTTAATTCCTATAATATTTTCCATAAACTAAAAGTGCCAATTGACTTAATGTTTAAGTTAAGTATTAGATTTGTTAATCTACTGAATAGTTTTAAAAATTATCTTATTAAGTTTAACAGCGAATGGAATTTAGATTTCTTATTAGAGTATACAAGGTATTATAATCAAAAGCTAATCGAAACGCTGTATAATTTAGCTATAGAAGAGAATAAGTATCCAACATATCCTGGGCCGTTAAAATATATAAATATAAATCCGCCGGATAATGTAGAGAGACGAGTAGAATACATAAGGAATCTATTACAACAATATACGTATACCAAAATTAATAATAGTTACTACTGTTATGATTTTGGAGACTTTATCATAGATTATTTTTCTGAAATAAATATCGCGCCATATTTTCTAAAGGACTATATTATAGGAGACGAGAATACAATAATTCAATATGTTAAAAAATTTAATGATAAAACAATCAAGGATCATGAAATAAATAGATACTTCATAAATCCATATATCTGGATTAAAGAGATTGGTACTGAAAAATCCGAAATGCTAGATCGAATACTTGATTCACCAATGAACATTGATACATTCCATTATATATATTGTTATTTAAAGGATATTGGGCCGAATCAACAGTTAATGAATAAAATTCTTAACTCAGAGTATATTCCTCCATTTCATTTAATAAAATTATTATTGCAAAGTAGTCCATACTATGACCAAATAGTGGACAGAATATTTCAACCAATTAGTTTACGACAACATGCTAAATATATGTTAGATCCAAACTATCAAAATTTTAATCAGACTGTTTACGACTATCAAACTATTGCGTCTGTTGTATCAGCATTTGAACCTACTACATACCCGGAGTATTTGGATGAAGTTCGTATTATATCACCTACTCATACAATATATTACTTTTATCATGTAAAAGAAACTAGATTTAGAGACTATTTAGGGACTGATACTCCACCTAATTATAATTATCAGAAACATAGAAAAGATAGACCAGATAGTGACTTTAGATACTATAATACAAAGAATAGGATTATTAGTCTTCCAGACATAGATGATATTTCAATCTACAATAATTCAAGATCTCTATTTTGTAAAGCAGGTGTAATATATTATTGGGTAAATAGATATCAAGATGATATAGCAGATATGTATAAAGTTATTATTAACTGCCAAGATTATAATACAAAATTCCGGCCGTTATACATTTCATCATTTCAAAAACAATTACGAGGAACTAGAGTTAATGAACTGTATAACTCACTCTCTGATCCAGTAACTTTATACTATTGGGCAAAGCTAACTAAATCTCATATTGATGAGTGTTACAATAAAATAGTTTCTCGAATGAATTCTATACCAACCGATGAATTAAAATACGAAATTGCATCTTTCTTTTCAAGAGATTTAGATACATGGATTGATTCAATACAAAACCCGTATTATAAATTTAAGCTAATCTATTCAGCTCGTAAACGTTAATCGGGATATATACTATGGTTAAGCTAACAAATCGAGAATTTAATGCTATTGTATTAGATGCAAAAGACCCTGAAAATAAAGGAAGATATCTAGTCAGGATTCCATTGTTACAACCTTTGTTATCAGAGAAAAGAGGTATATGGGTTAAGAATCATATTCATAAATATAGAGATAATACAGGATCTGGTATTGGTAGATATGGACAATATTTTCCTCTACATCCTAATACAAGGGTATTAGTTAAATTCTATGAAAATGATTTTAATACCGGTTATATTGATAGAATATTGGACGATGATATTCCAAATTCAACTATAACAGGAACATCAGAACCTGCTTATCAAAGAGGAAGCACTGAACTTCCAAGGAAGAGAATTCCATTACCATTTGGTGCAAAATCTGATAGAGATGAAATATATCAAGTAATAAGAACGCCTAAGTATGATAATTTGATTTTAATATCCGAAGATTCAGCAGGTAATCCTGTACCAGAAGACTCTATTCATATCTATCATAAAAGAGATTATAATAGATTAGTTTTTAATAAAAACGGCGCATATATCACAAGTAAAAATAAATTTACACAAATTATAAAAGATAACATATATAAGGAATATCTAAAGTCTCAGTATAAGTATACGAAACTAGACTATCATTCCATTGTAGAAAATGAAAGACGGGACTATATTGCTCAAAATTATTATTTACTATCAAATAAATCTATTTATATACAAGCAAATGATAATGCGATTCATTTAATCAGCCATGGTAAAGCTGGTACTATAAACATCACAGCAAATTCATTTATAGCTCTATCTGCTGTTGAAAGGAATGCTATTATTGCTCTCTACTCAAAAAATTATTTAGGTCTAGTTTCTGATGGATATACATTATTAGGTTCAAATAAAAAACTAAATGTAGTATCTAGAGGTGAGCTAACAATATCATCTTCTACTAAGATAAAATTAATTGCACCGGTTATAGAAATAGAAACATCAATGCTAAAGAGAAGAATAGTATCGCAGACTAATCTACCTACTAGTCCAGGAGAAGTATTAGATAAAACACAAAAAGCGGCCGATAAAAATTTAGGTAAACCAAGCAGTCAAGAAGTATTCAAACAAGAGAAAGAACTAAACTATTCAAAAACATTAGCCCCAGGTGAAGAATCTGATAACGAACTAAATAACAATTCTACTTACTCTATTGATAAAGTTATGAAATTAATTAAAAATGTTTTGAATCCTCCAGTAGTAGAAGATAAGCCACCAAATACACTAGCAGATATTCGCGCATTAAAAGCTATAAGGATTATACCAACACCACCTCAAACTATTAAATTCGAGGACGAATAGTCTCCTCCTTATTAATTCCGATACGGAGGGATTGATGTTAAAAACAACCCTAGAACTCAAAGTTAAAGAATTACACAAACGAGCCAAAGAACACATCAAAACATTGGATATCAACACGAAGAACATAGTGAACGAAATAATACAAAAATCTAATAATTTGGTTACCTTTTCTGTATTTGAAATATCTAATGAAATCTTCGATAATTTTGTTAGCTCTTTAGAGTCACAAATACCTCAGATAGAAGATCAGTTTAGTCAAATTATGGACCTATATGATTCTGCCTCTTCAGTATTTCATACAACAGAGAGTACAGTTACTGGGCTATCAGTTGGTGTTCAAAATTTTAATACATTGTATAATTTTGTAATTAATCAAACTATAAACAATGTTACTCAAAATATCATTCAATGGCCGTCTGAATGGCAACTAGTTCCAAATAACTTCGTAGATCCAGAGATGAAAGCATCAATGGATGGTTGGAAATGTTACAAAAGTTTAAATATTTGTGAGCAAAGAGATAGATTTGGTAAACTGATAGATGTCAAATCGTATGATGAGATAGTACAACAATATACTCAGCAGGGATAATCAAAAAATGTCTTGGACTTATGATGAATTTGGGAATCTTGTCAATTTGACTACGTTAACCGATCCTATAACCAAAATAAAGCAAGATGGTTGGGTAATCAACGGTGATGGTACAGCAACTAGACTATGTGTGCCTGGTGCAGATTGCTATTCTTATTCCAGACTATTGGACAATCTAATCGAAGAATATAGAAATAGGGGTTCTGTAAATCCAGTAGATGATATAAAGAAAGATGGATATATTATAGCTAGAGGATATGATGGGAATTATTTTGCTCTAAGACCATGTGCTAATAACGCTCCTTGTCATATCGAAACTAGACCTATTAGAGATTTGTTAGATCAATATTCTCCGCAAAAGATGGTTCAGTCTGATAGTTCACCTG
>Ga0190313_1001723_pt1 | contig 11493 bp, 9 predicted proteins | sample 4870071011_MG_FD_169989 | JGI IMG/M metagenome (GOLD analysis project Ga0190313, IMG submission 169989) | Hydrothermal vent sediment bacterial communities from Southern Trench, Guaymas Basin, Mexico - 4870-07-10-11_MG | ecosystem: Environmental > Aquatic > Marine > Hydrothermal vents > Sediment ...
GGGGGGAGCAGTTTAAAAAAGCTGTTTTGAAAATTGAGAACCGAGGCTGACCATGGGGACTGTAACTAAGGGTAATAATCAAAAATTAAATTTTTTCAGATATGATTTTAAACTTATTTTTCCTGTTATTTTTCTTGTGGGGACAGGTATTATAATGATTTACAGCGCAAGTTCCGCACTGGCACTGGAAAGATTTAAAGGGGAATATTTTTTTGTGCAAAGGCAGGCTGTTTACGCATTAATCGGTTTGGCGGGGATGTTTTTTTGTGCACATTTCCCCTATAGATATTATCAACGTTTAGCCTATCCTCTGCTCATATTATCCATTGTCCTGCTTATTCTGGTCTTTACCCCCCTGGGATATTCCGCAGGGGGGGCCAGGCGCTGGCTTTATATTTTCGGCCAGTCATTTCAGCCATCGGAATTTGCCCGTTTTGCCATGATAATTTTTTTGGCCTATTCACTGGATAAAAAACAGAATATTATAAAGACTTTTTCCCGGGGCCTTTTACCACATTTTTTACTCCTTGGCATATTCACCGGGTTGATAATGTTTCAGCCTGATTTCGGTGGAGTTGCCATGTTATGGGTGGTCACACTGGTTATCCTTTTTGCCGGAAGGGTCTGTTTTTTACATTTATCATTTTTTTTTGCATTGATACCCCCTGCTGCTTTTTGCTTTATATTTTTTTCCGATTACAGGTTAAGGCGGTTTCTGGCCTTTATTGATCCATGGAAATATAAACAGGATGGGGGGCATCACATTATTCAATCCCTTATAGCCTTTGACTCAGGAGGTGTGTGGGGTGCGGGTGTGGGAAAAAGTTTGCAAAAACTGTTTTATCTTCCGGAACCCCATACCGATTTTATATTTTCAATCATAGGAGAAGAACTGGGGTTATGTGGTGTTCTCTTAATTATTATTATTTACAGCTTTATTTTATGGAAAGGGCTCATGATTTCAAATAATGCGCCGGATCTGTTCGGCTCATTACTGGCCATAGGTATTACAGCTTCAATTGGTTTGCAGGCTTTTACAAATATGGGGGTTACAATGGGTGTTCTCCCCACTAAAGGGCTCACCCTCCCTTTTCTTAGTTATGGCGGGACATCCCTGTTGATTTTTATGGCATCCATGGGAATACTGATGAACATAGGAAGGTCGAGTAAAAAATGAAAAAAGAGGGGAGGACAACAGGTGCATCTCCAGCCCTGGGCATTCTCATGGCTGGAGGCGGAACAGGGGGACACCTTTTTCCGGGAATCGCCTTGGCGCAGGAATTTTTAAAAAAGAATTTTAAGACAAGAATACTTTTTGTAAGTACGGGAAACAGGTTTGAAACTTCAACTTTATCCAAAGCCGGGTTCAGGTTAAAGTCCATAACAGTTGAAGGGATAAAGGGACGGGGATTAATAAAACAGTTGAGCTCGGCATTGAAAATTCCTGTGGGGATATTTCAATCAATTAAAATCCTTAAAGAGTTTAAACCGGATATTGTTATGGGTATGGGAAGTTATTCATCTGGACCTGTTGCTCTGGCAGCCATGCTCCTTGGTATAAAAATAGTTTTATGCGAACAAAATGCTCTCCCTGGCATTACTAACCGTATTCTTTTTGGTTTTGCGTCCCGTGTATATGTTTCATTTAAAAATACAAAGTTTAAAAAAGATTCAGAAAAAATTATTTTCACAGGAAATCCCATAAGGGGAGACCTGAAAAAAAACATAAAAAATGTACTGCAAAAAGAAAAAGAGCGAAAAAATTCCCGGTTTAATCTTTTTATCACAGGGGGGAGCCAGGGTGCCCATGCTGTTAACAAGGCTGTGGCCGAAGCAATGGAACATTTGAAAAATATTGAGGACTATCACTTTGTTCATCAGGCAGGAGAAAAAGATAAAAACCGGCTAAGGGAGCTTTATCGGTCCCACGGACTTTCTGGGGTGGTGGAATCATTTTTCCATGACATGCGGCAGCAGTATGAAAAGGCTGATCTTATTATTTGCAGGGCAGGGGCATCAACCGTGGCAGAAATCACGGCACTGGGCAAACCTGCTATATTTATTCCTTTTCCCTTTGCAGCGGATGACCATCAGGCTTTAAACGCAGCCTCTGTTGTAGAGCAGGGGGGGGGTGAAATGATTCTGGAAAAAGATATAACAGGAAAACTGCTGGCTGAGAAGATCGAATATTATGCCTCGAACCCCGGCCTTCTTGCGAAAATGGGAGCAAATGCAGGGAATCTTGGAATGCCCCATGCCGCACGGCAGATTGTTGATGATTGTTATGATTTGATTTTTGACTCCTGTTTGCCGGCAGAGGCCAGAAATATGGAAAAAAAATAATGTATTCAAAAAAATATCATATATATTTTATCGGGATAGGGGGAATAGGCATGAGCGGGATAGCCGAGCTTCTGCTTAATCTTGGCTATGAAGTATCAGGCTCGGATCTTATGCTCTCTTCCATCACCCGGCGTCTTCAAACCCTTGGTGGAACAATTTTTAAAGGGCATGATAAGGGGAATATCCAGGAAGTGGATGTTGTGGTGATCTCCTCTGCGGTTAAGGATGATAATCCTGAAGTTATTGCTGCCAGGCAGGCATCGATTCCTGTGATACCACGGGCTGAAATGCTGGCGGAACTTATGCGCCTGAAAAAGTATAGTATTGCTGTTGCAGGGGCCCATGGGAAGACCTCAACCACATCGATCATTGCATCTGTTTTGGATAAGGCAGGATATGACCCGACAGTGGTTATAGGGGGGAAGCTTAAAAGTGCAGGCTCCAATGCTATTTTGGGAAAGGGTGATTTTATTGTGGCTGAAGCTGATGAGAGTGATGGCTCTTTTCTTAAATATTCACCAGCCATTGCCATAGTAACCAATATAGACAGGGAACATCTCGATTTTTACAATGATTTTAGCGCCATAAAAGATATTTTTGTAAGCTTTATTGACAGAATACCATTTTATGGAGTTGCAGTTCTCTGCTTAGATGATGAACCTGTACAGGATATAATTCCAAGGATAAAAAAACGGTTCATAACTTACGGCCTCACCAGCCAGGCCGATTTTCAGGCCAGGAATGTAAAAGTTGAAGGCCTGAAAACAAGATTTTCCGTTTATTTTAAAAATCAGAGGCTTGGTGATATTCTGTTGAATCTTCCGGGATTACATAATGTGTATAATGCAATGGCAAGCATTGCCACGGGAATCGAATTAAATATTCCCTTTAAGGTGATTCAAGATTCTCTGGAAACCATAGAGGGGGTTCAGCGCCGGCTGGAAATAAAAATGGAGATAAATGGAATTACTTTTGTGGATGACTATGGACATCACCCCACAGAAATAAAGACGACCCTCGATGCCCTCAACAGATGCTGGCCGGAGAAACGTAAGGTTGTGGCTTTTCAACCCCATAGATATACCAGAACAAAAGCTTTGTTTAATGATTTTGCACGTTCGTTTTACGATTCAGATCTACTGGCAATTTTGCCTGTCTATTCCGCAGGGGAAAAAAAGATAAAGGGGATAAGTGCTGAAGCTCTATGCAAAGAGGTTATTTCCCACGGCCATAAAGCTGCCGTATATTTGGACACCACTGATGAAATTGTTTCTTATTTTGTTAAAAATCTGCAGCCGGAGGATATTTTTTTAACCCTCGGCGCTGGTGATGTATGGAAAATAGGAGAAAAAATCGCTGAAAATTTAAAGTCCGGAATAAAATAATTTTTGAATTTATAATTACCCTCTACTTTTGAAAGGTGCCATGGTGAATATTACAGCAGACAGGCGGGGAAAACCTGAAAGACGAATTTTTTCATATACGGCGTATTCTCCGGAACGGAGAACCGGCAGGGATAGAAGAAAAAATGCAAAAAAAGATTCTGAAGAAACCTTAGCAGGAGAAAAAGAATAGGGTATAGACCGCAGCTACTTGGGGTTCAGGAAAATTATTTATCGCTTTATAAACATTAACAACAAGTATCATTTTTTTCAAAAACTCATTACTTTATTATTTTCAAAAATGTTTCTTGATACGTATAAAAAAAAATGGCTTTTATCCAGATTTGAGGGGGCTGTAAAATTCGATGAACCAATGTCGATGCATACATCCTTTCGGGTGGGAGGTCCTGCAAAAGTTTTTGTTAAGCCAAACTCTTTTGATGATCTCCTTTTACTTGTCTCCTGGATCAGGGAGAATAAAATTCCCTATTTTATCATAGGAGGCGGAACAAACCTGCTGGTAAAAGATAAAGGGATAGATGCTGTTCTCATCAGCCTTGGGGACTGCCTTAAAAAAATTTCCATGGGTGAAAGAGGAAAAAACAGAATTATTGTGAATGCCGGAGCCGGCGTAAAAACCCATTTACTTTGTTCCTTTGCAATAAAAAACTCTCTAAAGGGGATGAACTTTGCCCTGGGAATTCCAGGAACAATAGGGGGGGGGATTGTAATGAATGCCGGTACAGCCATTGGATCCATTGCCCATGTTTTGCATGAAATTACTATCCTGGGACAAAAGGGTGAAAAAAAAACAATTCCAGCAAAAAATATAAAATTCGGATACCGAGGACTTACGCTTTTAAGAAAAAGAAGTGATTCAGCCATTGAAAATTTTATTATATTAGAGGCTTCTTTTTCCCTTACTCCCGGGAATTCTTTAAAAATTAAGGATGAAGCAGATATAATAATTGCCCAGCGTAAAAAAAAGCAGCCCACAGACCTTCCCAGCGCGGGGTGTTTTTTTATAAATCCAAATATAAAAACCCCTGCTGCAAGGCTCATTGACCAGGCAGGGCTCAAGGGCCTGAAAAAAGGAGGGGCAATGATCTCCCCAAAACATGCCAATTTTATTATTAATGTAAACAATGCTTCAGCCGCCGATATACTTGCCCTCTCAAAAAATGCTCAGGATCGGGTAGAAAATAAGTTTAATATCAAACTTGTGCCGGAGGTTATAATCGTTGGAAAATAAACGGATTCGTAAAAATCGTTTAAAAAAAAATATACAGGCAAAACATTCAAGGGTACTGCAAAGGTGCATTCTGCCTCTTAAAATAATTTCAGTTACAGCCATTGTGACATTAACATGCTTGTTTTTTGTTTTTTGCTATTCCTTTATAACTCAGTGCGACTATTTCAGATTGAAAAAGACAACCATTACAGGCCTAAAAATTCTTTATTTTGAGCAGGTTATGGAGCAGGCGGGAATTCGCAAAAATTCAAATATCCTCTCTCTTAATTTGCCTTTGGTCAGAAAAAAACTTGAAGCCCACCCCTGGATTGCTGAAGCTGAAGTCAGAAGGGCTCTTCCTGATAAAATAATCATAAGAATAACAGAGCATACTCCTTTGGCTGCTTTGAACCTTGGACATAAATTTATTATGAATAATAAAGGCAAAATTTTTAAAAAAATGACATCCGAGGATCATTTTAATTTTCCGATAATAAACGGACTGAAATTATCAGATTTCAGCCTCATAAATAATCAAAAGAGTATACAGTTTTATTCGATTATGGATGTTTTACAATTGGGGAGACGGCCTGAGAGCATTTTAAGTTACAGATTCATTAAAAGAATAGAAATTGATCGAGAACTGGGGCTGACCATTTTTGCATCAATGGATGGATCTGATCGGCAAAAAAAAATTATATTAGGGTATGATAACTACCTTGAAAAGTTTCAAAAAGTTGAAGAAATAATTTATTGCCTAAAAAAAAAATCCATGTTTTCAGACTTTAACACCATTGATCTTGTCAATCTGGACAGGGTTGTAGTCACTCCTGTTACCATTAAGCCGACGACTTTAAAGATTAAAAAGGAGATTTAGAATGCATGGACAAAGTGACATTATTGTTGGCCTTGATGTGGGAACGACTAAAATTTGTGTGGTGGTCGGTGAAGTGTCAAGTGATGAAATAAATATAATCGGCATAGGAACACATCCTTCCACAGGCCTGAGAAAAGGGGTTGTGGTTAATATAGAAGCAACAGTGGAATCGATTAAAAAAGCTGTGCAGGATGCGGAACTCATGGCCGGGTGTGAAATTTCATCGGTTTATACGGGAATAGCCGGTGGTCATATAAGCGGTATGAACAGTCATGGCATTGTGGCAATAAAAGGGACTGAAATTACCAAAAACGATGTGGCCCGTGTAATAGATGCGGCTCGTGCAGTCTCGATTCCCATGGACAGGGAGGTTATTCATGTGCTTGACCAGGAATACATAGTGGATGGTCAATCAGGAATTTATAATCCCGTGGGAATGTCCGGAATCAGGATGGAGGTGAAAGTTCATATTGTTACAGCTGCTGTAACAGCTGTTCATAATATTATAAAATGTGCCAGTAAAGCAGGGCTCGATGTCTGTGATATTGTGCTGGGGCCCCTTGCTTCCGGTGAAGCAGTATTAAGCAATGAAGAAAAGGAGCTCGGTTCAGTTCTTATTGATCTTGGCGGCGGCATCACAGATCTGGCAGTTTTTTCCCTGAAAAATATTAATCACACATTTATTCTTGGTCTTGGGGGAAGTAATCTTACCAACGATATTTCCATAGGGATAAGAACCTCCATTGAGGAGGCTGAAAAAATCAAAACAGAATACGGAGCGTGTTCCCCGGAAAGAATAAATGGAGATGAAGTTATTGAAATACATGGAACAGAGGGTCAAAAACCAAGAAAGCTTTCACGGCAGATACTTGGTGAAATTTTGCAGCCCCGCATGGAAGAAATTTTTCTGCTGATAAACAGGGAGATATATAACGCAGGAATAGAAGATGCAATTACATCCGGTGTGGTTGTAACCGGCGGCGGAGCACTTTTAGAGGGTCTTCCTGAAATTGCGGAATCTGTTTTTCAGCAACCTGTCCGCCTGGGCAGGCCCCAGGGGGTTGGGGGGCTTGTGGATGTGGTCAGCAATCCCATATATGCAACCGGAGTCGGGCTGGTCTTGTTCGGTGCAAAAAATCAATCTCAAAAAAAATTCGAAATACGTGGTTCAAATACTCTTACCCGTATTATCAAAAGTATAAAAGAATGGTTTAAGGATATAATTTAAGTGATTGTTCAGCAACAGGTATAATCTGATTAAACTATGAAAACTTGCGTATACAACATCTGAAGCTTGTTTGCAATATGAACAATGTGGGTAAAATGAATTTTTCATTCATGAAATTTACCAAAAAGTGCTTGAAAACTTTTTCTAAAATCTGATTCAAGCTTATTAATATCTATCTTTGGGGGAGGATACAAATGACTTTTAATAGTATGGAAGACGAAGGAACAGCAAAAATTAGGGTTATCGGAGTTGGAGGAGCCGGTGGGAATGCGCTTAACAACATGATTGACTCCAACCTTCAGGGAGTTCAATTTGTTGCGGCAAATACTGATAATCAGGCACTGGCCATATCTAAAGCTGAAATTAAAATTCAGCTTGGAGAAAAAATCACAGGGGGTCTGGGTGCAGGGGCTAATCCTGATGTTGGGCGGGAAGCTGCTTTGGAAAATGCAGCTGCAATAAGGGATGCTTTGGAAGGAAGCCATATGGTATTTATTACAGCCGGCTTCGGCGGTGGCACAGGAACAGGCGCTGCCCCTGTTATTGCTGAAATTTGTAAAGAGATTGGTGCTCTTACGGTTGCTGTGGTATCAAGACCATTCTCTTTTGAAGGCAGCAAACGTTCGAACATGGCAAATGCAGGAATTAATGCATTAAAGGATATTACAGATACTGTAATAACAATTCCCAATGACAGGTTGCGAGGATACGCCCCCAAAGATGCTACCATGGTAGAAATGTTTAAAAGAGCAGATGAAGTCCTCCATGATTCAGTAAAGGGTATTACTGACCTGATTATGATTCCGGGTTTGATTAATCTTGATTTTGCAGACGTTCGAACCATTATGTCAAAAGCAGGGCTTGCAATTATTGGTATCGGTGTTGGAACTGGAGAAAACAGGGCAATTGAAGCTGCTGAACGTGCCATATCCCATCCTCTTCTTGATGATATACCTGTTGCTGGTGCAAAAGGTGTTTTGCTTAACATAACAAGCAATAAAAGCCTTACAATGGAAGAAATGTCCGAGGCATCCGAAAGAATACATAGTGAAGTGGGAGAGGATGCAGAAATAATATGGGGCACAGCAATAGATGAGAGTATACAGGATGAAATAAGAATTACAGTAATCGCAACAGGAATAAATTATCCTGGCTCAGAACCCTTAGGCAAACATGCATCTAATATTGAAACAAGAGCACATTATGGCAGGACAAAACCATTAAAGAAATACGGGGATTTTCCTGCCAGAGGCAAAATAAGGGAGCTTTCCATGGAAGAAAGGGAGCGGGGTGTGGTCTCCAAGCCTTTTTCATATTCTAAAGCGGCAGGGGAATCTGGTGGCTCTTATTATAAGGGATACAAGGGAATTGTTATTGATGATGACAGTCTTGAAGTTCCTACTTTTTTAAGAAGAAAGGCTGATTAATCTCATATAATATATAGATTTTCAGATAATTACCCGATTTTAAAAATTGGCACAAGGCCGGAGGGAGGAAGGCATATTGTAATACTCCGACGACCGATAACGCAGTGAAATTATTTATCTGAACATCAATAGATTTAAAAAATGCTTTTCCAGGATGTTTTCAGGTCATGTTTAATAAAAATGACCAGGCTTGAATTTGCAGGTAATATAGTATTGATGATGGGTTATAATGATTTCTAAACGAGTAAAAAAAATGACATCCTTTATTGTAATGGATGTTCTGGAAAGAGCCCATGAAATGGAGCGGCAGGGAAAAGATGTTGTGCACCTTGAGGTGGGGGAACCGGATTTTGACACACCTGATTGTATTAAAGAAGCGGTATGCAAAGCATTATATGATGGCTGTACCCACTATACGCACAGTATGGGTTCAATTGAATTAAGAGAAGCCATATGTCGGCATATGTTTAATACTTATAACGTTTCGGTGACCCCTGACAGAGTTATGGTTACATCGGGAACTTCACCTGCAATGCTTTGTGTATTTTCAGCTATTTTGGAGAAGGGTGACCAGGTTATTATTTCGGATCCCCATTATGCATGTTATCCAAATTTTATTAACTTTGTAAATGGAGAGCCGGTATCTGTGCCTGTTCATGAAGAAGATGGATTTCAATACCGGCCCGAGGATATAAAAAAAAAAATAACTCCAAAAACTAAAGGAGTACTTGTTAATTCCCCTTCAAATCCCACTGGAAACCTCTTGTCAAAAAAAAGGATGGAAGCGATTGTAGAGCTTGCGCAAAATTCCGGTGTTCCTTATATGATTTCCGATGAAATTTATCATGGCCTGGTTTACCAGGGTAAGGAACATTCTGTTCTGGAATTTACAGATAATGCCTTTGTTTTCAATGGATTTTCCAAGCTTTATGCAATGACCGGACTCAGGCTGGGATATGTAATTGCACCCAGAGCTTTTGTCGAGCCTCTTAAAAAAATTCAGCAGAATTTTTTTATTTGTGCAAATTCCACGGTTCAGGCTGCCGGGATAGCTGCTTTGCAGGATGCAAAAGATGATATAGCAAAGATGAAAACGATTTATAATGAACGAAGAAAATATATGATTTCCAGGTTAAGGGGGCTTGGGTTCGGGATTGCGGTTGAGCCCACAGGCGCGTTTTATATATTTGCAAACGCAAAACATATTTCAGGGGATTCATATAAGTTAGCATTTGATATTTTAGAAAATGCCCATGTTGGTGTAACGCCTGGAATAGATTTTGGAAAAAACGGGGAAGGATATTTGAGATTTTCCTATGCCAATTCAATGGAGAATATAAGCAAAGGGATGGATAGAATAAAAAATTACTTGCTCGCCGTTAAAAAATAAGGTGATTTTATCAGAAGAATGGATGTAATTATTTTAATAAATTTGTGTAAGTGCTGTATAAATTCGCATGCAGGCAATTAAATTTAAAAAATTTTGAAATTTATGTGTAAAATAGTTTTGCAAAAAACAGTATGGAAAAGAAAAATCTGCTGTTATGCGCAACCCGTCTTTTATCTATCCTTTTTATTTTTTTCTAATTTAGTACCTTATAAAGTACCTGTTTTCCTACCTTTTTTTAAAAATTACTTGTTTGGAAATTCATGAACAAACATTCTGGTAAAAAGAAAACAACTTGATATATTTTGTTTATTATGATAGAGGGATGCGTGAAAATCATTAATTTTTAATAATTCATAAAGCTTTGAAAGGATCTTTCAAAATGACATCAAAAAAGGAGTTGATTTTAGCTTACTCACTTATAATTATATTTTTTATTATAGGTGTTTTGAGCTATGCAGCTTTTCCTGCCAAATCTCCGGATAAGCCAGTGAGATTAATGTTTAAGGGGGTTGCAGGGAAAGTGCTGTTTAGTCACAAACTACATACTAACGATGCCGGATGCAGCGATTGCCATCATAACCTTGAAGAAGATGAAACATCACCTGAATCCTGTGGTTCGTGCCATGAACCGGAAATGGAAGACGAAGACGTTCCCAACAGGACAGCCGCTTTTCATTCACAATGTATTGGATGCCACCAGGAAAATGAGGCAGGCCCCCAGGAAAAAGAATGTTCTCTATGCCATGTCATGTAAATATGTTGGCTTAACGTTTTAAAAGGGTTGAATTTATGATAAAAAGATCATTTATCGGTATGGCAAAACCGCAGCTTCTGTGTGAAGCTTTAGAGTCTGTACTCCCTGAACCTGAAAAAATTTCAATATCAACCAGGGCCACACTCTTGTTGAAAATGCCTCCTGGCCAATCAGGCTGGAAAAACAGTTTTTCCTTTAAAGAGGGTGATAAGGTAATTACAGGCCAAAAACTTGCCTTTGCTGCTAAAAGCAATGAGTATGTTATCTCTTCCGTAACAGGAAAAATTTTATCTATAAAACCGTTTGAGGGTAACTTTGGGCAGATGTATACAGCTGTTTTAATTGAAACTGTTCAAAAAGAAGAAAAGGAGAATGAGTTTAAACAAACTGTTAAGAATGTAACGCTTGAGAATATAAGTAAATACCTGTTAAACTCTCCGGGGTGCTCTTCTTTAAGACTTCTCTCTGATTCCGCTAAACCGATTTCCACCATAATCATCTCCGGCATGGATAAAGACCTGCTGGTTATAACAAACCAGTATATATTAAAGTCTGATATTAATGCCGTTAAAAAGGGTATTGAAATTTTGAAAAAAATTTCAGGGATCGACAAAATTATTGTTGCGGCTCCCCGTCATCTTATGCATGAAGCCTCTGCTTTAGATGTAACGGTTAAAACCGTGGATCTTAATTACCCTGCGGCTTTCCCGGAACTTTTTATGCAAAATGCTTTGGGCACAACACTTCCAGCCGAAAAGTCCTGTGAAGATGTTGGCGTATGTTTTTTAAGCTGCGAATCGGTCGCCTCCCTGGGAAATGCTTTTGAAAAAGGTGAAATACCAGTTACAAAAACCTTTACAT